>Ga0268265_10000993_pt1 | contig 25767 bp, 26 predicted proteins | sample KBSSwiS52_FD_190355 | JGI IMG/M metagenome (GOLD analysis project Ga0268265, IMG submission 190355) | Switchgrass rhizosphere microbial communities from Kellogg Biological Station, Michigan, USA - KBS Switchgrass S5-2 (SPAdes) (version 2) | ecosystem: Host-associated > Plants > Roots >... | reverse complement strand
CAGGATCAGGTTGCCCTGGCTGTGGGCGAAGATCTCCCGCTGGCGGTTCTCGGGCCGCCGCAGGACCTCGAACACCGAGACCTGGCAGCGATTGCGCGCCAGGGCGGCCACCGCTTCCCGCTCCGTCATGCGGCTGCTGGTGAAGGGGCGGGTCAGCGCGGCTCTCGGGCCGTTGAACTGGTTCTTGTCGGCGACGCACTGGGCGAAGTCCGCGATCAATCCGCTGCTCAGATTGTAGATTCCAATCACCGTACACATCTGCACCCAGGACAACGCCAGCGCCGACCTGACGTGGTCCTCGCCGGAATTCTGCATTCCGTTGATGAAGATGATCTTGCGCGGTGGGTTATTGAAATAGGGAGACTGCGTTACTTCCGGGTAGGTGTATTCGTTGACGGCCCCGTCAACCGTCGGCTTTTGCGCCACGCCGACGCCGAGCTTTCGCAGATCGAGCATTGTTTCTCTCCCCCGGATAATGGGGACCGGACCGCATCTCCGGTCAAGCCGGAGTCCGAGCCTGAGCTAGACAGGCCGGGCGTCGCGGCCCACCGTCGCCGCGGCGGCCAGGTCCGCGGCAGTGCGGCCCAGAACGGGGTGGATCCAGTCCGGCGCGATCTGCGCCAGCGGCCCCATGACGAACAGCCGCTCGTGGGCGCGCGGGTGCGGCAGGATCAGGCCGGGGCGGTTCGCCACCGCCCGCCCATGCGCGATCAGATCCAGGTCCAGGGTTCGCGGCGCATTGGCTTCGCCGCGAACGCGGCCGAACGCCGCCTCGATGGCTAGCAATGTCGCCAGCACGGCCTGCGGCTCGAGCTTCGTCTCGACAAGGATGACGCCGTTACGATATTCAGGCGCGGCAATGTCCGGCCAGGCGGCGGATCGCCACCAGCCTGAGCGGCGCGCGACAGGCAATCCCGCCTGACCGAAACGAATCAAGGCGGCTTCGAGAAGGGCTTCGGACGAGGGATAGTCGCCGGCCAGGTTGCCGCCCACAGCGACGACCGCCATCTCGTTCGGATTCATGACCGCGCCGCGTGCAAGGACGCCACCTGCCCATGAGTTTCTATCCGACGGACCGGCTCGCGCTGTTCATCGATGGGGCGAACCTCTATTCCGCCGCCAAGGGTCTGGGCTTCGACGTCGATTATCGCAAGCTCCTGGAAGAGTTCCGCAAGCGCGGGGTGCTGGTCCGCGCCTATTACTACACCGCCCTGGTCGAGGATCAGGAGTATTCGCCGATCCGGCCGCTGGTGGACTGGCTCGACTACAACGGCTTCCGCCTGGTGACCAAGCCGGCGCGCGAATACGTCGACAGCCAGGGCCGCAAGCGCTGGCGCGGCGACATGGACGTGGAGATCGCCGTCGACATGATGGAGATCTCCGACCACGCCGACCATGTGGTGCTGTTCTCCGGCGACGGCGATTTCCGCTGCCTGGTGGAGGCGGTGCAGCGAAAGGGGTGCCGCGTCACCGTGGTCTCCACCGTCAAGTCGCAGCCGCCCATGGCCTCCGACGACCTGCGCCGGCAGGCGGACACCTTCGTCGACCTGGCGGACCTGGCCGACATCATCGGCCGCCCCGCCCGGCTGCCGCGCTTCCTGCATGAAAACAAGATGGGCGAGCGCATGACCCAGAAAGACCCCGAGGCGGATGCCGACGCCTGAGGTCGGGCCGGAGCCGCCCCGGGACTGCCCGATCTGCCCGCGCCTGGCGGCCTACCGGGCGCAGAACCGGGCGGCGCATCCCGACTGGTTCAACGGCCCCGCCCCCTCCTTCGGTGATCCGGGCGCGCGCCTCCTGGTGGCGGGTCTGGCGCCCGGCCGGGCCGGCGCGAACCGGACCGGACGGCCGTTCACCGGGGACTTCGCCGGCGTGCTGCTCTACGAGACGCTGATCAGGCTGGGTTTCGCCCGCGGCCGCTATGAGGCCCGGCCCGACGACGGCCTGGAGTTGGTCGATTGCATGATCACCAACGCCGTCCGCTGCGCCCCGCCCGGCAACAAGCCCGAGACCTCGGAGGAGGCCAACTGCCGGCCGTTCCTGGCCGCGCGCCTGGCCGCCCTGCCCCGGCTGAAGGTCATCGTCACCCTGGGGGACGTTTCGCGGCGCAACGTGCTGCGCGCCCTGGGCCTGAAGGCGTCCGCCGGCCTTCCGGGCCACGGCTCGGAGGTCCAGGCCGGCCCCTACCGCATCCTCAACAGCTATCACTGCTCCCGGCTCAACACGAACACCGGGCGGCTGACGCCGGCCATGTTCGAGGGCGTGTTCCGGCGGGCGCGCGAACTGGTCGAAGCCTAACCGCCCCGCACGGGCGAAGGCCTGCGGCTGTCCTGCACCACCGCATCGGGTCGGTCGTCGCCGGCGGAAAGCTCCTCGTGCCAGCGGCCTTGCTCGTCCTCGTACTCGATGCCGGTGGTCGCGCCCGGGAGCGCCTGCTCGCGCGCCGCCTTGCGCGCCGCACGGAGCGCCGCGTCATGGCTGGCGAAGGTTTCCGAGTAGGTCCCTTCGGCCCGATAGGCCCATCCGCCATCATGCTGGATGATCTCATAGGTGACGACGGTCATGGGCCCTCCGGAGGTCTTGGGGAATTCGGGCAGTACTGGCCGCGGCGCTTGGGATTGCAAGCTCCGCCGCAAGCTCATGGACGCCAATAGCGATATCGCCAGGCCGGCGCCATTCCCGCCCGGCGATAGAGGCCGCGCGCCGGCGCGTTGGCCTCCTCGACCTGCAGGAAGACCCGCTCGACGCCGCGCTCCAGCGCCGCCTGCGCCAGGCCGGAGAGCACGCGCCCCGCCAGCCCCTCGCCGCGCCGGGCCTTTTCGGTGCGCATGCCATGGATGCTGGCCCATCCGAAGCCGAAGGAGGCCACGCCCACCGCGACGGTCCGACCCTCGCTCCGCACCTGGGCGTAGACCGCTTCCGGGGATCGGCTGAGCGCCTTGACCCGATAGGCGCCGTCCACGGGATCGAACCCGTCGCCCAGGAACACCGCGCCCCAGGCCTCGTCCGGACGCCCGATCACCTCGGCCGGCGCGGTGTTCAGCCGGACGAGGCCGGCTGCGCCGCCGGTCTTCACGAGCGTAGGTTGTGAGGGCGAATAGCCGCGGCGCGTCAGTTCGGCCTCCACCTGGGCCAGCTCCGGCCCGTCCGCGATCCGGAACCATGGCTCCAGGCCGCGCGCGCGGTAGGCCGCTTCCATTCGATCGAATGTCGAGCCGCCGAAGCGCATCTCGCGCCGCAACGGGACGGCGCTTCGGGCCCGTCCGATGGTCCCGCCATCGATCCCGACGAGCCAGCCGTCGATCTCCAGGACATGATCGGGGGCGACAGCCGCCAGCGTCGCCCGCTCGATCGCTTCGACGTCCTGCGGACTCATCCGGCGTCGCGCCTCACCCCTTCTCCCGCATCAGCCGGGCCTTGTCGCGGGCCCAGTCGCGGTCGGCGGCGGCCTCGCGCTTGTCGTGCAGCTTCTTGCCCTTGGCCATGGCGATCTCCAGCTTCGCTACGCCCTTGTCGTTCCAGTAGAGCTTCACCGGGATCAGGGTGCGGCCCTCGCGCTGCACGGCGCCGATCATCTTGTCGATCTGCTTGCGGTGCAGCAGCAGCTTCCGTTGCCGGCGGGGCTCGTGGTTGAAGCGGTTGGCCTGGGCGTAGGGCGGGATGTCGGCGTTCACCAGCATGATCTCGCGCCCCTGCACGGCGGCGTAGGACTCGGCGATGTTGGCCCGGCCGTTGCGCAGCGACTTCACCTCGCTGCCGGTCAGCGCCAGCCCCGCCTCGACCACGTCCTCCAGGAAGTAGTCGTAGCGCGCCCGACGGTTCTCGGCGATCACCCGGCCGGCCATCAGATCACGCCGGCTTCGCGCATGGCGGCCAGCACGATCTCGCGTGAGGCCTCCGAGGCGGCCGTCACGGGCAGCCGGACGTCCTCCAGGCACAGGCCCAGGTGCGACAGCGCGAACTTGGTGGGCGCGGGCGAGGCGTCGCTGAACAGGCCCTTGTGCAGGCGGATCAGCCGGTCCTGCCAGTAGAGCGCGGTCTTCCAGTCGTCGGCCATCACGGCGTTGAAGAAGGCGGCGCACAGGTCCGGCGCCACGTTGGAGGTCACCGAGATGCAGCCGTGGCCGCCGTGGGCCATGTAGCCCAGCGCCGTGGGATCGTCGCCGGACAGCATCACCCAGTCCGGCCCGCAGAGCAGGCGTTGCTCGCTGGCCCGCGCCATGTCGCCGGTGGCGTCCTTGATGCCCAGGATGTTCGGCAGCTTGGCGAGCCGCGCCAGGGTGGCGTTGGAGATGTCCACGCTGGTGCGGGCGGGCACGTTGTAGATCAGGACCGGAATCTGCACCGCCTCGTTGATCGCCGCATAGTGGGCGTAGAGGCCCTCCTGGCTCGGGCGATTGTAATAGGGGGTGACGATCAGCGCCGCGTCGGCGCCCACGGCCTTGGCGTGCCGGGCGAGCTCGATGGCCTCGTCGGTGGCGTTGGAGCCGGCGCCGGCCACCACCGGCGCCCGCCCCCCTGCGGTCTTTACGCACAGCTCCACGACGCGGCGGTGCTCGTCGTGGCTGAGGGTCGAGGTCTCCCCGGTGGTGCCGACGGGCACCAGCCCGTGGACGCCGCCCCCGATCTGGCGCTCCACCAGGGCGACGAAGGCGGCCTCGTCCACCGCCCCGTCGCGGAAGGGGGTGACCAGCGCGGGTAATACGCCGTTAAGCATAACTTGGGACATGTCTGTAAATTGCCGTGAACGCGCCGCAAACCGTTGCGGCTTAAGTTCGGTCGGACAATATGGCGGTGCGGGTCGGCCTCGCAACGTCCGTGTTCGTCGCCCCGACACCGGAGAGTTCGATTGCGCCCGCAGATCCGCAAAGCCCTGTTCGCCGCCGCCGCCGTGCTGACGCTCTCCGCCGTCGCCCAGGCCGAGCCCGCCACCTCGCCGGGCGAATACGCGGGAACCACGGTGCGCGTGCCGCTGCAGGCGATGAGCGCGCCGGCGCCCGCCATGCGCCAGCCGCTGTCCGAGGCCGACGCCCAGGCGCTGCGCCAGGTGCTGGACGCCCTGAAGCGCGGAGACGTGTCGGGCGCCCGGTACGGGCTGCCGCTGATCTCCGACCCGGTGGCGCGCAAGATCGCCACCTGGCAGTTCGTGGACGCCGCCTCGCCGGTCATGAGCTTCTTCGAACTCGAACAGGCCCGCCGCGACCTGGCCGGCTGGCCGCGCGAGACCCGGCGGCAGATCGCCGCAGAAAAGCGGCTGGAAGGCTCCGGCCTCTCGGCCCAGCAGACCGCCGACTGGTTCGCCGGCGCCGAGCCGCAGACCCCGGAGGGCGCCATGGCGCTCGCCGGCGCCTATCGTGTGCTGAACCGTCCGAAGGAGGCCAAGGCGCTGATCGAGCGCATCTGGCGCGAGAAGCCGTTCGATTCGGATCTGCAGCGGCAGATGCTGATGCGGTTCCCCGACTTTCTGACCGCCGAGGACCACGTGCGCCGTGCGGACATGATCCTCTACGGCCCCAACACCCAGGCGGCGCGCGACATGCTGCCGCTGCTGCCCACCGACCAGCAGCAGCTCGCCCTGGCCCGGATCGCCCTGCGGGCCAACGCCGGCAACGCCAACGACCTGGTCTCCGCCCTCCCGCCCAGCGTCTCCAACAACGCCGGCCTGGCGTTCGAGCGCGCCGCCTACCTGCGCCGCCGCGGCCTCGACACCCTGGCGCTGGGCCTGTTGCAGAATTTCCCGAAGGAGGCGGCGACGCCCGCGGTCGCCGACCGGATCTGGGACGAGCGCTACCAGCTGACCCTGCTGGCCCTGCGCAGCGGCGACTCCCGCGCCGCCTATGGCGCGTCGGCCAACAGCGGCCTGACCAGCGGCGGCGATGCGGCCGACGCGGAGTTCTATGCCGGCTGGATCGCCCTGCGGCGGCTGAACAACGCCGCCCAGGCGGACGTGCACTTCGCCAACCTGGAACGGATCGGCTCTTCGCCCATCACCCGCGGCCGGGCGCTCTACTGGCGCGGCCGCGCAGCTGAAGCCCGCGGCGACCAGCGCAAGGCGCAGGAGTTCTACGGTCAGGCGTCCAAGTACTACACGACCTTCTACGGCCAGCTGGCCGGCGAAAAGGTGGGCGGCGGCAAGCTGGTGCTGCCGGCGGACCCGGACATCACCCCGGCCGACCGCGCCCGCTTCGAGGGCCGCGAAACCGTGCAGGCCGCCCGCCTGCTGTTCGAGAGCGGGCAGCGGGACCTGTTCCGCGCCCTGGTGCTGGGCCTCGACGACATCCTGCCCTCGGCCGAGGAAGAGGCGATGCTGATCGATCTCGCCCGCAGCTACGGCGAGCAGGACACCTCCATGAAGGTCGCCCGCGCGGCCGCCCAGCGCGGCTTCGTCCTGCCGCAGCGGGGATATCCGTTCCGCACGCCGCCCAAGATGTACGACGCCCCGGAGGCCGCGCTGGTCCTCGGCATAACGCGCCAGGAGAGCGGCTTCGACCCGTTGGTGCGCTCCGGCGCCGGGGCCCGCGGCATGATGCAGCTGATGCCCGCCACCGCCTCCGCGGTCGCCCGGCGCAACGGCATGGGCTACTCGCCCGCCATGCTCGACGACCCCGACTACAACATGCAGCTCGGCTCGTCGTACCTGGGGCAGGTCATCAACACCTTCTCCGGCTCCTACGTGATGGGCGTGGCGGCCTACAACGCCGGCCCGGGCCGGCCGCCGCAGTGGTCGGCCTTCTGCGGCGATCCGCGCACAGCCTCCGCCGACCCGGTCGACTTCATCGAATGCATCCCCTTCGCCGAGACCCGCAACTACGTCATGCGGGTTATGGAAGGCATGCAGGTCTACCGGGCCAAGCTGAACGGCGGAACCGCGCCGATCACCCTGTCCTCCGACCTGCGGCGAGGCGGCTATGGCTATCCCCGGGCCGACACCCAGGTGGCCATCCAGCCCCAGGCGCAGATGGCCGCCCAGCCCTGAACCGCCTGCGGCTCCGGTTGCAAGCGTCCGCGCTCTGAGGCAGACCCACCACGACGGTTGGAACGTGGTGGGAAGATGAAACGACGCGACGTCCTCGCCGGTGCGGCGGCCCTTGCCGCCTCCCCGGCCTTCGCCCAGACCCCGGCGCCCGCCGCTGCGGTGCGCGTGAACGTCAAGACCGCCCAGGGCCTGATCGTCCTTGAGCTCTATCCCGACAAGGCCCCGATCACCGCCGGCAACTTCCTGCGCTACGTGGACACCAGGCGCTACGACGGCTCGACCTTCTACCGGGCCAGCCATGCGCCCACCGACCCGACCATCGGCCTGGTGCAGGGCGGCCTGCAGAACGACCCCGCCAGGATCCTGAAACCGATCGCCCACGAGAGCACGCTCACCACCGGGCTGCGCCACAAGGACGGCGCGGTGTCCCTGGCCCGCCGGGCGCAGGGGACGGCCACTTCGGACTTCTTCATCTGCGTGGGCGATTCCTCCTACCTGGACGCCGACCCCAAGGCTCCGGGCGACAACGCCGGCTTCGCCGCCTTCGGCCAGGTCGTGGAGGGCATGGACGTCGTGAAGACGATCCTGACCCTGCCCACCTCCCCCACCGCGGGCGGGCCGGAGATGAAGGGCGAGATGCTGAAACCTCCCGTCCCGATCCTCACCATGCGAAGGGCCCTGTAAGATGGCGTCACTGTCCGGCCCGCGGCTCGGTCCCGCCTCCCAGGTTCCCGCGCGCCAGCTCGTGATGTTGCTGCACGGCTACGGCTCCAACGGCGAGGACCTGATCCAGCTCGCGCCCTTCTGGCAGGACGTCGTGCCACACGCCGCCTTCGTCGCGCCCAACGCGCCGCAGATCTGCGAGGGCGCGCCCGACGGCTACCAGTGGTGGCCCCTGCACGGCGGCGACCCGGCCAAGCGGATGGCCGGCGTGAGCACCGCCCGGCCGCTGGTGGACGCCTTCATCGACGAGCAGCTCGCCCACTATGGCCTCGGCGACGACAAGCTCGCGCTGGTGGGCTTCAGCCAGGGCACCATGGTCGCCCTGCACGTGGGCCTGCGCCGGGCCAGGCAGCTGGCCGGCATCATCGGCTTCTCCGGCGTGCTCGCCGACCCGGAGACGCTGGACGGCGAGATGACCACCCGGCCGCCGGTGCTGCTGGTGCACGGCGACGCCGACCCGGTGGTCTCCGTGCAGAATCTGCCGCGCGCGGCGGAGGCGCTGAGCGCCCGCGGCGTCGAGGTGACCACCCACGTCAGCCCGGGCCTGGGCCACAGCATCGACATCGACGGAATTCGGCTGGCCGCGGGCTTCCTCAAGCGGGTGCTGGGGTAACTCAGAATATCCCGATCGCCAGCCCCGCGGCGAAGGTCGCGCCAAGGGTCTCGCAGCGCTCCAGCTCATTCGGCGGGATCACCTTCGGAGCCAGGATGGTCGCGGCCGTCTGGGCGTGGGTGACGATGATGATCGGCTCGGCGATGGCCTTGAGCCGCCAGCCCGCCGCGATGCGGCCCACCTGGCGCACCACATTGGCGCCGTCGCTGCCGGCGCTGACGATCAGGGCGTAGGGCCGGCCCTGGACACGATCGAGGACCGGATAGTAGCAGCGGTCGAAGAAGTCCTTCATGACGCCGGAAAGCGCCGCGAGGTTCTCCGGACAGGCGAAAACATAGCCATCGGCGTCCAGGAGGTCGCCGGGCCCCGCCTGGGCGGCGCCGACCCGACGCACCTCGACCTCACCGTCCGCCGCCGCCCCACGCGCCGCCGCCTCGGCCATCTGCCGCGCGCCGCCGGTCCGCGAGTGATGGACGATCAGCAGGGACTTCATGGGCGGGAGCTAGCACGGGCGCCCGGAACCGACATCAACTCTTCACTTGGCGTTCCCCGCCCTCGCGCCGAAGGTCGCTGGATCGGTCTTGTCGGGAATTCGTCATGCGCAGGCTGTCCGCCGCCTTCATCGCCGCAATCCTGGTCGCCGGCGCCATTGCGGCGCCCGCTCCGGTGCTGGCCCGCGAGGCCGCGGCGCTCCAGTCGACCCGCCTGGAGGGCGCGCCGAACTTCCGCGACCTCGGCGGCTATGCGACCCGCGACGGCAAGCACGTGGTCCCGGGCCTGGTCTTCCGCTCCGAGAAGCTTTCCGCGCTGACCCCGGCCGACGTGGCCCGCGTGAAGGCGCTGGGGATCCGCAACGTGATCGACCTGCGCACCGGCGAGGAGCGGCGGCGCGAACCCGACGCCTGGCGGGCGCCCGCGGTCTATGAATCGCCCAAGCCGGACCTCGCCGCGACGCTCGGGGTCCGCGACCCGAACGCCACGGCGGAGGCCTCGCGCGCCCGGATGACCAAGAACTACGAGCAGATGCCGGCGCTCTATGTCGACGAATACGCCGCCATGTTCCGGCGGCTGGTGGCCGGCGGCGCGCCGATGATCGTGCACTGCACGGCGGGCAAGGACCGCACGGGGGTGGCCTCGGCCCTGCTGCTGACGGCGCTGGACGTGCCGCGCTCCACGGTGGTCGCCGACTATGTGCTGACCAACGAGCGGCTGGTGATCCGCAGCGCCGGCGTACAGCCGGTCAGCCTTTCGGGCCTATCGGTCGACACGCGCCGGGTGCTGATGTCGGCCGACCCGGCCTTCATCAACGCCGCGCTCGATTCGGTGGACCGCCAGTACGGCTCCATCGAGGGCTATCTGAAGCAGGCGCTGGGCCTGACGGACCGGGACATCGCCACCCTGCGCCGGCGCCTGACGCGCTAGCGTCGGGCCGCCTCGCGCCTGGGCGTTTGCGCAGGAAGCGTCCATCCGCCGCGCTTCGAAGCCCCGACCCCGGCCCAGCTTAGGTTTCCGTAACGCGGGGCCCCTATCCTCGCGGTAAAATTGGGTGGAGGTCCGGGCGTGACTCAACTGCAGGCGTCGAACACGCACTACGACATGATCGTCATCGGCAGCGGCCCGGCCGGCCGGCGCGCGGCGATCCAGGCGGCGAAGCTGCACAAGCGGGTGCTGGTGGTGGAGCGCGGCCGCCGCGTCGGCGGCGTCTCGGTGCACACCGGCACGATCCCCTCGAAGACCCTGCGCGAGACGGTGCTGAACCTGTCCGGCTGGCGCGAGCGCGGCTTCTACGGCCGCTCGTACCGGGCCAAGCAGCACATCACCGCCGCCGACCTGCTCAAGCGCCTGCACATCACCCTCGACCACGAGGTGGAGGTGCTGGAGCACCAGTTCGCCCGCAACGGCGTCGAGACCTTGGTCGGCGCGGCCTGCTTCCTCGACCCGCACACGGTGGCGGTGGACAACGACGAGGGCAAGACGATCTACACCGCCGACCATTTCATGGTGGCGGTGGGCACGCGTCCCTACCGGCCCGACCACATTGGCTTCGACGGCCACAACATCCTCGACAGCGACGAAATCCTCGACCTCGACCGCCTGCCGCGGCAGCTGATCGTGGTGGGCGCCAGCGTCATCGGCGTCGAGTACGCCTCGATCTTCAGCGCCCTCGACGTGAAGGTGACGATCATCGAGCCGAGCGCAGGGCTGCTGCCCTTCATCGACCGTGAGCTGGCCGACGAGTTCGTGCACGACCTGCGCGACCGCGGGGTGATGATGCGGTTCGGCTGCAAGGCCACCGCCGCCCAGGTGGTCGGACCCGAGCATTGCCTGGTGAAGACCTCCGACGGGCGCGAGCTGCACGCGGACATGGTGCTGTTCTCGGCCGGGCGCGAGGGCGCGGTCCAGGGGCTCGGCCTCGACGCCTGCGGCCTGACCTGCGATTCGCGCGGCCGACTCGCCGCCGACAAGATCACCTTCCAGACCGAGGTCCCGCACATCTACGCCGCCGGCGACATCATTGGCTTCCCGAGCCTGGCCTCCACCTCCATGGAGCAGGGCCGCATCGCGGCCTGCCACGCCTTCGGCGAGCCGGCGCACGCGCCGCCGGAGTTCTTTCCCTATGGGATCTATTCAGTGCCGGAGATCTCCACCATCGGCATGACCGAGGAGGAGGCGCGCGAGAAGTCCATCCCCTACGAGTGCGGCGTGGCGCGGTTCCGCGAGACCTCGCGCGGCCACATCATGGGACTGAGCACCGGCTTCATGAAGATGATCTTCGCGCTGGAGACCCGCCGGCTGCTGGGCGTCCACATCGTCGGCGAGGGCGCCACCGAGCTGATCCACATCGGCCAGGCGGTGCTGAACCTGGAGGGCACGCTCGACTATTTCGTGGAGAACACCTTCAACTACCCGACCCTGGCCGAGGCCTACAAGGTCGCCGCCCTGGACGCCTGGAACCGCATGCCCAAGCGCCAGCCCAGCGCCGCGGCCGCCGCCGAGGCGCTGACGCTCGCCAAGCGCGCCGTGGGGGACTGAGCAGACTCGGGCCTCCCCCGTCTCGTGCGGAAGGTCTATCCGATGCGTGTGACCGATATCGCGAACACCATCCTGCAAGCCCGCGGCCTGGCCTTCACCGTCCGCACGGCCGGCCCGCCCTCCGGCCCGCCGGTGTTGCTGCTGCACGGCTTCCCCGAGACGTCGGCCATGTGGGCGCCGCTGATGGGCGGCCTCGCGGCTGCGGGCTACGCCTGCGCCGCGCCGGACCAGCGCGGCTACAGTGGTGGCGCGCGACCGGCGGGGGTCGCCGCCTACAGCTGTGACGAGTTGACGGCGGACGTCTTGGCCTTGGCGGACGCCCTGGGCTGGGAGCGCTTCCACCTGGTCGCCCATGACTGGGGCGCGGGCGTCGGCTGGCTGGCCGTGAAGTGGGCCCCCGGTCGGATCGCCAGCTACACGGCGCTCTCCATCCCGCACTACCGGGCCTTCGCGGAGGCCACCTGGGAGGACGCCGACGCCGAGGGCTATCGCAGGTTCCTGCGCCTCGTACTGGCCCCCGACGGCGCGGCCGAGCGGGTGCTGACGCGGGACGACTTCGCAAGCTTCCGGGGAATCTGGAAGGGGGACGCCGGCCTCGTCGACGCCTATCTCGAGGTCCTGCGCGAGCCCGCAGCCCTCACCGCGATGCTCGACTGGTATCGCGCCTCGGACGGCCACCGGGCGCTGCTGGGCAAGCCTGCGGAGGCTTCCGACCAGGTCTCGACGCCGACGCTGTTGCTGTGGGGGCGCGACGATCCCTACGCCCGGTCAGGCAGCCTGCGCCGCGCCCAGGCCTATATGCAAGGCCCCTATCGGGCGCTCGAGCTCGACGCCGGCCACTGGCTGGCGCAGGAGGCCCCGGACGTCGTGCGGCGCGAGGTGCTGGCCCACCTCGCCGCCTATCCCCTCTGATCACCAGACGTCGACGAACGGCCGCTTCTTGCCTGTGCGCCTTGGCGGCGAACCAGCGGCCTTCAGGCCCTGCAGGATCCAGGCGCGGGTTTCCGACGGGTCGATGACCGCATCGATCTCCAGGGCGCGGGCGACGGAGACCGCCTTGCCGCTCTCGTACATCCCGGCCAGCAGCGTCTCGAACAGCGCCTGGCGGGCGGCGGGATCGGCTTCGGCGTCGAGCTCCTTCTTGAAGCCCAGGCGCACGGCGCCCTCCAGGCCCATCGGCCCGAACTCGGCCGACGGCCAGGCGATGGTGAAGGCGGTGGCGGTGAAGTCGCCGCCGGCCATGGCCTGCGCGCCCAGGCCGTAGCCCTTGCGCAGCACCACGGTGAAGAACGGGACCGACAGGGTGGCGGCGGTGACGAACAGACGCGAGCCGCGGCGCACGGCGGCGGTCCGCTCGCTGTCCGGCCCGACCATGAAGCCGGGCGTGTCGCACAGCGACAGGACCGGCACATCGAAGGCGTCGCAGAGCTGCAGGAACCGCGCCCCCTTCTCCGCCCCCTCGGAGTCGATGGCCCCGCCCAACCGCACAGGATCGTTGGCGATCAGGCCCAGGGGCCGGCCCTCGAGGCGCAGGAAGCCGGTGATCAGGCCCGCCCCATAGCCGCCGCGCAGCTCCAGAAAGCTGCCCTCGTCGGCCAGGGTCTCGATCACCCGCCGGATGTCGTAGACCCGCAGGCGGTTCTCGGGGACCAGGTGGCGCAAGTTCCGCTGGTCGGCGCAGCGCCAGTCCGGCCTGGTTCCCTGGAAATAGCTCAGCACCTGGCGCGCCGCCGCCGCCCCGGCGGCCTCGTCTTCGACCAGGATGTCGATCACGCCGTTGGCGTAGAGCTCGTGCGACGGGCCGATGTCGTCGGGGCCGAACACCCCGAGCCCGCCGCCTTCGATCATCGCAGGGCCGCCAAGGCCGATGTTCGAATTGCGGGTGGCGATGGTCACGTCGGCGCAGCCGAAGAACACGGCGTTGCCGGCGAAGCAGCGGCCCGAGTTGACCGCGATCCTCGGGGCGACGCCGGACGTCCGCGCGAAGGTCGTGAAGCTCGTGGTGTCGAGCCGCGAGGCCCACATCAGGTTGGCGTCGACGTCGCCCGGCCGACCGCCGCCGCCTTCGGTGAACCAGATCACCGGCGCCCGCCAGTGCTCCGCCAGCTCCAGCATCCGGTCGGTCTTCTTATGGCTGAAACGGCCCTGGGTGCCGGCCAGCACCGTGAAATCATAGGCCAGGCCGACGCACCGCGCGTCCTCCGGCCCGAAATCGGCGCCGTTGACCTCGCCGACCCCGGTCACGATCCCATCGGCCGGCGTGTTCTTCCGCAGGTCGTCCAGCGACCGGCGCGAGCGCTGCGCCGCCACCGCCAAGGCGCCGTACTCCTTGAAGCTGCCCGCGTCGAACACCGCGCCCAGGTTTTCGCGGGCGGTGCGCTGGTCGGTGCGGCGCCGCCGCGCCACGGCGTCGGGCCGGTTCGCGTCGAGCGTCAAGGCGTGCAGCGCCCGCACCTCGGCGAGGTCGCCGCGGATGTGGTCGAGGTCGGACGCGTCCTCGTCGACGGCGTGATGCTGGGCGTCGCCAGGTTCGATGAACATGATCGGCCAATCGGCGTCGACCACGGCGTCCAGGGCGGCCGACAGGGCGACGACGACGCCGGCGGCGGGCGCCGGGACCACGTGCTGCATCTTCATGGCCTCGACCACCGCCACGGGCTGGCCGGCGCGGACCCCGTCGCCCGGACCGGCCTCCAGGCTCACCAGCGTGCCGCGCAGCGGGGCTGTGACCGCGACGGTCCCGGGCGGCGTCGGCGGGGGCGCGCCTCGGGCCGCCGGGGCGGCCGTCGCCGACGGGACCGGCGCCAGCTCCGCCGCGCGGGCCAGCAGCTTCGGCAGGGCCAGGTCGAAGAACCCGGTGGTCGCCTGGCCGGCGGCCACTTCCGGCCGCTCCAGCACGGCGCGCAGCAGCGCAAGGTTGCTGGGCGCGCCCTCCAGGTGGAACTCGGCCGCCGCCCGGCGCGCCTTGCCGACGCAGGCGGCGAAGTCGCCGGCCGCCGTGGCGACGACCAGCTTGGCGATCAGCGGGTCGAAGGCGGGGTTGGAGGCGTAGCCCGCATAGCCGAACCCGTCGACGCGCACGCCGGGACCTGACGGCGGCTCGTAGCGGGTCAGCGTCCCGCCGGCGCCGGTGACCGAACCGTCGGCGGCCAGGGTCTCCAGGTTCACCCGAAGCTCGATGGCGTGGCCGCGCGCGGGCGGCGCCTCGGTGAGGCCGAGGTCCGCCAGGCTGGCGCCGCCGGCGATGCGGAGCTGGAGCTGCACGAGGTCGAGGCCGGTGACCGCCTCGGTGACGGTGTGCTCCACCTGCAGGCGCGGGTTGACCTCGATGAAGGCGAGGCTTCCGTCGCCGCCCAGCAAGAACTCGACGGTGGCGAGGCTGGCGAGGCCGGCGGCCTCCCCCAGCTTCAAGGCGGCCTCGCGCAGCCGCGCCCGCAGGGCCGGGTCCAGGCCGGGCGCCGGGGCGACTTCGATCAGCTTCTGCCGCCGGCGCTGGATGGAGCATTCGCGGTCGTGCAGGGCCAGGACCCGCGCGCCGTCGCCGATCAGCTGCACCTCGATGTGGCGCGCCGCCGGGATGATCCGCTCGGCGTAGAGCCGCCCGTCGCCGAACGCCGCCTCGGCTTCGCGGGCGCAGAGCTCGAAGGCCCTCGCCGGGTCCTCGCCCGCCGCCACGGGCCGCATGCCGCGTCCGCCGCCGCCGGCCGCCGCCTTGATCATCAGGCCTTCGCCGGGGCGCAGGTTCGCCTGGAACGCCCGCACCTCGGCGAGACTGGCCGCGCCGGCCGTGGCCTCGGGCGACGGCACGCCCAGGCTGACGGCCAGGGCGCGGGCCCGGGTCTTGTCGCCGAACGCCTCCAGGGTCCCGGGGCCGGGGCCCACGAAGACCAACCCCCGAGCACCGCAAAGCCTCGCGAAGTCAGCGCTCTCCGACAGGAATCCGTAGCCGGGATGCAGCGCGTCGCAGCCGCCGGCCAGCGCCGCCGCGACGATCGCCTCGGCGTCGAGATAGGCGGCCGGGCCGCGGCCCGGCAGCATGGCCGCCTCGTCGGCGAGCCGGCGATGCAGCGAGGCGGCGTCGTCCTCCGAAAAGACCGCCAGGGTCGCGATCCCGAGCTCGGCCGCCGCGCGGGCGATGCGCACGGCGATCTCGCCGCGGTTGGCGATCAGCAGCTTGCGAACGGCCATGGGCGAGCGGGCCTAGCCCTGTTCGGCCGCGTCCAGGCGGCGGACATCGGCGTCGTTCAGATCGATCCAGGCGGCGTCGATGTTCTGGTCCGCGTGGGCGATGCTCGATGTGCCGGGGATCGGCAGCATCTTGCGGGAGTGCTGCAGGAGCCAGGCGATGGCGAGCTGCTGCGTCGTGATGCCTCGGTTGGCGGCGATGTCGTTGGAGACTGCGGCGGCCGGCGTGTCCTTCAGGATCACCGGGCGGAACGGCAGGAAGGCGATGTCCTCCGCTTCGCAGGCCGCGAGCACGGCCTCGGAGGTGCGGTTGCCCAGGTTGTAGCGGTTCTGCACCGAGACGATGCTGCAGACGCCCTGGGCGATGCGCAGCTGCTCCACGGTGACGTTGGAGACGCCGATATGGCGGCACTTGCCCGCCTTCTGCAGGTCGGCGAAGGCGCCCACGGTGTCGGCGTACGGCACCTCGGGATCCGGCACATGGACCTGGTAGAGGTCGATGCAGTCGATCTTCAGCCGGCGAAGGCTCTTCTCGCACGCATCCTTGATGTGGTCGGGCCGGCCGTTGGCCGGGAGCACCCGCATGCCCGGCTCCATCTTGATGGTCGCGTAGCCGGCCTTGGTCGCGATCAGCAGGTCCTTGGGATAGGGATGCAGCGCCTCGGCCAGGATCTCCTCGCAGGCCCCGTAGCCGTAGATGTCGGCGGCGTCGAAGAAGTTGACGCCGCGCTCGTAGACCCGGCGGGCGAGCTTCACCGCCTCGGCCCGGTCGACCGTCTGGTTGGCGGGGTTGCGCGCGCTGGAAATCCGCATGGCGCCGAAGCCCAGGCGGCGGACCGCCAGATCGCCCAGGCGGAGGGTTCCCACCGTCTTATCGTCCAGCTTCCTGTCCGTCATGCCGTCCTCCCCTGCTCTCGCCTCAGTGTCCATCGCCACGGCTTTCCTTAGCAGAGATCGGCGCGACGCAACCCGACGCATGCGGGGAACACCGGAACCGTCGCGGGGCGACCCCGTTAACAGCGCACCCATCATCGACCTACCGACGGTCTGGAGGGGGGGCTAGGCGGCGGAGGTCATGGCTTCTGGAGCTGCGATCATGCCTAAGTCGAAGACCCCCTTCACCTCCCCGCGCCTCTGCGCCCTGCTGGCCGGGGCCGGCCTCGCGCTCGCGGGTGCGCCTGCCCTGGCCCAGTCCTCCGTGGGCGAGCTGACCGTCACCGGACGCATGGGCGAGGCCCAGCAGCTTTCGGCGGCGGTGAGCTACGCCGACCTCGACCTGACCACCAAGGGCGGCCAGGACGTCCTGAAGATGCGGATCAAGGACACCGCGCACGACCTCTGCCGCCAGCTCGGCGAGGGGAACACCTCATCCACGCCGCTGCTCCCGTCCTGTGAGGCCGGCGCGATCCGTGACGCCCGCGCCGAGGTCCGAACGGCGGTCGCCATGGCGACCCCCAAGGGCTACGCCGTCGCCCCCGCCCCGGATAACAGCGCCGATGTGAGCGCCACCGTGCCGGAACAGCCCGTGATCCCGCCGGCCGTGGACGCCGCGGCGATCGATCCGGCGTCGTACACCCAGGAGCCGACGGTGACGACGCAGGTGGTCACGAACGGTCCGGTCGCCGACACGCCGGCGAACCGGGTGCGTTACGGGCAGCCGATGTCCAACGCCGGCCGCCGCACGAGCGCGGCGGGCGACTGATCTTCCGCTGAGCTACGACCACGCGCCCCGGCGCGTGGTCGCCCGCGTTCAAGTTCTGCTAGCGTACGGCTCTCGTGACATCAGGGAGCCGCCCATATGCTGAAAGTCGCCATCCTCGACGATTACGCCGGCGTCGCCCGCGACTGCGCCGACTGGGGCCGCCTGAAGGGGACCGCGGAGATCACGGTCTTCGGCCGCCACCTCGCCGAAGAGGAAGCGGCTGATCTCCTGAAGCCCTTCGACGTGCTCTGCACGCTGCGCGAGCGCATGGCCTTGCCGCGCACCCTGCTGGCCCGGCTTCCGAACCTGAAGCTGATCCTCATCGTCGGACCGGCGCTGGCGAACCTCGACCTGGCCGCGGCGACCGATCTGGGCGTCGTCGTCTCCAGCGCCGGCCACTCCGGCGGCGCGGACTTCGCGCGGATTTTCAACGCCACGCCGGAGCTGACCTGGGGGCTGATGATCGCCACGGTCCGGCACATCGCCCAGGAGGACCGGGCGCTGCGCGAGGGCCGCTGGCAGAGCACGCTCGGCCTGATCCTCGCCGGCCGCACGCTGGGCCTGCTGGGGCTTGGCCGGATCGGCCGGCGGATGGCGCAGTACGGCCGCGCCTTCGAGATGAACCTGATCGCCTGGAGCCAGAACCTCACCGCCGAGGCGGCGGAGGCCGCGGGCGTGCGCCGGGTCGAGAAGGACGAACTGTTCGCCCAGGCCGACGTGCTGTCCGTCCACCTCGTGCTGAGCGCGCGCAGCCGCGGCCTCGTGGGCGCGCGCGAGCTGTCCCTGATGAAGCCGGGCTCCTACCTGGTGAACACCTCGCGCGGGCCGATCGTGGACGAGGCGGCGCTGATCACGGCCCTGGTCCACGGACCGCTGGCCGGCGCGGGGCTCGACACCTTCGAGCAGGAGCCGCTGCCGCCCGATCACCCCTTCAGGCGCCTGCCCAACGTGGTGGTCACGCCGCACCTCGGCTACGCCACCCGCGAGACGCTGGAAGGCTTCTACGGCGACATGCCGGACGCCATCGAGGCCTTCGCCCGCGGCGCGCCGGCGCGGGTGACGAACCCCGAAGTGCTGGAGCGCCGGCGCACCTAGAGCAAGGTCACCTAAGGTTGAATCGCCCTCAACTCCGCTCACCCCGGCGAAGGCCGGGACCCAGATTCAAACTCAGCGTCTCGTGGATTTCACCTGGGCCCCGGCCTCCGCCGGGGTGAGCGGGATTTGGTTCAGCCTGGACCGACGTTGCGCCAGCCATGAATCACGCGGCGACGTCCTGTCGCATCGCGGAAGCGTCGGCGTTCACGGAACCTCAAGTCTCGGGCCGTGATGGTTAATCCGAACACTCGGGGCGGAAATCATGCAGTTGGGCGAGACGGTTGACCTTGCAGGCGCGTTCCTTGGCGCGTTCGTCGGGGTCCTGGCGGCGTTGACGGTGGCGCGGGCCTGTCTGGCGCCGGCCAAGCGGGCGCCAGACGTCGGCGGCGTCCTGCGTCACCTCGGACGGCGACGCGGCCCCGTGCTGGGCGACCACAACTGACGGCGCCAGCCCGTCAGGCGTGCGGCTCCAGCACCACCACCGGGATCTGCCGGTCGGTCTTGGACTGGTATTCGTCGTACTGCGGCAGCACCTCGACCATCTCCTTCCAGAGCGCCGCGCGCTCGGCGCCGGTGGCGGTGCGGGCGCGGGCCTTCATCACGTCATGGCGGACCTGGATCTCGACCTCGGGGTCAGCGGTGAGGTTGAGGTACCAGACCGGATGCGCGTCGGCGCCGCCCTTCGAGCCGGCGATTACATAGTTCGAACCCACCTTCTTGTAGATCAGCGGCAAGGTCCGCTTCTTGCCGCTCTTGCGCCCCGTGGTGGTGAGCAACAAGGCCTGGGTCAGCTTGCCGTAGGGGTTCCAGTCGTGGCCCTTGTCCGGATCGGCCCGATAGGTCTCGAGGTGCGCTTTGATGCGCGTCCAGCCGTCATTCTCGCTCATGGCGTCCTCCTTGTAGCGGTCGCGTCAGTCCAGCCCCACCCAGCCTTCGCCGGCCGCGGACCGGCGGGCGGCGTCGATCACCTGCATGGCGCGCCAGCCGGCGCGCAGGGTCGGGATGGCGGCCTCGGGATCGGCAAGGTTGTCCTGCCAAGTCTCCAGCAGCAGGGCCGTGGCCCGGATCATCCCGGCCGAGCGGCCCTTGGCCGTGACCGGGCCGCCTTTCGGCTCGCGCTCGGCCAGCGGCATCTCCGACAGCCCCTCTGCGCGGGCCGCCCCGCCGGTCACCTTGCGCCCCTGCGGCCCGCTCTCGAACAACACCGTCCCGTCCTCGCCGAACAGGTCCATCCGCACACCCGCGGCGTGCGCGCCCACCACCGAGCACGAGATCACCGCCGAGGCGCCGCCCTTGAACCGGATCAACACGACCGTGGTGTCGTCGGCGTCGACCTCGATCTCGCGCCCGTCCGCCAGTTTCCGGCGCGGCGTGTTTGTGCGGACGTCGGCGGCCACCGCCTCCGGCTCGCCCAGCAGGGTGCAGGCGTAGTCGATGTCATGCGACAGCATGCCCATCAGGTAGCCGCCGCCTTGGTCCTTCCGGTACATCCACTCCGACTGCGGGCCATGGGTCGGATGCCAGTAGTCGGCGCTCTGCAGCAGCCGCATGTTGTAGGCCTTGCCCACCAGGCCTGCGCGCACCGCGTCCCACACGGCCAGCCGCTCGGGCAGCCAGCGCAGCTCGAAACAGGTGGCGTGCGCCACGCCGGCCGCCTCGGCCGCGTCGTACATCTCCCTGGCGTCGGCGGGCGTCAGCGCCGCCGGCTTCTCGCACAGCACCCGCTTGCCGGCGGCGACCGCCGCCAGGGTCATCTCCCGGTGCAGGTCCACCGGCGATGAGATGGAGATCATGTCCAGGTCGTCGCGGCGGACGAAGTCTTTCCAGTCGGCGGAGAGGTCGGTGATTCCCGTGCGCGCGCCGGCCGCCTCCAGCGACTCGCGCCGCCGCGAGCACAGCGCCACCGGCTCGTAGCCCGCCGCGGCCTTGAACGCCGGCGCGTGCACCAGCGCGCCCCAGCCGACGCCGATCAATCCTACGCGCAGCGGGTCCGCCATCGTGTTCCTCCCTCTCGTCGTTCGACACGAGCCTTCGACGAACCGGCGCGTGACGCAAGATAGCCGTAGGGGCCGCCCTGGCGATTTTCCGACAGGCCTTCAAAAAGGGACCTCGATCGCCAAGAAGGATTGATGCGCGGCCCCGGCTGGGCTTGTGTGCGAACCAAACAGCGATCGAGCCAAAGGGAGAAGACGGCATGTCGGAAGTGTTGTTCGAGGTCGATGACCACGGCGTGGCGGTCATCACCCTCAACCGGCCCGAGGCGAGGAATTCGCTCAATCAGGCGGTGATGGAAGGCCTGCGCGCAGCTTTCGCCGAGGTGGTCTCCAGGCCCGAGATCCGCGTGGCGATCATGACCGGCGCCGGCGGCGCCTTCTGCTCCGGCATGGACCTGAAGGCCTTCGCCCGCGGCGAGAAGATCGAGGGCCACGGCCTGCCGTTCAGCGGCGACCGTCCGCTGCAGCTCGACAAGCCGCTGATCGCCGCCGTGGAAGGCTTCTGCCTGGCGGGCGGCTTCGAGGTGGCGACCTCCTGCGACCTGATCGTCGCCTCCGAAACGGCGAAGTTCGGCCTGCCGGAGGTCAAGCGCGGTCTCGCGGCGGCCGGCGGCGGTCTCGTCTCGCTGCCGCGCCAGGCGCCCTGGCGGATCGCCCTGGAGATGGTCCTGACCGGCGACATGTACGACGCCGCCACCATGGAGAAGCACGGGCTGATCAACCGCCTGACACCTGAGGGCGGCGCCCTGGCCGGCGCCAAGGCGCTGGCCGCCACGATCGCCGCCAACGGCCCGCTGGCGGTGGCCGCTTCGAAGCGGATCATGCGCGAGTCCCTCGACTGGAAGGTCAGTGAGGCCCGCACGCTGCAGCAGCCGATGATCGCGCCGGTGTTCGCCTCCAACGACGCCAAGGAAGGCGCCACGGCCTTCGCCGAGAAGCGCACGCCGGTCTGGACCAACTCCTGACGGCGCGCGCGTCGATGTCTTGAAACTCCGCTCATCGCGGCGGGGCGCATTTTTGAACGAACGATTTCAGAGGGACGAGAGATGAAGGTGAGTTTGGAAGGCCGCGTCGCATTGGTGACAGGCGCGAGCCGCGGGATCGGTCGGGCCATCGCCATCGCGCTGGCCGGAGCCGGGGCGGACATCGCGGCGACCTACCGCCGGGACGAGGACGCCGTGAAGGAGACCGTGGCCACGATCGAAGCCATGGGGCGCAAGGCGAAGGCCTACTCCGTCTCCGTGGAGAACTGGGACGAGAACACGGCGTTGATCGACAACGTGATCAGGGACTTCGGCTCCCTCGGCATCCTGATCAACAACGCCGGCATCGCCAGCCGCGGCCGGTCGGTGGCCGACACCGATCCCGAAGAGGTGGAGCGCGTGGTGCGCGTGCACGCGCTGGCCCCGCACTTCCTCAGTAGGCTCGCCCTGCCCCACCTGCGCAAGGCGCCGCGCAGCGACATCGTGATGATCTCCAGCGTGGCGACCACCGGCATGGGCGCCAACGGGGCGCCCTACAACATGGGCAAGGCGGCGATGGAGGCGCTGGCCAAGACCATGGCCAAGGAGGAGCGCAAGCACGGGGTGCGGGTGAATATCGTCGCCCCCAGCCTGACCGTGACCGAGATGGGCTCGCGCCTGGCCAAGGCCCGCGGCTCGGCGAACATCCACGACCTGGACGCCACCTCGCCGTTCGGCCGGGTCAGCATCCCCGAGGACGTGGCCAACGTCGTCGCCTTCCTGGTGTCCGACGCCAATTCCTACGTCAGCGGGCAGAAGATCAACGTCGATGGGGGCGGGTGAGGCCGGAAGGGAGGAAACGAAGATGAACCAGAGCTATCTGCCCGGCGAGATCGCCGAGATCCACCCCGACGAGCTCACCGAAGGCTACTGGGAATCCTGCGCCCGGCGCGTGCTGTCGATCCAGCAGTGCGCGAAGTGCCAGACCTTCCGGCACCTGCCGACGCCCACCTGCCCGAAGTGCCAGTCGTTCGACTACCAGTACACGCCAGTGAGCGGCCAGGGGACGGTCTACAGCTACACCATCCCCCATCACCCGGTGCATCCCGCGCTACGGGAGCGCGGCGCCTACAACGTCATCGTCGTCAAGCTCGACGATGCGCCGATCAAGATGGTCAGCAACCTCGTGGGCGTCGCCGACGAGGACATCCGCATCGACATGCCGGTCGAGGTGACCTGGGACGAACCCAGGCCAGGCGTGGTGATCCCGCGCTTCAAGCCACGCGCCGTCTGAGGGGACCGACATGAGCATCAAGGACAAGACGGCCATCGTCGGCGTTGGCCTGACGGACTACTACAAGCGCGGCCAGTCGGGGGCGAAGACCCACCTGGACCTCTGCCTGGAGGCGATCCTCAAGGCCTGCGACGACGCCGGCGTCCATCCGCACGAGATCGACGGATTTTCCTCCTACATGGACGAGATGAACGCCTCCATCGTGGCGCCCGCCCTGGGCTGTCCGGAGGTGCGGTTCTCGAACCTGGTGTGGGGCGGCGGCGGCGGCGGCTCCTGCGCGGCGGTCGGCGCGGCGGCGGCGGCGATCGAGGCCGGCTACTGCGACACGGTGGCGGTCTACCACGGCATCCGCCAGCCCACCGGCCTGCGGTTCGGCGAGGTGTTCGCCCGTCCGCCGGGCGGCGCCGGCACCGTCTCCACCGCCAGCCGCGACTTCATCGCGCCCTACGGCCTGATGGCCCCGGGGCAGATGTTCGCCCTGATGGTGCGCCGGCACATGCACCAGTACGGCACCACGACGGATCATCTGGCCGCTGTGGCGATGACCCAGCGCGAGCACGCCCGGCGCAACCCCAAGGCCCTGCGCCGAGACCCGATGACCCTGGACGACTACTACAACTCGCGGATGATCTCCGACCCGTTCCGGCTGTTCGACTACTGCAACGAGAACGACGGGGCCGGCGCAGTGATCGTGGTCTCGGCCGAGCGCGCCAAGGACATGAAGCAGAAGCCCGCCTACATCATGGCCGTGGCCCAGGGCGGCGCCGGCCGCTGGGGCCAGTCGATCACCCAGCAGACCATGCCCGACGACATCTACCCCACCGCCGGCCATGGCCAGCTGGCCCGCGACCTCTACAAGATGGCGGGGGTGGGGCCCGGCGACATCGACGTGGCCGAGCTCTACGACCACTTCACCGGCATGGTGCTGCTGCAGCTCGAGGACTACGGCTTCTGCGGCAAGGGAGAGTCCGGTCCGATGGCGGCCGAGGGCGGGCTCAAGTGGGACAGCGGGAAGATCCCCACCAACACCCACGGCGGCAACCTCTCGGAGGTCTATCTGCATGCCACGACGCACATCGTCGAAGGGGTGCGGCAGATCCGCGGGACCTCCACCTCGCAGGTCAAGGACGCCGAGCTCGCCCTGGTGACCGGCGGTCCGAGCCCGGTGCCGTCGAGTTCGATGATCCTCCGGGGCTGACGCCGCGGCGGCGATTGACAAGCGCCGCCGAGGTGGGGCCTGATCCGTGCAAAATAACCGGACGCCATCCTGGGAGGCGACATATGGACGTACGGGCCCCGCGCGAGCCCCTGCCGGCGGCGCAGTTCTGGATCGCCTATGTGGCGCTGGCCGCTGCGCCGTTCCTGCTGTTCAGCCTGCCCCGCACGCCCGAGAGCCTGGGCCTGGCCGTCGCCACCGGCGGCCTGGTCGTCGTGCTCACCCTGCCGTTCTACCTGTTCGGCAAGGCCGACCGCGAGGGCCGCCGCCGGGCGGTGGTCCTCAGCGCCGGCGCCCTGGCCTGCGCGCTGGCGGCGGCCAACCTGGTCTGGCGGATGCAGCTTTAGCGCATAGGGCGCGCGCCCCGCTCGCCCCGGCGTTCGCGCACAGGCGGCGAGTTCACGCCACCTTCACATTGCCAACCTCGTCCGCGGCGTTGAAATTCGGCGGATGAGTGAAATCGCGGCGCAGGGGACGCACGGCGTCGCGGCGTCCCCGGCGGGGACCCCTTGGGTCAGGATCTACCTGGGGTTCGGCGGGATGGTGCTGGGCCAGTTCATGGCGATCCTGGATATCCAGATCGTCGCCAGCTCCCTCTCCCAGATCCAGGCCGGGCTCGGCGCCAGCCTGGACGAGATCAGCTGGGTGCAGACCATCTACCTGCTGGCCGAGGTGGTGATCATCCCGCTGACCGCCTACCTGTCGCGCCTGTGGAGCACTCAGGCGTTCTACATGGCCGCGACGGTGGCGTTCGTCGTAACCTCCATCGCCACCGGCCTGTCCACCAGCTTCGAGATGATGATCGTCACCCGGGCCCTGCAGGGGCTTTCCGCCGGGGCGATGATCCCGGCGGTGTTCGCAGCAGCCATGACAGTGTTCCCGCCCGAGCGGCGGGTCGCCGCCCAGGTGATCAACAGCCTGGTGCTCAGCCTGGCGCCGACCATCGGCCCCACCCTGGGCGGCCATTTGACGGAGGCGCTGTCGTGGCGATGGCTGTTCTTCATCAATGTGCCGCCGAGCCTGGTGGTGCTTTTCCTGGTCGGGCGCTACGGCGGGTTCGACAAGGCCGATCCCAAGCTCGCCCGCGGCGTCGACTGGTTCGGCCTCGTCACCATGGCCATCTTCCTGCTGGCCCTGCAGTACGTGCTGGAGGAAGGCGCCCGCGACGGCTGGTTCGATGACGACCTGATCCTCTGGCTGTCGGTGACGGCGGTGATCACGGGGGTGGTGTTCGTCTGGCGCCAGCTCACCTACGCCCAGCCGATCGTCTCACTGCTGCCGTTCCGCGACCGCAACTTCTGCGTCGGCGCGGTGATGGCCTTCATCTCCGGCATGAGCCTGTTCGGCGGCGTCTTCATCCTGCCGTTGTTCCTGGCCCAGATCCTCCACTACTCGTCCGGCCAGGTCGGCACGACCATGGTGGTCTCGGGGCTGACCCTGTTCCTCACCGCCCCGCTCGTCGGCCGCTTCGTCCGGGCCATCGAGCCGCGCACCGCCCTCTTCATCGGCTTCAGCATCGCCGCCTATGCGGTCTCCCTGGGCGCGCGGGTCAACGCCAACTGGGGATTCTGGACCTTCGCCTGGCTGCAGGCGCTGCGGGCGTTCGGCACCATGTTCGCCAATATCGGCGCCCAGCAGATGGTGGTCGCCACCCTGCCCCCGGAACTGATGAAGGAGACCTCCGCGCTGTTCAACCTGATCCGCAACGTCGGCGGCGCGGTGGGCCTGGCCCTGATCTCCACCCTGCTCACCCACCAGACCGCGGTCCACTACGGGGACCTGGCCGCCCGGATCAGCGTCGCCGACTCGTCCACCGCCGACCTGATGGCCGGCCTCAGCGAGCGGATGGCCCAGGCCGCCTCGATCGACCCCGAGGGCGCCGGCCGCAAGGCCTTCGCCCACATGCTGCACGAAACGGCGATGACGCTGGCGTTCGGCGACGCCTTCGTGTTCCTGGCCTATGGGTGCGTGGCG
>Ga0268265_10000992_pt1 | contig 25768 bp, 32 predicted proteins | sample KBSSwiS52_FD_190355 | JGI IMG/M metagenome (GOLD analysis project Ga0268265, IMG submission 190355) | Switchgrass rhizosphere microbial communities from Kellogg Biological Station, Michigan, USA - KBS Switchgrass S5-2 (SPAdes) (version 2) | ecosystem: Host-associated > Plants > Roots >... | reverse complement strand
TGGTAAATCTGATCGTTGCGGAGGCTGCTCGGCATCCGGCGATCGAATTTGATGTCGGCAATGATGCGGTGGAACAGCCGGTCGCGGCTCACGCGGTGCATGCTGGCCTCAGTAAAGCTTAAGGCCGCGCCGCTTCATCTCGGCGTGGACGGCCTCGAATGTTGGGTCGCCTTCTCCTGCCAGATCCAGCGAGTCGTGCAGCCAGGCGACGATATATTCGTCCGTCCAGTCATCGAATGCGATGCCATCGACCTGCATTTCCAGCTTGAACGTCTCCGCGATACCCATAACACAGCTCCTGCACTCCAATGAGAACAATTGGAGAACATACGAGACGAGTCGGTCAAGCGGATTCTAGGCTGACACTTTCGCCAGCAGCTCGGGCTCGGGTTCATCCTTGCCGCGCCGGTAGAGCGTCACGCTGAGCGCTCCCGCCGGAAGCGGACTGATCAGGTCCTTTTCGGGCGCATCGGCATAGAGCCAGGTCGCCCAATCGCGCGGCGGCAGCACGACGACCTGGCGATCGTGGAAACCCTCAAGATCGGGCCCAGGATCGACCGTGAGCATCGTGAACATCTCCTTGCCGCCGATCGAGCGCCATATCCCCGCAATGCCCATCATCGGCGCATCGTTGAGGGTGAACAGCCATTTGTTCTTCGGGCTCTTTGCTCCAGTGAACTCGTAGAAGCCCGAAGCCGGGATGATGACGCGATCGTCCTTCTGGAACTTGCGGCCTTCGCCACGGAAATTGAACACGGGCCTGGCGCCCGCCCGTGAAGCAGGGAAACTCCACTGCATCTGCACCAGCTCAACGACATTGCCCTTGGTACGCATCACGGGCGCGACATCGTTGATCCGCACATCTTCGGCCGGCGGCATGTCCAACTCGCTTTGCTGGGTTGGAATACCGAGCTCGATCTCCTGCATCAGCCGGCAATAGGCTTCGTACTCAAGGTAGAATTGGTAATTGTTGCACATTGCGGCAGAGGACCAGCGCTAGAGCGATTCTGCAAGCGATGTCGCTTTACATCCAAAATGGAGGGACTGACTCGACTCTCCCGCTCCTGAGCGCATGATTATGTTGGTTAACAAGGGAGAGTGGCATGCGAGTCGCAGTGGCTTTTCTTGTCGGGATGTTGGCGGCGGTGCCGGCGGGGGCTGTTCAATTACAATGCTTCGGGAATTTGCCCGGGGGCTTCGCATCCTGTGAACATCCAAATGCCAGCCTTCCGGTTGACATTGTCCACATTGACGCGCCCGGCACCTTCAATGCCCATGTCTCCTTTGCCTCAGCCCTTACGGATGATCTGGAGCTTCTGGGCTCTCAGGACTTCCATTTCGACGTGTACGATCCGGGCGGCCATATGATCGACGGCAATAACGGCTTTGTTAAATTCTTCGTCGATTTCAATATTCCGGCCGGCCTCACGGGCTTTTCGTTCCAATATACCATCCCGGATTTCTTCGTCTCCACCATCGATTGGTTTGACCGCGGGGAGACGGACAGCCTCTATACCGGCACCGATAGCCGCTTCGAACTGACCAGCAATTCCGCGCTTCCCGCGTTCACCTTCGACGTGTCCAAAGTGAATGCGGTTCCCGAGCCCGCAAGCTGGGCCATGATGATCGCAGGCTTCGGCATGGCAGGCGGGGCGCTTCGCCGTCGCCGTTACTCGGTCGCTTCGTAGGCATAGCCAAGCCGGATTGCGTCAGGCAGCGATCAGCCCGCCCGGCGGACGTGGCGGCAATGCTGAGCATGTCGATGATTGCAGCAAGCGGTGCCGCAGCGAGCGAGCCCCGGCAACGCCCCCGTAGTCTGCCATACCGACTCGCTGCGGCGGCCAAAATCTTTACCCACGCGCCAATAAACGCAATATTATAACATGGTTAACGTGAATAAAGACGTGGAAGCAAATTCGTCCAAAATAACTTTATTTAAAGGGCGCTTGAACTGATGAGGATAGGTCGAGGAATTTTCAGGTTATATAAATTTTGGCTGCCTGTTTCAGAATAGCGCAACGCTGAGGTTCGCTGGAATTTTTACGCAAATTTCATTCTACTTAGCTTACCTTAAGGCCATGAAGCTCGATCAGGCTCAATTCTATCGTGCGCGTGCTGATGCGGAACGGGCTATGGCAGAGCAGACGCGGCTGCCGCACGAGCGTGTCCGCCATTTGCGATCCGCCGAAGTGTGGGATGCGATGGCGCAGAAGGCCGAGCACTCCCTTAGGCTCAAGGCTCGGAACCAACGTGCCAAGCGCCGACAACTGATGGAAGGTCCGCCCGCACGGTCGCGCGTGAACAGATTAACTCCGAAGGGCTGAGCGTTTAACTTCGGTTGGATATGCGAGAAGCATAACGCCTGTTATCTCGCTTACGCCTCGGCGAGTTGACGACGCTGATCCCTTGCTGCGATCGCCAAGGGTCAATGTGATTATTCCGAGACTCCTCTCCACCGCCGACCGCCGAGGTGCCGCTGATCTGATCTTGAGGGTAATTTAAGGTTAGTGCGATAGAGTTTCTAGCAAGGAAAACCAGGCCAGGTTACGATGAGCGAAGGCTTTGTTGATTATTACGACACATTGCAGGTTGATCCGAACTGCGGCGCAAAAGCCCTGGAAGCCGCGTATCGTCACCTCGCGAAGCTGTATCATCCCGATCACGCCGACACGGCCAATGTCGCGAAACTGAATGAGGTGATCGAGGCGTATCGGCTTCTCAGAGATGCCGACCAACGCGCTAGGTACAATCGATTGTACAGCGCCACCACCAACTTCAAGTTCGCGCCAGATAAGCAGGCGGATGATTTTGAACGGGCAGCGCTCTCAGACGCGGACATGCATGCCAAAATTCTGCTCCATCTCTATAGGAGGAGACGAGAACATCCCAACGATGCCGGGGTGGGGCCATATATGTTCCAAGAGCTGTTGGGCTCCTCCTATGACCATCTCGAATTTCATTTCTGGTATCTGAGAGCCAAGGGCTTCATCGAAACCACCGAGCAGGGCACGTTGGCGATCACCATTGACGGTGTGGACCATGTGATCTCAACGTCCAGAACCGCTCAAAAGGAGAGGTTGTTACTCGGTCAAGCTGACGACCCCAAGAGCGAAAGCCAGTTCTAGGCTTACAAAATTAGATCCCCGACCAACGACTCGGTTGTTCGTCAGGAGGGTGGGCGTGTCTTAATGTGACGATCCAAACGTAACTATGCGCGCATCCCAAAAAGGGACATTCTACTGCATGTTCAATTTAGCGGAGCGCCCCGCTGTTATCTTCGGATAAATGGTTCGGGAGGCGAAACAGCATTATGGCTCGTGATCGCACCAGACTGAAATTGGCGCATAGGGGCGGATCATGGGCGGCATCAAACTACCGTGGCTCTTAGGCAAGGCTGCATTGCCAGCTTGCGTGGCACTTGCGGCGGGCGCGGCGCATGCGCGGGCGGGCGATCCGGTGCCGGACAGCTTCATCTGCACTTTTGTCGCCGGTCCGATCAGCGCGGGATCGGAAGCGCGCACGGCCGTTGGAAATGTGGGGGGCCGGGTGACGCATGTTTATCAGCATGTGCTCCATGGCTTTTCAGCGAAGATGTCCGAAACGGCTGTCCAGAAGATGATGGCCAAGGACAAATGGATCGAATCCTGTACGCAGGACCGGCTTGCATCCGTTCCGCCGACAAGCGTCACCAACGTCATCGCGGCAGGCAAGCCCGTCGGCGGCGGCGGAGGCTCGACCCAGGTTACGCCCTGGGGAGTCACTCGGGTCGGCGGTCCAGGAAGCGGCTCCGGAAAGACGGCGTGGATCGTCGACTCCGGTATTGATCTTACCCATCCCGATCTGAATGTGGACGCCGCGAGCAGCACGAGCCTGTTGTCCGGTGACAGTTCCCCCAACGATGCCTTTGGCCATGGCACTCATGTGGCGGGCATTATCGGCGCCAAGAACAACAGCATCGGCGTCGTCGGCGTGGCGGCGGGCGCTCGCCTGGTCGCGGTTCGTGTGCTCGACGCGTCAGGTAATGGCCCCGACTCCGGTGTCATCGCCGGCATCGAATATGCTGTCGCGCATGGATCGCCGGGCGATGTCATCAACCTGAGCCTCATCACATCGCCGATGCCGGAAATGGATGCCGCCGTCATAAATGCGGGTGCCGCCGGGTTCCTCGTCACGATCGCGGCAGGTAACAACTCGGCGTTCGCTGGCAACTATTCCCCTGCGGAGGCGAACGGTGCCAACGTCTACACAACTTCGGCAATCGACAATAGAGACACGTTCGCGCGCTATTCAAACTATGGCAATCCGCCGATCGATTACGCTGAGCCGGGAAGCTCGATACAATCCACCTACAAGAATGGCGGCTATGCCACCCTGTCGGGTACGTCCATGGCGGCACCTCATTTGGCTGGCGTGCTCTTGTTGAGGGGAGGCGCGGCGCCATCCACCAGCGGCGCTACTGCCATTCGTGATCCTGATGGGCATCCAGATCGTATCGGCGTTCGATAGCGTAAGTGCGATCGAGATCGTGGAGAGCTGGCCGCCGAATGCCCGCTCATCCTGGCGGCATGCTGCTGGGCCTACCTGGGCGCGACGCTGATCGATTCCCACTGACCCGTCGTGCACCCACCAGCCTATGAGCCGGGAGGTCGCTTTGGGCCTCCCGCCTCATTGCTATTCATCGCGAACGTAGAAAGCGGCTCTGGTCAGCCAAGGCGATGAAGCGCGCAGAGCTTGTTGCCTGCCGGGTCCCGAAGGTAAGCCAGATACATCGAGCCAAAGCCGGCTTCCCTCAGCCCAGGCGGGTCTTCACAGGTGGTGCCACCATTGGCGATGCCTGCTTCGTGCCACGCATTCACCTGTTCGGGCGATGCCGCCGCAAAACCTATCGTTCCGCCATTGGCACAGGATGCGGGCTCTCCGTTGAGCGGCTTCGTTATGGCGAAGTTGCCGGTCGGCGCCAGGTAAAAGGCGCGCCCTTTGTTGTCCATCGTTCCCGGCGGAATCCCCAACGTTCCCAGCACCGCATCGTAAAAGCGCTTGGACGCTTCGACATCATTGGCGCCAAGCATAACGTGACTGAACATGCATCCTCCTCTGCAATCGGCTTGCAGGCATGTTCATGGGCGCCGTTCTCGCTTGAGTCCACTGGATAAGAGGATTGCCCCGCTGTCATGGGGCGGCAGGATGTTTGTGCCGCGTCCCAACTCCGCGATGCTGCAAAAATGCCACAACGAACAGGCGATCCCCGATTAACCCTTAATTGGGTTGATTCAGAAGCATCCGAGGCTATTAGCGCAACCCAACCGCCGCCAGAGCGGAGTATGTCGCATTGTGCACTCTATTGGGGAAATCAAAAAACATGCGTATTTATTACCTTGCGGCTGCTTTTGCCGCGACTGTTGCTGCGCCTGCCTTCGCGGGTACTTTCCATGCCGAAGTGCATGGCGGCTGGGACCGCGTTTCTGTTTCGGGCTTCAAGGACGATGGCATCGCTTATGGCGTCGCTGCGGGCTATGACATTCCGCTCGGCGAGAAGGCTTTTATCGGCGTGGAAGGCAGCGTTGACGACAGCTCCACCAAGAAATGCGCGAGCGACGTAGCCGTGCTCGGCGACCGCCTGTGCGCGAGCGCCGGCCGCGATTTGAGCGCGGTTGCGCGTATCGGCTATAAGCTCAACGAAACCAGCAAGATTTACGCATTGGCGGGCTATGCGAATGGCCGCGTCAAGCTTTCCTACAATGACGGCCTATCCACAACCTCCGACGGGGCCAACGGCGATGGCGTGCGCCTGGGCGCTGGCCTGCAGATGGGCCTGGGGTCGCACCTCTATGCCAAGGGCGAGTATCGCTATACCAACTATGAAAGCGATTTCTCGCGCCATCAGGTCCTGATGGGGCTTGGCTACGAGTTTTAAGCGAACGGCGGCGCCTGCCGCTAGAGCAGAATGCGATTAATCTGAATCGCATTCTGCTCTATATCCCTTTGTTGCCGCATTGCTTTATGCGGAAAACCGGTACCCACTTTTCCGGGCGATGCTCTGGCGGGCGCCGCATCCTTCTGGAACGATCAAGTTTGCACGTTCATCAACTTTTCCGTTGAAGTGGCCGGCGGCTGTCTTGTCAGGGCTGCCACGACGGCCGCGGGCACGTCGCTGCGCCGCCGCTGTTACTGGGCCGCTTCGTACCCAGGGCAAAGTCGGATTGCGTCAGGCAACTGTCGACGCGTCAGTGGCGCAAGGCTCAAGCGCGGGATCGAAGGCCGCAAGGGCGCGGTGGCTATTTCCCGAGGTGGCGCGCTACCGCACTCTTGCTGGTGCCAACGGCTTTCACCGCTCCGACAAGCTGATCCTTTGAGACGCCCCACTTCTTGCACCAATAGTTGACTTCATAGGGCTCGTGGATGTTCACGCGGTTGCCGTCGGCCGGCTCCTTGATCGTAAGATTATCGCTCATCTCATTCTCCTCTCAGTCCTGTTCGGAACAGCTTACGATGGGATCGATACAAATTCCGCCAGGAGTTGGAATCGTCTCCAAATAATACAACCGTTATGGCTGCATCCTGAAGACGAACTTGCGCCGCCCAAAGTTCCGCCGCATGGAGGGGCAAGGTGGGGGATAGTCTATGTCGCGTGGGATCTGGTTGCGGGGCTTGGGGAGCGGGTCGGCCTTGGGGCTTTTGCTTGCGCTGGGCGGGTGCGGCGGGGGCGGGGCTTCGAGCGCGGGGAGCGCGCCCCCGCGCACCAATGCGAGCCTGACCATTCTCCAATATAGCGAGAGCTTCACCAACGACGCGACGACCGCCGCCGTCACGTTCGACCTCACCACCAAGACCGGCGTTTCGGGCAGCAGCGGCGCCAGCGCGCTCACCATCCATTATGACGCGGCGACACAGAGCTATTCGCTCAGCGTCGATGGGCGTAGCCAGAGCTTCGCCCCGGCCGACGTTGATGCCTCCAAAAGCGATGCGGGCGAGACGACCTATCACAAGAGCGACGGCGTCAATCGCGATTATCTCACGCTGTTCAAGTCGCCACCCGGTGCGACGTACCCGCTGCAATATGTCGCCCAGGGCTTCTGGCAGCGCAATGTGGTGACGGGCAGCCAGCAGGATACGCATTATTCGGCCTTCACCTATGGCGTCGCCTCGCCCGCGGCCGCGATCCCGCGCAGCGGCACCGCCGCCTATGCCATCGATACGTTCGGCTTCGCCTCCAAGCCGGGGCAGGAGCCGATCTCCTTCTACGGCAATGGCAGCTTCAGCGTCGATTTCGCGGCTGGCGTCTTTTCGGCACAGGCCTTTACGACCGAGACGAAGCTGGTGAGCGGCAGCGGCCTTTCGGGCGGCGGCATCGATGTGATGGCGACGGGCCGGCTTTCCTCAAGCGACGGCACCTTTTCGGGCACGGCGGCCTATCAGGGCCAGCTGGGCATCGCGGGCGGGCCGCTCGCCGGGCGCTTCTACGGCCCTGCCGCGCAGGAACTGGGCGCGAGCTTCGCGGGCACCGGCGCGGACGGGCTCGCGGTCGCCGGCTCCTTCACCGGATCGCGCGATGCCACGCTGACGCCGGACAATCTGACGCTCACCAACCTGACGCGCCCACAGCTTTTCTACATTCGCTTTGCCAACACTCTGTACGGCCAGCTCAACTGGCAGAATGCGGATAGTTTCACTTATGCCCCGCCGACCTCCGATCTTTATGGCGGCCAGTTCACCAGCGCCGACAAGATCGCCAGCGCCAACGCGAATTTCACCGCCTATCGCAAGACGTTCACCGGGATCAGCGGCAGCGAGGATACGATGCTGGAGCTGTTCAAGCCGGGCGCGGGAAATAGCGAGCTGGCGCTGAACTATCTGAGCTTCGGCCACTGGGCGACCACGTTGACCGACGGAACGGGCGCGCACCCGATCGATCAATATTTCGTCTATGGGCTGGCAACGCCGGAGCAGTTTCTCGCCGTGCGGACCGGCAGCGCCCATTATCAGGGCATCGTCTATGGCATCGGCGACGGTGGCGTCACGCGCTACGCGATGACTGGCAGTTCGCATTTCGACGTGGATTTTAGCGCGCAAAGCTATTCGGGCGGGCTGAGCCTCAGCGGCGCGCCGAAGGGTGGCGGCGGCAGCGTGAATTTCGGCAGCTATGATTTCGCGGCGCAGCTCGCCTCCGGTCAGCCCATACTCGCCGCCCTTAGGCAAAGCGGGCAGGCAGTGGGCCAGATCAACCCGGTCTTCTACGGCCCCGACGCGCAGGAGATCGGCGCGCCCTTCTCGCTGCAGACGCCAAGCAGCGGCCCGGCCGGCGTGGTGGCGATCACAGGCGTGGCGGTAGCGAAGCGATAAAGGGGAAGGCCGGCCGCGCAACCATCCCAGCCAGTCCCGCCCGTTCCCCGCTTCGCCGAATTCGTGCCGCTTATCCGGCGCGCCATGCTATATGGGGGGTATCGCTGGCTTCCTTCTCCGTAAGCGCCAGCGGCTGAGAGAGACGCAGTCATGCTCCCGCTTACGAGGCAAGGAGCGGTCCCCATGGACCTTAATTACATCCTCAAGCGCCATCAGGTGTCGCTGATGCGCGCCGAGGCCGCCGCTGGCGGTGAATCGCGGATCGCGCATCAGGCGTTCGCGCGGCGCTATGCCGATCTGATCGAGGCCTTTCGCGCCGCGCGCAAGCTGCCGCGCTGGCGGGGCGCGCTCCAGGTCGTGGCGCGCATGACCCGGCCCAGGCGATGAGCTTCCTCCACGCCATGTTCGGCCAGCATGTGCCGAAGGTGGCCTTCAATCATTGGGAAGGCGGGCATTTCGCCAGCCGCTGCGAAATCTGCGATTGCGTGATCGTGCGGCTGCCCGGCCTGCCCTGGCGGCTGGCTGACGATCAGGAGGAAGCGGATGATGCGCCGGGGCCGCTTCAGCGAGAGCGCGAGCCGGGCGGGGCGGCGAAGCCCGATCGCCCGCAATGAACGAGGCACCGCCGGGCGAACCCCGCGTCGATCTCTACCGCGCCTGGTCGTCGCGCGCCGCCGCGCAGGCCGAGAGCACCGAACATCCGGGCACCCGCACGCGCTGCACGCAGAGCGCCGAATTGTGGACGCTGATCGCCGACGCGATCGAGGCCGGGCAGGGTAGCACGGTCGATCATCTCACCGGCAATCTGCTGTTGATGATGGAGGGCGGGCGCTTCATCGCCGCCGGGCGGCCCTGCACGGAATGAGGGCGCGGCGAATACCCCTCCGTCGGCGCGGTGCGCCGCCACCTCCCCCTCCGGGGGAGGGTCTATGTTCGCTCCGCCGCTATATCCCTCGTTCCCGCATCGCTTGGCGCGGAAAACCGGTACCCACTCTTCCGCGCGATGCTCTATTGTGCGGTGGGCAGCGAGCGCGGCGTGCGCTGGACCGGGCCGGCGATGATCTTCGTGCGCAGCTTGTTCCACAGCGCCAGCGATCCTTCCGCATTCTGGCAGACGACGCGCGTCCCGCTCGGGATCAGCGCCTCGATCGCGGTGATCGCGATGCTCATGTCCGCGCAGACGCGGCGGACCTCGCTTTCGGTGAGATTGACGTTCATCGCGCGTGACATGGTGGTTGGTCCTTCGTTGGGCACTGTGCCTGGGGGCATTCCCGCCATAGGGCGGGATGGTGGATCATGATGGCGCGGGGCGGTGCCGCGGCGACGTGATTACTCGCGCGTGGGATGATGGGCGCGCATCGTCTCGATGCGGTCGAGCCGGTCGGCCATCGCAAGCCATGCCGCCTCCGCACGAAGGCAGCGCGCGCGCACATTTTCGAGCGCGGTGCGCTCGGCATCGGCGGCGCATTCGGCGGCGCGTGCGACATAGAAAGCCTTGTTGACTGACATTGCTGTTCTCCTCGTCAGAGCGCCTTGGGCCAAAGCGTGCTCGTTATAGCACCCCGAGCCCGTAATTTCGCATGCTCAATCGACCATGTCGGCGACCGCACGGCGAAGCTCGTGCCGGCTGAGCTGCGGATCGGCGTTGCGCCGCGGATCTGCGAGCCTGACGCCGGCGCGCGGTGCGCCCGACATTTTCGTCCATAAACTTGAAATGAAATTCGATACCAACTTATGTTCCTTCGGCGCCTCTCGCGCCATTCTTTTGTAAAAAATATGGGTGGGCCGTTGCCGGATTTCTCGACTTCGGTTCCTGACATGCTTGCGGCGAATACCCCTCCGTCAGCGCTGCGCGCCGCCACCTCCCCCTTCCGGGGGGAGGATCTGCGGTAACGCGGTCGGGCTGCCCAAATCCTCCCCCGGAGGGGGAGGGGGACTACCGTAGGCGATGGAGGGTATAGCCGCGATGCTTCAGCGCCGCCTTGCGCCCGCCTGCGGGCCCGGCCCGCCGGGGGTGCGCTCGCGATAGATCAGCCGGCCTTTGGTGAGGTCATAGGGCGTCATTTCGACGATCACCCTGTCCCCCACCACCGAACGGATCCGGAAGCGGCGCATCTTGCCCGCCGTATAGGCGATCATGCGGTGATCATTGTCCAGGCGGACGGCGAAGCGCCCGTCGGGCAAGATTTCCTCGATGCGGCCTTCGAAGCTGAGCAGCTCTTCCTTGGCCAGGATCAGGCTGCCTGAAGATTGACCGCGGCCATCTTGCCGCGCCGATCCTGCTCCAGATCATAGCTGACGCGCTGGTCCTGCCGCAGCGTGCCCATGCCCGAACGCTCGACCGCGGTGATGTGGACGAAGCTGTCGCCCGATCCGTCCTCGGCCGCGATGAAGCCATAGCCCTTGTCAGCGTTGAAGAATTTTACGGTGCCGATCATAGATGTTTCCTTTCGACGAAACATGGAATGTGCCCGGGCGACATGCCCGGAAAGCCAGAAGCGTGAAGGGAAACCTCGGCCCCGCGCGGGGGCTTCAAATTCCGTCGCATGCGACGTTAGCCCCACCCGTATAGGCGATCCGCCGCGAAATGGCAAATCGCGGCCCCCGGCGCCCCCTTATTGCGGGCCCTTATTGCGCGCGCGATGGCGTCGCGATGTTCGCTTTGAAGCGCAAGCGTGTGGCGGAATTCGGCGAGCAGCCGCTCGGCGATACCGGTCGGCTGGTTGCGCAGGCGCAGGCCCGCCAGCAGCGCCTGCTGGCGCGCGATATGCACCTCGCCCTCGGCCACATGGCGGTTGGCAAGATCGCTGGGGCGACGATAGGTGCGAAATTTGGAGTCGGGATAGGAGCGCCGGGTTTTGATTCCATCAACAGCGAACGCGCTCTAAGAGCCGGCGCATGCCCGCCGCCCGCACTTCTTCCTCCGGCCAGAACGATCCAGCCCCATCCGCTGGGGGCGACGCGCCCGCATCCGGCCTGCGCCAGGTGATCGCGAACCTGCTGCATCTGCTGGGCGGCAAGGCGGTGGCCGGGATCGTGAGCGTCGCCTATCTGGTGATCGCGACGCATACGCTCGGTGCGCGCGATTATGGCGTGCTGATCCTCGTCAACGCCTATGCCGTGTTCATCGGCAGCGCGGTGGCCTTTTCGGGCTATCATGGCGTGGTGCGCTACGGCGCGCTCGCGCTGGAGGCGGGCGACGTTGCGGGCATGGCGCGGATCGTGCGCTTCATGGCGCTGGTCGAGCTTGGCTGCGGGGTGGCGGCGCTGATCGTGACGCTGGCGCTGGTGCCGCTGGTCGGGCCGCGGCTGGGCTGGTCGCCCGAGGTGACGCGGCTCGCCTTGCCCTACAGCCTCGCCGTCTTTTCGAGCGTGCGCGCGACGCCGCAAGGGTTGCTCCAGATCGCCCGCCGCTTCGACCTGATCGGGCTGCACCAGACGATCTCGCCGCTGGTGCGGCTGGCGGGCGCGCTGATCGCCTGGGCGGCCGGGGCGGGGCTCAGCGGCTTCATCGCCGCCTGGCTGCTCGCCGCGCTGGTGGAGGGCGCGGCGATGTGGGCGCTGGGCCTGATCGGGTGGAACCGGCTGATGCGCGACCAGCGGCTGATCGGCCCCTGGCGCGGCGTGCTGCGCGACTATGGCGGGCTGGGCAAGCAGGGCGGCTTCGGGCGCTTCATCCTGCTCACCAATTTCGACATCACCGTGCGCGAGCTTGCGCCCAATCTGGCGCCGCTGACGGTCGGCTGGATGCTCGGCCCCGCCGCCGCCGGCGTGTTCGGCCTTGCCCAGCGCGCCTCGGCGCTGCTCCAGCAGCCGGCGATCCTGCTCTCGCAGGCGAGCTATGCCGTGCTCGCCGATCAGGCCGCCAAGCACAAGTTTGCACTGCTCCGCCACACCGTCTGGCGCAGCGCCGCGCTGGCGGGCGCGATCGCGGTGCCGATCGTGCTGGCGCTGGCGGCGTTCGGGGACCGGCTGCTGCTGCTGCTCGGCGGGCACAGCTTTACGGGTGGGCGCACGCTGCTGACGGTGATCGCGCTCGGGCGGCTGGCGGCGCTGGCCTCGGCGCCGATGGCGGCGGGGCTCACCGCGCTCGGCTATCCCCAGCGCTCGATGACGGTCACGCTCGTCACCAACCTCGCGCTGTTCCCGCTGCTGCCCGCCTTGCTCTGGCTGCTGGGGCTGGACGGCGCGGGCTGGCACGCGCTGTTTCAGAACGGGGTGGCGCTGGCCGCGCTGGCTTTGTTCTTCGCGATCGACATCAAGCGCGCCGCCAAGGCCGACGCGGGGGGATAGCGGGGAGGGGAACCTCGCCTGCGCCCCTTCCGTCATGCCAGCGCAGGCTGGCATCCATGTCTCTCGCCACATTCGAGGACCACGCCAGTCGAGAGAGACATGGGCCCCAGCCTCCGCTGGGGCGACGGGTAAGAATGTTAGACTTGGATACTAAGCCGCTGCCAGTCAGCCTTTCAACATCGGGGCGTTAACTGGCAGGATGAAAATGCATCCACGCTAATACAATGGCTATGAGAAGGATAACGGCGCCGCCAATAACAAGCTGCCATCGCCAAGGCAGGAGAAACAGCAGGTCCGACCAATCAAACATATCCTGATGTTGGCTCATTCACATGATGCTCGCAATCGGGATCGCAGCCTGACCTCCCGTCGATCCCAATCCTTGGCATTGCTCCCCACTCATCGCGCTCACCCCCCGCGTTCGCCCCACGGACCTTGTCGGCGCGTCAACCGTTCGCGTAGCCTGCAATGCAGTTGGACGCGACAGCGGAGAAAGGAGGCGGCGATGCCGTCAGCGAAGCACAGGATCGGGATCATCGTCGGCAGCCTCCGGCGCGACAGCATCAATCGCAAGATCGCGCGATCGATCGCGGCGAGCACCGGCGATTGGCTGGAATGCGAGTTCATCGAGATCGGCGATCTGCCGCTCTACAACCAGGATGACGATGGCAATCCGCCGCCGGCGGTGGTGGCGTTTCGCGAGCGCGTCCGCGCGGTGGACGGCATCCTGTTCGTTTCGCCCGAATATAATCGCGGCGTCCCCGGCGTGCTCAAGAACGCGATCGACATCGGCTCGCGGCCCTATGGGCAAAGCGTGTGGGACAAGAAGCCGGCAGCGGTCGTCACCGCATCGCCGGGCGCGATCGGCGGGTTCGGCTCCAATCATCAGCTGCGGCAATCCGCCGTCTTCCTCAACATGCCGATGATGCAGCAGCCCGAATCCTATCTCGGCCACATCGGCGACGATGCCTTCGATGCGGACGGGCAGCTCAAGGAGGGGCCGCTCAAGGCGCTGGTGACCAAGATGGCGCACGCCTTCGCGGACTGGATCGACCTGATCGTGCGCGGCCGCAAGCTGATCGCCGAAGATCCGGCGCATGGGCGGTGAGGGGGCGCGGGTTAGCGGGCTTTTGAAAAGTCGGCTTGGCCCCCTCTATTGTATCCCCGCGAAGGCGGGGATCCATAAACTCCAGCGTTCGCGAGGTCCGCAAGGTTCGGAATATCTGGATCCCCGCCTACGCGGGGATACGAAGCGTTTTTCAACAACCCGCCGGACGACCAAAGCAGCCCGCTAGTGTGGCGGATTCCAAGTTCAGTTCATCTTCTCCCCCTCCCTTTTAAGAGCTGGCGACCGGCCCTGTCTCCCAGACAGGGCCGCAACGCCAACTGGGTGTAGGGGTGGGTGCCCGCGTCTGCGGGCCAAAGGACTCGTTCAACCGCGTCGCAATCGGTACTTCGGGGGCATCGAGCCCCCTCAGTCCCCACCCACCCCTCGATCCCCTCCCTGGGAGGGAGGGGGAGATTTCAACGCCCCGACCAGCCATCCCAAATAGCGGCCACCCCATGGCAGCCGTCTGGCCCGCGAATGCATGCCCCGCTATGAGGCCCCCGCCGCCGGCGCATCACCGGATCGATCACCGCCGGCCGCACCGCCTGGAGATTGCCTCAGATGACCGATCTTTCCGCTTTCCCGATCACCCGGCGCTGGCCGGCGCGGCACCCGGATCGCATCCAGCTTTACTCGCTGCCGACGCCGAACGGGGTCAAGGCCTCGATCATGCTCGAGGAGACCGGCCTGCCCTATGAATGGCATCTGGTCGATTTCGGCAAGGATGATCAGAAGACGCCCGAATTCCTCTCGCTCAACCCCAATGGCAAGATCCCCGCGATGATCGATCCGGACGGGCCGGGCGGCAAGCCGCTGCCCTTGTTCGAATCCGGCGCGATCCTGCTCTATCTGGGCGAGAAGACGGGCAAGTTCCTGCCGGCCGATCCGGCCGAGCGCTGGCAGGCGGTCCAGTGGGTGATGTTTCAGATGGGCGGCGTCGGCCCGATGTTCGGCCAGCTCGGCTTCTTCCACAAATTCGCCGGCAAGGATTATGAGGACAAGCGCCCGCGCGTTCGTTACGCTGCGGAGTCGAAGCGCCTGCTGGGCGTCATGGATGGCTGGCTCGCCGATCGCGACTGGTTTGTCGGCAATGCCTATTCGATCGCGGACATTTCGATGCTCGGCTGGGTCCGCAATCTGATCGGCTTTTACGAGGCGGCGGAGATCGTTGGGTTCAGCGACTATAGGAACGTCGCCGCCTGGCTCGCACGCGGCCTCGCGCGCCCGGCCGTGCAGCGAGGGCTTAATATTCCGCCGCGACCTTGAGGGATGGGGCGGGAGAGCGCAAGCGTGCGCGGGCTGGATCGACCTGACCGTGCGCGGCCCAAAGATGATCGCTGAAGATCTGGCGCATGGGAGTTGGGTCACGCGGGTCTCGAGTTTCCCGCCTTTTCCTAGGTCCCGTCTGCTGGTTGCATTGGGGGAAGGCACCTTGCTAATCCGCATATACACTACAGGACATCTGTGGTGAAAGGTGGGCATGCTTCGAATACGCCGAATCCCGACTGCTAAGGCAATCCCCAAGAAGCTTCGGGACAAACTGGCAATCTGTCACGAACACCCCCACCGCGTACTCTTCTTGGACATCGAAACGACCGGTTTGAGTCATTTTTATGATGAAATCACGGTCGTCGGTTGGTCCCTTGGCGGCAAGTCTGGCACTCTTATAAAGGGCCAAGATCCATCTGAACTAATTCAGGTGGCTCAGCGTGCTATTGCAGTGGTCACTTTCAATGGACTTCGTTTCGACCAGCGGTTTCTGAGACAAGAATTTCCGCATGTCAGCCTACCTGAAGCGCATATCGATCTAATGTACCTTTGCCGGCGGGTGGGTTTGACAGGCGGGCAAAAAGCAATTGAAACCACATTGGGTTTGAATTTTCGTGAGGACCTGGAGGGGGTTGACGGCTTTGCGGCGGTCTTATTGTGGCATCAGTATCTTCGCGGTGACCTCAAAGCGCTCAAACGCCTGATTTCATATAACCGCGCTGATATCGCTGCAATGGGCGGTTTGATGGACCACGCGCTGGGTTTGCTGGGCTATGTGCCTGATCTAATCAGCCAAGCCGTAAAATTTGTCGATTGGTCCAACCCCAAAGACCGCCACAGGCTGCCGACAGGCCTGAAAAAGGCTGCCCCCGAGCTTGCAAGAGCGCCTACCTTTCGTGAGTTGTTCTACGGCCATCGCGCTGAAACCTCCAGAATTGTCGGTATAGACCTTACCGGGTCTGAAGCGAGACCTACTGGGTGGTGCTTGCTTGAGGGATTCAAGGCGAAGACAGAGACCATTTCCAGCGATGACGATCTCATAGAGCGCACAATGGCGGCTTCGCCAGACCTCGTCTCGATCGACTCTCCGCTGTGCCTGCCATTCGGCCGACAAACCGTTTTCGATGACGATCCGACCCGTGATGAAGTCGGCATCATGCGGTTTTGCGAGCGTGAGCTGAAGAGGCGCGGGGTAAACGTCTACCCCAGCTTGCTTCCAAGCATGCAAAAGCTGACAGCTCGGGGTATCAAGTTGGCGGCAATTTTCAGGTCGCGCGGCTTGCCGGTCATCGAGAGTTATCCTGGGGCGGCTCAAGATGTGATGCGTATCCCGCGAAAGGGCGCTGGCGAGGAGTGGCTCAAGCTAGGGCTGAAAAACTTCGGCATTCGCGGAAAGTACACAACGTCCAAGGTCACTCACGACGAACTCGATGCGATCACGTCAGCGCTCGTCGGCACGTTCCATCTTGCCGAGCTTTCGGAAGAACTGGGGACTGCCAACGAGCCGCCACTGATCATTCCGCACCTCAAAGTGAACCGCAGACCCTTCGTTATCGGAGTCAGCGGGCCTATCGCTGCCGGAAAAACCACACTCGCGGAAATCTTGCAGGCTCAAGGTTACGCCTACACCCGCTTCAGTCTTGTAATCGATGACATACTCAAGGAGCGAAACTTGCCGCTTGATCGGCATCATCGCCAGTTGGTTGGTACCGAGGTAAATCGGGATGGGCGCCAGAGAGAACTTGCGGAGCGGACCATATCCAGAGTCGCAGGGTCGGCGGCAATTGTGGTGGACGGACTGCGCTTTCCCGATGATCATGCTTTTCTGAGGGAAAAGTTCGGCTTCCGGTTTCACCATATCCATGTTTCCGCGCCTGATGAGGTGCGCAGAGAGCGCTATGCCGAAAGGCTGGAATTGCCACCTTTAGAAGCGGGTAAGGCATTTGACGATGCCAACGCATCGGAAGTGGAGCGCATGGTGCCAACGCTTGAACGACTCGCGGACGCAACGCTATTCAATGTCGGCACCAAGGACGATATGGCTGCCATACTCCTGAGTCTCTTGGCGCAGTGGGAAGAGGGGAACTAATGCCAGTATCAATCGTCGTCGGTGGTCAATTCGGATCTGAAGGCAAGGGCAAGGTGTCCCTTGAGCTTGTCAGGATGGCCGCCGAACGGCGGATTGCGGTGGTCCGGGTTGGCGGCCCCAATTCAGGCCATACCGCCTATGATCGTTCAGGGCGGAAATTTGCCCTGCGACAGCTCCCCGCAGGGGCGGTCGATCGCAATGTTGATATCGTCTTTCCCGCAGGTTCCTACATCGACGTCGATATCTTGCTGCGCGAAATCGAAGAGCTCAATTATCCGCGCGACCGCATCTTTGTCAGCCCCTACGCCAACGTCATCACGCCCGAACAAAAAACATGGGAAGTTGATGCTGGACTGGTTTCCGCGATAGGGTCGACTGGCAGCGGCGTTGGTGCCGCAATCATGGCCCAGGTCGCCCGCGAGGCATCCAACTTTCCGCTGCAAAGACACGATGCAGCGCACTGTGGGGCGTTGGAGTCATTTCTGGGCGATACGACGGCGCTGATGCGAGACTGGCTGAACGCTGGGGCGAGGATCGTCATTGAAGGAACGCAAGGCTTTGGCCTCTCGCTCTACGATGGCGGGTATTGGCCTAAAGCTACCTCCCGAGCGACAACCGCAGCTGCAGCTTTGGCCGAAACCGGGCTGAGCCCGATGGACGTGGACAACGTGGTGCTCGTAATCCGTTCCTATCCGATCCGGGTTGCTGGCAATTCGGGGCCACTGCCGGGTGAAACCAGCTGGGAAGCGATTTCCGCGTCTATCGACACACGATCCGATCTTCGCGAATTCACGACCGTGACCAAGAAATTGCGGCGCGTAGGTCACTTTGATGTTTCAGTGGTGAAGGCTGCCATCGACTGCAACAATCCAACTATGATTGTATTGAATCACTTGGACTATGTTGAGTCCAATCGAACCGAACCAATGGAGAGCGCAACGGTCGCACATTTTGTAGAAACCATTGAAACGAAAATCGGACAGAGCATTGAATTTATTGGATTCTCGCCAAAATCAATCGCTCGCCGGAGTGAATTGGTTTGATGGAAATTGCCACGACGGATGACGCTGAATGCCTTTCCTTGTCCCGGCAGGAGGCGGAGGTGCAGTTTCAAGCATGGCGCAACAAGTCAGTTGATAAATCTCTGATTCAAAAGATTAAAGACATCCCTCATGCGCTTCTTAGCTCGGGGGATATAACTCAGGTTGTGCTTGCCACAGGCGCAGTATCGCCTTTTTATGAAGGCGGAGGGCGAAAGTCGCGCCTGAAAAAGGCTTCCTACGAAGGGCGCATTGGAAGCAAAGCGTACGAATATAGAAGTCTGAAGCGGATCAGGGCATTCAAGCGTGAGTTTGACATCCCTTTCGTTAATGAAAAGTACGAGCTAAAAGAAATTTTCGACGGAAATAAAGACAAGGGTTTGGTTGTCCCAAAAAATGGAATTATTTTTGTTGAAACCGATCTAGATTTTCGAATTCCAGATTTCATTGCCCTACGCTTCAATCTTCAAATTAAGCATGTTCACCGTGGGTTATTGCTTGGCACAGGGCCGTTGGTTGACCCTGGATTTGTGGGAAAACTTTGCATTCCTATACATAATTTGACTGACGAAGATTACTACATCGACAAAAATGATGGGCTTATCTGGATTGAGTTCACGAAAACGTCCCTCCCCGCCGATAAAGACGATGAGGCTAGGGCTCCACTTGAGGGAAATGAGTTCCAAGGTGACATACGAAAGCTGATCGAGAAGGCAGCCCTTCGGTATCCAAAAGAGAAGATCGCGATCAGAAGTTCGTTGCCGGGGATGTTCGATCAAGCAAGCGCATCTGCCCGCAAAGCGGAGACAGCAGCAAAGTGGATGGCCGCATTCAATGTGCTAGGCGTGGTCGGCGCTGTCATGGCAATTGGTGGCCTCCTCTTCACCGCTTCAAACTTCTTGTCAGGGTTGTCCGGACGGAATGAACAAATTGCAGGAGATCTTAAGCTCACGGTTGAGCGCCAACAGGGCGAAATCAAGGCTCTTTCGGACCAGGTGTCGGAATTGAAGGCCGAGTTGGACCGCGTGAAATCCAAGCCGCGCAATCCCAATCGGCCTCCGGGTTAGGGTTTTTGGCCAATTCATAAACGATTGCGGACAACCTCATTCGTCCAACGAATCCGCCGTTGGAGAGATTGAGTTCCACGATCTAAACGTGCGGTGGCTTCCCGCGATCCTGCACTCGGCTCCGGACAGTCCGCAAGGTCCGATATCGCCGCCATCCAAGCAAAGCTCGCTCAATGTCCGCTTTCACGCGAGGTGGCAGGACTTCAACGACAGAGATTAGACGCACAGCGGTCTTACTTCGCCGAACTCTATCCATCCCCCGCCCCGCATCCTATGCTCCGTGCCGTCAGCCGCACGCCGACACGGAGTCCCGCCATGACGCCCACCATCACTGCCTTCGAACGCTCGCCCGATCGCGGGCGGGGGCTGGCGCGGGATATGCGGGTGCGCTGGGCGCTCGAGGAGGTGGGGCAGGCTTATGACGTGCGGCTGGTCTCGTTCGAGACGATGAAGCAGCCGGAGCATCTCGCGCGCAATCCGTTCGGCCAGATCCCGAGCTTTCAGGAGGGCGATCTCATCCTCTTCGAAACCGGCGCGATCGTGCTGCATATCGCGGCGGCGCATGACGGCCTGCTGCCCGCCGATCCGGCGGCGCGGGCGCGCGCGATCGCCTGGCTGTTCGCTGCGCTCAACACGATCGAGCCGCCGATCCTCGAACGCCAGACCGCGCTGCTGCTGGAGCGCGAGCGGCCCTGGACGAGCGAGCGGATGCCGCTGATCGAGGAGCGCGTGCGCGCCCGGCTGGCGCAGCTTTCGGCGCGGCTGGGCGGGGCCGACTGGCTCGACGGCGGCTTCAGCGCGGGCGATCTGATGATGGTGATGGTGCTGCGCTGGCTGAAAGGATCGGGCCTGCTCGAAGCCGCCCCCAACCTCGCCGCCTATGTCGCGCGCGGCGAGGCCCGCCCCGCCTTCCAACGCGCCTTCGCCGCCCAGCGCGCGGTGTTCGAGGCGGCGGAGGCGGCGGGCAGTTCTTCTACGTCAGCCTGAGCAGATAGGCCGAGCCCCGACCAACTTCATGGCCATATCCGAATTTAATAGGTCACCTCAGAACGCTTATTGGCCTGGCCCATCCGTCCACGTCTTGAGCGATTTTGCTTTTTCTACGACGAAGAGCTAACCCAAGCAGTCCAAAGCCTGCCATCAGCAGGCCCCATGAAGCAGGTTCCGGAACGGCGCTTACCGCCCCTATAGTACCGGCTGCTGCGATATACGAACCGCCAAATTCAATTGTTGAAATTTTGATCCCGCCTCCGTCGATACCCCTGAACGCATATTGATCTACAGAGTTCGCCGCGAACGAAATCGGAGCATCGTTAGCCAAATTATATTCAGCAATGAGATTATGACCAGCATCGTAAGCCCGAATATACGGATCGATTGCTTGGTAAACTGGATCAGTCAGATCCGGGGCGTAATTGAATCCTGCACCAAAACTGGAGACCGCGTTTGCAAAGGCAAGTGTAATGCTTTCAGCACTGCCCCCGGTAGCGATAATGAACGTGTTGCTGTTCTTTCCGTTGTTTCCAAACCCGTAGGTTCCCTTCCCCAACAACGCAGACGGCCCTGTGGCGGTATATGTGATGCCGCCCGGCAAATTAATCGGCCCATCACTGAACGTGGCATAGGTATCATTGTAGGCGTTGTACGGGTTATTTGCGAACTGCGATAAATCGAGCGTAGGGCCGGTGTAACCGATTGAGTCCGTGATTAATGATGCAGCCGCTGCGTTAGTTGAAATCGCCGATACTGCAATAATCATCAAGATACGCATTTTGTGCACGGTCAACCCCCCTCCTCGAATCGTCATGAAATTAGCGACCTGCGCGATACTGTCCATTAGAAACTCTGTTTTTATCAACAGAGGGGTGCCCAAATTGTAATGATATGGCACGCATCGCGCACGCCACCCTGCCTCTTCCTTCCGATCACACTCCAGCGCTGATGCGGCCGCCAAGCAAAGCTGAGCGAAAGGACGCGGCGATCGCTTAACGTTGCGCGGTCTGGGCGGAAGCCTCGTTCCGGGCAAATTCCTGGAAATCGGATTTGAACACGGCGACGAGTTCGTTATTCGCGGCCTCGATGTCCTCGCCCGGCTTGGGCGGGAACAGCTTCAGGCCGTTGCCGCCCCAATTTTTATAGATGCGCGTGGCGCTCTGCGATCCTCCGAAATCGCGATAGATGAACAGCGATTTCAGCGAGCGGCCATAGAGCGCTGCCTTCTGATAGAAGAGGTCCGCGACGAACAGCTCGGAATAGCAAGGCGATTTCGAATCCGAACGGCGCGTCTTTATGGCGTTGATGGTGTGGCGTTCCAGCGGCTCGGCGTGGGTGATGATGGTGGCTTGCCTTTGCTTGAGCAGGCCGACCAGGTCGAGCGAGGTGAGCGCAGCCAATTGGCTCGGGCTATCGAGTGCGTTGGCCATTGCGGCTTTGCGCCGGCGATCGCCCTCCGCATGGCCGATCGCATCGAGCAAACCGGGCCCGAGCAGCCCCGACGACATCGACATAAAGCGCTCGGCCGGCCAGACATGCAGCTCGCAGCCATTGCTCTCCGGCGCTGGAGCTGGCTGAGCGGCGGCCGGCGCCGCATCCTGAGCCAGCGCGCCGGCCGATGGCAGCGATGCACAGAACATAGCGGCGGCAATGGCCTGCATCGACAATTTTGAAAGCTTGAACATCATGTTTTCCCCTCCGGTTGAAAGATGCGTGCCGTCCGTCAGCGACGCCGTACGAACGGCTTATTTGAATATTTTGCGAACATGAGCAGGTCGCTGCGAAGCGCCTCGCTCAACTCGGTTTTTCCGCGCTCCTGATCCTCCGGATTTTTCCACGGGAAGATCGTGAGCGGCGTATCGGCCATGCTCGAGAAACTCTGCACGTCGTCCTGCCTGAACCGCCGGAAAATGAAGAAGGCCTGTAAGACTCCGCCTGCGATGCTCTTGGCAAAGACCAGCCGCTTTATGACGAGCTCCGCATAGCAGGGTGTCGTCGCGGGCGCGTGCCGTACCACCGGCGCTCCTGTCGGCGACGGCGGCAATGGATCGGGGTGGGCGACCACCTTCGCGCCATCGAGGCGGAAGGCCTCGTTGAGATCAAGCAATGCGATCGCCTCCAGTTGCGCGCGCGGCGGAATGGCGTCGGCAAGGCCAAGCGCCGTGCCGGGCGCATCGCGCAGGATCTGATTGTGCGTATCGTTGTGAATCCAGCCGTCCGTGCTGCTCTCCAGGCCAGGCGCGGGCCAAATGTGAAGTTCGCAACCCTGTTGCTTTTCAGCATTTTGCGGCTCTGGCGGCGGAAGTTCCGGATTGGCGGCCGACGCCGTCGCAAAGGCCAGCAACAAGCGCGGCAAAGACCGCGCAACCATTATTCGGATCATATTTGCCCCCAAAGCCGCACCCTCTCGTTCTACTTCGTCCCGATCACCACGCCCTGCGCGCTGATGCCGCCGTCCTTGAGATACCAGCCATAGCCCATTTCCTGCGCCTGCGGGCCGAAGAAGGCGCCGGAGAATTCGCCGGCCGCGGCGAACGCATTGCCCGGGGCGGGAGTCAGCGTGCCCGCAAAGCCGGGGCCGCCCGATGCGATCCTGCCATTGCCGGAATAGGAGCCGAAATCCACCGCCGAGGCGTCGGGCTGGGCGGCGACGAGATGGATCGTCGTCGAAACCGTGCCCGCGCCGAAATCCGCGGAAAATGCGGAGGAGCTGCCGGTCGTCGTGGAATAGGTCGGCAGGGCGCCCTGAAACACCGTGCCGGCGATGCCGGTGCGATAGGTGGCGGTGCCGCTCCTCGGCATGTCGCGCGCGATCGTGGGAACGCCGGAGACGGTGTAATAGATCGATTGCGTGCCGGCCAGGATATGCGTCCAATAGCCGAGCGAGAGATAGCTGAACGTCACGCCGCTGCCCGCAAGCGTCGGGATCGCGAAATGCGAGCCCGTATTGTTGAACAGCACGGTGGCATTGGCGGGCGGCGTGTAACCGACCGGAGGGACGCTCGTGCTGCTGCTGAAGGTATCGGTGGCGCCGTCGGGCGCGGTCAGCGTATAGCTGTCGTTCGCCGCATTATAGGCGATCCTGACGCCGGCGCCGAAGCGCTGGATCGATTGGCCCGAGAGCTGGCCGCTACCGAAGGTGAAATGGGCGCCCGCGCTCTGGAAGCTCCGATCGCCGGAAAGATCGGCGAGCTTGGTGTAGGTGGGCGGCGGCATGCTCGCCACGCCATCGCCCCCACCGCCGCAGCCGGAGAGGAGGAGGCCGAGCGTCATCGCCGGACCGGCCAGGAACCAGCGCTTCACTTCAGAGCTTCGCATCTGTTCTTTCCTTTGCTTCGAAGACTGTGGCCAACGGGAGTCCCGCACGGACGCACCCGCAGCGAGGGGATGATGGTGACGGCATCTCCAGCACGTGCCTATTTCGTGCCCACGGCCACCCCCTGTGCTCTAAGGATGCTAGGGGCGTTGAGAAGCCAGGTGTAGCCCATCTCCTTCGCCTGGGGGCCGAAGAAGGCGCCCGCGAACTCGCCACTCGCCGACACCGAGCTCGATGGCGTTGACGTCAACGTTCCGGAAAAGCCGGGGCCGCCCGATGCGATCGTGCCGCTGCCCGTATAGGAGCCCCAGTCGGTGGGCGGCTCGGTGCCAGTCGTCATCGTCACCGGATTATAGCGCGAACCCGCCAGATGCAGGCTCGTGGCAATCGTGCCCGCGCCAAAATCTGCCGAAAAGGTCGCGGTGCTGGCGGTGCTCAAATCATATATCGCCCCAGCCTGGATCTGCACGCCGTGCACGGCGGTCTGGTAATTCGCGGTGCCGCTCTTCGGCATGTCACTCGCGATCGTGGGAACGCCAGACACCGCGAGATAATAGGATTCGGCGCCATTCTGCAGATGATCCCAGCTCCCCATGGCCAAATAGCTCATCGCCACGCCGTTCAGGGTGGGGGTCGAGAGCGAGAAAGTGCCCCCCGCGCTGTTGAACAGCGTCAGCACATTGGGAGTCGGCGTAAAACCCGGCGGGGGCACATTGGTGCTGCTGCTGAAGGTATCGGTCGCGCCGTCGGGCGCGGTCAGGGTGTAGCTGTCAGTCGAGGCGGTGTAGGCAATCGTGACGCCCGCGCCAAATTTCTGCGTTGAATAGCTCGGCAACGTGCCGTTGCTGATCTTGTAGCCAACGCCCGCGCTTTGGAACGTCTGGTTGCCGGAAAGATCGGCGAGCTTGGTGTAGGTGGGCGGGGGCATGCTCGCCACGCCATCACCCCCACCGCCGCAGCCGGAGAGCAGCAGGCCGAGCGTCATCGCCGGACCGGCCAGGAACCAGCGCTTCATTTCAGAGCTTCGCATCTGTTCTTTCCTTTACTTTGTAGGACTGGGGCCAAGGGGAATTCCGCAGCTCGTCCGCCCGGCCGCGTTCGCGATAAGCCTATTTCGTTCCGACGACCGTGCCCTGCGCGCTGAAGCCGGTGCTTGCGACATAAAAGCCATAGCCCATTTCCTTTGCCTGCGGGCCGAAGAAGGCTCCGGCGAATTCGCCGTTGGCCACCACCGAGCTGGATGCCGTTGAAGCCAGGGTGCCGGAAAAGCCGGGGCTGCCCGAGGCGATCGCGCCCGTGCCGGTGTAGGAACCGAAGTCGGCTGACGGCTGTGCGCCAGGGCCGGGGAGGAACGGCGTCGCGCTGGACGGCACGCCGGCGAGATGAAGCGTTGTCGCAACGGTGCCGGCACCAAAATCGGCGGAAAATGTCCCGCTGCTGGTGGTGTCCAAATTATAGGCGCCGTCAGTGCGCACCGCCAGGCCTGCAACGCTCGTCTGATAGGTTGCGGTGCCGTTCCTCGGCATGTCGCCGGCGATCGTGGGCACACCCGAGACGCCGAAATATGCTGAAAGAACGTTATTCCCGAAATGATTCCAGCTTCCCTGGGCCGTGTAGCTTAGCGCGATACCGTTCACCGAAGGGACAGTGAGGACAAAGGTCCCGCCAGCGCCAGTGCTGTTGGAAAGAGCGATCTGATTGGGTGCGGGCGTATAGCCCGGCGGGGGCGAACTGCTGCCGCTGAACGTATCAGTCGCGCCATCGGGCGCGGTCAGCGTGTAGCTGTCGCTCGACGCGTTGTAGGCGATGGTGACGCCCGCGCCATATTTCTGGATAGAATGGTCAGTGAATTGACCGTTGGCGATCGTAAGATGAGCGCCCGCGCTCTGGAAGGTCCGGTTGCCGGTAAGATCGGCGAGCTTGGTGTAGGTCGGCGGGGGCGTGCTCGCGACGCCGCCGCCCCCGCCGCAGCCGGAGATCAGCAGGCCGAGCGTCATCGCCGATCCGGCCAGGAACCAGCGCTTCATGTCAAAGCTTCGCATCTCTTCTTTCCTTTACTTCGAAGGACTGAGGTCAAGGGGAATTCCGCAATGGGTCGGGGGCAGCTATTTCGTTCCAACAACCACGCCCTGCCCGTTCAAGACGCCACCGTTGACATACCAGCCATAGCCCATCTCCTTCGCTTGCGGGCCGAAGAAGGCGCCGGAGAATTCGCCATTGGCCACCACCGCGCTGGATGCCGTCGAAGCCAGC
>Ga0268265_10000991_pt1 | contig 25781 bp, 18 predicted proteins | sample KBSSwiS52_FD_190355 | JGI IMG/M metagenome (GOLD analysis project Ga0268265, IMG submission 190355) | Switchgrass rhizosphere microbial communities from Kellogg Biological Station, Michigan, USA - KBS Switchgrass S5-2 (SPAdes) (version 2) | ecosystem: Host-associated > Plants > Roots >... | reverse complement strand
GGTGACGCTCCTCTCCAGCCACCAGGCCATGGGCTTCACCGCCATGGTGCTCGGAGACCTGCCGCAGGCCCGCCTCTACCTGGAGAAGGGGATCGGGTACTACGACCTGGAGCGCGCGCGCTCGGCGCCGATCCTGGCGGGGCCGCAGCCCGGGGTGGAGTGCCTGGGCAATCTATCCTGGGTGCTCTGGTTCCTCGGCTATCCCGACCAGGCGCTGGCGCGCAGCGAGCAGATGTTGGCGGTCGCGCGCGAGCTGGGCCAGCCCTTCTCCCTCGCCTGCGCGCTCTTCTTCGCCGGCGAGCTGCGCGCCTTCCGGCGCGAGCCGGAGATGGTGCGGGAAATCAACGACGAGCTGCTGGAGCTGTCCACCCGGCAGGAGTTCCCCTACTGGCGGATCATGGCCACGGCCCAGCGCGGCTGGCTGCGCGCGCAGGAGGGGAAGGCCGAGGAGGGCGTCGTGGACATCCGCGCCGGCTCGCAGTTCGGAGGCATGCGGCGAGATCCGCACGTCTTCGCCTTCCTGGCCGAGGCCTGGCGCAGCCTGGGGAGGACCGCCGAGGCGCTGGAGGCGCTCGACGGCTCCGTGGACATGGTGGATGCCGGCCAGACCCTCTATCAGGCCGAGCTCCACCGCCTGCGGGGCGAGCTCCTCGCCGACCAGGGAGCGCCGGAGGAAGATGTCGTCGATCAGCTCGCCTGCGCGCTCGGCGTCGCCCGCCAGCAGAGCTCCCGCGCCCTGGAGCTGCGGGCGGCCACCAGCCTCGCCCGCCACTGGGCCGCGAAGGGGAAGAGGACAGAAGCGCGGGAGGTGCTGGAGCCGGTCTACTCGGTGTTCACGGAGGGGCTGGAGACTCCGGATCTGATGGAGGCCCGGGGGGTGCTGGGCACCCTCTAGTCGTCCTGCTCCCCCGCTTTCTGAGGCACCAGGTCCACCGCCTGGCGGGCCAGGAGCGCCGGCAGCTCCTCCTCCGTGGCGAAGAGCGGCGCGGCAACAGCCGCGCTCCCGCCATCCGCGGGTCGCCCGAAGCTCACGATCTGGTGCCAGACGCGGTCCAGCTTGTCCCCGAAGATCACCAGGAGATCTCCCAGCCGGGCCTCCTCCAGGGCGCGCTGGACCGCCTCTTCCTCGTTGTAGACGCCCGCGGCGATTCGCTCGGCCGGGAAGCCGGCCTCGATCAACCCGCTCCGGAGCATCTCCCCCACGACGCCGGGCCTGCGCCCGCGGCGGTTGTCGTCCTCGCGCAGCAGGATCAGGTCGAACGCCGGAGCCGCGGCGCCGGCCAACTCGCGGATGTCCTCGTCCCGGCGGTCTCCGGGCGCGGAGAGCACCCCGATCCTCCGGCCGTGCACCGACAGCTCCCGCACCATCTGCGCCATGGCGCGCATACCGTGTGCGTTGTGGGCGTAGTCGAGCAGCACGCGGAACGGATGCTCGTTGTAGAAGTTCATCCGGCCCGGCGTCTGGAAGAAGTCGGTGGTGAACGTCCGCAGCCCCTGGCGGATGTTCTCCAGGCTGATCCCCATGGCGTGCGCGATGGCCGCCGCGAACATGGCGTTCTGGATGTTGTGGAGGGCGTGCCCCTCGACCGTGGCCGGGATCTGCCGCGCCAGGAGCAGGGGGATGGCGTCCTCCCCCTCGTAGAGCACGATCACGCGGCCGTTCAGCCCGTCCTCCAGCGCGATCGCCCGGCCGCGGTTGCGGATGTGCTGCCGCACCAGCTCGTTGTCCCGGTGCAGGGTGACGTAGACCGGCTGGGCGCGGCTGTGCTCGCGCATGGGCGCCACCCGCGGATCGTCGGCGTTGAGCACGCAGAAGCTCTGCGCCACCTCGACCACCACCCGCTTGATCTCCGCCAGCTCGTCCAGGTCGTTGACCCCGCCCATGCCCAGATGGTCCGAGGCCACGTTGAGCACCGCGCCCACCGCGCACTTGCGCCAGCCGAGGCCGGCGCGCACGATGCCGCCGCGGGCCGTCTCCAGCACGGCCGCATCGACCGAGGGATCGCGCAGCACCAGGTGGCTCGCCCAGGGGCCGGTCATGTCGCCTTTGACCGTCAGGTTGCCGTCGATGTAGACCCCGTCGCTCGTGGTCATGCCCACCGTGTAGCCGGAGAGCTTGAGGATGTGGCCCACCATCCGCGTCGTGGTGGTCTTGCCGTTCGTGCCGGTGATCGCCGCGATGGGGATGCGGTACGGCGTCTGCTTGGGGAAGAGCATGTCGATCACGGGGCCGGCCACGTCGCGGGGCGTGCCCTCCGTGGGCGCCACGTGCATGCGGAAGCCGGGCGCGGCGTTGATCTCCACGATGCCGCCCCCGACATCCTTGTAGCTGCGGGCGATGTCCGGCGAGATGAAATCGACCCCGCCCACGTCCAGCCCCACGGCTTTGACCGCGCGCTCGGCCATGATCCGGTTGTCGTAGTGGATCACGTCCGTCCGGTCGATGGCCGTGCCGCCCGTGGAGAGGTTGCCGGTCGAGCGCAGGGAGAAGACCTCGCCCGCGGGAAGGACCGAGTCGAGCGTCAGGCCCGCCTGCTCCAGCAGGCGCTCGGCCTGGGAGTCCGCCTCCAGCCGCGTGAGGACCTTCTCGTGGCCGACGCCGCGGCGCGGGTCCGTGTTCACCGTCTCGACGAGCTGACCGATCGTTTGGACGCCGTCGCCGACCACGTGGCCGGGCACCCGCTGAGAGACGCCGAGCACCTTGCCGTTGACCACCAGGATGCGGTAGTCCTGCCCCGGGAGGAAGGTCTCGACGATGACCACGGACGAGCGCTCGTAGGCCTCGTCGAACGCGGCCCGCACCTGCTCCTCGGTCGTGAGGTTGATCGACACGCCGCGGCCGTGATTGCCGTCGAGCGGCTTGACGACGACCGGGTACCCCAGCTCCCGGGCGGCCTCGACCGCGCCCGCGACCGTGCGCACCCGCTCCTGGCGCGGCACGGGGAGACCCAGATCGTGGAGGATCTGGTTGGTCAGCCGCTTGTCCGAGGCGATCTCGACGGCGATGTGCCGGGTCTCGCTGGTGACCGTGGCCTGGATGCGGCGCTGGTACCTGCCATGCCCGAGCTGCACGAGCGAGCGGTCGTTCAACCGGATCCAGGGGATGTCCCGCTCCTCCGCGGCACGCACCAGCGACGCGGTCGAAGGGCCGAAGGCGCGGCGCTGGGCCAGGCGCACGAGCCCCTCCAGCTCGCCGCGGAAGTCGAACGGCGACGAGTCGTGCGCCGCGCGCTCCGGCGGCAGGAGGTGCCGGATCAGCCGCAGGCCCAGCTCCGCCGCCTCCAGGCCGACGGTCTCCTCGTCGAAGCTGTAGACCACCCAGTACTGCCCGGCCGGCAGGTCCTTGCTCCGCGTCTTGCCATAGGCGACCGGAGTTCCGGCCAGGCACTGGAGCTCGATGGCCACGTGCTCCAGCACATGTCCGAGCCAGGTCCCCTCGTCCTCCGTCATGCGGCGCACAAAGCCGCCCGGCGCGTCGTAGGAGCAGGTGTGCTCGTGGAGCGTGGGCATCAGCTCCAGCAGCCGGTCCACGAACCCAGGGAGCTTGCCAGTCGGGTAGTCCTCCAGCTCGCCGAGATCGACCTTGAGGCGGATGACCTTGCGCAGGGCATAGAGGTTGGGGCCGCGATAGACGCGGGTATCGAGGATCTTCATCGGCGAGCTGACTCCATCGCCTCCTCCTCTTGGATGGACGGCTTTCCGGCGAGGGGCGGCATCCCCACGCGCTGCCGCAGATCATAGCGGCAGCCGGAGGTGAGAAAGTCGAGCTTCAAGCCGAGCATGGATACGGCCTGGCCGCGGCGCACCTCCGGGGTATCCGTATAACGCATGCCGGAGGCGTCGAGCACGGTGACCGCGCCGCTGCCGATCACGCGCATCTCGCCGCCGTGGATCACGGCGGCCGTGTCCTCGTCGACGCCGATCCCGAGCGGGCCGGGATTGTAGGACAGAGCGGTGACCAGCCGTCCGAGGCGGTCGCGCTGCCGGAAGTGCTGGTCGATGACCAGCTCCGGCGCGAGCCCCAGCCCCTTGGCCATCTGCACCAGCCGGCGGCGCGGCGTGGCGCCGCTGTCGCCCATGGAGATCATGTGCTCGGAGAGGATCGCGGCGCCCGCGCTGGTGCCGGCCACGACCATGCCCTCGGCATGGCGGCGGCGGATCGTGACCGCGATGGCCGTGCCGCCCAGGGCGGTGGAGATGCGGAGCTGGCTGCCGCCGGTGATGAAGAGCCCGCTCGCGAAATCCAGGAGGTCGAGCACGCCGGAACCGGCGTCCAGGGCATCTTCCCGGCTGCGCACCCGCAGCACCTCGACCGTGTCCGCACGCAGGGACTCGAAGATCCCGGCGTAGCGGTCCCCGGTCTCGGCCAGCTCGGACGCGGTCGCCAGCACCACGACGTTGGCGTCCGGCCCGCCGGCCGCCTCCACGAAGGCGCGCAGGATCACCCGCTCGCGGACCTTGTCCTCCGCGCCGCCGATCGCCATCAAGAGCCCTGATTCCATATACAGTCCCCTCCCACTGCGCGCGAGTGCGCGCCAGCAAGTGAAAACCTTCGCCAGCTGTAGCTGGAAGATCGTAGCACGGCGCCCTCTCTGATAGGCTTCCCGCAGAAGCTCGGAGACCTGGATGAAGCTGCTCGATTCGCGCCGGCTGACCGGCCCCAACCTCCTCTGGGACCTGGAAGGGGCGATCCTCGACGTGGCCCTCGCCGACGCCGAGGCCGCGCCGGTCACCGAGGCGTGGGTGCGCCAGGCGGGGCTGATCCTGGAGGCCGTCGGCTGGGGGGCCGAGGAGCTCTGCGTCCGCCTGTTCCCCGGCGGCGCGAACCTGGGGATGTCCGCTCCGATCGACCGTCTCTATACCGCGACCGAGGTGAACGAATGGGCCTGGGAGGCCGCCGTGGCCACGGTCTCGGGGCACGAGCCCTCCGCGGCGCAGATCTCCGCGGCGGCCGCGCGGCTGCGCCAGTCGGCCGAGCTCGAGGCCGATCCCGCCCTGCTCGAGCTGCGCGATGCCGCGGGCCGGCGCCGCATCTCCCTGCTCTGGGACGCCGACCAGGTCACGCTCGGCCTCGGCACCGGCTCCCTCACCTGGGGGACGGACAACCTGCCCTCGCCGCGCGAGGTCCCCTGGGACCAGGTGAGCGACATCCCGGTCGTGCTGGTGACCGGCACCAACGGCAAGACCACCACCGTCCGCCTGCTCGCCGCCATGGTGCGCGCGGCCGGGGCCGTGCCCGGGACGACTTCCACCGACCGGGTCGAGGTGGCCGGCGAGGTGCTCGACGAGGGGGACTGCTCCGGGCCGGGCGGCGCCCGCACCCTGTTGCGCGACCGGCGGGTCGAGGTCGCGATTCTCGAAACCGCGCGCGGCGGCATCCTGCGGCGCGGGCTCGCGGTGCGGCGCGCCGATGCCGCCGCGGTCACCAACGTGGCCGCCGACCACCTGGGCGAGTTCGGGGTCTACGACCTCGCCTCGCTGGCGGAGACCAAGCTCGTGGCCGCCCGGGTGGTCAAGCCCCAGGGCCGGGTCGTGCTCAACGCGGACGATGCCGAGCTGGCGAGCCGGACCAGCCGCTTCGGCGCCAAGGCGGTCTGGTTCTCGCTCGATCCGGACCGGCCCGGCTTCGACGACCTGCTGGTGGCCGGCGACGCGGGCTGTACGCTGGAGGACGGCGAGCTGGTGCGCTACGGCGAGGAACGGCGGCAGGTGATCGCCCGGGTGGACGAGGTGCCGATCGCCCACGGCGGCGCCGCCCCACACAACGTGGCGAACGCGCTCGCGGCCATGGGCCTAGCCGGCGCCATCGGCCTGTCCGTGGACGCCATGGCCGAGGGTCTGAAGAGCTTCCGCGGCTCGCCCGAGGACAACCCCGGGCGCGGTAACCTGATGGAGATCGGCGGCGCCCGCGTCCTGGTCGACTACGCCCACAACCCGCACGGCCTCGCCGCCCTGCTGCAGCTCGCCGCGAGCCTGCCGGCCGGGCGGCGGCTCCTCCTCCTCGGCCAGGCCGGCGACCGCGACGAAGGCTCCCTCCGCGAGCTCGTGCGGGAGGCCTGGACCTTCCGTCCCGACCTGGTGGTGATCAAGGAGCTGCCGGAGATGCTGCGCGGCCGTCAGCCCGGGGAGGTGCCGGCGATCCTCGAAGCCGAGCTGCTGCGCCTGGGAGCGCCGCCCGCCGCGCTGATCCGCGCCGCGGACGATCCCGACGCGGTAAGGAAGGCCCTGGCCTGGGCGCGGCCGGGAGACCTGCTCGTGCTCCTCGTGCACACCCGGCGGGCGGAGGTGCTGGAGATCCTGCGGGCGGCGGAAGCACGGACACACGGACTGGCACGGACCTATACGGACTGACACGGACTCCGCTCCGGCGTCCGTGTTCGTCCGTGCCAGTCCGTGTTCGTCCGTGTGTCCTTTCCTACCCCCGCGCCCGCGGCCCGCGGGCGGTCGCCTCGGCGAGCATCTGCTCGCGCACCGGCTCCTCCTTGGTCACCTCGTCGTCGCGCTCGGGCGCCTGGCTCTTGAAGCTCACGATCAGGTCCCAGACGCGCTGCAGCTTGTCGCCGAAGATCACCACCAGGTCCCCGGCCCGGGCCATCTCCAGGGCGCGCAGCGTGGCCTCCTCCTCCAGGCAGACCCCGTCGCAGATCCGCTCGGCCGGGAACCCCGCGTCGAGCAGGCCCTGGCGCAGCAGCGCGCCGGCCTGGCCCCGGGGACGGCCGCGGGGATCCTCGTCCTCCTTGATCAGGATGTAGTCGAAGCCGGGCGCGGCTGCCGCGGCCAGGGCGCGGATGTCCTCGTCGCGGCGGTCGCCGGGGATGGCGAGCACCCCGATGCGCCGGCCCTGGACCGCCAGCTCGCGCACCGTGCGCGCCACCAGCTCCATGGCCGCGGCGTTGTGGGCATAGTCGAGCAGCACGCGGAACGGGTGCTCATTGTAGAAGGTCAGCCGGCCGGGCGCCTGGAAGAAGTCGGTGGTGAACGTCCGCAGCCCCTCGCGGATGTCCTCGATCCCCACACCCAGGCCGCTCGCGATGGCGGCGGCGAACATGGCGTTCTGGATGTTGTGCACGGCGCGGCCCTCGACCGTCGCCGGGATCTGGCGCGCCCAGAGCAGCGGGACCTGCTCCTCCCCCTGGTAGAGGACGATCACGGGGCCGTTCAAGCCCTCCTCCAGCACCACCGCCCGCTTGCGCTCGCGAATGTGGCGCCGCACCAGCTCGCTGCCGTGGTCCGTCGTCACGTAGATGGGCTCGGCCCGGCTGTGCTCCGCCATCGGCGCCACCCGCGGATCGTCGGCGTTCAATACGCAGAAATCCTGCGCCACCTCGACCACGATCCGCTTGACCTCGGCGAGCTCGTCGAGCGTCGTGATGCCCCCGAGGCCGAGATGGTCGGAGGCGACGTTGAGCACCGCGCCGACGCTGCACTTGCGCCAGCCGAGGCCGGAGCGCACGATGCCGCCGCGCGCCGTCTCCAGCACGGCCGCATCCACCCGCGGATCGCGCAGCACGAGCTGGCTCGACCACGGGCCGGTCATGTCCCCGCGCAGGGTCAGCACGCCGTCGATGTAGACCCCGTCGGTCGTGGTCATGCCCACGGTGTAGCCGGCGAGCTTGAGGATGTGCGCCACCATGCGGGTGGTGGTCGTCTTGCCGTTGGTGCCGGTGATGGCGGCGATGGGGATGCGACAGGGCGTCCCAGACGGGAAGAGCATGTCGATCACCGGTCCGGCCACGTCGCGGGGCGTGCCCTCGGTCGGAGCGAGATGCATGCGGAAGCCGGGCGCGGCGTTGATCTCGACGATCGCCCCGCCCACGTCCTTGTAGCTGCGCGACACGTCCGGGGAGATGAAGTCCACGCCGGCCACGTCGAGGCCGATCGCCTGCACCGCGCGCTCGGCCATGCTGACGTTGTCCTCGTGGATCGAATCGGTCTTGTCGATCGCCGTGCCGCCGGTCGAGAGATTGCCGGTCGCGCGCAGGGAGACGGTCCGTCCCGCCTCCGGCACGGACTCGGGAGCGAGCCCCTGCACGCTCAGCCGGCGCCGCGCCTGGTCGTCGATCTCCAGGCGGGTGAGCATCTTCTCGTGGCCCACGCCGCGCCGGGGATCGCGGTTGACGATCTCCACCAGCTCGGCGACCGTGTGCTCGCCGTCGCCCACGACATGGCCGGGGACCCGCTGGGCCACCGCCACGACCCGGCCGTTGACGACCAGGATCCGGTAGTCATTGCCCGACTGGCAGGCCTCGACCAGCACGCGGCTGGAGTAGTCCTGGGCCTTTTCGAAGGCGGCGCGCACCTGCTCCGGGGTCTTCAGGTCGACGACCACGCCTTTGCCGTGGTTGCCGTCGAGCGGCTTCACCACCACGGGGAAGCCGATGCGCTCGCACTCGGCCACGGCCTCCTCGACGTCGTCCACGAGCATCTGGCGGGGCACGGGCAGCCCCAGGTCCTCCAGGATGCGGTGGGTCAGGCGCTTGTCCGAGGCGATCTCGCTCGCGATCTGGCGCGTCTCGCTGGTGATGCTGGCCTGGACGCGGCGCTGGTACTTGCCGTACCCGAGCTGCACGAGCGAGCGGTCGTTCAGGCGGAGCCAGGGGATGCCGCGCTCCTCCGCGGCGCGGACGAGGGCGGCGGTGGTCGGACCGAGGGAGCGGCGCTGGGCCAGGCGCACCAGCTTCTCCAGCTCGGTCCTGAAGTCGAACGGCGCGGGGTCGTGGTCCGCGAGCCCGGGCGGCAGCAGGTGCCGGATCAGGCGCATCGCGAGCCGTCCCGCCTCCAGGCCTGCGGCCTCCTCCACGTAGCTGTAGACGACGTAGTACTGGCCCTCCGGAAGGCCCTCCCCGCGGGTCTTGCCGAAGGTGACCGGAGTGCCCACCAGGCACTGGAGCTCGATGGCGATGTGCTCCAGGACATGGCCGAGCCAGGTGCCCTCGCCCTCGGTCATGCGCTGCACGAGGCCTCCGGGCACGCCGGGGCCGCAGGTGTGCTCGGCGAGCGTCGGGATCAGCTCCAGGAGCCGCTCGGTGAATCCGGGCAGCCTGCCGGTCGGGTATGCCTCCAGCTCCCCGAGGTCCACCTTGAGGCGGATCATGGGCCAGAGCGCGTATTGATTGGGCCCTCGATAGACCCGGGTTTCCAGGATTTCCATGATGGTTCTTCCGGGCTACTCGCCGTCGCGCATGCCCACGGGCGTGGTTTCCGCCGGAGCCTCCTCCACCGCGACCGGCTCCATGAGCGGGTCGATGCGGGACGCGTGCTGGGGCGCGATGCCCACGCGGCGGCGCAGGTCGTAGCGGCAGCCGGACGTGAGGAAATCGAGCTTGAGGCCGAGCATGGCGAGCGGCTGGCCGCGCTGGACGGCGTAGCTGTCGGTGTAGCGCAGGCCCGAGGCGTCGATGACGGTGACGCCGCCCGCGCCCATGACGTCCATGACGCCTCCGGCCTCGATGATGGCGGCGGTGTCCTCGTCGATGCCGAGGCCGAGCGGCTCCGGGTTGTAGGAGAGGGCGGTGAGCAGCCGGCCGAGGCGGTCGCGGCGCCGGAAGTGCTGGTCGATCATGAGGTCCGGAGCGAGGCCCAGCCCCTTGGCGAGGTGGACCAGGCGCCGGCGGGGAGAGGCCCCGCTGTCGCCGAGGGCGATCATGTGCTCGGCGAGCAGGCTGGCGCCGGCGCTGGTGCCGGCCACCACCATTCCCTCCTGATGGCGGCGGCGGATGGCCGCGGCGAGCGGCGTGCCGCCCAGGGCCGAGGAGAGCTTGAGCTGGCTGCCGCCGGTGATGAACAGGCCGGTCGCATACTCCAGGAGGTCGAGCATGTCCTGGCCCGCGTCGAGGGCGTCCTGCCGGTTCTCGATCTTGAGAACCTCGACGGTTTCGGCCCTCAGGGTGTAGAAGATCTCGGCATAGCGATCGCCGGTCTCCGGCACCTCGGAGGCCGTGGCGAGCACGACGAGGTTGGCGTCCGGGCCGCCCGCGGACTCCAGGAAATAGCGCAGGATCACGCGCTCCCGCGTCTTGTCCTCGGCCCCGCCGATCGCGATCAGCAGGCCCGGATGGGTCAGGTGTGGGGAGGGCAGGGTTTCCATGAGGGATTTCTGTGGCAAACCGGATGCCAGGGGAAAGGACACCAAGGACCTCAAGGACACCAGGGACGCCATTCCGGGCTGTCCTTGATGTCCTTGATGTCCTTGGTGTCCTTGCAGTCCTTTCCTTGCTACTCTCCCGGAAACCCATGCGCTCTCTAGCCCCCCGGTTTCTGGCCGTCTTCCTGCTCGCCGCCGCTCCGCTCGCGGCCGGCCGGCTCGGCGGCGTCCTCGTCGAGCACCTGCCGAACGGCCTCACCGTGATGGTCCTCGAAGACCCCACGCTGCCGATCGTCAGCACGCAGGTCCTCTACAAGGTCGGGGGCCGCACCGAGTGCACGGGCGCCACCGGGCTCGCCCACTTCGTGGAGCACATGGCCTTCCGCGCCACGGAGCGCTTTCCGGACACGGACGTGGCCAGCCGCATCTACGCCGTGGGCGGCGAATGGCACGCCTACACCTGGATCGACCTGACCACCTACTTCGAGACCGTGCCCCGGGAGCGGCTGGCGCTCGTGCTCGACATCCAGGCCGACCGCATGAGCCGCCTCCTCATCCCCGCGGCCGAGCTGGAAGCCGAGCGCGGCGCGGTCCTGACCGAGCTGCACGGCTACGAGAACGACCCGGCGAGCGTGCTCCACGACGCGGTCGCGGCGGTCTCCTTCACGGAGCACCCCTACCGCCAGAACGTGATCGGCTGGACGAGCGACGTCGAGCGCATCACCCACGACGACGTGGCCGCCTTCTACCACCGGCACTACAACCCGGCCAACGCCGTGCTGGCGATCGCCGGGGACGTGAAGGCCTCCGAGGCGCTGGCGCTCGTACGGCTGGCGTTCGGAGGCATCCCGGGAGGCGAGGCCACTCCCCTTCCCCGCACCGTGGAGCCGCCGCAGCAGGGAGAGCGCCGCGTAGAGGTCCCCGGAGGCGGAAACCGGTTCCAGATCGCCTACCGGGCGCCGGCTGCCACGGACCCCGACTGGGCTGCCTTCCTCCTGATCCAGGCGCTCCTCACCGGCTCCACCGGAGCCAGCTTCCGCCAGGACGGCGACCCCATCCCCGCCCGACCGGGCTCGCGCTTGCACGGAGTCGCCGACGAGATCGCCTCCGTCTTCGCGCCGACAGCCCAGCCCTACCTCTTCAGCCTGCGGGGGAGCGGCGGTCCGGAGGTCGAAGGGAAAATCGAGGAGCGGATCGCGGCCCTGCGGGACCGTCCGGTGCCCGCGGAAGAGCTCGAAAGAGTCAGGCGAGCCTTGCTGACCGAGCTGGAGCTGGACGTCGAGACCACCGAGGATGCCGCCCACCAGATGGCGTTCTACGAGGGGATCGGCGCCTTCCCGGTGCTGAAGCGCCTGCCCGAGCTGGTCGCCGCCGTGACCCCGGATGACGTGCAACGCGCCGCCGCGGCCCGGCTGCAGCCCTGGCAGCGGACGATCGGCTGGGTGCACCCGGTTCCGCCGCCCGTGGCGCCTCCGCTCCCGGCCGCGACCGTCCTCCCCGAGGAGAAGCTTTCACCGGTTCTTCCGGCCCGCCTGTCCGAGCCCCGGGTGAAGACCCTCCCGAACGGGACTGCGCTGATCGTGCGTCGGGTTCCCCGGGTGCCCGCCGGCATCCTGCGGGTGGTGGTGCCAAGCGACTCTCTCGGCTTCCCCGAAGCTGCCGATGTCGCCGCCGATGAGCCCTCGTGGCGGCACACCTCGCTGACCCGCCGCTTCCGGATTGGAGAGCTGGGAGAAGCCGCCGCGGACCTCCGGCGGGCTCTCGATTCCGCCGAGCCGGCGCCGCTTCCGGAGGCATCCGAAGATCCGGAGACCCGCTTGGACCAGACCCTCGCGACGCATTGGGGGTTCAACCGGTCCCGGAAGGGCCGGCCGTGCCCGTGGTGGTCGTAGCCGTGGGCGACCTGGACGAGGACGAGGCCCTCCGTCTCCTGGAGACCGCCTTCTCCAACCTCCCCCCGCCGCGCCCCCTCCCGCCGCTGGACCTCCGAGTCCGGCAGACCGAGGTACGGGTGACGCTCCCGGGCAAGGCCCAGTCGCAGATCGGCTACGCCGTGCCCGTGACCTCCTCCCCGCTCGCCTGGCGGATGCTCCTCTACATCCTGGCCCATGACTACGAGGGAAGGCTGGGCAAGGAGCTGATCGCCCGCCGCGGTCTCCTCTACTACCTGGGCACCGGCTATCGCTCCGACGGCCGCGCCGGCTGGCTATCGATCGTCGCCGGAGTGAACCCCGACAAGCTCGACGAGACCCGCGCCCTCTTCTTCGGCATGCTCGGCGCCCTCCACGACCATCCTCCCACCGAAGCCGAGGTCGACGAGGCCCGCCAGCACCTTATCGGCCGCCGCCTGACCGCGCCCATGAGCAACGAAGAGATCTCCGGCGCCTACGCCCGCGAATGGATCGAGCGTGGCCGGCTGCTCACCGAGGAGGATTGGGAGCGAGAGGTGCGGGGGGTGACGCGGGAGGAGGTGCTGGCGATCGTGCCGGCGTTTCTGGCCGGGGTGAGGGGGGTGGTGGACGTGCGGGGGCCGGGGCGCTGATGCTCGCCCTTAAAGCCGCTGACACCGCGGGCGGGGGCTCCCTCTCCCGCGAAGCGGGGGAGGGTCGGGGAGGGGGCTTCCGGCGCGCGGGCGACGGGACACTGATAGAATCCCCGACGAGGAGCTCTTATGAGTCGTGTCAAGACCGTACCGTCAGATCGGCTGAAGGCCGAGATCTTCGAGCACCTGGACCTCGCATCGGGAGATGCCCTGGTCCTGATCGAGGGGAACGACTTCGTCCTGGTGAAACGCGCCATGACCCCGGCGCTGATGGAGCGATTCGAGAAGCTCGCATCTGAGACGCGAGAGCACTTCGAGGAACTTGGGATCGAGCCGGAAGACGTCGAGCGGGCGGTGCGATGGGCGAGAGAATCGTCCTAGACACGAACGTCCTCGTCTCCGCTCTCGGCTGGCGCGGGGCGCCCTATGAGATCGTCCGGAGATGCCATGCTGGAGAGCACCGGCTTCTGATTTCCCCCGAGATCCTCTCGGAACTCGAAAGAGTCCTTCGCTACCCCAAGCTCAAGCTCACGGCCGATCGGATCGACGCCTATCTGGAGCAGCTCACCGAGTTGGTAGAACTGATCCGCCCTGCCATCGAGATCTCGGCCATCACGGCCGATGCGTCCGACAACCGGATTCTCGAGTGCGCCCTTGCCGGCCGGGCCGACATCATCGTCTCCGGAGATTCCCATCTCCTCGATCTCAGAACCTTCGAAGGCATCTCGATCCTCCGCCGGCAAGAGTTCCTGAACTGGCCTGGCCGGATCGACTGAGACAGACCTTTCTGAAGGGACCCGCCAGTACCTGGTGGCCAACCGCACTTGCCGGTGGCTTGGGGTTCTCGTCGGCAAATAGCCGGCGGTAGAAGAGACCGGCGAGGTCGCGGGCGTAGCCGTCGCCCATCGGGAGGTCGAGGAAGCCATAGATATCAAGCCAGTAGCGATCCGGTCGATTCTACCGGAGCCCACGCGAACACAACCGGGGACGGGAATCGCCGGGGAACGCACGAGCGCCGGACGGCCGAGGAATGCGGCGTCTCCGGAACCGGGTGGAACCGCCCAACCCGCGGCGGGGATCGGAAAACCCGCGGGTTTTGCCTCTGGACCCGCGGGTTTCGCGTCCCAACCCGTGGGTTTTGCGACGCAACCCACGGGTTTTGCGTCTCAACCCGCGGGTTGAGCAGCTCCGGCGGGCTCGCGGATGAAGCCGGTCCTCTCTTCCATGAGGGGAATGGCGACGGGGCTCGTGCGGATGGTCTGAAGACCCCCTCCCCGACCCTCCCCCGCTGCGCGGGAGAGGGAGCCCCCGCCCTCGCTGCGTCGCAGACCTTACCGGGCGCCGGTAGCACGCACCCTCGCCGCGAGCTGGCCGAGGGGCCTACCGGCCCCGGAACCCGAAGCCGACCAGAAGGTGCAGCGCGGCGTTGGGGACCTCGGCCTCGCCTCCCGCGACCGGCACTTGGGCGCGGGCGGCGCTCGCCTTGCCTTCGAGGCCGAGCAGCCAGCGCTCTCCCAGCTCGAAACGCTTCTCGATCCCGGCCTGGAGCGCAGGGCCGGCCAGGTGGTAGCCGCCGCCCAGGTTCGTGTCCCCGGGGTCGAGCTCCCGGCCGCGCACCTCGTTTTCGGGATGGGCGACGACCACCCCGGCGCCGATCCGCCAGACGAAGCCGCGGGCCTCCCAGGCGCGGTTGATGGTCACCAGGTTGAAGCCGTGAGAGATGTCGAAGCGCTGCACCTCGGGCGGCCGGTTCTTCAGGAACAGCTTCTGATGGATCAGCTCCAGCTCCCAGCCGGAACGGCCGGCCCGCAGGGAGTAGTAGAGCGGCGCCTCGAAGCCGCGGTTTTCATAGTCGGCGTCGAGCTCGATCCGGGGAGAGCCCTCCTGGCGGATCTCCAGCGAGGTCTCCAGGTTGGCAACCTCGCCCAGGGAGACCTGGAAGGTCCAGCGGGGCTGCGCTTGGGCAGGAAAGGCGGCGAGAGCGGCCAGAAGGGGGACGGCAAGCCGGATCTTCATGGCGCACACGGGCCTTTCACTCGGCCTCGCCCTCCTCGGGCTGCAGCACATACCCCACCCCGGCCACGGTCACCAAATAGCGCGGCTCGGCCGCATCTTCCTCGATCTTCTGCCGCAGCCGGTGCACAAGCTGCTTCAAAAGCTGGCGGTCGCCCGCGCCGCGCGAGCCCCAGACGTGGCTGAGCAGCCTTTCGGCGGGGAGGGTGTGGCCGGCGTTGGCGAGGAGCACCTGGAGCAGGCGGAGCTCCAGCTTCGTGAGGCGCACCGGCGGATGACCCGCCACGCTCACGGACTGGCGCTCCAGGTCGAGCGTGAAGTCGCCGGTCGCGAGCGGGGCCGGCTTCTCGTCGCCCGCCCGGCGCAGCAGGGCACGCACCCGGGCGAGGAGCGTGCGGGGGCTGAACGGCTTGGTGAGGTAGTCGTCCGCGCCCAGGTCGAGCGCCTGCACCTGGTCCTCCTCGGCCGAGCGCACGGTGAGCATCATGACCGGCACGCGGGACATGGCGCGGATCCTTTTGCAGACCTCCAGGCCCGAGAGGCGCGGCAGGTTCACGTCGAGGACGACCAGCGACGGCTCCTCGCGCTCGAAGGCGGCGAGGGCGGCCAGGCCGTCCGAGGCCTCCACGACCAGGTAGCCGGCCTGGCGCAGGGCGTAGGAGACGAGACCCAGCAGCTCCAGATCGTCGTCCACGACCAGCAGCTTCATGAGACCGCCTCCAGGGGGAGAGTCACCCGCATGCGCGTGGCAGCGCCTTTCCGGAGCGCCGCGACGCTGCCGCCGTGGCGCTCCACGATCGATTGCACGATCCAGAGGCCGAGCCCCATGCCGCTCTGCTCGGGCTCGCCGTCGCCGGCCGAGCGGATGAAGCGGTGGAAGACCTCGCCCTCGGGGAGGCCCGGACCCTCGTCCTCGACCCAGAGCGCGATGGCATGGTCCTCCAGCTCGCCTCCCACCCGGATCTCCGAGCCCGCGGGCGCGAACTTGTTGGCGTTGGCGAGGAGGTTCACGAAGACCTGAGTGAGGCGCGGGGCGTCGCCGACGAGCGTGGGCAGCGGATAGGGCAGGTCCACCTGGAGGCGCTGGCCGCGCTGGGTGATGAGCGGCGCGGTGAGGCTCACCGCCTCCTCCACCACCTCGTCGAGCGCCACCGCCGCGCGCCGGATCGAACCCTGGCCCGCCTCGATGCGCACGCTCTCCAGAAGGTTGTCGATGAGCTGCGTGAGCCGCAGGGTGCCGCGCTCCAGCGAGAGGACGAGGGCCTCGGTCTCCGGGTCGCCGCCGCGCTCCTGGAGACGATCGAGGAGCAGCTCGATCGAGGCGAGCTGGGCCGAGAGCGGAGTGCGGAACTCGTGCGAGATGTTGGCGAGCACCGAGTCGCGCAGGCGGCGCGCGGCCTCGACGTCGGTCTCGTCGCGCAGCACCTGGAACTGGCGGTCCTCGGCCGGCGGCGAGCTGTTCACGACCACGGCGCGGCGGGTGCCGTCGGCCAGCAGCAGGTTCTCGGTGGCACGGGTGGCGCCGCGGAAGCGGGCATGGAGGATCGGGCACTGCTCGTCGCAGGGCCGGGTGCCGTCCGGCAGCACCGCCCGCAGCACGTCGCCGCAGAAGCGGCCCACAGCTTCCTCGGGATTGACACCCAGCAGCGCCGCGGCCTGGGGATTGAGATAGCGGACGCGGCGGTCGCGGTCCACGCTGAATACCCCTTCGGTGATGCCGGTGAGGATGGCCTCGCCCTCGGCCTGACGGCGGCGCAGCTCCGAGGTGAGGCGCAGCAGCCGCAGCCGGGTCTCTTCCATGGTGGCCGCGAGCGTGCCCAGCTCCTCCCCGGCCGCGCGCGGCATGGGCGTCGAGAGATCGCCGCCGCCGATCCGCGCCGCCGCGGCCGTGAGCGCCTGGACCGGCCGCGCCAGCCGGCGGCTGATCAGCCATCCCGCTGCCGTGGCGAGGAGCGCCACCCAGAGCGAGAGCAGCAGCAGCGTGCGGACGAAGCCGCGCAGCGACGAGGCGATCGGCTGCGTGGGGAGCGAGGTCTCCACCAGCGCTCCGGCAATCGGAAGGATCGAGACGTACGCGTCCTCCAGCCGGCCCGAGGCTGGTTGGCCCGTGGAGAGCACTTGGTCGCGCAGGAGATAGCGGGGATCGTCCGTGCGCTCCGCCGCCTCGGAGGCGGAGACGACCGTCACCGGCAGTCCCACCTGCGTGGAGACTCCCTCGACGAAGGAACGGTCCAGCGCCAGCGCCACGCTCGCCGTCGCTCCCGGGTAGGAGACGACCGGCGCCTCGGCGGCGAGCCGGCCGCCGAGCTGTCCGGCCCGGGCGAACGGCCGGCCCCCGACGAGGATCGCGCACCCGGTGAGATGGCTGGTCTGGCGGAAGCGGTCCAGGAACGCGGTGAGGCCGGCCGTGTCCCGCTCCAGCAGGAGCCGGCCCACGGTGGGCCGCTCGCCGAGCAGCCGGGCCGAGGTGCGCACGTCCTCCGCCGAGCGCTCCACCGCCTCCAGCGCGGCCTTCCCCGCCAGCTCCACCCGCGCCAGCGCCTGCTGGTCCGCCAGCCGCCGCAGCAGGCCCATGGCCGCGAACACCACGCAGACCACGGCCAGCAGGACGAGGCCGGCGTTGACTCCGATCAGAAGGGTGCTCAGGCGGGTGCGGCGCATCGCATGGAGCTTACCCTAGCGGCTCATCCTCCACTCGATCACGCTCTTCACCGCCAGCGTCGCGAGCGCCAGCAGCGTCAGCAGCGAGGCCACCGCAAAGGCGGCCGAGAACTGGTACTCGTTGTAGAGGATCTCGACGTGCAGCGGCAGCGTATTCGTGAGGCCCCGGATGTGACCGGAGACCACGGAGACCGCTCCGAACTCCCCCATCGCCCGCGCGTTGCAGAGGATCACGCCGTAGAGCAGGCCCCAGCGGATCTTGGGCAGGCTCACGCGGAAGAAGGTCTGCCAGCCCGAGGCACCCAGGGTGAGCGCGGCTTCCTCCTCGTCGCTCCCCTGCGACTGCATCAGCGGGATCAGCTCGCGCGCCACCATGGGCGAGGTCACGAAGAGGGTCGCCAGCACGATCCCCGGCACCGCGAAGATGACCTTCCAGTCGTGCTCGGCGAGCCAGGGGCCGAAGAAGCCCTGGGCGCCGAAGAGGAGCACGAACATCATGCCCGAGATCACCGGCGAGACGCTGAACGGCAGGTCGATCAGGGTGATCAGGAACCCCTTGCCGCGGAAGCGGAACCGGGCGATCGCCCACGCCGCGGCGAGGCCGAAGAGCAGGTTGAGCGGCACCACGAGCCCGGCAGTCAAGAGCGTCAGCTTCACGGCCGCGAGCGCGATCGGATCGATCACGGCGGCCACGTACGCCTGCCACCCATCCTCCAGCGCCTTGGTGAAGACGAGCAGGAGCGGCACGAACAGGAAGAAGCCCAGGAAGAGCAGGGCAGCTCCCAGCAGGAGCCAGCGCACGAGGCGCGGTTCGGTGAGGGCGGTCTCCCGGTCAGCCATGGCTCACCTCTCCTCGTTGCCGGAAAGCCGCCGGCTGCGGCGCCAGGTCAGGAGGTTGATCAGGAGGAGCAGCGAGAACGAAGCGAGCAGGAAGACCATCGCGATCGCCGTGGCGCCCGCGTAGTCGTACTGCTCGAGCTGGATCATGATGAGGAGCGGCGTGATCTCCGAGTGCTTGGGCATGTTGCCGGCGATGAAGATGACCGAGCCGTACTCCCCCAGCCCGCGGGCGAAGGCGAGGACGAAGCCGGTGGCAATGGCCGGCAGCAGCTCGGGCAGGATCACCCGCCGGAACGTCTGCAGCCGGCCGGCGCCCAGGCTGGCCGCGGCCTCCTCCACCTCGGCGTCGAGGTCGGACAGCACCGGCTGCACCGTGCGCACCACGAAGGGGAGGCCGACGAAGGTCAGCGCCACGACGATCCCCAGCGGCGTGTACGCGACCTTGATCCCCGCGGGCTCCAGGAAGCGGCCGATCCAGCCGTTGCCGGCGTAGATCGTCACGAGGGCGATACCGGCCACGGCCGTGGGCAGCGCGAACGGCAGGTCGACCATGGCGTCCACGAAGCGCCGGCCCGGGAAGGGATAGCGCTCCAGCACCCAGGCGACCAGCACGCCGAACACGCAGTTGATCAGCGCCGCGATCAGGGCCGACTGGAAGCTCAGCTCGTAGGCGGCGAGCGCGCGCGGCGCCGTGACCTTGGCCCAGAACGCGGGCCAGGTCAGGGTCATGGTCTTGAGGAAGACCGTCGAGATCGGGATCAGGATGATCAGGCACAGGTAGAGCAGCGTGAAGCCCAGGGAGAGGCCGAAGCCCGGCAGCGGGCTGCCGCCGGGGAAACGTCCCCCCTTCCGCTTCCGTGTGGAAACCGGCAGGGGGGACGGCAAGGCCCGCTTCTCCGCTGTCTCGACCATCTACCGGCCCTCGTAGATCTTGTCGAAGATGCCGCCGTCCGCGAAGTGCGTCTGCTGGGCCCTGGTCCAGCCGCCGAAGTCCTGGATCGTGAACATCTTGATCTCCGGGAACTGCTGCGCGTACTTCTGGGCCATGGCGGGCAGGCGCGGACGGTAGTAGTTCTTCGCCGCGATCTCCTGCCCCTCGGGCGTGTACAGGAACTCCAGGTAGGCCTTGGCCACGGCCGCGGTCTTCTTCTTGTTCGCCACCTTGTCCACCACCGCGACCGGCGGCTCGGCCAGGATGCTCACCGAGGGCGCCACGATCTGGAACTGCCCCTTGCCGATCTCGCGCACCGACAGCAGCGCCTCGTTCTCCCAGGCGATCAGCACGTCGCCGATGCCGCGCTCCACGAAGGTGACCGTGGCGCCGCGGGCGCCGGTGTCCAGGACCGGAACGTTCTTGTACAGCCGCTTGACGAAGTCCTGCGCCTTCGCAGGGTCGCCACCGTGCGTCTTGAGCGCGAAGCCCCAGGCCGCCAGGTAGTTCCAGCGCGCGCCGCCCGAGGTCTTGGGGTTGGGCGTGATCACCGACACGCCGGGCCGGACCAGGTCGTCCCAGTCCTTGATCTTCTTGGGATTGCCCTTGCGCACCAGGAAGACGATCGTCGAGGTGTAGGGCGAGCTGTTGTTGGGCAGCCGGGTCTGCCAGTTCTTGGGCAGCAGGCCGGCGTTCGCGATGGCGTCGACGTCGTAGGCCAGGGCGAGCGTCACCACGTCGGCGGGCAGGCCGTCGATGACCGAGCGCGCCTGCTTGCCCGAGCCGCCGTGCGACTGCTGGATGGTGACGTCCTGCCCGGTCTTCGCCTTCCACTGCTTGGCGAAGGCGGCGTTGACCTCCTGGTACAGCTCGCGGGTCGGATCGTAGGAGGCGTTCAGGAGCTGGACCGCGCCGAACGCGGGGCCGGCCAGCAGCAAGGCCAGAAGAGCCAGTTTGAGTCTCATGTCGGTTCTCTCCTAGAAAGCGATCTGGAAGCGGCTGAAGAGGACGCTCTCGTCCTCGCGGTCGCCGCTCGCTGCTCCGCCTTCGAACTCGGTCCGCTCGTAGTCGAGCATCACCTTGAGGTTGCGGTTCAGGTACCAGTTGAGGCCGACTCCGAGCGAGTCGGCCGCGGAGGCGGCGCTCGCCGGATTGGCGAAGAGCGGAAAGGCCTCATCGTCCACGTCCAAGCCGCTGATGCGGGCCACCAGCTCGAACGCGCCCCAGGTGTGGGCCGCGGGGTCGAAAACCGTCTTCGGGTTGACGCCGCGGAAGGACGGCTCGCCGCCGGCGATCACCCAGGAGGCCGCCACCTGCCAGGCTTCGTTCTCCAGCTCTTCGACCACCGCGTCGCGCCGCACCTCCTGCGAGGACTGCACGTACTCGGCGAGCAGCCCGAACGCGCCGGCGTACAGGTAGCCCTGAGGCGAGAGCCGGATGCGGTCGCCGTCCGCGAACACCCCGGCGCCGTACGAGAAGAAAGTCTGCTGGCCGGGCGTGCGGTAGCCCGGCAGGCCGGTGGCCGTCACCGTGCCGGTCGTGCTTCCCTGCGAGGCGCCGATGCCGAGGCCGAGCCCTTTGCGGGTGAAGAAGAGCCGAGCCGCTACGTCCTTGTCGTCCTCGGCGTCCACGTCGCCGCCGTTGGCGCCGTCCGGCACGCCGTTGAAGTAGCCCACGGCATAGTTGACGCCGCCGCCGGCCAGGTCGCCGCTCACCTGGATGCCGACGTCGCGGCTCGGCACCAGGGACGTGGGATACGAGCGCTCGACGAAGAAGGTATCGGTCGCGGACTGCAGGCGCTCCAGGCCGACCGGCGGCTTGAACTTGCCGGCGCGCACCTTGAACGCGGGCGAGAACCGGCCCTCGAGGTAGCCGTCGAACAGCACGGTCTGGCCCTGGGCGAAGTCCGGCATGATGCGGAAGTCGAAGATCTTGAACAGCGTGCCCTCGATGATGGGGCGGATGCGCCGCAACAGGAACGTGTCGTTGGCCGGACGCTCGTCGTCCCCGCTGTAGAAGCGGGCGTCGAGCTGGGTATAGCCGCGCAGCTTGAGCTGGAAGGCGCCGTCGGCGGACTTGAGGCTGAAGCCGTCCTTGCCCGCGGTGGCCTGGCCGGCGGTCTTCGCTTTTTCGGCGGCCTGCTCCTTGTCCAGCTCCGACTTGCGATCGAGCACGCGGACCTTCTGGTCCAGCTCGTCGAGGCGCTCCTCGACCGACTGGGGCTGTTCCTCCGTTGGGGGCTCCTGCGCGAAAGCCGTTCCTCCAAACCCGAGCCAGGCGAGGCACAGCCACAGACTGATCTCTTTCATCCAGGGTCTCCTTGTCACGATGAAGCTTTTCCCGAGCGCACGATCAGCACCGGCAGCCCGGAAAGCAGGGGGAGCAGCTTTTCGATCAGGCCGCCGAGCGACAGCTCGCCGCCGCGGCCGGGCAGCGGCGTGCCGAGCACGAGGAGGTCGTGCTTGCCCTCGGCCAGCTCGGCGAGGATCTCGTCGCGCACGTTGCCGTAGCGGATGCGGGTCGAGGCCGTGACGCCCAAGCGCCAGAGCGTGCGCGTGCTCCGGGTGAGGAAGCGATCGGCGAGAGACTCGGCTCCCTTTTCTTCCTCGCGGAGCACGGTCAGGATCGTGGCCTCGGCGCCGAGGTGGCGCGCCAGGCGGCCGGAGAAGGAGACGTCCTCCTTGCCCGGCTCCCCGACTGCCACGCAGATCAGAACCCGGGCGGGCACCCGGCCGGAGTGGGCCTGGGGCACGACCAGCAGGTGGTGCTGGCCCGCGCTCAGCACCCGCTCGGCCATCTCCAGCCCTTCGCGCGGCGGCGGGGTCAGGACGACCAGGTCGCAGGTCTGGCGCTCGGCCTCGCGCTCGACCGCTTCGGCCGCGGTTTCCCGCGTGGAGCGCGTTTCCAGAGAGGCGAGGCCGGAGCCCAGGCGCTCGCGCACCTCCTGGCTGCGGCGCGCTGCTTCCTCGCCCGGCGCGGCGCCGGTCTCGAGCACCGTGACTTGCGCGTGCGCGAGCCGCGCGATCTCGCCGCCCAGCCCGAGGGTCGCCTTGGAGCCGGAGCCGTCCGTGACGATCAGGAACCTCATCCCCGGGTGCACCAGCGCATGGACGCGCTGCACGCCGACCCAGGTGGTGTCCCCGATGTGGAGCGGGAAGCGGCGGGCCTGGTCCTGCGACCGGGCAGCCTCGACCCAGACGCCGTCGCTGCCGAACGGCACCGGCGGCGCGATGGCGCGCACGCCGGGCAGCGGAGGCAGACGGAGACGCAGGCGCTCGAACGAGCCCACGAACGCCCGCTGCTCCACCACCGCCTCGCCGAGCGACGGGCAGGACAGGTCCTGCGCCGAGCCGCGGAGCGCCACGTCCTCGGGCCGGAAGAGGATCTGGACCCGCTTCGAACCATCAGCGGCCTCGGCGCGGGTGGTGAGCGGGAACTGCACCGGGCCGAGCTGCACGCCGGACGCCGTGTGCTCCCCCACCAGGAGGTTGGCCTGCCCCAGGAAGGTGGCGACGAACTCGGTCTCGGGGCGCAGGTAGAGCTCGTCCGGAGGGCCGGCTTCCAGCAGCCGGCCGAAGCTCAGCACGGCCAGGCGGTCGGCGAGCTCGAACGCCTCCTCCTGGTCGTGGGTGACGAAGACCGTGGTGATGCCGAGCTCGCGCTGGATCTCGCGGATCGTGCGCCGCAGCTCCAGGCGGACCTTGGCGTCGAGCGCGCCGAACGGCTCATCGAGGAGGAGCACCTCGGGGCGGTGGGCGAGGGCGCGGGCGAGCGCGACGCGCTGCTGCTGGCCGCCCGAGAGCTGGCGCGGCATGCGCCCGCCGAGGCCGGCGAGGCCGACCAGCTCGAGCAGCTCGTCGCGCCGGCGCCGGCGCTCGGCCCGCGCCACGCCGCGGATCGAGAGGGCGAACTCGACGTTCTCCGCGACCGACATGCCGCGGAACAGGGCATAGCTCTGGAACACGAAGCCGACACCGCGCTTCGCGGGCGGCAGGCCGGTCACGTCGCGGCCGTGCAGCAGGACGCGCCCGGCGTCGATCTCGGAGAGGCCGGCGATCATGCGCAGCAGCGTGCTCTTGCCGCTCCCCGACGATCCCAGCAGCACGAAGAGCTCGCCGTCGGCGACCTCCAGGGAGACCCCGTTGACGACCGGGTGGCCCGCGTAGCGCTTGGTCAGCTCTTCCAGGACGATGGACATGCGCTCAGGTTAGGGGGAGGCGGTGACAGTGTCAGTCGAAAGGCGGTGACAAATGAGGGGGGTTTTGGAACCGGCCGGAAAGGACCTCAAGGACCTCAAAGACACCAAGGACATCAAGGACAGAAATCCGGGTTGGCGCGGTGTCCTTGAGGTCCTTGAGGTCCTTGGTGTCCTTGAGGTCCTTTCCTGTTCCGCGCCACCGTATACACTCCCCCCGCATGCGCCGCCTCCCCCTGCTCGCCGCCCTCCTGCCTCTCCTCGGCTGCGCCGCGGTGCGCCCGTTCGAGGAGATCCGCAAGACCCTGCCCGCAACCAGCTTCCTCAAGGTCGGCGACCAGCTCGTGCACATCGAGCAGGCGGGCAGCGGCGAGCCCGTGATCCTGCTCCACGGCTTCGGCGCCTCGACCTGGTCCTGGCGCAACGTGATGCCGGCGCTCGCCGCCTCGTTCCGGGTCATCGCGATCGACCTGAACGGCTTCGGCTACACGCAGCGGCCCCGGACCTTCGAGAGCTACACCCGCGAAGGGCAGGCCGACCTGGTGCTGCGCGTCATGGACGGTCTGGGCATCCGGAGCGCCCACCTCATGGGCCACTCCTACGGCGGCGGACTGTCGCTGTTCATCGCCTCGCGGTACCCCGAGCGGGTGCGCTCGCTCGTCCTGGTGGACAGCTCGGCTCCCACCTACGCCAACGACCGGCGCAGCCGCGCCGCCTCGCTCAAGCCGCTCCTCGGCCTCTATCTGCGCTCGTTCGTGCTGCGCCCGGGCACGGTGCGGCGCGCGCTCCTCCACTCCTTCTACGACGACTCGCTGGTCACGCCCGAGCTGGTCCACGAATACTACGAGCGCCTGCGCGTCGAGGGAGTGGTCGACGCCTACTACGGCCTCACGGCCCCGACGCGCAGCCAGCCCGAGCCGGTCGAGCTGGAGAAGATCCGGGTGCCGGCCCTGATCGTCTGGGGCGCCGAGGACCAGCTCATCTCCGTGGAGGCGGGACGGCGGGCGGCGGAGCGCATGCCGGACGCCGAGTTCGTGGTCCTCCCGGGCGTCGGCCACGTGCCCATGGAGGAGAAGCCCGAGGAGCTGGTCCGACTCGTCCTCCCCTTCCTGGAACGCCAATAAGCCATGCCACTCGGGATCGTCGCCACCTGCGTCCTCGGCCTGGAGGAGATCCTGGAGGCGGAGCTCTCCGCGCTCGGCATCGAGGAGCTCGAGCGCCAGCGCGGCGCCGTGGCCTTTCCGGGGAGCTGGAAGGACTGCTGGCGCGCCAACTGGCGCCTGCGCACCGCCAACCGGGTGCTCGTCGAGCTGGGCTCGTGGGAGGCCGCGGACGGCCCGGCGCTCGCGGCCGGAGCGCGGGCTCTCGCGGGCGGCCGGATGCGCGCGCCCGGCCTCATCCGCTCCGAGGTGGACGTGACCCGCCTCCTCCATCCCGACCGCAGCTTCGCCCTCCAGGCGACCGCGACCGCGTCCGAGGTGCGCGACACGCGCTGGGCCGCGCTCTCGGTCAAGGACGGCCTCGTGGACGGCCAGCGGGACCTCTACGGCAGGCGCTCCTACGTGGACCGCGGGGACCCCGACCTCCACCTCAGGGTGAGGCTCCTCCGGGACCGGGCCACACTTCTCGTGGATACGTCGGGAGACCCGCTGGACCGCCGGGGCTACCGCGCGGTGACCACGGCCGCGCCGGTGCGCGAGCAGATCGCCGCGGCCTGCGTCCTGGCCTCGGGCTGGGACGGCCAGGGTCCGGTAGTGGACCCCATGTGCGGCTCGGGCACGCTGCTCGTCGAGGCGGCCTGGCACGCGCTCGGCTGGGCGCCCGGCCGGCTGCGCCGGAGCTGGGCGTTCGAGCGCCTGCCCGCCTTCGACCTCCGCGCCTTCGAAACCGTGAAGAAGGAGCCGCTCCCCGCCCCCGGCCCGGGCGTCCGCCTCCATGGCAACGACCTCTCCGGCGAGGCGGTCGCCGCGGCGCGCACCAACCTGGAGAGGGCGGGAGTCCTGGACCGCGCCGTCCTCACCCGGGGGAGGGCCGCGGACATGGTCCTGCCCGAAACCCCTGGCCTCGTCCTGATCAATCCCCCGCACGGAGGACGGATCGGGACGGACGCCGAGCGCTGGCGCGAGTTGGGGGATCTGCTGAAGCAGAGGTTCAAGGGATGGAAGGCCGCGGTCCTGGCGGGCGAGGACCGCGGCAAGCAGATCGGGCTGCGACCGCGAAGGCGCATCCCCGTCATGAACGGACCGCTGGAGGGGCGGATCCTGCTGTTCGACCTGTACTGATCCCATTCCCCCTCTCCCCAACCCTCTCCCCCGTGCCGGGGGAGAGGGAGTTCCGGGGTGAGGGATCAGAGGCTGCGCTTCTTGGCGCGCAGGCCGCGGCGGCTGCCGCCTTCCTTGCGCGGCTTGGTCTTGCCGCCGCCGCCGCCGAAGCCGCCGCCGAAACCGCCGGTGTCGTAGCCGCCGCCGCCGCAGTCGCGGTTGCCGCCGCAGCCGCCGCCGCCACCGCCGCCGCG
>Ga0268265_10000989_pt1 | contig 25814 bp, 14 predicted proteins | sample KBSSwiS52_FD_190355 | JGI IMG/M metagenome (GOLD analysis project Ga0268265, IMG submission 190355) | Switchgrass rhizosphere microbial communities from Kellogg Biological Station, Michigan, USA - KBS Switchgrass S5-2 (SPAdes) (version 2) | ecosystem: Host-associated > Plants > Roots >... | reverse complement strand
AAACCGGAGCCGCTCGTCCATGACGTGACACTCCTTCCAAGGCATGCCCCCTCCAGCGAAGGGGCAAAAGTGTCACCCATGTGTCCGGAATACGGTGTTACCTATCTCTCAGGAAGGACACCTCTGTGAAATCCCAAGACTAGCGTGACACATCGAGCTTCCTCATTAGGCTCGTCAGCCTGGAGCGAAGAGACGAAGTTGTAGCGGTCACACACCGAGCGCGTCTTGTGCCCGGTGAGCTGCATCGCCACGCGTTCTGAGACGCCGCGGCGGTTGATGTTACGAACCGCCGTGCGTCGCAAATCGTGAGGGATGCGACCAGGACACCCAGCCGCCACGCGTGCCGCAGCCCACGCCTTGTTGAACGCGCGAATCGGACGCTGTCCCTTCGGTTCCCCTCGCCCCTTCGCGACCATTCGGAAGAACACCCATGGAACAAGTTGTCCAGCCAGCGTCAGGCGCTGGTGCTCGGCGTAGCGCGACTCTAGGAGAGCACCGAGATCGTCGGTTACCGGACCTGGCGCCACGTCCGTGCTCCCTTGTAGCGACCGAATCAAGGGCCCTCCGCCACAAGTTCTGCATTCCCGGCATCTTGTTTATCCTTTTCCTCGGAAACGATACGAGCAGTCCTTATGCTTTGCCCTTGAACAGCAGCAAGGGCAATTTCATGTGGCTGTGCCCGTTTGAAGATGATTCGCTGTTCCGAGGATTTGGCAGGTGACCCCGGGCGGCCAAACTGAAAAGGTCGTATGCCGCGTCCCACAATTCTTGTTGTCGAGGACTTTGCACCGATCCGGCGATTCGTATGCTCGGTGCTGGAGTCAAGGTCCGAGTATCAGGTCATCGGACGAGCGGCCGATGGATTGGAAGCCATTCAGAAAGCTGAAGAGCTGCAACCGGATGTAATCCTCCTTGATATCAGCCTTCCGAAACTGAGCGGGATCGCAGCCGCACGACAAATTCGGACGCGCGTTCCGAAAGCGAAAATCCTCTTCTTGTCCGAAAACACCTCTCCGGGGGCGGTAGAAGAAGCCTTACGCACAGGTGCGAGCGGTTATGTTGTCAAGTCGGATGCAGGAAAGGAGCTGTTAGGGGCTGTGGAAGCCGTCATTCAGGGCGGGCAGTTCGTGAGTCGCCGATTAGAGGGATGGATCTTTACTGACGTCACAGATACTCGAGCCCCCGACAGCTACTTCCGTACTGCGCGTCTGGCGCCGACGCCGCAAGAAGAGGCGCCCCGCCACCGGCACGAGGTTCTGTTCTATTCGGATGAAGCCGAGTTTCTTGATGGCTTTACCGACTTTGTTGCCGCCGTTCTGAAAGCCGGGAACGTGCTCCTTGTGGTTGCGACCGAGTCCCATCGGAATGGTCTCGTTTCGACCCTGCAGCGCCGTGGCCTGGACATCAGCCCAGCGATTGAGCAGGGACATTACATCCCGTTGGATGTGGCTGAAACGCTTGCGACATTCATGGTCAATGACATGCCTGATCCGGTCCGATTCTTCAAGACCATGGGTGACCTCATCGTGCGAGCGGCCACAGTTGCCAAAGGAGAACATCTCCGCGTCGCAGTCTGCGGAGAATGTGCGTCTGTGCTGTGGGCGCAAGGGAAGGCAGCGGCGGCGGTTCGGCTCGAACAACTCTGGGGCGAGATAGTCAAGACTTACGGCGTGGATATTTTGTGTGGATATCGGCTGATAGAGTTTCACGACAACGACGGGCCCGACATGTTCCAACGGATCTGTGCCGCACACACCGCCGTCTCTTCTCGGTGAGCACCATGGCATTCTTCAAAACGCTCTTTTCTTCCGACGGTTTCATGCCGCATGGAGTCTGCTATTTGTGGAGCCCCGGAGTGCTCTGGCTCCACATTGTGTCGGATTCCCTGATCGCCCTCGCCTACGCCACCATTCCCGTCACGCTGGTCTATTTCATCCGCAAGAGAAGAGACCTCCCGTTCAACTGGATGTTTTTCTGTTTCGGAATGTTCATCCTGGCGTGCGGCGCCACCCACGCCATGGACGTGTGGACGCTCTGGCACGCCACCTACTGGCTGTCGGGTGCCGTCAAAGTCGTCACTGCTGCAGCCTCTATGAGCACAGCCATCCTGCTTGTCCGGTTGGTTCCTGAGGCTCTCGCGCTGCCCAGCCCTGAAACATTGAGACGTGAAGTCGCCGAGCGTACTGTTGCCGAGGAGGCCCTTTCCAGGGCGAATCGCAGGTTGATCGAAGCGCAGGAGGAGGAGCGTACCCGGATTGCCAGAGAGCTTCACGACGATATCAGTCAACGCGTCGCGTTGCTCGCGATGCAACTCGATCGCATGTCGCTCAGTCTTCCCGCCTCGGCGGCGGACCTGAAACAGGGCATCGAGGAGGCAGGAAGACAGACCGTGGAACTAGGAAACGATATCCAAGCCCTGTCGCACCGGTTGCACAACTCGAAGTTGGACTATCAAGGACTGGCGGCAGCCACTGCTGGTTTTTGCAGAGAGCTTTCTGATCGGCATGGAGTGGCGATTGTCGTTCACTTCGAGGACATCCCGAGCGACATGCCGCCCGAAATATCTCTCTGTCTCTACCGCGTCGCGCAAGAAGCACTCCAGAACGCGATGAAGCATAGCGATTCACGGCGCGTCGAGGTATCGCTCAAAAGTACTTTGAATGAGATCCTTCTGACTGTGCGTGATTTCGGGATTGGTTTTGATCCCGAAGCGGTGAAAGGGCGCGGTCTCGGCCTTATCAGCATGAAGGAACGTCTGAATCTCGTCGGTGGGGAACTGTCAATTGACTCTCAGCCCCAGATCGGCACGACAATCCTCTCGCGTGTGGCGCTCAAAGCGGCATGGAACGGTACACTTCCCGGTCAAGCGGACCAGGAAACTCGCGGACTCCGTTGATGAATAGCCCGCCTGAATCGGATACGGATAGACGGGGCGCGAGTTCTTGCGCTGGACGATCGCGGACCTTGCCAAAGCGAGACGCGGCATTCGCGTCCCCGAGTTGGGCGGAGCTTCTCAATTTAGAAATCGACCTGGCCGAGACGCTCGCGAGGCGCGCAGCGCGGCAGGACGGCGCCACGATCGATTTCGACCGCGATACAGGCTGAGCTGTGCCCGACCTATGCCCGCGGCGTGCCTCGCGGTCCAATCTCAGCCAACGCCAACCACAAGCGGCGCGAATGGACGATAGGAATCCGGGCCGCGCCTCCAACCTATAGGGTCCGTTTCACCGATGAAGTTCGACGGCGCCTCGCGTTCCACGTCCACTCGACAACGACGATATCCGCCTTCGCTGGTCCATTCGCGTGTATATGATCACGTGCCATGATCATGACGCCGCGGCACATTCTGTTCTCTGCGGCAGCTGTCGCTGCACTTGCGCTGAGCGCAAGCGGCATCCTCGCCCAGACACGCTCCGCTGACGCCAGCGGTACTGCCTCGCTCGCGTCCCCCAAGTACGGGAGCTGGGGCTTCGACGTCACCGGCATGGACCTGTCGGTCAAGCCGGGCGACGACTTCTTCCGGTACGCGAATGGCAAGTGGGCAGACCGCACGGAGATTCCGTCGGACCGCACGCGGTACGGCAACTTCGACCAGCTGGCGGAGCTTTCCGAGAATCGTCTGCATGCGATCCTCGAGGACGCCGCAGCGGGGAAGATCAACGATCCCGACGCGTCGAAAGTAGCCGCGGCTTACGCGTCCTTCATGGATGAAGCGCTCGCTGAGCAGCTGGACGCAAAGCCGATCGAGCGCGAGCTGTCGGAAATCCGCGGCGTGACGACGAAAGACGGGATGATCGCTTTGATGGGCAAGGCGAACACGACTGGGTTCGTCAGCATCTTCCCACTCTTCATCACGGCCGACGCCAAGGCGCCAGCCCGGTACACGGTAATGGCGGTCACCGGCGGGTTGGGCCTCCCCGATCGCGATTACTACCTGCAGTCTGCCTTCGCCACCCAGAAAGCGAAATATCAGGAGTACGTGGCGGCGTTGCTCGGGATGATCGGATGGGAGAAGCCAGCGGAGAGCGCGCGGGCCATTGTGGATTTCGAGACCAGGCTCGCGCAGGACACCTGGACGCGCGCGGAGCGGCGCGATCGCGACCGGACCTACAACCCGATGACGGTGGCGGAGCTCAACACGGCCACGCCGGGCTTCGACTGGAATCGCTATCTGATGCAGAACGAGCTGCCGAAGGTCGAGCGACTCGTGGTGACGACGAACACGGCGTTCCCGAAATTCGCCAAGACTTATTCTGAAACTCCGCTGGATGTGTTGAAGGCGTGGCTGGCCTTCCACGTCGCCGACGGCGCGGCCCCGTTTCTCTCAAAGCGTTTCGTCGACGTGTCGTTCGACTTCCGCAACAAGACACTCGGCGGACAGCCGGAGCAGCGGCCACGATGGAAACGGGCGGTCGCGTTCGTCGATCGCACGATCGGCGAGTCGGCCGGCCGCATGTACGTCGCGCGTTACTTTCCACCCGACGCCAAGGCCAAGATGGATGCGCTGGTGGCCGACATCCAGACTGCGCTCCGAGCGCGGATCCAGAAACTCGACTGGATGGCCGCCGACACTAAGGCGCGTGCGCTCGAGAAGCTCTCGAAGTTCACGGTCAAGATCGGGTACCCGGAGAGGTGGCGCGATTACAGGCTGCTGACGCTTTCAAAAAGCGACCTCTACGGCAACCGAATTCGCGCGGCCGAGTACGAATGGCACAGAGACGTGAGCCGACTCGATCAGTCTGTGGACAAGACCGAATGGGGCATGACGCCGCAGACGGTGAATGCCTACTACAACGCGACCAACAACGAAATTGTCTTCCCTGCGGCGATCCTCCAGGCGCCCTTCTTCGACCCCGATGCCGATCCGGCCATCAACTACGGAGGGATCGGCGGTGTCATCGGTCATGAGATCAGCCATGGCTTCGACGACCAGGGACGCAAGTCGGATGGTGAGGGGGTACTGCTCGACTGGTGGACCGCGGCTGATGCGGCGAAGTTCAAGGCGCAGGCGGCGACACTCGGTGCTCAGTACTCAGCGTTCGAGCCGTTGTCTGGTGCACGCGTGAACGGCGATCTGACCATGGGCGAGAACATCGGCGACATGGGAGGCGTATCGCTGGCCCTCGATGCATATCACGCCAGCTTGAGGGGGAGACCGGCACCGGTCATCGAGGGTCTGACCGGCGACCAGCGGGTATTCCTCGGGTGGGCGCAGGTATGGCGCCAGAAGATTCGTGACGAAACGCTGCGGCAGGGGCTCGTCTCCGATCCGCACTCGCCGGCACGATATCGAGTGAACGGCGTGATCCGAAACATCGACGGCTGGTACTCGGCTTTCGGGGTCCAGCCCGGTGACGCACTCTACGTCGCGCCGGCCAATCGCGTGAGGATCTGGTAATGGCCATGGATCACCGAGCGAACCGGACCATCGCCCGCACCTCGCCATGAGCACCCATCACGAATCACTTCACGAATCACTCTTCGCAGCGCTCCCTTCCTCCTGAACGATCCGACGGCGCAGCTCAGCTAGGGACGGTGCACTAAATTCCTAGCGCGCCAACCCTTTTTCGGGTCACTAAATCGTCATCGGGCAACGCGTGCGTGGACTGCGACCAAAGTCTGATTTACGCGCCGCCGCGCTTGTACCAGATTGCGTCTGTTCGTCGGCGCATCAACATCGACTCAACACGCGGCGCGGAGGATCACTTCAAGCAGCCTCTTGCCTCGACGACGTACACGACGCGAACTATTGCAAATGTGCGGCAGCACGGCCTGAGCGTTCCTCAGGCACGCTGACGTGTGCGCGTTCCGCGACAGCGCTCGTTTATAGGGGAGGGTCCATGAAACCGAGAGCGTGTCTTCTTCTGCCGATTTTCCTTGTTGTTTCGATGGCGCCGCCGGTCTTCGCGAGCACCATTACGGTGGACAGCACGAGCGACAGTGGCGCTCCCGTCGTCGGCTCGCTGCGCTGGGCGATCCAGACCGCGCAGCCGGGTGACACGATTCAATTCAATCTGCCCACTCCCTCAACAATCATGCTTTCAGCCGGCAGCCTGAACATCGACAGGAACCTCACCATTACAGGACCGGGTGCCGGCAGCCTGACGATCGACGCCAGCAGCAACCTGCAGGGTGAACGGGCCTTCTCGATCGCTACAGGCAACACAGTATCCATCACGAACCTCACGATCACCGGTGGAAGGGGTGGCGGATCGTTTGCCAATTCCACGAACACCGGCGGGGGCGCGGTGTTCAATGCGGGCACTCTGTCCTTGACTGGAGTCGTGCTGTCCAACAACTCGGTCCGTAGCACCGACATCGGCGGCGGCGCAATCTTCAATGCAGGCAACGCCACGTTGACGCTCACCAACTGTACTGTCACCGGCAACACGGCGGGCGGCGGTCAGATCCCGAACAACGGTCCGATTAGCGGCGGGGCAATTCGAAGCGCCAACGGCACCACCCTGACGTTGACGAACACGACCATCTCGAACAACACGGCGCATGTGGGCGGCGGCATCTGGAGCAACGGCACGTTGACGATCTCGGGGAGCACGTTTTCCGGCAACTCCGCAGGCGTAGGCGTTTCCACGCCGGACGACCTCGATGGCGGCGCGATCTACGTCGTTGGCTCCGGCACAGCGAGCATCGTTAACAGCACTTTTTCCGGTAACGCTGCCAAGAGCCGCGGTGGAGCAGTGGCAGGCGTAGGGAACGTTGGCATCAGCAACAGCACGCTCAGCGGCAATACCACCGACCTCGGTGGAGGGGCAGTGAGCGCGCTGGGGGCCGGAAGGACGGTCGGATTGAAGGGCAACATCCTGTCAAATGCCCAGAACTGCTTTGCATCGGGAGGGACGATTTCGTCGAGCGGCTACAATGTAGCGACGGATGCGACGTGTTCGCTGAACGGTCAGGGGGACGCGCCGAATACCGCCGCCGGACTAGATCCTTCGGGGCTGCAGGACAACGGTGGGCCGACCAGGACAATCGCGCTGTTGTCGACGAGCACCGCTAAGGACAGAATCCCGCCAGCCTTCTGCACAGCTCTCGACAACGCCACACTCACGACAGATCAGCGTGGAACGACGCGCCCGCAGGGGACCAACTGCGACAGCGGCTCGTTCGAACTGAATCAGGCGTCATCCTTCACCGTCACAAACACAAGCGACAGCGGTGCCGGCTCGCTTCGCCAGGCGATTCAGGATGCCAATGCCAGTAGCACAGCTGTCACCATCAATTTCGACCTGACGTACCCGGCAACCATAACGCTGACCGGCGGCACGTTGAACGTCACTCAGAGTGTGACGATACATGGTCCAGGTGCTAACGACCTCACGATCGATGGAAATCACAACCTGCAGATTCTTTCAATCGCGAGTGGTAAAGACGTAGTGATCTCAGGCTTGAAGTTTGCGAACGGCTCGAATGACAACGGCGGAGCCATCTTCAATTCCGGAAACGTCGTCATCAGCGAGAGTGTGTTCACCGGGAATAACAGCCTTCAGGGCGGTGCGATCAATAACCAATCTGGTGGAACGGTGGCCGTCAGTGACACGACGTTTTCGGCAAACTCGGCCAACAATTTCGGCGGAGGACTGTTCAATTTAGGCACGGCGATGGTCACGCGCACCACGTTTTCCGATAACACCGGAGGTGAAGCGGCCGGCGCTTTCAATGGCGGGACGATGACGATCGTCAATAGCACGTTTGCTGGCAATCAGGCGAGCGCTGGTGCAGGTGCGCTCGAGAACAACTTGACGCTCCACCTGACCAATGGCACGTTCTTCAACAACAGCGGCGGCGCCGGTTTTGGTGCGTTCTACAACATTCAAGGCGCGGCAACCATCAAAGGGACGTTGCTAGCCAAGGGGCCCTCGAACGGCACCAACTGCGCTCTCAATTTCGGTTCCGTCACTTCCGGCGGATACAACCTCTCGGATGACACGAGTTGCAGCGCGATAGGCCTAAACGCGCCCACCGACAGGAACAACACGGCCGCTGACCTCGATCCCCTGGGCCTTCAAGACAACGGCGGGCCAACGAAGACAGTGAGGTTGAAGCCAACAAGCATCGCGGTTAACGCCATTCCAGCGTCCTGCACCGATGTGAACGGTGGCGCGCTTTCCACCGACCAGCGCGGCATTGTCCGCCCAGTGGGGGGTGGGTGTGAGATCGGCTCATTCGAAGTCGATCAGCAGGCGCCGATCATCGCGAGCTTCAATCCGACAAGCGGATCGGTCGGAACGTCAGTGACCGTCACGGGCACGAGTTTCACTGGCGTCTCGAGCGTAACGTTCAACGGCACCAGCGCCACAGGCTTCACCAATTCTGACACCGAGATTATCGTCACCGTTCCTGCTGGGGCGACGACTGGTCCTATTTCAGTTACTGCCCCGGGAGGAACCGCCACAAGCAGTTCGAATTTCACGGTCGTTGCGGCCGCGCCGACGATTTCGAACTTCAGTCCGACGAGCGGTCCGGTCGGAACGTCGGTCACGATCACGGGCACCGACTTTACCGGTGCATCGGCGGTGACGTTCGGGGCGACAGCCGCAACGTTTACAGTCAATACGCCTACGCAGATCACCGCAACGGTCCCGTCTGGTGCGACCACCGGCCAAATCGCCGTGACGACTGCGGCCGGCACGGCGACAAGCGCCGACAACTTCACGGTCACCGTAGGACCGAGTCCCACGGTTACGAGCTTCTCGCCGGGCAGCGGGGTGGTTGGAACGTTGGTCACAATCAACGGAACCAATTTCGCCGGCACAACGAGCGTCGCCTTCGGCGGCGCGTCGACGAATCAGCTCACGGTGGCCAACAGCGGCAAGAAGATCACCGTCACTGTGCCTGCGGGCGCGACGACCGGACCGATCGCGGTCACGACGCCTGGCGGCACGGCGACGAGCGCGACGAATTTCACAATCGTCAATCAGCCGCCGACCATCACGAGTTTTACTCCGACAAGCGGCAAGGCTGGGACGCAGGTGCAAATCGTCGGCAGCAACTTCATTGGCGTGACCTCGGTGATGTTCGGCGGCCTGGACGCGAAGTTCACCGTGGTCGATCAGTCGCACATCCTTGCTACCGTGCCGAACTTCAAGCTACCGCCAGGAAGCAATGCCAAAGTCGTAATCTCGGTGACGAATCCCGTGGGAACGGCAACGAGCCCCCCTGCGTCATTTACCGTGACCAAGTAGGGCAGCGGCGGAACTCTACGATTGACGATTTGCCGAACGTCGCCGATTCCAAGTCGTCAATCGTAGAGGCCAACAAATCAGCAGCACGTTCGCCGACAGCTCATTCCGAGCACATAGGTAGTAGGTTCAGAGGCTGCCAATAAGCTGCCACTCATTGACCTTGGGACTGGTCTTCCACCCCGCATCCCAGGCCGAGATTACGTGAAGCTTGAAATAGCGGGCACGCACCGGCTCGAACTTGAACTCCTGCCATGGCGACGGGTACAGCCGGATGTTTTTCGTTTGAAACTGGCCAATTGAACGGAATGTCCCGAGCGGCGTGTCGTTGCCGACGAGCAGCTCGAAGTCCTTGATGTTGAGGCCACTCGTGTCCGGAATGAGCATCATGAATGTGTCGAACGTCGCCGCCTGCTCGTTCCTGAACGCATAGACGCCATCCCCGGCTCCAGCTTGAATGTATTCCCACGTGTCGACGTTGTCATCGATCGCGTACCGCCATGAATCAGCGGGTGCGGCCATGAGATGGCCGCCGTTGGCGGAGGACAGCAGGTTCATGCGCCCAGGCGTCGACACTATCGCGGGCTCAGAAGACGGTTTGCCGGCCCGCGACGTTTCCGGTGTACGTCGAGTTTCGTCGTGACCGCTGCCCCCAACTGGTGAACGCGCACTGGACGTTGTTGCACTGGAGCGGGCGGTGCTCGGCTCGGCGACCGAGCTGCTGCGCTGCCGGGTTAGGTTAAGGGCGAGATAGACGAGGACAGCTCCAGCGATGAAAGCCGCCACCATGGGCAGCCACGCAGACCGACCGCGAGCGAGAGATCTCTGTTCCGGCTGCGGCTTCGCGGCCGGCAATGTCCCGGCGTGTGCATCAGTATGGATGCGTGCGTCGAGCGTCTCGATCAGCTGCTGGAGCTCGGGATCATCGCGGTCCCCTTGCCAGTTGGTCAGATCCGCCGCCTCGACGCGTCGGAACTCCAGCGGGATCGTGGTGGGCTCGATCAACGCGGGCACGAGTGCGCCACGCTCCGCAGCCGCTGATGCTTCGGCGCGAACCCACCGGGATTTCGCCGACTCTGCCGACCACAGGACGACTACCGAGCGGGCACCCGTGAGTGCCTCTTCGATCACGTCATCGAAGGTTCGCCCCGGGGGGATGTCGCGGTCCCACCAGACCGACCACCCCTTCGTCTCCAGTACCGATGCAAGCTCCGCGGCACGCGAACGGTCACCCTTCGCGTAGCTGATGAACACGTCATGTGCCATGAGGTGGACGCGATGATACCGCGGTTGTTGAACACCAAAATCAGGTACGGATTGTCACCTAGGGCGTCTGCGGCTGGCCGCTGATCTGCTTTCTCGTGGATTCCTCGCGCCCGGAGGTCCACCGCGCGTGTTCCTGCGACACGAGTCCTTCGATTCGTTCGGCCAGCAGCGTCGTCGGATGCGCGGCGGTGGCGTACGGGCCCGCATGTGCAAGGTACAGGTACTTTTCATGTTTCAGGGCTTCACAGGTCGCGCGATACAGGATCCAGTTCGTATGGTGTTGATTGAGCTGCTGCAACCCCTCCGCGACGGCAATGGTTGCTGTGAGTAGCGCGACGACACGTGCGTCCTCCCAACCAAACGCGACCAGTAGCGGCACCGCAGCGCCAATCAGGATGGTCCAGGATTTCAGCAGCTTGAACGTACGCTGGTTCGAGCCGCTCTTGCGGTCGTACCACGCGATCTGGTCCTCGAGGCGCGCGAGCGCCACTGATTCACTGTCTTGAGCCATGCGCGGATAGGGTATGTTGACTCTATAGCCGCCGCAACCGCGCCGGCCGCAACGAATCCCTTCGTATCGAATCTCAACGCCGATGCCGCATGTCATCCTCACGGGTGGCCCTGGTGCGGGGAAGACCACGCTGCTTGCAGCGCTCGCCGACATGGGCTACCTCACCGTTGAAGAGTCTGCGCGCGACATCATCGCAGAGCGGCTCGCCGGTGGCGAAAGTCCCAGGCCAGACCTTGTCACCTTCGCTCGCGAGATTCTGCGTCGAGATATCGAGAAGTATCTTCATCAGCCCCGGACGCCCGAATGGGTGTTCTTTGATCGTGGGATCGTTGACGCGCTCGGCCTGCTTCAGGAGGTCGCACCGCTGTCCGACCTCGAGCTGCATACAACCCTGGCTTCGTACCCATTCCATCCTTCCGTATTCATCCTTCCACCCTGGGCAGCGATCTACGCCACCGACGCAGAGCGCGACCAATCGTTTGCGGAGGCCGTTCACGTCCACGACAAGGTCGTCGCGTGGTACCGGTCGTGCGGCTACGACCTCAACGAAGTCCCTCGGCTCTCGGCTTCGCAGCGCGCGGAACACGTCCTGCGCGTTCTCGCGGAGGGCGCCGCCTGAGCCTTCGCGCATCCGGATCGCGGCCGGCCGGCTGCAGCGGCCGCGTCAGATAGCCCAACGAAAACCGTAAGCGTTAACGCAAGACGGGCCCGAAACCGGGTCGCAGTGGCTCCTGCTCGAAGAGGATGGCGGGATAGAACGGTCGGGTGTAGTATGCCGCCCACTCACGTCTCTCGCTCTCAACGAACGGACCCGGGAAAATCCCTAAAGGAGGTCGCAGATGAAAGCGGCGTCGATTCGAGGGCTCCTGATTGCGGTCGCGATTCTTTTTGTTGGCACACCTTCATACGCACAGGAAGCCACCTTCACGGGCACGGCCACCGACTCCACCGGCAGCGTGCTGCCGGGTGTCACTATCACCGCCACTCTTGAGGCGACGGGGAACGTCTTCACAACAGTCACCGATGAACGCGGCCTGTTTCGCCTGCCTGTGCGCGTCGGCACGTACAACATCAAGGCCGAACTGAGTGGCTTTACCACGGTCAATCGGACCGCGCAGATCCTGATTGGACAAACCGCGGCCGTCGACCTGCGGTTAGCTCCATCTGGCGTTCAGGAAACCGTGACCGTGACCGGCGAGGCGCCGCTCGTGGATATCAAGGGCTCGACGGTGGGCTCCAATATCGATCCGCGACAGGTCGAACAGTTGCCCCTCAATGGACGCAACTGGATGGACCTGACGCTGCTGGCGCCGGGAGCACGTCGGAACGAGGGAGGCGGGATGGCACAGTTCCGCCAGGGGTACTCCCAGACCAACGTCGACGGCCAGCAGATCACCATCAACTATCACTCACAGACCGACACCGAGCAGCCAGGCTTCAGCCGCGATGCTATTGCTGAATTCGAGGTGGTGGCCAACCGCTTCGACGCCACGCAGGGGCGCTCGCAGGGGATGGTCGTCAACGCCGTGACCAGGTCGGGAACGAACCAGTTGGCCGGATCGTTCGGCGGGTATTTCCGGGACGACAAGTTCAACTCGAAAGACTTCCTCACCCACAACGTGCTGCCGTACTCGAACCAGCAGACCAGCGCGACCCTGGGCGGCCCTATCCGGAGAGATCGGATTCACTTCTTCGGCGCATATGAGTACGAGCGGGAGCCGAAGACCTATACCTACACGAACGTTCCTTATCCGTTTTTCAACATCAACCAGGAATTCCCGACGCGTACCCACAAAGCATTGGGACGGGTCGATTATCAGTTCACGCCGCAGAGCCGGCTGAACGTCCGCGTGTCGTACTACAACACGATCTTTTACGCCGGTGGCGGGGCGACGAATCATCCGTCGGTCGGTGGCACGCGCGAGCGCAAATCGCCGCAATTCGCGGGCACCTTCACCCACGTGCTCAACACGCGCTCCGTCAACGAAATCAAGGCCGGCGTGACCACTTATGAGCGGTTGGATCAGCCATCGGTGCGTTGGAAAGGTGGACCATTTCCATATCATCCGGTCGGACTCGGCAACTCGCCCGTCATCCAGCTTCCCGGTTACACGATCGGCGCAAACACGCTTCAGCCGTTCCAGGACACGCAAGACGTTCGTGACGACTTCACGACGACGTGGAATTGGGGCGGACGGCACGACGTCAAGATCGGCGGCGAGTACTTCCGCTTCCGAGCTGACTTCCGCTGGTGCAACCGCTGCATGGGTGAGATCGATGCGCGCAACGTCAACCTGACGCCGGCGCAGCTGCAGTCGATGTTCCCGGTATGGAACGACGCGTCGACGTGGAACCTCGCGCCGCTCGCCGCGGCGACGCAGGTCTTCTACGCCGTCTCAGATACCGACCACCGCTACAACATCGTCCGGAATTTGTTCTCTGGATGGTTGCAGGATGACTGGAAGGTGGGAAGCAACCTGACGTTGAATCTCGGCGTCCGGTACGATTGGGACAACAACTCGCAGGGCGAGAAGCTGAAGCTGATGCCGTTCCTGCCGGGCGATCTGCCGCATGACAACAACAACGTGGCGCCGCGCATTGGCGCCAACGTGCGGCTAAATGATCGCACCTCGATACGAGGCGGCTACGGGCTGTTCTTCGCGTTTTCTCCAAACGACGGCGTCCAACAGGCGTACTCGATGATCCATCGGTTCGAGTATCAGATCGCGAACAATGGCCGTCCCGACTTTGCCACGAACTTCTTCGGACCTGGGCCGAGTGGCGAAGGAGAAATTGGCGGGCCGCGGCCGAGTTGGGACGCGTCGCTCGCCAACGCCTGCGACCTCAATGGCAGCAAGCCGGGTTGCATCCGGCGCGCGATCAATCAGGAGATCGTGTATCCGGGTCGCTCGACGCCGTACAGCAATCAAGCATCGGTTGGGGTTCAGCATCAGATTACGAGCGACTCCTCGATCGAAGTGAATTACGTGTACACGCACGGAACCGGTGAGGAAGTGGTGCACAACGCGAACCTCACCTACAACCCCGCGACCGGCACCAATTACCCGTTCACCGACATCAGCCACCGGCCGTTTCCGGACTGGGGTGTGGTGCTTCTCGAGTACCTCGGGGGGTATTCGAACTATCACGGCACCGATATGACGTTCACGAAGCGCTTCAGCCATCGCTGGCAGGCGACGGCGACCTATACGTTGGCGTATTTCAAAGACGGGTTGCCTCCGCGGCAGCAGTGGTATCTGGGATCCGACGGCGTGATGGCACGGCGGCCTGTGGGATTCGCACTCGCCCCTGACCTGGGTGGCGACTACGGCTACGCCGGGTCCTCATTCGCGGGTGGCTTCGGCCAGTCCGGGGATCAGCGTCATCGCGCCGTGGTCAACGGCGTATGGGACGTGGGGCTCGGCATCCAGGCAAGCGGAATTTACTTCTACGGCTCCGGTGAACGCTTTGCCACCACCACGGGGCAGGATCGCCGCAATGAAGGCGCCGCCGCCGCCTCGGAGCAGCGGCTGCTCGCCGACGGCAGCATCCTGCCGCGCGCGGGAATCCTCGGCCGCCCGATCCACCGCGTTGACACCCGGTTGCAGAAGCGCCTGCAGGCGGGTCGCGTGACGGTAGATGGCATGTTCGAGGTCTTCAACCTGTTCAATCACGAAAACTTCGGTTCGTACGTGACCAACGCGAGCAGCCCCCAATTCGGACAGCCGTCGTTCAACGGAAACGTCGCGTATCAGCCGCGGATGATGCAGCTCGGGTTCAGAGTCGGCTTCTAGACGTAGAGGCGGACCTTCAGATCCGCCTAAGCAAGCGGACAGCCGGCAGTGGGCAGTGCGCCCCTGCCGGCTGTTTGTGATCTTGAGGCGCAACATGTTTTTTCGTCTGCTTTTCGTTGCATGTCTCGTCGCCGCCGCCTCGGCTCAGACGATCGACGCCGATCGTGACGCGCTGTTCGCGGCGATTCGTCGCGGCGCGGTTGGCGACGTCGAACGACTCATCGCAAAGGGCGCAAATCCCAGTGCACGGGACGCGCAAGGAACTCCCGCACTGATGGCGGCCGCCTTGTTCGCGGACGCGGACATGGTGACCCTGTTGCTGAAGCGCGGCGCGGATCCCGACCTCGCCGACGAGTCGGGCGCCACTGCGCTGATGTGGTCCGTGCCCGATCGCGCCAAGGTTCAGCGTCTACTCGACGCCGGCACGACGGTCGACGCGCGATCGGAATCGGGCCGGACGGCTTTGCTCGTCGCCGCGTCTTACCCCGGAACGGTTGATCTGCTGCGACTGCTTTTGGCGCGCGGAGCCGATCTTCGGGCCGAGGATCGTGCGGGCACGAGCGCTCTCGCCCTCGCGGTGCGTTCTGCGGATGTCGAAGTCGTCCGCTTCCTGGTCGAGCGGGGCCTGAAACTGGACACACTCAATCCGGGAGCGCGGCGCGCAGGCCTCGCGCGCAATTATCGGCCGACGATCGACTACCTGATCTCGAAGGGCGTCGGCCCGCTGCCCGACGAATTATTCACGAGCGCCACCTGGCAATCTCCGGATCTGCTTGCGAGAGCGATCGACGGCGGGGCGGATATCAACGCCAGTAACGCCGCCCAGTACGGCAGGACCGCGTTGTTGACAGCTGCCGCATCCGAGGCCGCAGGCCCGGAGACACTGAAACTACTCCTCGATCGCGGTGCAAATCCGAATGCGGCGACGACGGAACGGGAGACGCCGCTCGACTGGGCGATCTACAAGGGGGATCGCGCAAAGATCCAGCTACTCGAGCAGCGCGGGGCGATGCGCGGCACCGGTCCGCGGCGCGAAGCGATAACCCCTCCGCAAGCCGGCGGCATCGCTGATCCGCGCGTTTCTCTGCGCCGTAGCATCGCGCGAGTTCTCGATGTGGCGCCGGGGTTTCCCGAGCGTACCAGCTGCATTTCGTGTCACCACAACGCGCTGCCGGCCATTGCCGGGGCAGCGGCCCGCCGAAAGGGCATCGAGATCGACGAAGCGCACGCGCGCGCGAATCTCGATCACATCATCGAGTTCTTCACCGCCAGCACGCCGCGGATGATGCTCGGAGATCCGGCCGTCGGCGGAGAAGCGCTTACCGCCGGTTACGTGCAGGTGGCGCTGGCTCGCAACAACCATCCACTCGACACGATGAGCGCCGCCATCACGCATTGGCTCATCGCCCGTCAGATGCCAGACGGGACGTGGCTTGGCAACGGCCTCAATCGGCCGCCGTCCGAATACAGTTCGATCAGTCACACCGCGATGGCCGCCGGCGGCCTGAGGTCGTACGACATTCCTGGACTCAAGAACCCAATCGAGCAGAGCCTCCGCCGGGCGCAGCAATGGTTGCTTGCCGCGGAGCCGAAGTCGGCTGAAGAACGCGGGATGCGGCTGATGGGACTCGTCTGGACGAAAGCCCCGCGACCGCGCGTCGAGGCCGCGATACGCGATGTCCGGGCGCAGCAGGAGTCTGGCGGAGGCTGGTCGCAGTTCGGTCGAACGGGGCCGGACGCCTACGCGACCGGATTGTCGCTGTTTGCGCTGTGCGTCGCCGGTGTGCCTCCGACAGATGACTCCTACCAGCGAGGCGTCGCGTTCCTGCTGGGCACGCAGTATCAGGACGGAGCCTGGCTGGTCAAGACGCACTCGTTCCCCGTGCAGCGGTACTTCGAAAGCGGGTTCCCGTTCGGCCGGCACCAGTGGATCTCGACGGCTGGCACGAGCTGGGCGTCACTCGCCATCGCTCAGACGCTGCCGGGCGGAACGACCTGCGGCGTCACCGAGTGATTTGTGATTGATGATTTGTGATTTCGCAGACGCAAATCGAAAATCGCGAACTGTCATAGCAGAGGGGCACCATGTCTCACTCGAGAATCTTCGGCTTCATCCTGGTGATGCTCGCTCTCGCGGTGAAGGGCGAGCCTGTCCGCTCGCAGCAGCAGCCGTTTCAGTTTCATCTGGTCGAAGCGACGATTGCCGACGTCCATCGCGGCATTCAAACCGGTCAGCTCACGTGCCGCGCGCTGGTTCAGGCCTACATCAATCGAGCGAGGGCCTACAACGGGTCGTGCAATCAGCTCGTGACCGAGGACATGGCGCCGAAGTTTCTTCCTGATTACGCGACATACGCGGCGGCTGTGAAGGCCACGGCGAGCCTGCCGCCAGGTGATCCGAAAAAGACACCGCCAATCGAATTCGGACGCATGGAGCCGACGGCGTCAGATCCCTCCGTGCAGCAGCAGTACGGGATGACCGTGGGCATTCCCAACGCGGGCCAGGTGCGCGCACTCGGGATGCTGAACGTTCGTGGCCAGCGATCGGTCACGTGCAAAGGAGACTTCGATCGGCATCCGTCGGCCGGACCGCTGCCGGCGGGCGCACCGAAAGTGTGCGAGGAGTTTCGCCGACAGCCGGATGCGCTCGAGCGTGCGGCGGAGTTGGACGCGCAGTACGGTCGAAATCCCGACCTTCGGAACATGCCGATGTACTGCATCCCGTTCTCGTTCAAAGACTCGTACGACGTCAAGGACCTGCGATCGACCGGCGGCGCCGACGCGCACTATGACATCGACTTCCCGGCGCGCGATCACACACTCGTGTCCGAGCTGCGGCAGAAGGGCGCCATCATCTATGCCAAGGCGAACACGACGGAGTACAACGGTCGCGGTCCCGGGGATCCCGGCGGCAAGAATCACCCAACGAAGGTGCTCGCATCCACGCTCGGCTATCAGCGCAGCACGTGGGCCGGCAATCCCTGCAACGCCTACGACCAGACGCGCGCGGCGTCGATCGGCTCCAGTTCAGGATCGGGCGTCTCGGTCAGCACGAACCTCGTGATGTGCAGCATCTGTGAGGAAACGGGGCAGTCGTGCCGCGGACCGGCCAACCACAATTCCGTGGCACTCATCCTGCCGCACAAGGCTCATCTCTCGTTCCTTGGTGGCGCGATCGGCGCCGAAATCTACAACGACCGCGCCGGCATTCACTGTCGTTCTCTGGCCGACGCCGTCAAGGTCTTCGATGCGCTCAAGGATCCAGTCAACGGGTACTACGACCCGCGGGACATCTTCACGACCGTCCCGCGATCGAGCCTGCCAACCGAACCGTACGCGCGCGCGATCACGGAAGGATCGCCCGGCGCGCTGAAGGGGATGCGGATCGGGATCATCCGCGAGTTCATGGTGAAGCAGACGAAGGTCGATGAACCCATCGTCGACGCGGCCGCAGCCGAAATGAAGGCGGTGCTTGCCGGTCGTCTGGGCGCAACGTTGGTCGAGTCGCTCACGCCCGGGTGGACGGACGACCCGGCCGTCGAGAACATGACGACCAACATCGATCGGGCGATTGCCGAGCTGGCGCCTGTGCTGTACCCGGACCTGCTGTATCGGCTGAATGCTGAAGGGCAGCCGCAGTTTGCTGACTTTGCGGCCAGGGTGCGTCCCACGGAATTTGCCCCCGGCGTGACGAAGGGCACCGGCTCAATGACCGCTGCCGACTGGATGGTGCGCTGGGCGGAGGGCCTCGAGCCGACACCGCGCGGCCTGACGTTGCGTGCCGTGGTCGGCGGCGGCCAGGCAGACGCGCAATCGAGGACGTTCCGATTTCACATCGCGCAGTACTTGACCCGTCGCGCGAAGGACTGGGCCGACCGTGGCCAGAAAGAAACGCTGATCGACTGGCCGGCGCTCAACGCGCGATCGAAGTTCTGGGGAGATGATCAGCGGGCCGCGTTCAAGAACTGGGAGGAGATCGACAATCTCTACGAGCCGCCCAAGGGTATCGCCGAGAACATTCAGCGCCGCGAGTTTCTCCGCCGTGTGCTGATGAAGGTGATGCTGGACAACAAGCTCGATCTGCTGATTCAGGTGCACACGACGCTACCGCCCGGCAAGATCGGTTTGGCGCCGGAGCCGAACCTGAACAACCGTGCGATCTCGTATCCGCTCGGGCCAAACGCCGGCATCACCGAAATCCTGGTGCCTGCAGGCTACGTGAAGGTCGCGTACGATCCATCGTTCGAGCTGGCGACCGACGCGCGTGGCCGGAAGTTCTACCGCAGCCGTACCGGCACCGTTGCGACCGACGCCCCGGCACCCGGCATCCCGTTTTCGATCAATTTCCTGGTGGAGCCGGGTATGGAACCCGTTGCGCTGAAAGCCGCAACAGCGTACCAGTTCGCATCGAGACGTCGCATATCGCCGCCGGCGTTTCCGCCGTTGCCAGGCGAGCCGTAGCTGTCGCGCCGGCGGCTGCGTTCGAGCGCGACTAGTCCTGGCCGCCGATGACGTTGACGAAGCCGAACATCCAGTCGTTGAGGAAGTGTGTGCGATTCATGCAGATGACGAGATACCGTCCCGTCTTGAGGAACCGGTATGTCACGAGCTGACCGTCGGAGTTCGGCCCCGCGGGAATCGTCCCGCCATTGAGGAACTGCCGACCGCCGGCCGACATCAAGCGTCCCGGCTCGGACCAGACGCGGTTACCGGGATGCGCGTTCGTGATGTTCCGCGATGCCACGATGACGACGTCGCCGTGCCCATCGGAGACCAGATGCGCGGCGTTCGCATTAGCCGCATTCAGATTGCAGACGTGATTGGCGGGATTCGAAATCGTCGCCGGATCGGTGCCTGCGCAGAGGAACTGTCCGATCTCGTTGCGTGTCGTGTCTTTGCTCACCTCGTAGATCGCCATGGCGTGCCCGCCACCATGAATCTGGAAGGTCACCTCTCCGTCCTTGAGGATCGTCGTTTCCTCTGGCGTGAGGTGATGAAGCAGATAGGAGCACGGATCCGCTAGCCAACCAATCACGACTCCGACGAAAACGGCGGACGTCAATCGTACGTAACGCGATGACGCGTACGAAGCGCGGCATCAACGCGCGCGCGACACTCGCGCGACGTAAGCGATCGATGCAGGAGAAGGTAAGAACTAACCGGTCGCGTAATTGCGGCCGCGGAATGCAGGCGGTACCTCGCGCTCACCGACCGCGACCTGTCGGTTTCGGCTGTCGCCTTGGCGATGATCAGCCTGTTCTCGTGCATGTAGATGGACGCATAGGTGCGCGAGTCGACGTGAACTGAGTGCCGGGCATGGCGCTCAGCGGCCAGGAGGCGGCAGCGGCGGAGCGTTCGGCTCGTTGTAGTTCATGTACCGGTAGCGGATTCTCTGGCCTTTTTCATCGAGCCATCCGAGCGACTGCTGAAAGATCAGCGGTGCCGGGTACCCCTTCGGCACAATCGCCTCGGCGATCACGAGCCGGTTGGCGTGCATATAGATCGAAACATAGTTGCGGGACTGGTCGGCATTGCTGACGAACTGGAGCTGCACGCCTGCGACGAGGTCGGCAAAGTTGGACAAAAGATGCTCGACCTTGCCATCCCGCTGCAGGTACTTCGCCGCAGCAAAGACCGCCGCGCCTCGTACGTCGGTCTTCCAGTAGCCAGGTCCGTACTCGTGGACCGCGAGATCGAGCGCGGGCAAAGTTCTCGATCGCTCTGACAGCAAACGTTCAATCGGGTTGTAGTCAACCACAGTCACCGTGTAGCGCCCCGACCCCTGCCTGCCGCTGTAGATGCGCGCCGGCAGGATGGCGCTGTACTGCGACACCCACGTCGTCTCGCTGATTTCAGGCCGTCCGGGGAATATGATCGTGAAGCGATCCTCGCGGCTGGAAAACTCATTCCAGTCCTGCGCGAACGAGGTCCCCGACAGTGCCAATACGAGGACCGACGACAGCAACGGCAGCAGGCGCATCATTGCGTCTCCAGTATCGTGACGGATTTCAGTTCCTCAACTCGAGCGTCGTTTTCAAGGTATTGCTCTCGATCCCGGTCTTATCGGTGAGGCGCACCTGAAGCGAGCACCTGGCGTTGGCCGGCGCATTGTCGGGAGCCGCAGAGCGCAGGTCGGGAAAGAGTACTCGCACGATGCGTGCATTCACCTTGCCTGGGAGTGCGCCGACGATCGGTTCGCCGCCGCAGTCGGCGTAAAACCACAGATACGGTGCCTCGCCAAGATCGCCCGCCGCATCGTCAGCAGACAGCTGCAGTTCGAGTCCGCGCTGGTTCGACTGCGGAGTGATTCGCAGATCGGATATGGCGGGAATGTGAGTCGGCACCGAGATCGTCACGGGAGCGGTGCGGCCGTTCCGCAGCACGAGGACCAGCGATCGATCTCCGGGCGTTACATCCTTCGCCACATCGAGGGTGATTTCCCACCAGCCAATGGCCTGGTCGGACGCCGCCTTCCCTGTGATTCCCGCGACTGTGACGCCGGATGGTGGCGAGATTTCAGCAGACTGCACTTCGTTGCTGCGGGGAACCGCCACATTGATGACCGTTGTCCGGCCGGCTCCAGCGTATCGCGGATAGAGCGTCTCGACGCTGATCTGCTCCGCGCCTTGTCCAAGAACGGAAACGACCGGTAGGAGGAAGAAAACGACTCCGGCGAGCGCGCACACCCGATGGCGTTGCATGTCGCGTAGTGTCTGCACACCGGCTTCCGTTGTCAACGTTAGTAGGTGACCTCGCTTTCCGGAGTGAGCGCGGCTCGGGCTCGCGCTTCGCGCGCTAGAAGCCCCGCCGAGACGAGGACAACGGCGAAGCTGGAGACAGCGAGCGACAGGCGGACGCCGATAAACGTGCCGAGCAACCCTATGGTGAGGCCGCTCCCTGCTCGCAGCCCGAGCATGGCCATGTTGAAGAGGCCTACCACGCGCCCTCGGATTGCCGACGGCGCGAGCAGTTGAACGATCGTCTGCGACATCGACTGAAACGCGATATTGAAGGCGCCCGCGAGTACCAGCAGCACAACTGCCACCGGATAGCTGTGGGTAAGCGGAAACAGTCCCATGGTCACCCCCCACAACCCTGCGGATGCGATTGCCGCCTGAACAGTCGGCCTCGAGAAGTTGGCGGTTTCGAGAAGCAGGACTCCGATCACGGCGCCAGCCGCATCCGCCGCGAGCAGCACCGTGTACCGCGTTCCCGTTTCATCGGCGCCGAGAAAGTTCGCGTAGGCCGGCATCTGCGCCTGGAACGCGTTGCCGACGAGAAACGATGTCGCGCCGGCGACGATCACCATCGTGATGATTCGCGATTCAGTACGCACCGCGGCGAAGACGTTCCACGCGTCGGCGAGTCCGAATGTCTGTACCGTCCGGCCCGCGCCACGTGCTGCGTGGCCCGTGTAGCCGAATCGCCTCAGCAGAATCGTGAATGGCAGGTAGATCAGGACGTTGGTCAGAAGTCCCCACGCAGGTCCCAGCAGCAGCATCAACCCTCCGCCGACCGCCGGTCCCAGCAGGATGGAAAGATAACGGCTGCTCGCGTTCAGACGAATCGCACTCGGCAGGTCCTCGGGCGGCACCATGTCGTGAATCATCAACTGTGTCGCCGGCGCACCGACGACGCCCGCGGCGCCGTGGATCACCAGGAGCACCACCGCATGCCACATCTGGAGATGGCCGGCGAGGAAGAGAAGGCCCCAGGCGAGCGATGCAAGCATGAAGAGCGATTGCGAGATCTGAATCAGTCGCCGACAGTCATACCGGTCGGCAAGCGCGCCGGTATAGAGGGAGAACAAGAGAAACGGAACCCAGTGACTGATGACCGCGAACCCGCCAAGCGCCGGTGAATGGAATGCCTGGAACATCACCCAGTAGCTGATGACGTGTTCGATGTTGTCGGCCATCATCGACATGAGGCTGAACGTGAAATAACGGCGGTAGGCCGGAATGCGAAGCGCTGCAAACCGCGGCGGCGCGGCGGCAAGACGGGTCGGCATAGGGATCTACTATGCCACTACCGAGCGGCGCCATCGCGCGGCGCGGCTGCTGGTCGATGCGTTTTCTGAACCGTGGGAATCGGGACGATCTGGCGCTGTTCAAGTTCGGACGCTTCCGAAGCTGAGGCTTCCGTGTTGCCTGCGGTTCGCCGCCGCGGGCTCGTTGAAATATTCCAGACGCTGGTCCATACTCCGCGCCACCCGATCCAGAGAGCTTCACCCGGTCACAACTGCAGTCACTGAGGGAGTTCGCACCTATGTCGAGAGCGAGCGTATCGAGCCGGCTCATTCGCGTGGTGATCGTGGCCCTTCTGTTCCTCGCATTCGATCGCGCGGCCTTCGCGCAGACCGGAACCGCGACCATCAACGGACAAGTGACGGACGAAAGCGGCGCCGTACTGCCCGGCGTCACCGTCACCGCGACCAGTCCGGCACTGCAGGTGCCACAGGTCATTGCGGCCACCGATCAGGAGGGGCGCTACCGGCTCACACCGCTGCCGATCGGCACCTACAACGTGACGTTCGAGCTCGCCGGTTTCAAGACCGTCCGGCGCGAAGAGATTCGGTTGACGGTTGGATTCACGGCGCGCGTCGACGCGGCGATGAGTGTCGGCGCGCTCGCCGAGACGATCACCGTGTCCGGCGCGTCGCCGCTGGTCGATACGGCGTCGACCGCGAATTCGACGCAGCTCACGCGAGAGACGCTCGAGTTGTTGCCGACGAGCCGGAGCAGCTACAGCGCGATCCTCATGCAGACGCCGAGCGCGCGGATGCCCGCCAACCGCGTTGACGTCGGCGGATCGCAGTTCGCGAACTCTCCACGATTCTACGCACTCGGCCAGCTTGGCGATTCGTGGCACTCAATCGAGAACATCATCGCGATGTCCCCTGCGGACAATCCGAGCGGCAACTACATCGACTACTCGGCGATGGACGAGACGGTCGTCAGCATTGGCGGCCATTCCGCGGACACTCCGAATATGGGTCTGCAACTCAATGCCATCGTCAAGACCGGCGGCAACGATTTCACTGGTTCGGCCTACTACGCCTACACCGGTAGCAGGCTTCAGTCCGACAATATCGGTCGATACACGAACATCATCGCGCCCGAGCGGCTCCAGTATCGCGACGATGCCAACCTCGAACTGGGCGGCAGGATTCTCACGAACAAGCTGTGGTTTTTCGGGTCGTTCCGACAACGCCGCCAGATCGACGAGATCGTGGCCGTCTGCAAGAAGCCGGATGGATCGCAATGCGATCAGAACAATCACGACCGGTTCTTCACGATCAAAGTGACCGACCAGCTCAATGCAAAAAATCGCATCATCGGCTTCGTGCAGCCGCACTATCGCAATCGCACCGGCGGCGGCAGCGCGACCGCTGACTGGACGACCGCAACCGCGCGCGTTGGATTCGAAGGTACGTGGAAAGGTGAGTGGCAGTACGTTCCAACCAACCGGCTCGTCCTCTCGGTGCTTGGCGGTGCGTGGTGGCTTCGCTCGGGTGACGAAGACCCGGGGATCACGACAAGGCCAGCAGCCAACGACAGCTTTCTCGGCACCTCGTTCGGATCGAGTACTGCGATCGGGGGGCGCAACCCGCAGGACCGCTACCAGCTGCGCGCCTCGGCGGAATGGTACAAACCTGACTTTGGAGGGACGCACAAGCTGAAGGTCGGCACTGACTTCTTCAAAATGCGCGCGGAGCGCGGCTCCGTGTCACGCGGCGACCTTGGCAACTACACGTTGACGTTCCTCAACACCGCGGCCGATCGCATCACCGTATTCTCCAATCCGGTGACACCCAAACAGCCGATGATGTTCCTCTACTGGTACGGTCAGGACAGCTGGGCGATGGGCTCGAGAACCACACTGAATCTCGGCGCCAATATTCATCACCAGACCGCGACGATCAATCCCGGTGGATTCTGCCGGAAAGCCGCGGATGGGCCCGCCGCGATCATTTTCCCCGCTCAGTGCTATCCCGAGGACGCGCCACCGGTGTTCAATGGCATTTCTCCGCGTGCGCATCTCTCGTACGACGTCACGGGCCGTTCGACGACCGTGATCAAGGGTGGGTACGCGCGCTATTACACGCCGCTGCTCGAAGACGACCTGCACATCGCCAACCACTACACCATCTCGGATGCCACCTATCGCTGGCGGGATCTGAATGGGAACCGCGATTACGATGCGGGCGAAGTCGATCTCGATCCCAACCATACCGACTTCCTGTCGATCAACCTTCGTGGTGGCGATCCGCTCTACGGCTTCGGACACTTCAACCCGGATCTGCAGCAGCGCTACCACGACGAGGTGATGCTGTCTTTCGAGCGTCAGCTGGCGCCCACGTGGGCGGTGCGCGTCAGCGGGATTCAGTCGTGGGCGAAGAATCAGTGGCGCGTGAAGAACGTGCTGCGACCCTACTCGGCGTACAACATTCCGATCACGAATCCGGATCCCGGCAACGATGGAATCGTCGGGACCGCGGACGATCCGGCGGGACGCGCGTTCACCTACTACGACTACCCGGCGCAATTCGCCGGCTTCGCCAACCAGGATTCCGAATACGTCAACGACAAATCGGCGGATCGCTCCTACAAGTCGTTCGAGGTCGAGCTCAATCGCCGGTACGGTAACAACTGGCAGTTCCGGTCGTCCTACAGCGCAACCTGGAAGACCGAACCGTTCGGGACCTCGGATAACACGGTCATCGTCGGAATGGATCCCAACTCCGAGATAAACGCGGCGTACAGCAACCTTCTCGAGTGGGAGTACCGAGCCGCGGCTTCGTACCTCTTCCGGTACGGCATCCTCGGGTCGGCCAATTACGACATCCGCAGTGGCGAGTACTGGGAGCGCACCGTGCAGTTCCGCGGACCGGCAGGGAGCCGCATCCCGACGCAAGTACTGCGCGTAGAGCCGCGCGGCAGCCGGCAGGTTGACTCGCTGAAGATGCTCGACATCCGCGCGGAGAAGCGGTTCGAGCTTGGTGGCACGCGACGCCTGAGCGTGACGCTGAATGTGTACAAC
>Ga0268265_10000985_pt1 | contig 25857 bp, 26 predicted proteins | sample KBSSwiS52_FD_190355 | JGI IMG/M metagenome (GOLD analysis project Ga0268265, IMG submission 190355) | Switchgrass rhizosphere microbial communities from Kellogg Biological Station, Michigan, USA - KBS Switchgrass S5-2 (SPAdes) (version 2) | ecosystem: Host-associated > Plants > Roots >... | reverse complement strand
GCGGCCACTGGTTGGGACCGGTGCGGGTCAGGCCGCCCTTGGTCGCGATCACCAGGTCCTCGGGATAGGGCCGGAGCGCTTCGGAGATCAGTTCCTCGCTGACGTTCGGCCCGTAGGAGTCGGCGGTGTCGATCAGGTTGATGCCGAGCTCGACCGCGCGGCGCAGCACCGCGATCGCTTCGTCAGGGTCGGCCGGCGGTCCCCAGATCCCCTCGCCGGTGATCCGCATCGCGCCGAAGCCGAAGCGGCGGACCCGCAGGTCGCCGAGGGCGATCGTCCCCACGGTCTCGTCGGTCAACGGCTCAACAGACACGGCGACAAAGGCTAGCCTCCCCAGCATGTCGGCTCTCCTGGCGGTGCCCAACGTCTCCGAGGGGAGCGACGAGGCGCGGCTCGCCGAGCTGGAGGTGGCTTTCGGCCGCGGCGCCCTGCTGCTCGACCGCCACACCGACTCCGACCACGAGCGCGCCGTCTTCACGCTCGCCGCCCGCAGCCCCGGGCTGTTGACCGAATCGCTGCTGGCCGGCGCCGAGTTGGCGATCGAGCTGATTGACATGGACGACTACCGCGGCTCCCACCCGGCGATCGGTGCACTCGACGTCTGCCCGGTCGTCTGGCTCGACCCCGACGATCACGAGGCGGCGCGGACCGAGGCGGTCGCCGTCGCCGAGCAGATCGGCGGGCTCGGGGTGCCGGTCTTCCTCTACGGCGAGCTGGCTCGCGAGGCGGGGCGCACCGAGCGGGCCTACTTCCGCAACGGCGGCCTCGCCGAGCTGTGGCTGCGGATGGAGTCGGGCGAGCTGCGGCCGGACTTCGGGCCGCATCTGCCGCATCCTCGCGGCGGCGCCACCCTGGTGACCGCACGGCCGCCGCTCGCCGCCTTCAACGTCGAGCTCGACTCCGGTGACGTCGAGGTCGCGCGGGCGGTGGCGGCGGCGCTGCGCGAGGCGGGCGGCGGGCCGCACGGGGTGCGGGCGATCGGGTTGCTGCTCTCGAGCGGGCGGGCCCAGGTCTCGACCAACGTCCACGATCCGTTGACTGTGCCGCTCGGCGAGGTGGTCGAGCGTGTGCGGGCGCTGGCGGCTCCGCTCGGAGCCCGGCCGCTGGAGGCCGAGCTGGTCGGGCTGGTCCCCGCTGCTGCCCTGCGCGACTACCCGGCGGACGTGCCGATGCGCGACTTCGATCCGGCGCGCCACGTAATCGAGCGGCGGCTGACAGCCCTGGGAAGGTAAATTCATCAGATGGCCCAGAACCAGAAACGCCGTCGCCGCAAGCGCCGCGGCACCCAGGGCGGCAGAGTCGACACCCGCCGCACCGGCCGGCCGCGCAGCCGCGAGGAGGCGCGGGCCCGCGCCCGCTCCGGCGGCGGCTCCTCGCGCTCCTCGCGCGGCAAAGAGGATCTGCCGCCGACCTGGCGCAACTCGGTCCTCCGCGGGCTCTTCGCGGCGGCGATCTTCGCCGTGCTGCTGATGCTGATCTTCAAACGCCCGATCGGCACCTCGCTGATCTTCGGCGCCTTCATGCTCGCCTTCTACATCCCGACCGGCTACTACATCGACCTCGCGATGTGGCGGAAACGCGAGCGCAAACGGATCCGCGAACGGGCCGGACAGGGGCAGTAGTGGCGATCGACGTCGAGATGCTGACCGTCGGCGCGATCGCCGAGAACTGCTTCCTCGTCCGCGCGGAGGGGTCGGAGAAGCTGGTCGTGGTCGATCCCGGCGACGAGGCCGAGCGGATCCTCGCCAAGGTCGCGGAGATGGGGGGAGAGGTCGAGGCGATCCTCCTCACCCACACCCACTTCGACCACGTCGGTGCGGTCGCCGCGCTGGCGCGGGAGACGGGGGCGCCGGTCTACTGCCCCGAGATCGAGGTGCCGGTGCTCGCCGACATCAACTCCTACCTGCTGCCGGGCTTCGGGCCGCTCGAGGACTACCAGGCCGACCGCACGGTCTCCGGCGGCGAGACGCTGGCGCTGGGCGGTCTCGAGCTCGACGTCATCTTCACCCCGGGGCACAGCCCCGGGCACGTCACCTACTCGGCTCGCGGCGAGGACGCGATCTTCTCCGGCGACGTCCTCTTCCAGGGCTCGGTCGGCCGCGTCGACCTGCCCGGCGGCGACTGGCCGACCCTGGCGCGCTCGATTCAGACGCTGCTCGACTCCCACTCCGACGAGACCGTCGTCCACCCCGGCCACATGGGGATCACGACGCTCGGCCGGGAGCGCGCGACCAATCCCTTCCTGGCCCAGCTCACCGTCTAGGGCGCCGGCCCGGACAGAGTCACTAAGGTCGGCAGCCAAGATGGCGAGCAAATTTCAGGCGCCGCGAGGCACCTTCGACGTCCTCCCCGGACCGGGGCGCGCCCGCGCCAGGCTCGAGGCGGTCGCCGCCCAGCTCTTCGCCCGCGCCGGCTACGAGCCGATCCAGACCCCGGCCTTCGAGGACACCGACCTGTTCGAACGCGGGGTCGGCAAATCGACCGACATCGTCCAGAAGGAGATGTTCACCTTCGAGGACAAAGGTGAGCGCAGCCTCACCCTGCGGCCCGAGGGGACGGCGCCGATCTGCCGCGCCTACCTCGAGCACGGCATGCACAAAATGGCGCAGCCGGTGAAGCTCTCCTACGGCGGGCCGTTCTTCCGCCACGAGCGCCCGCAGGCGGGGCGCTACCGGCAGTTCCACCAGCTCGGGGTCGAGGCGATCGGCAGCGACTCGCCGCTCGCCGACGCCGAGGTGATCGTGCTGCTCTCCGATCTGCTCGGTGAGCTCGGCGTGCCCGGGGTGCAGCTGAAGCTCGGCAGCCTCGGCTCGCTGGAGGCGCGGCGCGAGTACCTGGAGGAGCTGCGCGGCTACCTGCGCAAGAACAAGCGCAAGCTCTCGAAGGAGGTGCGCGAGCGGATCGACCTCAATCCGCTGCGCGCCTTCGACGCCGACGACGAGGGCACGCGCGAGGTGATGGCGGGCGCGCCGCTGCTGGTCGACCGGCTCGGCGACGAGGACGCCGAGCACTTCGCCGAGGTGCGAGCGCTGCTCGACGCCGCCGGGGTCGGCTACACGATCGACGGTTCGCTGGTGCGCGGCATCGATTACTACACGCGGACGATCTTCACCTTCGATTGCGACGTGCTCGGGGCGCAGTCGGAGATCGGCGGCGGCGGCCGCTACGACGGGCTGATCGAGCAGCTCGGTGGGCCGGCGACGCCGGCGGTCGGCTGGGCCTGCGGGGTCGAGCGGATCCTGCTGGCGCTCGACGAGGAGGTCGAGGGGCCGGGCCGCGACGCCTTCGTCGCGATCGCCGCCGAGGGGCAGCGGCAGCGGGCCGTGGCGCTGACCCGCGAACTGCGCCGGGCGGGGCTGTCGGCCGAGGTCGACCTGGCGGGGCGCGGCCTCAAGGGGCAGCTCAAACACGCCGACCGGCTCGGGGCACGGCAGGTGCTGATCCTCGAGGAGGACGGCAGCGCCCAGCTCCGCGACATGCAGAGCGGCGAGCAGCGTCCGGCCGATCCCGGCAACCTGGTCGACGAACTGACCGGTGGCGAATCGTGAGCGCAAAAATCGGCACGGTGATTTCCGGTTGTTCGAGTCCGGGTCGATTTGTGCGCGAAACGGGAGTGGTTCTATGAGCGAGCTGGCGTCGGAGACCGCCGCGCCTGCCCTGGAGGCGAACGGCTACCGCGACACCTGGTGCGGGCAGGTGCTGGCCGACCGGGTCGACTCGCAGGTCCGGGTCGCCGGCTGGGTCCACCGCCGTCGCGACCACGGCGGCCTGATCTTCATCGACCTCCGCGACCGCACCGGGATCGTCCAGCTCGTCTTCAACCCCGACAGCTCCGGCGCCTCCTTCGAGCTCGCCCACAAACTGCGGGCCGAGGACGTACTGAGCGCCGCCGGGACGGTGGTGCGCCGCTCGCCGGAGACGGTCAACCCGGAGCTGCCGACCGGCGAGGTCGAGCTGCTGGTCGGCGAGGCCGACCTGCTGGCCGACGCGCAGACCCCGCCCTTCCAGATCGAGGGCTACGCGGGCGAGGCCAGCGAGGACCTGCGGCTGCGCTACCGCTATCTCGACCTGCGCCGCGAGGGGATGCGCGAGGGACTGGTGCTGCGCCACCGGGTCAGCGCGGCGATCCGCGAGTTCCTCGACGGCGAGGGCTTCGTCGACGTCGAGACGCCGATTCTCACCCGCTCGACCCCGGAGGGCGCCCGCGATTTCCTCGTCCCCAGCCGCAATCAGCCCGGCTCCTTCTACGCGCTGCCGCAGTCGCCGCAGCTGTTCAAGCAGCTGCTGATGGTCTCGGGCTTCGAGCGCTACTACCAGATCGCCCGCTGCTTCCGGGACGAGGCGACCCGCGCCGACCGCCAGCCCGAGTTCACCCAGCTCGACCTCGAGATGTCATTCGTCGATGCCGAGGACGTGATCGGGGTCAACGAACGGCTGCTGGCCCACGTCTTCGAGCGCGTCAACGGCCCGGCTGTGGAGCTGCCGATGCAACGGATGGGTTACGACGAGGCGATCTCGCGCTTCGGCACCGACCGTCCCGACCTTCGCTTCGGCCTCGAGCTGGTCGACCTCTCGGGCGCCCTGGGCGGGACCGAGTTCAAAGTCTTCCGCTCGGTGCTCGAGGGCGGCGGCGCGATCCGTGGCCTCAACGCCGGCCGCCGCGAGCTGCCGCGCTCCGAGCTCGACGGGCTGATCTCGCGGGCCCAGGAGCTGGGGGCGAAAGGGCTGGTCTGGGCGTTCCGCGAGGGCGACGGCTGGCGCTCTCCGACCGCCAAGTTCCTCACCCCCGAGGAGCTGGCGGAGCTCAATCGCCTGCTCGGCGCCGAGGAGGGAGACCTCCTGCTCCTGGTCGCCGACAAGCCCGCGGTGACCAACACGGTGCTGGGGCAGATGCGGCTCGACCTAGCGGAGCGCTTCGACCTGATCGACCCCGACGACCACCGCCTGGTCTGGATCGTCGACTGGCCGCTGTTCGACTGGAACGACGAAGAGCGCCGCTGGGACGCGGTGCACCACCCGTTCACCTCGCCGGCCGGCGAGTTCGACCCCGACGACCCCGGCGCGGCCCGTGCCCTCGCCTACGACGTGGTCTGGAACGGCCAGGAGCTGGGAGGGGGATCGATCCGTATCCACGACTCCGAGGTCCAGCGCGCCGTCTTCCGCGTCCTTGGGATCGACGACGAGACGGCAGAGGCCCGCTTCGGCTTCCTGCTCGAGGCACTGCGCTTCGGCGCCCCGCCGCACGGCGGCATCGCCTACGGGATCGACCGCATCGTCCAGCGCCTCTCGGGTGCCGAGACGATCCGCGACGTGATCGCCTTCCCGAAGACCGCCTCCGGCTTCGACCCGCTGACCGGCGCGCCGGCCCCGGTCGACGAGGCGCAGCTCAAAGAGCTCGGCGTCGCCGTCCACAAAAGCAACCTCGCCGGGCACTGAGATGGCCCTGCGGGACTGGCTTCCGCGCAAATGGCGGCCGGGCCCCGGGCCCGGCCAGACGCCGGTCTTCGTCGACGATCCCTCCTACGACTCCTGGGAGGTGGTCCGCGACTTCGCCGACGTCCGCACCGCCCGCGCCTGGCACCAGGCGCTGATCGAGGCCGGCATCGACGCCGTTCTCACCTCCGACTGGCCGCTCGACCGCTTCGGCCACGGCGACATCGCCCTCCGCGTGCCCTCCGAGCGCTGGTCGGAGGCCGAGTGGCACCTCTCCAACCTCGACGACTGACCCGTACCGCAACGGTCCCAACCGCGGCCGCGGGCGGCGAGGGGCCACCCCGATCCCGGTGCTAACCTCGCACCAAGGCTCGAGCCCGTACGAGAGCCGTCTCACCGTTTGACCCAACACAAACGGCGCGGGAGCCACCGTATCCATGGCCCCTTGGGGTCAGGATCAGGCACCCACCTTCTTATGAAGGGATCAAAGCTAGAGGCGGCAACGGCGGGCTGGGGCCTCCTTTTTCTTGCGCTTCCGTTGACGAACTCGTCACAAGGTGCGCACCACATATGCGCCGCCGCCGTCAACCATGGGGCGATGCGTCAAGACGACTGCATTTACCACCCCCACGGTGGTAAATGCAGTTCTCGTCCGGTCAGCCGCAATGTGCGCGTGAAGGGGAGCGAGCCAGTGGCTGAGCTGTTGGCCCGGGCCGGGGCCGCACAACATGGCGTTGTGGCGCGGTGGCAGTTGCTTCGGCGGGGTTTGTCCGAAAGGGAGGTCGAGGGCGTCGTCGCTCGCGGTCATCTGCAGCCGATTCACTTCGGCGTTTACGCGGTCGGGCATCGCGACCTCAGTCGGGAGGGGTGGTGGCATGCCGCGGTGTTGGCCGGGGGGCCGGGGACGGTGCTGAGTCATCGGTCGGCGGGCGAAGCGCTTGGTTTGCTTTGGCGGCGGGATATCGACGTCGAAGTGACTCGGGCGCGGGGGTTTCGGGAGCGGCCGGGGATCCGGGGGCATCGTGCGGTCCTACGGGCGGACGAAGTGACGGAGGTCGACGGGATTCCGGTGACGTCCGCGTTCCGGACCGCTTTCGATCTGGCGGGCCGGGGCGAGAGGCGCCTGGTTGAGGTGGTGGTCCACGAGATCAAGGTGGGCAGGATCGCCGAGGCGGTCTCGTTCGAGGAGCTGTTGCGGCGGCACCCGCGGAAGCGTGGCGGGACGTTGCTGCAGGCGGTCCGCGCGTCGAAGGCGCCGGTGGGGGTGACGCGGAACGAGTTCGAGGAGGCGTTCGTCGCGTTTCTCGACGACTACGAACTGCCGCGGGCGCAGATGAATGCGCCGCTCGCGCTGCGGGGACGGTTCTTCGAGATCGACGCCCTCTGGCGGCCGCAGCGCCTCGCCGCCGAGCTCGACAGTCGCGAAGTCCATGACACCGACGACGCCTTCGAGTCGGACCGCGAGCGCGATCGGATCCTTCTCGCCGAGGGATGGCGAACCACCCGGATCACATGGCGCCAAATACGTGATTCGGCGGCGGAAGTGGCGGCGGACCTTCGGAGGCTTACCCTTATTGCCGATGGATAGAGAGCTTGTCGAGCACTACCTCGCTGACGAGACCCGCCGCGGTCCCGCACCCGTGGACGCCTTCACCGGTGCGGCCGGTGGCGCGGCCTGCGGGGACTTGGCGCGGCTTTCGCTCTCGATCGCCAACGGCACGGTCGAATCCGTCACCTTCGACTCGGAGGGCTGCGCCGCGACGCGCGCCGCGACCGCCGCGGTCGCCGAGGCCGTCGAGGGCGCCCCAGTCCTCGATGCCGCGCTCCTCTCCATCGAGGACGTCGAGGCCCTCCTCGGCGGCCTCGACCCCGCCAAACACCACGCAGCCCAGCTGGCTACCGACGCCCTACACCGCGCCCTCTCCGACGCCGCGAGCTCCGGGCGGCCACTGGCGGACATACCTGCCCTGGGTGTCGGTCAGGGGCCGCCCCGATGCGTAGCGGTGGCGTTGTCCGGCGGCGTCGACTCCGCCGTCGCCGCCCTCATCGCCCGCGAGCACGGCCACGAAGTAATCGGCATCACCGTCAAGCTCTGGGCGGACCCCGAGACCGACGGGACCAAGGCCTGCTGCTCCCCGGAGGCCGTCCTCGGCGCCCGCGCCGTCGCCCACTCGCTCGGCATCCCGCACTTCACCCTCGACCTCGAGCATCAGTTCCGTGCCCAGGTCGTCGACCGCTTCGTCTCCGGCTACGCCGAGGGCCGCACCACGAACCCCTGCATCCTCTGCAACGGCGAGGTCCGCCTCGCGGCGATGATCGCCCTTGCCGAGCGGGCCGGCGCAACCCGCCTGCTCACCGGCCACTACGCCCGTATCGTCGATGACGGCGACGGCCGCCTGCTCGCCTCCGGCGCCGACGCCGCCAAGGACCAGGCCTACATGCTCGCCGCGCTCCCGCCGCAGCTCCTCGACCGGCTCGAGTTCCCCCTCACCGACCTGACCAAGGAGGAGGTCCGGGCGATCGCCGCCCGCCACGGCCTCGCCGTCGCCCAGAAGCCCGAGAGCCAGGACCTCTGCTTTCTCGCCGGCCAGGGCAAGCGCCGCTTCCTGCGCCGCCACGGTGGCCTCGTCGACGTCGAGGGCGACGTCGTCGACAGCAGCGGCCGCCGCCTTGGCCGCCACCGCGGCCACCACAACTTCACCGTCGGCCAGCGCCGCGGCACCGGCGTCTCGCTCAACGAGCCGGCCTACGTGATCGCCACCGACGCCGCTACCAACACGGTCACGATCGGCACCCGCACCGAGCTCCTCACCCGCCGCGTCCGCGTCCGCGATGCCGTCCTGCACCGCGAGGGCGGCCGCGTCGACGGCGTCCGGCTGCGCTACCACTCGCGCGCGCTGCCGGCCCAACTTGGCGCTACGGAGGGCGCCAGTCCCGGCCGCCACGATGCGCTCGAGCTCGAGCTCGGCGAGGACTTCGCCGGCGCGTCGCCCGGACAGACCGCAGTTTTGCTCGACGGCGAGACGATCGTCGGGCACGGCACCATAGCTGCGTCCTAGCAAAGCATTTACGCTCCTTCACATGAAGGCCCAGGAGATCCGCGACACCTACCTCTCCTTTTTCGCGGAGCGGGGCCACAAGATCGTCCCCTCGGCCTCGCTGGTGCCGAGCGTCCACGACCCCACCGTGCTGCTCACGACCGCCGGCATGCAGCCCTTCAAGCCCTACTTCCTCGGCCTCGAACAGCCGCCGGCCCCGCGCCTCACCGACGTCCAGAAGTGCTTCCGCACCACCGACATCGAGGAGGTCGGCAACACCGCCCGCCACCACACCTTCTTCGAGATGCTCGGCAACTGGAGCTTCGGCGACTACTTCAAGGAAGAGTCGATCCAGTGGGGCTGGGAACTGGTGACGCAGGGCTTCAGGATGGACCCGGAGCGGATCTGGACGACCGTCTTCGGCGGCGACGAGGAGCTCGGGCTCGGTCCCGACACCGAGGCGATCGAGATTTGGGAAGCGACCGGCATCCCCGCCGAGCGGATCGTCCAGCTCGGCCGCGAGGACAACTTCTGGCAGGGCGGGCCGACCGGGCCGAGCGGTCCCTGCTCGGAGCTCTACCTCGACCGCGGCCCCGCCTTCGGCGGCGACGACGAGCGCCCCGGCGACGACACCGAGCGCTACCTCGAGTTCTGGAACCACGTCTTCATGAGCTACGACCTGCACGCGGACGGCTCGCTGACCGAGCTTCCGAGCAAGAACATCGACACCGGGATGGGCCTCGACCGGATGGCGGCGATCCTCCAGGACGTCCCCTCGACCTATGAGACCGACCACATCAAGCCGCTGATCGAGCTCGCCGAGGAACTCTCCGGCCGCCGCTACGACGAGGGCGGCGCGGTGACCCGGGCGATGCGGATCGTCGCCGACCACTCGCGCGGCGCCGCCTTCCTGATCGCCGACGGCGTCGTCCCCTCGAACGAGGACCGCGGCTACATCCTGCGCCGGATCATGCGACGGGCGATCCAGCAGGGCAACTCGCTCGGCCTCGAGTCCCCCTGGCTGGGCCAGTTCGCCGCGCGGACGATCGAGCTGATGGGGGAGACCTACCCCGACCTCGTCGCCGAGCGGGAGACGATCGGCCGCTGGGTCGGCGACGAGGAGGAGAGCTTCGGCCGCACGCTGGAGCGCGGCACAGAGCTGCTGGAGCGGCTGATCGTCGAAGCGAAGGAGCAGGAGACCTCCTGGATCGACGCCGCCGACGCCTTCAAATTGCACGACACCTACGGCTTCCCCTACGACCTGACCAAGGAGCTGCTCGCCGACCAGGGTCTGGCGGTTGACGACTCGGGCTTCGAGGAGCTGATGGAGGAGCAGCGCCAGCGGGCACGGACCGGCGCCGCGACCGCGCACGGCTCCGAGGACCGGCACGATCAGGTTCGGGAGACGATCGGAAATGCGCCGCCGACGGAGTTCGTCGGCTACGAAACGCTGCGGACCACGACGGGTCTGGCGCTCGTCGCTCCAGAGCAAGCTGGTGCGCTGGTGAAGCTGGAGCAGAGTCCGTTCTACGCCGAGGGAGGAGGTCAGGTTTCCGATTCCGGACTGCTGCGGTGGGACGGCGGTCAAGCAGAGGTGGCAAGCGTTTTCCGCTACGGCGACGATCAGGTGCTCGAGATCCGGGCCGACCCGCTGCCCGAGGAGGGAATCTCAGTCGAGGCCCTGGTCGACCACGAGCGGCGCCACGCGACGATGCGCAACCACACCGCGACCCATCTGCTGCACGCGGCGCTGCGCGAGCGGCTCGGCACCCATGTGCGCCAGGCCGGCTCGGCGGTGCGCCCCGACAAACTGCGCTTCGACTTCACCCACGGCAGTTCGCTCAGCCCCGAGGAGCTGCGCGACGTCGAGGACCGGGTCAACGAGTGGATCGCGGCGAGCGCGCCGGTGCGCTGGCTCAACATGGGCCGCGAGGAGGCCGAAGCGCTTGGCGCGATGGCGCTGTTCGGCGAGAAATACGGCGAGTGGGTGCGGGTGGTCGAGATCGACGGCGTCTCGCGTGAGCTCTGCGGCGGCACTCACGTCGCCAACACCGCCGAGATCGGGATCTTGAAGCTGACCTCGGAGGGCTCGAGTGCCGCCAACGTGCGGCGGATCGAGGCGATCACCGGTCCCGCCGCGATTGATTACTTCCGCGAGCGCGACGCCGAGCTGCGCGAGGCCGGGGAGCTGCTCGGCACGCCGCAGGACCCGCTGGCCGGCGCCCGTCGCGCCGCCGAGCAGCTGCGCGAGGCCGGCGCCGGCGCCGAGCAGGCGCAGCGCGCCCAGGCCGGCGAGGAGGCGAAACGGCTCGCCGGCTCGGCCCAGGAGGTCGATGGCGTCCAGGTCGTCGTCGCTGGCACCGAGCTGCCGAACCAGAAGCAACTGCTCGACGTCGCCAACCGGGTGCAGTCGACGCTCGGCGGCGCGACGGCGATCTTCCTCGGTGGCGGCGAGGGCGAGAAAGTGGCGCTGGTGGCGCTGGTCAGCAAGGAGGCGGTCGAGCGCGGGCTCTCGGCCGCGGCGCTGGTCCGCGAGGCGGCGCCGGTCGTCGGCGGCGGCGGTGGCGGCCGCGACGACATGGCGCAGGCCGGCGGCCGCGACCCCGCGAAGCTCGACGAGGCGCTGGCGGCGGCGCGTGCCAAGCTCGAGGAAGAGCTCGGCTGAGGGCTCGATGCGCGTGCTCGCCCTCGACCACGGGACGGTGCGGATCGGCGTTGCGCTCTCGGACCCGAGCGGCACGTTGGCGACGCCGCTGCCGGTGATCGAGCCGCCGGAGCCGAGCGCGGTCTCCGAAATCGTCGCCGAGCACGGGGTCGAGCGGGTCGTCGTCGGCCTGCCGCTGCACCTGAGCGGCGAGGAAGGCAGCCAGGCGGCGCTGGCCCGGACCTTCTGCGCCGAACTCGAGGCGATGCTCGACATCCCGGTCGAGACCTACGACGAGCGACTCACCTCGCGGATGGCCGACGCCAGCCGCCGCGCCGGCGCCGGCGCGGCCCGCGACTCGCTCGCCGCCGCCCACCTGCTGGAGACCTACCTGGCGACGCATATGCCAGCGTTTCAGCCGCCGCAGAGCGGGGAGGAGGGGGACCCGTGAGCAACGAGCGGCCATCGCCCGACGACTGGCTCACCGAGGACCCGTTCGCCAACCCGGAAGATCCGGCGGCGCGCGAGCGCGCCGAGAGGCGCGCCGAACGCGAACAGAAGCGGCGCGAAAAGGCGGCGAAGGAAGCCGGCGAGCCTCCACCTCCGCCGGAGCCGCCGCCCGCCGAGCCGCCGAAACCGAAACGCACGCCCGAGCAGGAGTTCTGGGACGAGGACCCGACGCCCGAGCCGACGCCGCCGACGCCCGAGCCCTCGCCGCCGCCGAAAGCCGAGCCCGAGCGGGTCGCGGAGGAGAGAGCCCGGCCCGCGGGCAACGTGAAGAAGACGAAAGAGTCGCCCGAGCAGCCCGACCCGGCGCCACCCACCGAGCAGCAGCCCCTGCCCGAGCAGCCCGCGCCGCCGGCTCCCGAGCCGCCGACCAAGGACCCCGCCCCGGCGCCGGTCCCGGTCGGCGCCGACCCGACCCGGCCGGCGACCGGCGAGCACCTCGTCCCCGACCCGCAGGCGCCGACCGCCCGCGGCCAGACCAGCGAGGAGTGGGCAACCGTTCCCGCTGCCCGCGCCGACGCCCTCGACGAGGCCTTCCACGAGGAGGGCGACCCGACGATGGCCGGCGCCGCCCGTAGCGGCCGGCGCCGTGGAGACGACGGTGGGAACCGCCGCAGCGGAATCGTCGGGGCGCTCGCCCGCCACCCGTTCCGGATCGCCGCGGTGGTGATCCTGTTGATCGTCCTCTGGTTCCTCAACGGGCTCTTCGAGCCCTTCCACGGCGACGGCCACGGCCGCGTCGCGGTGCGGATTCCGAAAGGCGCCAGCGTCAGCGAAGTCGGCGACATCCTCGAAAAGCGCGGCGTGATCGGCGGCCCGGGCTTGATCGACGCCTCGACCCTGTTCCAGATCCGCGTCACCCTCGCCGGCAAGCGCTCGGACCTTTACGCCGGCGACTTCACCCTGCAGAAGGATATGAGCTACGGCGACGCGATCAACGCGCTTTCGAGCGAACCGAAAGCGGCTACCAAACCGGGTATCGGCGAAATCCTGGTCCCGCCGGCCCTGAGCCGCTCGCAGGTCGCGAAGCTGATGAAGGAAGACGGCATCCGCGGCGACTACATGAAGGCCACCGTGAAGTCGAAGCTCCTGGATCCGGCCGAATACGGAGGCAAGGACGCGAAGAATCTCGAGGGCTTCCTCTTCCCCGACACGTATCAGGTGAAGAAGAAGGAAGGCGTCAAAGGCGTGGTGCGGCGCCAGCTGGAAGCCTTCAAGCAGAACATCAAGAAGGTCAACATGAAGTACGCGAAGTCGAAAAACCTGAACGTCTACGACGTCGTCACGATCGCTTCGATGATCGAAGGCGAGGCCGCGGTCCCGAAGGAGCGGAAGCTGGTTGCCTCGGTGATCTACAACCGGCTGCACGAAGGAATGCCGCTGCAGATCGACGCCACCGTCCGCTTCGCCACCGGCAACCACCAGCGGCCACTGAGCGAATCCGAACTCGCCTCCGACTCGCCGTACAACACCTACGCAACCTCGGGGCTGCCGGCGGGCCCGATCAATAGCCCCGCGCTCGCCTCGATCGAGGCCGCGGCCCACCCGGCGCGCACCGACTATCTCTTCTACGTCGTCAACCCGAAGGGGTGCAACGAACACAGCTTCTCGGCGACCGAAGAGGAATTCCTCGCCGACGTCGACAAGTACGAAAAGGCGCGCGAAGCCAACGACGGCAACGCTCCGAGCTCCTGCTGATGCCGCGGCTGGTGGTGCTCGGCTACCCGGTCGGCCACTCGCGCTCGCCGGCGATGCAGAACGCGGCGCTGGCCGAGCTGGGGCTCTCGGAGGAGTGGGAGTACGGGGCGGTCGAGGTGGCGCCGGAGGAGTTCGAGACGCGGGTGCGCGAGCTGGCGGCCGAAGGCTACGCGGGCGCCAACGTGACCGTGCCGCACAAGGAAGCGGCCCTGTATCTGGCCGACTCCGCAAGCGATGCCGCCGTCCAGATCGGCGCCGCCAACACCCTCAGCTTCGCCCACGGCGCCGAAACCGGGGTGCCGACGATCGCTGCCGAGAACACCGACGCCGGCGGCCTGCTGGTCTCGCTGCCGAGCTCGCCGCGGAGCAAGCGGGCGTTGGTGTTGGGCGCCGGCGGCGCCGCCCGGGCGGTGATCTGGGCGCTGGTCGGTGCCGGGGCGGAGGTGGCGGTCTGGAACCGCACCCCGGAGCGCGCCGCAACGGTCACCGCCGAGCTCGGCGGCGTCGCCGTCACCGATCCAGACCCGATCGGCTACGAGCTGATCGTCAATACCTCCGCCGCGGGCCTCCATGGCGAGGACCCGTTCGAGCACCTGCCGCTCGACCCCGGCGATTTCAAGGCAGACCAGGCGGTCGTCGACATGGTCTACGGCGAGCGCCCGAGCGCGCTGCTCGCCGCCGCCGAGGCGGCCGGCGCGACGACGGTCGACGGTCTCGAGATCCTCGTCCAGCAGGGCGCCCTCTCGCTCGAGCTGTGGACCGGCCGCAAGGCGCCGCTCGCGGTTATGCGCGCCGCCGCCCGCGGTTGACCTTGGGCACGCCTCAGCCAAACCTCACCTATAGCCTAGGCGGCTCATGACTGCGTTCCGTTTCACCACCGCCGGCGAGTCGCACGGGCCCGGGCTCGTCGCGATCGTCGAGGGCATGCCGGCCGGGCTCGAGCTCGACCGCGAGGCGCTCGACCGCGACATGGCGCGGCGCCAGCTCGGCCACGGACGCGGCGGGCGGATGCGGATCGAGACCGACACCGCCGACGTCCGCTCCGGCGTCCGCCACGGCCGCACCCTCGGCGGGCCGATCGCCGTCCTCGTCGCCAACCGCGACTACGCCAACTGGGAAGAGCGGATGAACCCCTGGCCGGTCGAGGGCTTCGAGCCGGAAGAGGTCCACCTGCCGCGACCCGGCCACGCCGATCTGGTCGGCTCCTGGAAATACGGCCACACCGACATCCGCAACATCCTCGAGCGCGCCAGCGCTCGTGAGACCGCCGCCCGCGTCGCCGCCGGCGCCCTCGCCCGCAGCTTCCTCGCCGCGCTCGGAGTCGAAGTCCGCAGCCATGTCCTTCAGATCGCCTCGGTTCACGCGCCGGAACGCACGGATCTCAAACCATCCGACTTCGACGGCGTCGACGAGGACCCGGTCCGCTGCCTCGACCCCGAGGCCAGCAAAGCGATGGTCGAGGAGATCAACCGCCTGCGCAAGGCCAACGAGAGCCTCGGCGGAACCTTCGAGGTGATCGCCTTCGGACTGGTCCCCGGCCTCGGCTCGCACGTCTCCTGGGAAGACCGGCTCGACGGCCGCCTGGCCGGCGCCGTCACCTCGATCCAGGCGGTGAAGGGGGTCGCGATCGGCGAAGCCTGGGACGTCGCCGGCCGCCCGGGCTCGGAGGCCCACGACGAGATCTTCTGGTCCGAGGAGCGCGGCTATTACCGCGAGACCAACCACGCCGGCGGCCTCGAGGGCGGGATGACGACCGGCGAGCCGCTCTCGGTGCGGGGCGCGATCAAGCCGATCTCGACCCTGACCAAGCCGCTGCGCTCGGTCGACACCGCCACCCGGGAGCCGGCGCAGGCGCTGCGCGAGCGCACCGACTCGGCCGTTGTCCCCGCCGCCGGCGTCGTCGCCGAGGCGATGGTCTGCCTGACCCTCGCCCGCGCCTACCGCGAGAAGTTCGGCGGCGACCACATCGACGACGTGCGCGCCGCGATCGACGCCTACAAGACCCGCATCGACTGGCGGAGGTAGGCCGTGAGCGCGGAGCGAGGGAGCGCCCCCGCGATCGTCTTCATCGGCTTCATGGGGGCGGGCAAGTCGACGGCGCTCGCCGCCGCTCGTCAGGTCGGCCTGGAGACGATCGAGGTCGACGAGTTGATGGAGCGCGAGATGGGCCTGCCGATCACCGCGGCTTTCGAGCGCTTCGGCGAGGAGGGCTTCCGCGAGCGCGAGGCCGAGCTCGTCGGCGGGCTGCTCGAGCGGATCGAGGGCGGGGCGATCGGGCTGGGCGGCGGCAGCGTGCTCTCGCCGCGGATCCGCGCTGCGCTCGCCCGCCACATCGTCGTCTGGCTGCAGGTCGGTCCGACGGAGGCCTGGCGCCGGATCGCCGGCTCCGACCGGCCGCTGGCGACCAGCGCGGAGGACGTCGAGCGCCTGCTGGCGACCCGCCTGCCGCTCTACGAGGAGCTCGCCGACGCGATCGTCTCGCCCGGCGATCGCGGCATCGCCGCCCGCGCGCTGCCGGCGATCCAGGCGCTCGCCGAGTTGCCCGCCGAGACCAAGCTGCTGTGGGCGTCGAGTGCCTCCGGCGAGTACCCGATCCTGGTCGGCCGCGGCCTGCTCGGTGCCGGTTGGTGGCCTCTGCAGGGCCGCCGCTTCGCGATCTCGGATCGGAACATCCTGGCGGCGGTCGGAGATCGCGCGCCCGCCTTCGACCTGCTGGTCGAGATTCCACCGGGCGAGCGCTCCAAGAGCCTGGCCGAAGCCGACTCGATCCTGCGCCAGTTTGCACAGGCCGGGATGACCCGAGAGGACCACGTCGTCGCGCTCGGCGGCGGGGTCGTCGGCGACCTCGGCGGCTTCTGCGCCCACCTCTACCAGCGCGGGGTCCCGGTCGTGCAGATGCCGACCACGCTGGTCGCCCAGGTCGACTCCGCGTATGGCGGGAAGACCGGAGTCGACCTCCCGGAGGGGAAGAACTACGCCGGCGCCTACCACCGGCCGAGCGCGGTCATCACCGATCCCTCGGCGCTCGCCAGTCTGCCTCCGGGCGAGCTCGCGTCCGGCTTCGTCGAGGTCCTGAAGACGGGCCTTCTGGCCGGCGGCGAGCTCTGGGACCAGGTCCGGGCGATTGAGGCCATCGACGTCGATGGCCTCGACGACGTGATCTTCCGCTGCGCCCGCTACAAGTGCGAGGTCGTCGCCGCCGACGAAACCGACAGGGGCCTGCGGCATGTCCTCAACCTCGGCCACACGGTCGGGCACGCGATCGAGACCGTCACCAACTACGCCTACAAGCACGGCGAGGCGGTCGGCCTCGGGCTGCTCGCCGCCCTGCGGCTCTCCGGCGCCGACGAGCTCCGCGCCGAGGTGGAGGAAATCCTCGGCCGCCATGGGCTGCCGACCACGCTCAAACGGGAGGTCGGCACGGACAAGATCCTCGCCACGCTGCAGCGCGACAAGAAGCGCACCAGCGCCGGGGTCGGCTTCGTTCTCCTCTCCGAGCCCGGCGAGCCGCGGACCGGCCAGCTGGTGGCGCCCGACGATCTGCGCGCCGCGGTGGAAGAGTTGTACGGGTGAATGCGATCACCCGCAACCGCGTCGCCGTCCTGCACGGGGTCAACTTCGACGTCCTCGAGCGCCGCGACTCGAGCTTCTACGGCGGCGGCTCGCTGAGCCAGCTCGAAGGTCAGATCAGCGGCTGGGCGCGCGAGCTCGGACTCGAACCGATCTTCTTCCAGACCAACCACGAGGGCGAGTTCGTCGAGCAGCTGCACCAGCTGCAGGAGCTGGCCGATGCGGCGCTCGTCAATGCCGGCGCCTGGACCCACTACAGCCGGGCGATCGCCGATGCGCTGGCGATCGTCGGCAAGCCGGCCGTCGAGGTCCACCTCTCCGACGTCGAGAGCCGCGAGGATTGGCGGCGGGTCTCGGTCTTCGACGGCCTGGTGGTCGCGAAGATCTCCGGCAAGGGCGCCGAGGGATATCGCGAGGCGCTCGCGGTGCTCGCCAAAGAGCTGGGGGCCGAGTGATGCGCGGCCGCGGCGAGAAGCTCGAGGCGGCGCTGACGGCCCGCGAGCTCGACCGCTACCTGGTCACCGACCTCACCAACGTCCGCTACCTGACCGGCTTCACCGGGACCAACGGCGCCGTCGTCTGCGGGCCCGAGACTCGCCTCTTTCTGACCGACTTCCGTTACACCGAGCGGGCCGAAGCCGAGGTATCCGAGTGGGAGACGGTGACGATCACGGCCGACTGGCTCGGCGGGATCGCCGAGCGTCTGCAGGGCAAGGTCGGCTTCGAGGACGACCAGATGTCGGTGCGGATGCTGGCGAAACTGACGGAGAAACTGGGGGAGGGGACCGAGCTCGCCGCCGCCGGCGGCGAGGTCGAAAAGCTGCGCCGGGTCAAGGACGACGAGGAGCTGGCGGCGATCCGTGAGGCCTCGAAGCTGGGCGAGGAGGCTTGGCGCTGGGCGCTCGAGCGCGGCCTGAAGGGGCGGACCGAGCGCGACGTCGCCCTCGCCACCGAAGCGAAGATCCGCGAGCTCGGCGGCGAGCCCTCGTTCCCGGCGATCGTCGCCACCGGCCCCAACGGGGCCCTGCCGCACGCCGAGCCGGGCGAGCGGGTGATCGCCGACGGTGAACTGGTCGTCTTCGACATGGGGGCAAAGCTCGACGGCTACTGCTCCGACGGGACGCGGACCTTCGCGGTCGGCGAGCCGGGCGACAAGGGGCGCGAGGTCTACGAGGCGGTGCTGCGCGCCCAGCTGGCGGCGCTCGAGGCGATCGAAGCCGGACCGAACGGGGAGGCGATCGACACGGTCGCCCGCGACCTGATCACCGAAGCCGGCTACGGCGAGGCCTTCGGGCACGCACTCGGCCACGGCGTCGGCCTCGAGGTCCACGAGGGCCCGCGGCTGGCGCAGAAATCCGAGGACGTCCTCGCTCCCGGCGAAGTCGTCACGGTCGAGCCGGGGATCTACCTGGCCGGCGAGCTCGGGGTGCGGATCGAGGACTTCGTCGTCGTCCGCGAGGGCGGCTACGAGAACCTCAGCAGCCTGCCCAAAGAGCTGACGATCGTCGACTGACTCCGTTCGCTTTTTCTACCTCGTTTGAGGTGGAAATAGCGAACGCGCGCCGGTTTCGACCCGGGCCGCCCAGCGGTTGCCGTGCTGCGCCACCTCGACCTCGATGTCGAAGCAGCGCGAGACCAGCTCGGCGGTCATCACCTCGGCGATCGGGCCCTGGGCGACGATCCGCGCGTCGGCCAGCAGCAGGGCGTGGGTCGAGGAGGAGGGGATCTCCTCGAGGTGGTGGGTGACGGTGACGGTCGGCAGCGCCGGGTTGGCCGCCGCCATCGCGTCGAGCGAGCCGATCAGCCGCTCGCGCGAGGGCAGGTCGAGGCCGACGGTCGGCTCGTCGAGGAGCAGCAGCTCGGGCTCGTCCATCAGTGCACGCGCCAGCAGCAGGCGCTGGCGCTCGCCCTGCGAGCAGTCCTCGTAGAAGCGGTCGTGGAGGGCGGCGGCGCCGATCTCGCGCAGCAGCCTCTCGGCCCGCTCCTCGTCGGCCGGCTCGATCCGTTTGTGCTGCAGGGCGATCGAGCCGTAGGCGCCGGTGAGGACGACCTCGTGGCCGGTCGCGCGGCCGCGGATGCGGCGGCCGAGTTTCGCCTCGACGGTCCCGATCCGCTCGCGCAGCGCCCGCATGTCGACCTTGCCGAGCCGGGCGCCGAGCACCTCGACCTCGCCCTCGGAGGGGTGCGAGACGGCGGCGGCGAGGTTCAGCAGCGTCGTCTTGCCGGCTCCGTTCGGCCCCAGCAAAACCCAGTGCTCGCCGGCCTCGACGGTCCACTCGATCTCGTCGAGCAGCACCGCCCGGCGCTGCTCGCGGGCTACCCAACGCCAGACCTGGACGCCGCGCATGCGGATCGCCGGGAGGTTCCCGTCAGCGCCGGCCGTCATCGCGAGGCGCCGGTCAGCGGCTGAGGTCGAACTCGGCGCTGAGGCGCGAGCCGACCGCGGCGAGCAGGTTGACGACCGCCTCGACGTCGCCCAGGTCGCACATCTCGACCGGCGAGTGCATGTAGCGGAGCGGGATCGAGACGAGGCCGGTGGGGATCCCGGCACGCGAGATCTGCAGCACGTCGGCGTCGGTCGAGGTGCCGCGGCCGCTGGCTGAGACCGAGTACTCGATCCCCTCCGCCTCGGCGGTCTCGACCAGGAGCTCGAAGACGCGCGGCGAGAGGGTCGAGCCGCGGCCGATCACCGGGCCGGAGCCGAGCGGGCTCGATCCGAGCTCCTTCTCGTCGACCCCGGGGGCGTCGGTGGCGTGGGTGACGTCGACGGCGATCGCGACGTCGGGGCGCAGCTGGAAAGCGGCGGTGCGGGCGCCGAACAGGCCGATCTCCTCCTGGACCGCGGCAACCGCGGCCATCGAGCCCTGCGGCCCTTTGCCCTCGGCGCATCGGCGCAGGCTCTCGAGCGCGACGTAGGCGCCGAGCCGGTTGTCCATCGACTTCGAGACGAGGCGGTCGCCGAGCACCGGCTGCGGCTCGGCGGCGATCACCACCGGGTCGCCGACCCGGACCAGCGAGGAGGCCTCCTCGCCGTCGGTGGCGCCGATGTCGATGTGCATCCCTTTCAGTTCGACGACCTTCTTGCGCTGGTCGGGGTCGAGCAGGTGGATCGGTTTGCGGCCGGCGACGCCCGGCACCGGGCCGTCTTTGGTCAGCACCTGGACCCGCTGCCCGACGAGGATCTGTGGATCCCAGCCGCCGATCGAGGTGAACCAGAGGAAACCCTTCTCGTCGATGTGGGTGATGAGTAGGCCGATCTCGTCGATGTGGCCGACGATCGCCAGCAACGGCGCCTCGCTGCCGACCCGGGCGATCGAGGAGCCGAGGCCGTCGGTGTCCTGCTCGTCGGCGAAGCCGGCAGCCTTGCGCCAGACTTCGGCGGCGGGTCCCTCGTAGCCCGACGGGGCGCCGGCGCGGAGGAGTTCGTCGAGGAGGGCCGGAGTTTCCAAGGGCGGGAGTATTACGAAGTCGACCGTTCGTCCGTAGTAAGGCGGTAAGAACCTACCAATTGGTTTTCTTCACTTGATCCGCGTGGGCGACGGAGAATTCGTCGCGGAGGCGGTCGCGCCGCTCGTCGTACCCGCGCAGCTCAATCGCAACCATCACCCAGAGCAGAGCGAAGACGACGGCCTCGACGAGCAGCGCCGGGAACTGCGTCGCCGCCGGGAAAAGCGCCAGCAGGAGGATCGCGAGGCCGAGCCGGTGGCGGTTGAGCGTCTGCACGTGGCGCAGTCGGAAGCAGACCAGCCCGAGCAGGTAGGTCGCCGGTCCGCCGAGCATCGCGAAGGCCTGGACGTCGTGGAGGTGCTCGTCGGTATGACCGATCACCGATTTCAAACCGTAGGCGGTGAGGACGACCCCGGCGACCAGGAGCAGGTGGATGTACGAATAGGAGTCGCGGGCGAGCGCGTTCTGGACACGTCCTCTCGGCGCCTCGGTGAGGCGTTTGGCCGAGACCAGGGCGACGAGGTCGAAGTAGATCCACCAGAGGCCGGCGGCGATCCCGATTCCGAGCACGGCGGCGGTTCCGATCGCGAAGTCGAGGTGGCCGGCGGCGCCGGCGCCGATCGCGACGATCGACTCGCCGAGCGCGATCAGCACGATCAGCCCGTGGCGCTCGGCGAAGTGGCCGGGGACGAGCCGCCAGCCGGCGGTGCCGACGAAGTAGGGGATGCCCATGTCGAGCAACAGCGCCAGGACCCAGATCGCGGCCTGGGTGACGCCGTCGAAGAGCGAGGCGCAGGCGAGCAGCCCGACCGCGAGCGCGGTGCTGAACGCCAGCCCGACGACACTGCGGCGCAAATCCGGGTCGTCGGGGCTGGCGAGCACGAAGAGGGCGATGTGCAGCGTGCGGAAGGCCCCGATCGCGAGCGCGAAGGCGAGGCCGAGGTTGCCGAACGCCTCCGGTACGCAGAGCGCGGCGATCAGCATCGCCGCCATCGCGGCGAAGATGATCAGCCGGATCGCGCCCTGCTCGGGGTCGATCACGCTGGTCAGCCAGGCATAGCCGCACCAGGCCCACCAGAGCACGCCGAGGACGAGCAAACCCTGGACCATTCCCTCCCAGGTCGGGTGGTGGGCCATCGAGGCGGTGCACTGGGTGATCGCGAGGACGAAGACGAGGTCGAAGAAGAGCTCGAGCGGAGTCACCCGCTCGCCCTCGCGCCGGGCCGCGCTCAGCCGCGAGCGGTGGGATTCGGACGAGCTGCTCTCCACGGCGGCAATCCTTGCAGCCCAGCCACTCAGCTCGACGAGGGGTGGGTTAGCGTTGGGGGATGAGGAGCGGGGGAGTGGCGGTGGTGACGGGGGCGTCGACCGGGATCGGCAAGGCGACTGCTGAGCGGCTGGCGCGCGACCCGGGGACGGAGCTGGTGCTCCTCGCCCGCCGCGAGGAGCTGTTGCGCGAGCTTGCCGCGGCGCTGCCGTGCCCAGCCACCTACGTCGCCGCGGACCTCACTGCAGAAGAGGCGCCGGGGCGGGTCCGTGAGCACCTCGTGCAGCAACATGGCGGCCGCCTCGACCTGCTGGTCAACAACGCCGGCGCCGCCTGGCGCGGCTCCTTCGGTGAGAGCGGCTACGCCAACGTCCACCGCCACATGGAGCTCAACTTCGACGCCGTCGTGCGACTCACCGAGGCGCTGCTGCCGCTACTCCGCCACTCAGCCCCGAGCGCAATCGTCAACGTCGCAAGCACCGCCGGCCGCGTCGCCCGCGCCCGCACCGGCGCCTACTCGGCGAGCAAGTTTGCGCTGATTGGCTGGACCGAGGCGCTGGCGCTGGAGGAGGCGCCGCATGGCGTCCACGTCGGCATGGTCCTGCCCGGCTTCGTCCCCACCGAGGGCTTTCCGGCCACCGAGCTGCGCGAGAAAGCCCTCACCCGCCTGCTCCTCTCCAGCCCCGAGAAGGTCGCCGAGGCGATCCACCAGGTCGGTCCCGGCGGCCGCGCCGAGCGCTACGTGCCGCGCCCCTACGCGCTCGCCGGCATGCTCCGCATCCTCGCTCCCGGCCTCGTTCGCCGCGTCCTCGGCGGCGGCGCCGCCAAGTCGCTGACGACCAGCACCGCCGCCGACGACTGACGGCCCGCCGCGACTGGCTAGAGTCCGCGCCGATGACTGTCTCAACCAACCAGTTCAAGAACGGGTCCCACATCGAGATCGACGGCAAGGTCTGGAAGATCATCGAGTTCCAGCACGTCAAGCCGGGCAAGGGCGGCGCCTTCGTGAGGACGAAGCTGCGGCGGCTCGAGGACGGCGCCGTGATCGACAAAACCTTCAGGGCGGGAGAGAAGTTCCGCTCGGTTCGCACCGAATCGAAGAAGATGCAGTACCTCTACGACTCCGGCGAGGCGGCGGTCTTCATGGACAGCCGCGACTACGACCAGATCGAAATCCCCAGCGAGGTGCTCGGCGCGACGATGCAGTGGGTGCTGCCGAACAGCGAGGTCGAGGTGCTGTTCGTCGACGAACAGCCGAGCGACGTCCAGGTGCCGAGCGCGATCGAGATGAAGGTGGCGCAGACCGACCCGGGCCTCAAAGGCGACACCGCTTCGGGCGGCGGCAGCAAGCCGGCGACGCTCGAGTCAGGCGCAGTCGTCCAGGTGCCGCTGTTCATCGAGGAGGGGGAGACGATCCGGGTCGACACCCGCTCCGGCGAGTACATGTCGCGCGCCTAGGAGGGAGTAGGGCATCCGGGCTCGCCGCCAGGATTGCGGCGTGATCGCCTACGACCCGAGCGAGTGGCACGACTTATTCGTCGCCGCGGCCGGCGCCTCGGCGGCGCTGCTCGGCCTGCTCTTCGTCGCCGTCTCGATCAATCTCGAGCGGATCCTCAAGTTCGAGGGCCTGCCGGGCCGGGCGCTGGAAGCGCTGATGCAGCTGACCTGCGTGCTGCTCGTCTCGCTCGCCGGCCTCGTCCCCGGCCAGAGCCACGTCGCCCTCGGCCTCGAGCTGCTGCTGATCGTCGCGATCATCGCCGTGATCGTGGTGCGACAGCCGGTCGTGGTCACCGACGAGACGGGGCGCGAACCGCTGAGCTGGAAGGTGAGCCGCTGGTCCATTCGCCTCGCCGGTCTGGTCGCGATCGCCGTTGCCGGAGCCACCCTCCTGGCCGAATCCGGCGGTGGCCTCTACTGGGTGGCGGCCGGCATCGCCCTGGCGACGATCGCCGCGATCGCCGGCGCCTGGGTGCTGCTGGTCGAGATCCTGCGCTGAGTCCCTGCGCCCGCCGGCGTCCCGCCGCGCCCGGAGCCGGCCCGCTTGCGAGAATGCCCCCGATGCGCCGATCCGACCAACGCCGCGACGCCGTCTTCGCCTCCTACCAGCGCGACGTCACCGGCCGCCCGCTCGACGAGCTGATCGCCGACGCGCGGCCGCTGACCCGTGAGCTGGCCGAGGGCGTCGACGAGCACCGCGAAGAGCTCGACGACGAGATCGAAGCCCACGCCAAGGGCTGGTCGGTCGACCGGATCGCGCCGCTCGACCTCAACGTTATGCGCGTCGCCCTCTACGAGATCGAGTACGCCGGGACCCCGGTCGAGGTGGCGATCTCCGAGGCGGTCGAGCTGGCCAAGGAGTACTGCGGCGCCGACGCTCCCGGCTTCGTCAACGGCATCCTCGGCGCGATCGCCCGCGAGCGGGAGACGGCGTGACCGATCGGTTGCGCGAGATTGCCGCCCGGCTGCGCGAGATCTCGGCCGAGCTCGAGGGCTCCGAGGAGCTCGCCGACGCCCGCGCCGCCGAGCTCGCGGCGGAAGCGGCGGAGCTCGCCGGCGAGGCGGTCGAGGAGGCCAATCGCGAGGCGCGCGAAGCGGCGAGCTCCGGGTAGCGCCTTGTCCAGCTATCCGGACGACCTCCGGTCACTGGTCGAGGACGAGCTCGAGCGGCTGCGCTTCGCCGCCGCCCCCAACACCGCCGGCCTCGAGGACGCGATGCGCTACTCGCTGTTGGCCGGCGGCAAGCGCGTGCGGCCGGTCCTCGCCCTCGCCACCGCTCGCGCCCTCGGCGCCGAGCCCGAGCGCTTCCTGCCGGTCGCCTGCGCGATCGAGCTGATCCACACCTACTCGCTGATCCACGACGACCTGCCGGCGATGGACGACGACGCGCTGCGCCGCGGCAAGCCGACCGCACACGTCAAGTACGGCGAGGACGTGGCGATCCTCGCCGGCGACGGCCTCTTCGCCGAGGCGGTCCGGCTCTTCGCGACCCAGCCCGGGCCGCCGGAGCGGGTGCTGGCGGCGCTGGGAGAGCTGGCCGGCGCGACCGGGGTCGACGGCATGGTCGGCGGCCAGTACGTCGACGTGATCGGCTCCGAGCACGACGCCGAGGGCCTGCGGGCGCTGCACGCGCTGAAGACCGGCCGATTGATCGCCGCCAGCGTCAACGTCGTACCCATACTCGAGGGATCGCCCGAACCTGAGACAATCCCCTACCGGCGCTTCGCAGAGGAGCTCGGTGTCCTGTTCCAGATCGTCGACGACATTCTCGACGTCACCGAGAGCGACGAGCGGCTCGGCAAGCCACATGGAAGCGACGAGCGACACGGCAAACTCACCTACGTCAGCCTCTTCGGGCTCGACCGGGCACGCGAGTTGGCCGCCGAGTCGCACGAGAAGGCAACCGCGGCGCTGGCCGAGGCCAGAGGGGAGACCGGAGACCTGAGGCGCGTCGCCGACTACATCTTCACGAGGAACTCATGAGCGAAGAGCCCCCCAAGCAAGAGCGTGAGGACGAGGTAAATACGGAGTCACTCCTGAGCCGCATCGAAGGCCCACAGGACCTGCACGAGCTCGACGATGCCGAGCTGCAGCAGGTGGCCGACGAGATGCGGACCTACGTGATCGACACGATCGGCGAGATCGGCGGCCACTTCGGCGCCAACCTCGGCACCTGCGAGCTGGCCGTCGCGCTGCACAGCCTGATGGATTCGCCGCGCGACAAGGTCCTCTGGGACGTCGGCCACCAGGCCTACCCGCACAAGATCCTCACCGGCCGCCGCGAGCGGCTGTCGACGATCCGCCAGTACGGCGGCCTCGCCCCGTTCTGCTCGATCCCCGAGTCCGAGCACGACATCATGGGCGCCGGCCACGCCTCAACCTCGATCGGCTACGCGGTCGGGCTGAAGGAGGCGATGCGCAAGGGAATCGGCGAGGACGGCAAGGTCGCCGCCGTGATCGGCGACGGTGCACTGACCGGCGGCGTCGCCTACGAGGCGCTGCACGCCGCCGGCGGCCTGCAGACGCCGGTGGTGATCGTCCTCAACGACAACGGGATGTCGATCTCGCCCAACGTCGGCGCCCTCTCGCGCTACTTCAACCGGATCCGCCTCAACCCGCGCCTCTACCACGCCCGCGAGGGGGTCGAGGACCGGCTGACCAAACTGCCGCTGGGGATGGGCCGGCGGATCGAGCGGCTCGGTCCCGAGATCAAGGCGGCGATCAAGGCCTACTGGGCGCTCGGTCTCTTCTTCGAG
>Ga0268265_10000983_pt1 | contig 25951 bp, 14 predicted proteins | sample KBSSwiS52_FD_190355 | JGI IMG/M metagenome (GOLD analysis project Ga0268265, IMG submission 190355) | Switchgrass rhizosphere microbial communities from Kellogg Biological Station, Michigan, USA - KBS Switchgrass S5-2 (SPAdes) (version 2) | ecosystem: Host-associated > Plants > Roots >... | reverse complement strand
TGCAACGTCGCGCGGGCGTCGTCGTACTCCTCCAGGTTCGCCTGCGCTTCACCGACGATCGCCAGCAGCTCGACGCTGCTCTCCGGTTGCGAAGCCATCTCGCGATCGATGCGCTCCTTCGCGAGCTTGAGCAGCTGCGACGCTTTCATCTGCTGCTCGCCGGTGAAGTAAGGATCGGCCGAGCGAAAGATCGACGCAACGAACTCTTTGACTTCTTCGGCCCGCCTCTTCTCGGCGCGTGCGATGCGTAATTGCCACGACGCGACCGCCAGGCCGGCCGCGAGCGCGAGCACGACCGCAACCGCGGCGCCCACAGCGATCCGATGCTTCACCGCGAACTTGCGAAGTCGATATCCGGCCGAGTCCGGCCGTGCGATGACCGGGTCGCCGCGCAGATAACGATCGAGGTCGTCGGCGAACGCAGCCGCGCTCGCGTAGCGCTCGCTCGGCTCCTTCTTGAGCGCCTTGAGCACGATTGTGTCGAGATCGCCGCGCAGGCTGCGCGCTGCCGCGCGCTCATCCGTCATTATGCTGGGCGCGCGCACGTCGCTCGACAGCACATCCCAGTCGGCTGTGAGCGAGCTCTTGAACGTGTACGGCCGTTTGCCCGCAAGCAACTCGTACGCGACGACGCCCAGCGAGTACACATCGCTCTCGGTCGTGATCGGACTGCCCGTGATCTGCTCTGGCGACGCGTACTCGGGCGTGAGCACGCGCGCGCCGACCTGCGTCAGCGCCTTGTTCGCGGCGCTGCCTTCCTCGATCAGCTTGGCGATGCCGAAGTCGAGCAGGTGCACCTGGCCCTGCGCATCGACCAGGATATTCGACGGCTTCAGATCGCGATGAACGATCAGCCGCGAATGCGCGTACGCGACCGTGCGCGCGATCTGCGTGATGAGGGTGACGCGTGCGCGCACGTCGAGCCTGTGCTCGCGGCAATAGACGTCGATCGCCTTGCCCTCGATATATTCGAGAGCGAGATACGGCCGGCCGTCGTCGGTGATGCCCGCGTCGTACAGGCGCGCAATGTTCGGATGTTCCAGCGATGCGAGGATTTCGCGCTCTTGATTCGCGCGCTCGGTCAATTTCGACAGCGCCCACCAGTGCGGCAACTTCAGCGCGATCTTTCGCCGCAGGACGCCATCAGTGCGCTCGGCCAGCCACACGGAGCTCATGCCGCCTTCGCCGACAGGGCTGAGCAACCGGTAGGGGCCGACCACGCCGCCCACGACCGGCGGCGGCGCGATCGTCGCCTCACTGCCGGGCACCGTCGCGGCGCTGAGCCGGGCGAGATCTTTTACGAAATCGTCGGTCTCGTGCTCCGCATGCTTCTGGAGCAGCGCCGCGATCGTCGGCTTGAGACGCGTCTTGGAAGCGTCGAGCGCCGCGAGCCACGCCTCGCGCTGATTTTTCGGCAGCTCGAGACCTGTCTGGAGGAGCGCGAGCACTTCCTTGAGGTCGCCGGGCGCGAAATTTTGCATGAGAGGCGGAGGCGGGAACGACTGACGGCTGAGAGCTGCCTTTTACATGGGTCGCGCCGCTTGCTCAACCCTCCGCAGTCGATCTGACAAAGTCGTCATCCGGCTTGTCACCTGTCTGGCCCAGCCGCCCGACGGATTGCGCCCTGCGTGGTTCCGGCACACCATTGCGGCATTCTCTTGGGAGACCCCGATGAATGATGTCGTCGCCACGCCGCGCCTGGCCGACCGTGAGGCGGTCCTGCATGCGCTCTATGAAGCCGCCGAGCTCGAGCACAATCTCATGTGCACGTACTTGTATGCGGCTTTCAGCTTGCGCACTGACGCCGCGGACGGGTTGGCGCCGGACGAGGTGGAGCCGGTCGGCCGCTGGCGGCAGGCGCTGTTCGATGTCGCCATCGAGGAGATGTCGCACCTCACGGCCGTGTGGAATATCACCTCCGCACTCGGCGGCAGTCCGCGCGTCGGCCGCGGCAATTTCCCGATCGACCCCGGTTATCTGCCCGCGAGCGTGGTGGTGAAGCTCGCGCCGTTCAACGCGCAGACGCTGCAACATTTCATTTATCTGGAGCGACCCTCCGGCTCCGACGAGCGCGACAGCGCAGCCTTCGCCATCGAGCACAGCTACGTCCGCGGCAGCGAAGTCCCGCGACTCACGCCGATGGGCATCAACTACGACAACGTCGGTAATTTCTATACTGCACTGTCACTCGGCCTGCGCACGCTGGTGGACCGTTGCGGCGAGGAAAAGGTGTTCTGCGGCGATCCAGCGTTACAGATCTCGCTTGTGGACTTCGGCTTCGCCGGCGCGAAGCCGGTGATCTGTGCAAAGACCGCGCTGGCCGCGTTCGACAGCATCGTGATGCAAGGCGAGGGCTCGCCGCGCGACATGACGGGCTCGCATTTCCAGCGATTCATGAGCGTGCGCGAGGAGCTCCTTGCGTTCCAGCGCAAGCGGCCGGGGTTCTCGCCGGCGTTTCCCGCGGCGACCAACCCGGTGCTGCGCCGGCCGCCGCGTCCCGAAGGACGTGTCTGGATCGAAGACATCGAGGCGAGCGCGGTCGTGGATCTCGCGAACGCTTCGTACAGTTTGATGCTGCGCCTGTTCTCATATGCCTACGTGTGTCGCGCACCAAGCGAAGAGAAGGCCCTGGTCCTGCGTCTCGCGATCGGAATGATGCACGCCATCGTGCCGCTGGCGGAGCGCGCTGCGCGGCTGCCAGCGGGGCCGTCGAATCCGGATTGTCATGCCGGCATGTCGTTCACGACGCTGCGGGATACCTCGCCGCTGCAACTGGGCCGGGCGGCGCGAGTGTTTTTCATCGAGAGACTGCAGCAGCTGACGGACGTGGCGGCGGCGCTCGCCAAGGGTGGCGATAAGAGAGTTCAGCAGGCGGCTGAGCATCTGATGACGTTGTCGCATCAGGCGAATCGTGGGTTCGATCTGCGGGCGCCGGTATTCGGTGAGGTGGCGCAGGCTGCGCCGAAGACCTCCGCTCCACCGGTAGCACCTGCTTCGACGATCCTCGACGGTGTCGAACGCGTCCAGGGCGAAAAGCTCGAGCTGATGTTCGAGACCAGGCGCTGCATCCACGCGCGGTTCTGCGTCACCGGCGCGCCCAAGGTGTTTCTCGCCAACGTGCAGGGACCGTGGATTCATCCGGATGCGATGCCGGTGGAGCGCGTCGTGGAAGTCGCACACGCGTGTCCCTCCGGTGCGATCCGCTATCGCCGCGTCGACGGCGCGGCCGACGAGACCGCGCCGCCCGTGAATCTCGCGAGCGTGCGCGAGCGCGGACCGTATGCGTTCCGCGGTCAGCTGCAACTCGATGGCGAGCCGTGCGGATTTCGCGCGACGCTGTGCCGCTGCGGAGCTTCGAAGAACAAGCCGTTCTGCGACGGCTCGCACAATCAGATCGGCTTCGATGCTTCGGGCGAGCCGCCGAGCCGCGACCCAGAGGTGCTGCCGGTGCGCGACGGCGTGCTCGCGATCGATCCGCAGCTGAACGGTCCGCTCGCGATCCGCGGCAACCTGGAGATCATCAGCGGCACCGGACGGGTCGTCGCACGAGTGACAAGCGCGCGGCTGTGTCGTTGCGGCGGGAGTGCGAGCAAGCCGTTCTGCGACGGCACGCACGCGAAGATCGGCTTCCGGTCGAACAACTAGTCAAGTCGAGCTGAGCAGCTTCGTGTTCAAGTGACGCGCCAAGCCTACGGCGCCGGCGCGCATCACTGCGTTGTGATTCCAGCGGAAGATCGGTGCCGCTACGAACTTCACGCGCCGCATCCACGGCTTACCTAGATTGACCGTCCAGGTGTAACGCACGCGCGTCGAGCTTTCGTCCGACGACAGTTCCCACACGCCTTGACCATTCAACTGGCCGCGCGCGAGGGCGCGGATCCGCTCGGGGCGGACCACTTCCACGGTCTCGACGTCGAACGCGAATTCGTAGGGCAGCTTGCTGGTCCACTCGATGCGATAGAGCGAGCCGAGCCCCTCGGCATCGCCGGCGCGTAGTTTTTCTACGGTGCGGACGTACGGCCACCAGCGCGGCCAGTAGTCCGGATGGTTCAGCGCCTGCCAGACCGCGTAGATGTCCGCGGCGATGTGCCAATCCGTTATGAGTTCGAAATCGGCGTCCGATGCGCGTGCGAGGGTCGTCGTGTTCATGCTGCCCCGTCTGTCGCATTCCGCCCAGCGCACATAGAATGCCTCGCCCGATCCCAAAAAAGCCAGGACTGTAAACAGGAGGACGGATGGCAAGCCCCGCCGCAGCCGTGGTCACAACCAAGGCCCTCACCGGGCTCGACATCGGCATCATCGCCGTCTACTTCGTCATCATCTTCGGCATCGGCGTGTACTTTGCACGCAAGGGCCGCAGCTCCGTCGACTACTTCCTCGCGGGGCGCAACGTCGGCTGGTTCGCGATCGGCGCTTCGCTGTTCGTCTCGAATATTTCCACCGAGCACTTCATCGGACTCGCCGGCTCGGGGGCCACCTCCGGGCTCGCGGTCGGTCACTTCGAGTGGCTCGCGTGCCTGATCCTGCTGATCCTCGGCTGGGTGTTCGTGCCGTTTTATCTGCGCTCGAACGTGTTCACGATGCCGGAGTTTCTGGAGCGGCGCTTCAATCGCGCCAGCAGCGTGTACCTCGCGAGCATCTCGATCCTCGCGTACATCTTCACCAAGATCTCGGTCCACCTGTATGCGGCGGCGATCGTGCTGGAGCGCGTGGTTGGTTGGGATCCGCTGACCGCCGCAGTCGCGCTGGTCGTAGCGACTGGGATCTACACGATCATCGGCGGTTTGTCTGCGGTGATTTATACGGAGCTGATGCAGACGCTGGTGCTGTTGGCCGGCGCGGTGATTCTCACGATCATCGGCCTGTCGGAGGTCGGCGGTTTCAGCGGACTGCGCGCGGCAGTGCCCGCGGACTACTTCAGCATGATCAAGCCGGCGAGCCATCCGGAGTTCCCATGGACCGGCATCTTCCTCGGCGCGCCGATCCTCGGCATCTGGTACTGGTGCACGGACCAGGTGATCGTGCAGCGGGTGTTGTCGGCGAAGGACGAAGGCCATGCGAAAGCCGGCACGATCTTCGCCGGGTTCCTCAAGATCCTGCCGGTGTTCGTGCTGGTGTTGCCTGGGTTGATCGCCTTCGCCTTGTATCCGCAGCTGTTCACGACCAATGCTAGCGGCACGGTCACGAACGGTGACATCGCCTATCCGACGCTCATCGTGAACCTGCTGCCCTCGGGTCTGGTCGGCCTGATGGTCGCAGCGTTGCTCGCGGCGCTCATGGGCGGGATGGCCTCGGTGTTCAACTCCGCCTCGACGCTGGTGACGCTCGATTTCTACAAGCGGATTCGTCCGGGCGCGAGCGAGCAGCGGCTGGTGTTCATCGGGCGCGTCGCCACCGGCGTTCTCGTCGTGCTGGGTCTGCTGTGGGTGCCGTTCATCAAGCTGCTCAGCTCGCAGCTGTACATCTATCTGCAATCGGTGCAGGCCTATATCAGTCCGCCGATCGCGGCGTGCTTCATTCTCGGAATTCTGTGGACGCGGTTGAACGGTGCGGGGGCGATCAGCGCGCTGCTGGCGGGCTTCGTGCTCGGCACGCTGCGCTTCGTGCTGGAGGTCTTCGACAAGAGCAGCCATTTCCAGGGCGCGGCCGTGCGCTGGCTGCTCGACATGAACTTCCTGCACTACGCGATCCTGATGTTCGCGATCTGCTCGGCGGTGCTCATCGTCGTGAGCCTGCTCACGCCGGCGCCCGATCGAGCCAAGCTCGCAGGCCTGACGTTCGCGACGGTCGACGACAAGATCGATACGGTCGGCGTGACCAGGGTATCGCTCGCCCGCGAGTCGCCGCGCGAGCACAAGCTCAATGTCGCATTCAGTCTGCTGCTGATCGCGACCGTCGTCGGATTGTGGATCTACTTCCGCTGACCGAGCCGGCAGCCGGCGCGCGTCGTGAGATTCGCTGTCTGCGTGCGAACGTCACGGAGGTGGAAGCGCTCGTTGCGCTGGAGCGTCGCGGTGGGTTGCTGCGCGGCCGATTGCGGCAGATAGCGCTCGCGTATCTGCCGTTCCGCTTGTACCACGTCGAAGTCGTGAACCGCGGAGCGTCGGTAGCAACGCTCTACGCGGCGGACGCCGTCAGCGGCGTGCTCGATCTGTACGAATTCAGCGCGGCGCCGGCCGAGACAGAGCTGCAGACCATCACGACTCGCAACGCACCGACGGCGCGCCTCGACGGACAACTCGCGCTACAGCTGCTGGAGAACAAGGTGCGGCGTGCGATCTTCCAGACGGGTTTCTTCGGCGTGCGCGCACTGCAGATTCGCACGCGTCCGCTCGACTGCGAATTCCATGTTCCTTACTGGCTCGGATTCTTCGGCCACGGCGAGCGTGCGACGTTGCAAGCGATGGACGCCGTCCGCCGCACCTTCGAGGGCGCCAAAGCCCGCGCGATCTTCAGCGACTGGCTGACTGGGTAGAGCGCGGAGAGTGTCGTCGCTGAGCCTCAGTGCTCCGCGAGCTTCGGGTAGAGCGCGAGCAGGTGGCGCAGCACACCGTTGGTCCAGCCGAAGCCGTCCTGCAGCGGATACTCGCCGCCGCCGCCCGCGGCGGAGGCGGTCACGTCGTATTTTTCGACGAGCTTGCCGCTGCTGCGGTAGACCTCGAGGTTCTTCGCCACCCAGCGTTGCGCGATCGTGCCCGCGAGCGTTTCCTCGCCGTAATTTCGCAAGCCGCCGATCGCGATCCATTGCAGCGGCGCCCAGCCGTTCGGCGCGTCCCATTGCTGGCCGGTGTTCGCGGTGGTGGTCGCGATGCCGTGAGGTTGCAGCAGTTTCGCGCGGGCCGTCGCGGCGATCGTGCGGGCCTTGTCGGGATCGGCAAGCTTGAAGTAGAGCGGATACAGCGTCGCAGCCGAGACGCGCTCGCTGCTTTTCTGTGCGCGCCAGTCGTAGTCGGTGTAGGCGCCGAGCGCGGAGCTCCACAGGATTTTCTGCACGGCTGCCTTGCGCGTTGCTGCGCGCGTCCGCATGTCCTTCGCGCACGCAGCGTCCGAGGTGACTTCGCAGCCTTTCGCGATCGTCAGCTCCAGTTGATACAGCAGACTGTTGAGATCGGGAGGAAGGAAGTCAGTCGTGTGGATCGACGCGAGCGTCTTGCCGTCGGCGAGCCAGCGTGAGCCGAAGTCCCAACCGCTCTCTGCCGCGGCTCGCAAGTTGCGATAGACCTCGGCGGCGGGCCGGCCCGAGTCGCGCGCGGTCGCAACGTCCTCACGGTAGGCTTCCTCGCGCGCCGTATCGCGATCGTCCCAGTAGCGGTTGAGCAGCGTGCCGTCGCGCAGCCGCACCAAGCGACGATGCGCGGCGCCAGGCGCCAGCGAGCGCTCACCTTCCATCCAGAACTCATACTCGCGCCGCAGCTGCGGCAGGTATTTGCGGTACGCCGCGTCGCCGTCGCGCTGCGCCGCGAGCACGACCATCGCCGCGAAGAACGGCGGCTGCGAGCGGCTCAGGTAGTAGCTGCGATTGCCGTTCGGCACGTGACCGAACTGATCGATCAGCCACGCGAAGTTATCGAGCATCGAGGTGGTCAGGTCGTGCCGGCCGCTTTCCTCCAGGCCGAGCATCGTGAAGTACGAGTCCCAGTAATAGATCTCGTTGAAGCGCCCGCCCGGCACCACGTAGCGATGCGGCAGCGCCAGTCGCGACGAATACGGCCGCTGATCCTCGGGCTTGCGTTCCAGCACCTTCCACAGCGCATCGATGTGCTCGCGCACGTCCTGGCCGGGCACGGTGTGATATTCGGCGCCAGCCGACGGCGGCGGCGCGAAGTGTGCCGCGACGAACTTGCGCAGATCGAAATCCGGGCGGCCGCGCGCCTGCCGAAACTCGGCGAGCACCTGTTCCGGCGCGCTCACCGGGAGTGCATCGACGAAACTCTTGCTGTCGGGATAGACCCGTTCGAGCTGCACGCGCTCGAACAGCTCGCCATAGATCGCGGCGGGGGTCTGGACGTCGGTTGCGGCGGCGGTGGCGCCGCAGACCCAGAGGAGCAGGGCGAGAACGGGGACCTGTTTCATTGCGCGAGAGTGTCGGCGGCTCCCCGGGATGTCCAGCCGAGGTCCCGTGTAACTCCTGCAACGAGCGCAAATTGAACGTTTTGCGTGCTGATGCGTTTGACTGGGTCGTACTATTCGGCAGACATCTTCGTGGCGCGGACAACTACAAAAGAGCCCATGAACCAGCCACGGCCCATGGCAGCGGACTGGCTCGTCGGCGGCGGCGAGCTGGGCGCATTGATTCGCGCCAAGGATTGGGCGGCGACCCCACTCGGTCCGATCGACGACTGGCCGCAAAGCCTGCGCAGCTGCATCAGTCACTTACTGCCGTCCAGGGCCCAGATCGTGCTCTTCTGGGGGCCAGAGTTCGTCACCGTTTACAACGATGCGTACCGGCCGGTGTTCGGTGGCAAACACCCGCGTGTACTAGGCCTGCCCGGCCGGGAAAGCTGGAGCGAGCTGTGGGACATGCTGCAGCCGCTGCTTGCCGGCGTCGTGAACACCGGCGATGCGTTCTGGGCGAAGGATCTGATGTTCATGATCGAGCGTCACGGCTACGTCGAGGAGACGTACTTCGACGTCTCGTACGATCCGGTGCGCGACGAAACGGGCCGGGTCGGCGGCGTTTTCTGCATCGTCAGTGAGACCACGGGTCGCGTCGTCGGCGAGCGCCGGCTGGCGGCGCTGCGCGATCTCGGTCGCGTCAGCAACGGCGCAACTTCGGCCGGCGACATCTTCCGTAACAGCGCCACCGTCCTGGAGAACTACGGCAAGGACGTACCGTTCACCGCTCTTTACAGCTGGGACGCTGCAGCCGGCACCGCACGGCTCGAAGCCGCATCGGGCATCGCGGCCGGCGACGCTGGCGCACCGCTGCTGATCGATGCGACGAATCGTCACCAATCCTGGCCACTCGGCAGCGATGCGGAGATCGTGCTTGCGGAGCCGCCCGCGGACGTGGACCTGCCGCGCGGGCCGTGGCCGGAACCCGTGAAGCACGCCGCGATCCTCAAGCTCGCGACTCGCGCCAACGAAACCTACGGCTATCTCGTCTGCGGGTTGAGCGCGCGGCGCAAGTTCGACGACGACTATCGCGACTTCGTGCGGCTGGTCGGCGCCAACATCTCGGGTGCGCTTGCCGGGGTGCGCGCGCTCGAGGACGAGCGCCGGCGCGCCGAACAGCTCGCCGAGCTGGATCGCGCCAAAACCGCGTTCTTCAGCAACGTCAGTCACGAGTTCCGGACGCCGCTGACGCTGATGCTCGGGCCGCTCGAAGATCTGCTGTCGAGATCGGAGAGCCTGCCGCCGGACGATCGCGCGCTGCTCGCCGTCACGCAGCGCAACGGGGTCCGCTTGCTGCGGCTCGTGAATACTCTGCTGGATTTCGCGCGCATCGAGGCGGGTCGCGCGCAGGCGTCATATCAACCGACGGACCTGTGCGTGTTGACGGCCGAGCTCGCGAGCAATTTCCGTTCGGCCTGCGAGCGCGTGGGCATTAGCCTGGTGGTCGACTGCCCGCAACTGCCCGAGCCGATCTACGTCGACCGCGAGATGTGGGAGAAGATCGTTCTCAACCTGCTGTCGAACGCCTTCAAGTTCACGTTCGAGGGCGAGATCGCCATCCGCATTCGCGATGCGGGCAGCGGCATCGACCTCGCGGTGAGCGACACCGGCACGGGCATTCCGCCGGACGAGCTGCCGCGCATGTTCGAGCGCTTTCATCGCGTGGAGAACGCACGCGGTCGCAGTCACGAAGGCAGCGGCATCGGCCTCGCACTCGTCAGCGAGCTCGTGAAGCTGCACGGCGGCTCGATTGCCGTCGACAGCGCGCTCGGCCAGGGCACGACATTCCTCGTCAGGATTCCGAAGGGCACTGCGCATCTGCCTGCCGAGCGTCTGCGCGCTTCGACCGCGTCGGCTGCGGCCGCGTCGCCGCGCGGCGCCGAGGCATACGTCGCGGAAGCGCTGGAGTGGTTGCCCGACGTGCCGCAAACGTTGGCGCCGCGGCAGGATCTGCCGCGTGTCCTGCTCGCAGACGACAACGCCGATCTGCGCGAGTACGCGCGACGATTGCTGTCCGAGCAGTACCAGGTGCACGTCGTCGCGGACGGCCAGGCTGCGTTCGAAGCTGCGCGCGAGCTGCGGCCGGATCTGATCATCTCCGACGTGATGATGCCGCGCCTCGATGGGTTCGGCTTGATTCGCGAGGTGCGAGCGGATCCGCAGCTGCGCGCCACTCCGATCATTCTGCTCTCGGCGCGCGCCGGCGAGGAGTCGCGCATCGAGGGCCTCGATCGCGGCGCGGACGACTATCTGGTGAAGCCGTTCAGCGCGCGCGAGCTGCTGGTTCGTGCCGGTACGCTCATCCGCTCGGCCGAGCTGCGCCGGCGCGCCGAGGAAGCGCGCGCTCAATTCGAGACGCTGCTCAACGCCGCGCCGCTCGGTGTCATGCTGGTCGACGAGGACTTCCGCATCGCTGCGGTGAACCCGATCGCGCTGCCGCTGATCGGCGAGAGCGACCTGATCGGCCGCGATTTCGATTCGCTCCTGCGCACCGTCTGGTCGAGCGCGGACGCGGAGGAAATTACCCGGCGCTTCCGCCACACGCTGCAGACCGGCGAGCCGCACGTCGTGCCCGAGTTCGTCGCCCGTCGCAAGGATCGCCAGGTGATGGAGTATTACGAGTGGCAGGTCAGCCGCATTCCACTGCCGGACGGTCGCAGCGGGGTCGTGTGCTACTTCCGCGACATCTCGCGAACCATCCTGGCGCGCGAAGCGCTGCGCGAGGCGGACAGTCGCAAGGACGAATTTCTTGCCACGCTGTCGCACGAGCTGCGCAATCCGCTAGCGCCGCTACGCAGCTCGCTGGAAGTCATCAAGCGGGTGGCGAGCGCGCCGCCGAATGCAGCGGCCGCGCTCGAGATCATGGATCGGCAGATGAGTCATCTGGTGCGGCTGGTCGACGATCTGCTGGAGGTGTCGCGCATCACGCGCGGCCAGGTGGAACTGCGGCGGGAGCAGGTGCGGCTGGATGCGGCCATCCACGGCGCCATCGAGACGAGCGAGCCGGTGATCCGCGCCGGCAACCATCGCCTGATCGTCTCGTTCCCGGACGAGCCGCTGCTGCTCGACGCGGACCCGGTACGGCTCGCGCAGATCTTCGGCAACCTGCTCAACAACGCCGCGAAGTATTCGGAGAAGGGCGGGCGGATCGAGATCACGGCGCGACGCGACGGCGAAGAGGCGCTCGTCACCATCCGCGACAGCGGCGACGGCATCGCACCGGAGCAGGTTCCGAAGCTGTTCGAGATCTTCACGCGCGGCGAGCGCAGTGCGCGGCGCAATCAGAGCGGTCTCGGTATCGGCCTCGCGCTGGTGCGCCGGCTGACTGAAATGCACGGCGGGCGGGTCGAGGCGTCCAGTGAAGGTGTCGGCAAGGGCAGCACATTCAGTGTGCGCTTGCCGCTGAACGTCAGGCAGGCGGCAGCACCGAAGGCACGTGGCCGCGAGCACTCGAGCATCGAGGAGCTGAGCGTGCTCGTCGTCGACGACAACAAGGACGCGGCTGAGAGCCTGGCGATGCTGTTACGCACTGCCGGTGCCGAAGTTCGCGTCGCGCACGATGGACCGACTGCACTCGAGGAGTTCGAGCGCTGCGAATCGCACGTCGTGCTGCTCGACATCGGCATGCCCGACATGGACGGCTGCGAAGTGGCGCGCCGGCTGCGCGAGATCTCGCGCCCCGACCGCGTCGCGCTCGTGGCGCTGACCGGTTGGGGCCAGGACGAGGATCGGCGGCGCGTACGCGAGGCCGGCTTCGATCATCATCTGGTCAAGCCGGTGGATCTCGCATCGCTGCAGGCGCTGCTGACCTCGCTCGCGCGCGCGCAGTCCGAGAAGGCGCAGTCCGCTTAGGGTTTGCTCGAGTCGCCGGCGCCGAGCGGGCGCTGCATGAAGACGCTGTCGACCCAGCGGCCGAGCTTGAACCCGACGGCGATCAGGTTGCCGGCGGGCTGGAATCCCAGTCGACGATGCAACGCTATCGAGCCCGTGTTGCCGCTGTCGCCGATGACTGCGAGCATCTGTCGCCACGGGCCGCGCTCGCAGCGTGCGATGAGCTCGGCGAGCAGCCTGGTGCCGATGCCCCGGCCGTTCAGCCCATCCTCGACGTAGACGGAATCTTCCACCGTGTAGCGATACGCGGGGCGCGTGCGATAGAAGGTCGCGTAGCTGTAACCGACGACGCGCCCCTCCAGCTCGGCAACCAGGTAAGGCAAGCCGAGTTGCAGCACGCCGGCGCGACGCGACTTTATTTCATCGAGCGATGGCGGCACTTCTTCGAACGACGCGAGTCCATGCAGCACGTGCGTGGCGTAGATGCTCGTGACCGCGCCCATGTCTGCGTCGCTCGCATCACGCACGAAGATTGCCGGGCGGTTGTCGGCGGTTTGCACGCGAGCAGTTTCGTCCAACGCGAAACTTTCGGCAATCTCGCACGTAGTGCCGTATCCGAAGGAGGAGAGCTCATGCGCTATCGAAAACTGGGACACAACGGTCCGAACGTGTCTGCCCTCGGCCTCGGCTGCATGAGTCTCGGCATCGCCGACACGTACACGAGCAGCTTGCGCGGCGACGACGATGCGATCGAGCTCATTCACCATGCACTGAATTCGGGCATCACGCTGCTCGACACTGCCGACATCTACGGCGAGTCGGAGCGGCTAGTGGGCAAGGCAATCGCGGATCGGCGCGAGCGGGTCGCGCTCGCGACGAAATTCGGTTTCACCTCGCCGGCCACGGCGGCGGACCGCGCGATCGACGGCAGCGCAGGCTACGTGAGGCGCTCTTGCGAAGCTTCGCTGCAGCGGCTGGGGGTCGAATTCATCGACCTCTACTACCTGCATCGGGTCGACCCGAAGGTGCCGATCGAAGAAACGGTCGGCGCGATGTCCAGATTGGTGCAGGAAGGAAAAGTGAAGCACCTTGGATTGTCCGAGCCTTCGGTCGAGAGCCTGCGGCGCGCCAACAAGGTGCATCCGATCGCGGCGGTCCAGACGGAATATTCCCTCTGGAGCCGCGATCCCGAAGACGAGCTGCTGCCGACGTTGCAGGAGCTCGGCATCGCGCTCGTTGCTTACAGCCCGCTCGGCCGCGGCTTCATCGCAGGGCGGTTCCGGTCGATCGACGACCTTGCCCCGGACGACTGGCGTCGCGGCAACCCGCGCTTCCAGGGCGAGAACTTCGCCAGGAACCTGGCGCTCGGCGAGCACATCAAGGCGCTCGCCGAGGAGCGGGACTGCACGCCTGCGCAACTTGCGCTCGCCTGGCTGCTGAACCGGCACGACAACGTGACGCCGATTCCCGGCACCAGCAGCAAGCAGCGGCTGGCGGAGAATGTCGCCGCCGTGGACATCGAGCTCAGCGACCAAGACCTGGAGAGGATCGAGGAGATTTCACCGCGCGGCGCCGTGGCGGGCCAGCGCTATGATCCCGCGATGCTTGGCCTGACGAACCGCTGAGGGTGGGTCAGTCCTTCGTCACGGCGGTCAGGTTCATCGTCATCAGGGCATTCTTCTTCGGCAGGTCGCTGACGGCCACCACCGTGCGCGCCGGCAGGTGGTTGCCGAACGCCTCTCGATAGGCGCGATTCATCTCGTCGAAATCCGCGACGTTCTTCAGGAACACGTGCACGTGCAGAACGTGGTCGAGGTCTGAGCCGACGCTTTCGAGCATCGAGCGGAGCGAGCGCAGGACCTGTCGCGCCTGGCTGTAGGCGTCCGGGCCGGCGAAGTCGCCGGTGGCAGGATCGACGCCCGCGGTGCCGGAGATCGCAATGAACGAGCCCGCCTTGGCGATGTGACTGTACGGGCCGATCGGCTTCATCACGTTCGCGGGCGTGAACGTTTCGACTTTCATGGCGGGCACTCGTGGCAAGGGAGTGCAGATTGTAGCCGGGAGTGAGACGCCCCCACCGCCAATCTCGTAATGATAGTTACTACTCGATTACGGGCTTTGGAGCGGTGGTGGGCGAACGGATTCGCCCACACCATGAGCCACCGGATCCGGCATCGTGTTGCGGAGCTGGCAGTACGCACTCGCCAACGCACGCAGCACGTCTTCAGCCGTTGCCTGCACCTTGGTCGCGATCTGCCGATAGTCGAGCCCTTCGACATGCAGCAGCAACAGCTCGCGCTGGCGCTGCGGAAGCGCGAGCACGGCGGCCCGGATCGCGTCGGAAGCCGATGCAGAAGGAGCGGGGATTGCATCCATGCTTCGGTCGATCCGTGACCGCCGTGCGCGCCCCTCCCATTCGGTCTCGACCTCGGTTGCGATGCGCAGGACATGGCTGTGCGGATCGTCCAACACGGTCGCATCGTCCAGTGCGCACAGTCGGCGGGAGACTTCCTGCGCGAGAACGTCCATGTTCACGGCGATGTGCCGTTGCATAGAGCGACCTTCGAGAACGGCAACACAGCTGCCATCGGCCTCAAGTTCAAGTCCGCTGAGATCTGCTACGGAGTCAGTCGTATCTCTTGCTAAATACGAGAACCACCGCCGTTGCGTCTCAAAGCTCAGCCGCGCAGCTCTTTGTAGAGCCAGGTCCGCGCGAATTGCCAGCGCCGATAAGCCGTGGCCCGCGGAATCTGCAGGACTTTGGCCGCTTCCGCGACTTCCAGACCGACGAAGCAGCGCAGCTTGACGAGCTCCGCGATCTGCGGATGCTCGAGTGTCAACTTGTCCACGGCCGCACTGATCGCCAGCAGGCGCTCGTCGTCCTCCGTATCGATGGGGATGTCGATGTGCTCGATGTCGACTCGTTGTTGCTGACCGCCGTGACGCATCGAGCTGCGTTGCCGAGCGCGATCGATCAAGATGTGGCGCATCGCCTCGGCCGCCGCTGCGAGAAAGTGCGCGCGGCTATGCCAGTCGGCTTTCTCGGAGCCGCCGAGGCGCAGCCACGCTTCGTGCACGAGTGCTGTCGGCTGGAGCGTGGTGCCCATGGGCATGCGAGCCATGTTTGCGGTCGCGATGCGGCGTAGCTCTGCATAGACGGCAGGCAGGAGCGCTGCGACTTCCGGGTCCTGATCCTTGGGTTGTTTCATCGGTTCGTCCTGTACCGGTGGTGATGTATGGGTCACGGCTCAGCATCCACTCGCAGCGGGCCATGGGTGAGAGCTTGCAGCTTGTCGCGCTGTCCGCGGTCAGTGTAGAAGCGCACGACGCGGTCGCGCACGACGTCCTGCGTGCGCGCATCGACCGCCGGATTGGCGCTGACGATGCGATAGCTGTTCACGAGAAAAGGCTCTGCCTCGTGCGCTCGACCCAGGGCGTACAGTGCTGCGCCCAGCCCGCTCGCAGCCCGTGCGACGCGCCACTCGGGGCCGCCGCTGCGCTTCGATCTATTCATCGATGCCCGGAAGCACGCCTGCGCGTCCTGCGGGCGATGCGTTGCGAGCAGCGCCACGCCGAGGTGATACTCGGCCGCCGCCGCAAGCGCGTGATCCAGTGGGAGTGACTTCTGGAATACCGCGATCGCCGCGCGCAACTGCGCTTCCGCCTCAACGTACTTGCCACGATCGTTTTGCGTCACGGCGAGCGTCAATCGAAAGGTCGCCGTGTTGACGTGATCCAGGCCATCGACTTTGATCGAGCGATCGATAGCGTCTCGCGCGAGCTCCTCCGACTCGGCGAGCCGATGTTGTGCCCAGGCGACCCTCGCCAGCGAATCCAGCGCGTCCGCTGACTTGTGATGGTTGTCGCCGTAGATCTGGCGAAACCCGTTCAGCACTTCGAGGAAGGTCGCAGACGCCTCCGCAAACTTGCCCTGCCGGCGGAGAATTTCGCCGAGGTCCATGTAGGCTTCCAGGCGATCGGGATGCAACTTGGGGCTGGAGCTGTAGATGTCGACCGCCTCGCGCGCTGCCTGCTCTGCGGCTGGCAAGTCGTCCAACCAGTTGAGCGCAGCCGACCGCTCCATGAGCACCTCACCGACTGCTACGTCGCGAGGACCCATCAGGTCGCGTGCCAGCGCGAGGCTCTCGTCCAGATACTTCATGGCTGCAGCCGCTCGGCCGAGCGCCAGCTCCAGCCGACCGCGATTCAAGAGGACTCGTCCGTAGAGTGGCGAGCGCTCCTCTCCCAACCGACGCAGCATGGCAGCGGCTTCCTGCAGCAGGAGATCAGTGCCCGGCAGCTCGCTGGTCATGCGCATATTGGCCGCGAGGTAGTCCAGGACCCGCGCGGTGGCCACATCGCCGGCTGGGCCGGAGAGCTTCTTGCGCAGGTCGAGCGCCTGCCGAAGAAACCCGACAGACGCGCGCTGGTCACCGCGGCGGCTATAGGCACGTGCGACTGCTTCGAGGAGCCGCGCGTGCAGCTCGGGGTTCTGGCTCGTGTCCTGCTGAACCCAGCGGGCGGCTCGGTCCAATAGCTCCTTCGCGTTCTCCGGCCGCCCGGTCTCGGCGTAGCCGAAAGGTTCCGTCTTGGAAAGCGTCTCCAGCATGAACTCGGCGACCTTCTCCCCCCGCTGGCGTTCCTGCTCGACGCGCGCTCGCTCTCCAGCGACGCGTCGCGCCTGAATCGAGGTGTTGACCGCAAACGCAATGACGAAAATCGCCGCTGCCAGCAGCGCCGCGAACATCGTGCGGTTGCGGCGCGCAAACTTCTGCAGGGTGTAGGCGACACTCGGTGGGCGCGCCTCGACGGGTTCGTGATGCAAGTGGCGCTGGATGTCGAGCAGCAGATCGTTGACCGTCTGATAGCGCCGGGCCGGCTCCTTTTCCAGACACCGCATCACGATCCAGTCGAGATCGCCTTGAACATCCTTGGCGGAGAGCTCGAGAGACTTCAGTCGTGCCGAGGGCGTGGGCGGTTCCTCTTCGCGGACCCGGCGTCGCATCTCTTCGGCACTCGAACGCAGCAATTCCTGTGTGTCCAGCGGCGTGTACCCGGTCAGCAGCTCATAGAGCAGCACGCCGAGGCTGTAGATGTCGCTGCGTGTATCGACGCTACGCTGAGTCAGATCCGTCTGCTCCGGACTGACGTAGGCCGGCGTGCCGATGAACTGATCGATGGCCGTGTGCAGCGTCCGCTCGCTCAGTGGACCTTGCGTCGCCTTGGCGATGCCGAAGTCGATGACTTTGGCTACCGGCAGGCCATCGTGCATCGTCACCAGTACGTTGGACGGCTTGATGTCCCGGTGCATCACGCCCTTGTGATGCGCATGCTGGATCGCCTGGCACACCTGCATGAACAGCTGCAGGCGCTCGGCGATTGACAAGCGCAGCTGCTCGCAGTACTCGGTGATCCGAAGCCCGCGCACCAGCTCCATCACGAAGTAAGGTCGGCCCGCTGGCGTCGAGCCTGCATCGAACACTTTCGCGACGTTCGGATGATCCATCAACGCCAGCAGCTGTCGCTCGGCCCCGAAGCGCGCAACGACCGCCTTGGTGTCCATCCCCGGCTTGATGATTTTCAGCGCAACCTGGCGCTTGACCGGTTCGAGCTGCTCGGCGAGATAGGCGATGCCGCCGCCGCCTTCGCCGAGCTCGCGCAGCAGCCGATACGGTCCGATCTGCTCGACGCAGCGCTCGGGCACGAAGTCGACTGCATCGTCGAACGAATCCAGCATGGCGGTGAGGCGATCGAGCGCGACAGAGTCACCCGCGCACGCGCGCTCGATATAGCGGCGACGCTCCGCGGCCGGCATCTCCACTGCGCCCGCCAACAAATCTTCGTCGCAAGGAGGCTGCGTCATTATTGTTGTGCGTGTCACGGCTGAGCGTCCGCCCGCAGCGTGCCATTGGTCAGAGCCTGCAGCTCATCGGACTGTCCACGCTCAGTGTAGAAGCGAACCACTCGCTCGCGCGCAGTCGCCTTGGCGCTTGCGTCGGCGTTCCGGTCGGCACTGAGAGTGCGAGAGCTGTTGACGAGATACTGTTCTCCCTCGCTGGCTCTGCCTTGACGATAAAGGGCTTCGCCCAAGCCGCTGGCGGATCGCGCCGCGCGCCATGTCGGCTCGTTGGCGCGTCTGGACCTGTTCATCGCGGTCGTGAAAACAGCTTCTGCCTCCTTCAGCCGTTTGGAGCGCAGCAACACCTCGCCCAGAAAGTGCTCCGCGGACGCCCTGTATGGATGGTCGGCAGGCACGGACTGCTGCAAGTTGGCGATCGCCGAACGCAGTTGCGCTTCGGCCTCAGCGTACTCCTTGCGATCGATCTGTATGACAGCCAGCGAGGTGCGGTAGACCGCCGTTCGCCAGTGATGCAAACCCTCCGCTCTGATCGCGGTTGCCAACGCTAGCTGAGCGTATTGCTCCGCCTGGCTGAGGTCATGCCGCTGCAGTTGTATCTTGCCAAGTGCGTCGAGAACATCCGCGACCTGGCGACCGTTCTCGCCATAGATCGTGCGGTACGCGAGCAGAGCTTCCTTCAACACGACGGAAGCTTCGTCCAGACGATCCTGAAGACGCAGAGCGTCACCGAGCGCTGTCTGCGCGTAGATCAGATCGGGGTGCAGCTTGGGAAGCGCCGTGGCGTAGATTTCCAGGGCAGCACGGGCGTTGCGCTCGGCTGCGAGGAAATCATCCTGCCAGAGAAAGGCTGAGGACTTGTCTACCAGCAGGTCGGCGACCTCTGTATCGCGGGGGCCCAGCAGGTCCTGAAGAAGCGCGAGCGTCTCGTCGTAAAAGATCAGTGCCACGTCGGGCTTGCCCAGCTTCATCTGCACGCGACCGCGGTTGGTCAGTATTCGAGCGTAGGTCAGCGAATGCTGCTGCTCGAGCCTCTGCGCGATGTCGCCGGCTTCCAGTAGCACTTGATCCGACGCGAGCACGGCACCTCCTTCGCGCACAGTCATCGATAGCTCCACCAGCGCGGCGGCGGTTGCCATGTCGCCCTGTCCGCCCGACAGGCCCTTGCGAATTCGTACCGCATCCTGCAGGTAGCTGACCGCGCTCTTGTCATCGCCGCGACGTCGGTACGCACGGCCGAGAGTCTCCAGCAGTCGCGCGCGCAGCTCGGGGTTCTGGCTCGTATCTTGTCGTAACCAGCGGGCGGCACGATCCAACAGCTCCTTCGCCGTCTCGGGATGGCCGGTCTCGGCGTAGCCGAAAGGCTCGGTCTTGGCGAGCGTCTCCAGCATGAACTCGGCGACTTTCTCTCCCCGCTGGCGTTCCTGCTCGACGCGCGCTCGTTCGCCAGCGACCCGGCGCACCTGGACCGAGGTGTTGACCGCGAATGCGAAGATGAAAATCGCTGCTGCCAGCAGCGCCGCGAACATCGTGCGGTTGCGACGCGCAAACTTCTGCAGGGTGTAGGCGACACTCGGTGGGCGCGCGACAATCGGTTCGTGACGCAAGTGCCGCTGGATGTCGAGCAGCAGATCATTGACCGTCTGATAGCGACGGGCCGGCTCCTTCTCCAGACACCGCATCACGATCCAGTCGAGATCGCCTTGAACATCTTTGGTGGAGAGAGCGAGGGACTTCAGCCGCGTCGACGGCGTGAGCGGTTCCACTTCACGCACCCGCCGGCGCATCTCGTCTGGAGTCGAGTGCAGCAGCTCGGCGGTATCGAGCGGCGTGTACCCGGTCAGCAGCTCATAGAGCAGTACACCGAGGCTGTAGATGTCGCTGCGTGTATCGACATTGCGTTGAGTGAGGTCGGTCTGCTCCGGACTGACGTAGGCCGGCGTGCCGATGAACTGATCGATGGCCGTGTGCAGCGTCCGCTCGCTCAGTGGACCTTGCGTCGCCTTGGCGATGCCGAAGTCGATGACTTTGGCTACGGGCAAGCCATCGTGCATCGTGACCAGCACGTTGGAAGGCTTGATGTCCCGGTGCATCACGCCCTTGTGATGCGCATGCTGGATCGCCTGGCACACTTGCATGAACAGCTGCAGGCGCTCGGCGATTGACAGGCGCAGTTGCTCACAGTACTCGGTGATCCGAAGCCCACGCACCAGCTCCATCACGAAGTAGGGTCGGCCCGCTGGCGTTGAGCCTGCATCGAACACTTTCGCGACGTTCGGATGATCCATCAGCGCGAGCAACTGTCGCTCGGCTTCGAAGCGTGCGACCACCGCCTTGGTGTCCATCCCGGGCTTGATGATCTTCAGTGCAACCTGACGCTTGACCGGTGCGAGCTGCTCAGCGAGATACGCGATGCCGCAGCCGCCCTCGCCGAGCTCGCGCAGCAGCCGATACGCTCCGATCTGCTCGACGCAGCGCTCGGGCACGAAGTCGACTGCATCGTCGAACGAGTCGAGTGCCGCCACAAACAGGTCTTCGTCGTTCTTATGTTGCGTCATGGACAGGCATCCATCCGCAATCAACGGCTCATATCCAGTGCTTCTGCTTCTTACAGGCGATCCGTGCGGTTCGCAGCCGATATCGTTTGAGCGCGCGCCGTGCCTGTGACGATTTGCACACTATCATGCGGCGCGCGCGCGGAGTAGAAGCGGACGATGCGTTCGCGGGCCGCGACTCGCGCACCCTCGTCTGCGTTCGGGTCGCCTGCAAGGATGCGATAGCTGTCCATCAAGTACCTCTCTGCGTCGTCCGTACGGCCTTGAGCGTACAGGGCTGCTCCCAGCCCGCTGGCTGCGCGCGCAACTCGCCACTTGGGGTCGCCGGCGCGGTTGGATCTGTTCATAGCCGTCTGAAAGAGCGCCTCGGCTTCCTCAGGCCGATTGGTAGCGAGCATGACCTCGCCGAAAAGGTATTCTGCCGATGCGACATACGGTTCGCTCTGCAGTGGCATGTCTGCGAACGCGGCGAGCGCCCCACGCAGCTGCACTTCTGCTTCGGCATATTCATGTCGATCGATCTGGACCAGCGCGAGCGAAGTCCGATAGTAGCCGGTGAGCAAATGGGGTCCGTGAGTTCGCAGGTTCATTTCCAAGGCCTGTCGAGCCAGCGCCTCCGCCGCAGCGGGTTGGCGTTGCTCGCGGGCGATTTTCGCCAGGGTGTCCAGGTTGCCGGCCACCTGGCGATTGCTCTCGCCATACATTCTTCGATAGCCGCGCAGCGCTTCCTCGGTCACCAGCTTTGCCTCCCGCAGCTTATGCCTCAGCCGCAGCACTTCGCCGAGCTGGCTCAGCGCCTGCGCGCGATCAGGATGCAGCTCGGGGAGAGTAGCGCGGTTGATGGCGACCGCCTCGCGGGCCGCATCCTCAGCCTTCTGCAGCTCGTCCTGCCAGGTAAAGGCACCGGACTGCTTGCGCAACACGTCGGCGACTTCGCTGTGGCGGGGACCCAGCAGGTCGCGGGTCAGTGCGAGCGCAGCCTCGAAGTGTTTCATCGCCTCGTCAGGTCGGCCGCGATTCATTTGCACCGAGCCCTGCATCGAGCGCAGGTCTGCGTAGAGAAACGAGTGCTCTTGCCCGAGGCGATGCAAGGCGGCCGCGCCTTCCTCGAGCAGTCGACTCGAATCTTCCAGGGCATCCACTTCTATCAGGGACCTTGCAAGCCCGATCATGACCTGAACGGTGGCTGCGTCGTCGCCGGCGCCGGACAGCTTCCTTCTGAGCGTCAACGCCTCCTGCAGGAAGCCGACGGACGTCCCGAACTCCAGGCGCCGGCGATAAGCGCGGCCGATCGACTCGAGTAATTGCGCGCGGACTTCCGGATCCTGATTCAGATCCTGGCGCACCCAACGGCCGGCGCGGTCCAGCAGCTCTTTCGCGGTCTCGGGCTGTCCGGTCTCGGCGTAGCCGAAGGGCTCGGTCTTCGACAATGTGTCCAGCATGAATCCGGCAACCTTCTCTGCTCTGCTGCTTTCCTGCTCGGCACGATCTCTGGCTGCGGCGACGCGCTGTATCTGAATCGATGTGCTGATGGCGAAGGCGACGACGAGGACGGCCGCTGCCACCGCTGCCGCGAACATCGCACGATTGCGGCGCGCGAGCTTGCGGAGGGTGTAGACGATGCTGGGTGGCCGGGCGAGGATCGGTTGGTGATGCAAGTGCCGCTGGATGTCGAGCAGCAGATCGTTGACGGTCTGATAGCGGCGCACCGGCTCCTTCTCCAGACACCGCATCACGATCCAGTCGAGATCGCCCTGGACGTCTTTCGCAGAACGCGCGAGAGACTTCAGCCGCGCCGAAGGCGTGAGCGGTTCCTCTTCACGGACCAGCCGGCGCATCTCTTCGGCGCTCGACTGCAGCAGCTTGTGAGTATCGAGCGGCGTGTGACCGGTCACCAGCTCATAGAGGAGCACACCGAGACTGTAGATATCGCTGCGCGTGTCGACGTTGCGCTGACTGTGATCCGTCTGCTCCGGACTGACGTAGGCCGGCGTGCCGATGAACTGGTCGACTGCGGTGTGCAGCGTCTGTTCGCTCATCGGGCCTTGCGTTGCTTTGGCGATGCCGAAGTCGATGACTTTCACCACCGGCAAGCCATCGTGCATCGTGACGAGCACATTGGAGGGCTTGATGTCCCGGTGCATCACGCCCTTGTGGTGGGCGTGCTGGATGGCCTGGCACACTTGCACGAACAGCTGCAGGCGCTCGGCAATCGACAGGTGCAGCTGCTCGCAGTATTCGGTGACCCTTATCCCGCGCACCAGCTCCATCACGAAGTAGGGTCGGCCCGCTGGCGTTGAGCCTGCATCGAACACTTTCGCGACGTTCGGGTGATCCATCAGCGCGAGCAGCTGTCGCTCGGCCTCGAAGCGCGCGACCACGGACTTCGTGTCCATCCCAGGCTTGATGATCTTCAGTGCGACATGACGCTTGACCGGCGCGAGTTGCTCGGCGAGATACGCGATGCCGCAGCCACCTTCGCCCAGCTCGCGCAGCAGCCGATACGCTCCGATCTGTTCGACGCAGCGCTCCGCCACGAAGTTGACCGCATCGGCGAACGAGTCGAGCAGTGCGGTGAGGCGGCCGAGTGCAGCGGAGTCGTCTGCGCAAGCGCGGGCTATGTAGCCGCTACGCTCCGCCGCCGGCATCGCCAGTGCACCCGCGAACAGGTCCTCGTCCCCAGGAGGTTGCGTCATTGTTGTTATCCGTCATCAATGCAACCGCAAATACGATCGTTCTTGAACTGCTAGTCGCTCCGGGCCGCAGCCGAAGACGTTCCGGGGCGCGTTTCCTCGGTTAGCGCATGCAGCTTATCGAGCTGCCCGCGATCAGTGTAGAAGCGAGCCACTCGCTCGCGCGCTGCCGCTTGAGCGCTTGCGTCGGCGTTCCGGTCGGCGCTGAGCGTGCGATAGCTGTTGACGAGGTAGGGTTCGGCCTCGACGGCCCTGCCTTGACGGTAAAGGGCTTCGCCCAGTCCGCTGGCGGACCGCGCCGCGCGCCATTCCGCTTCGTTGGCGCGTCGGGACCTGTTCATCGCGGCCATGAAGACAGCTTCAGCGTCCTTCAGTTGATTGGAGCGCAGCAGCGCCTCACCCAAATAGTGCTCCGCGGACGCCGTGTATGGATGGTCGGCGGGGACGACCTTCAGGAACGTGGTGATCGCCGCTCGCAGTTGCGTCTCGGCGTCGGCGTACTCCTTGCGTTCGATCTGTATGGCACCCAGAGAGGTGCGGTAGTACGCCGTCCGCCAGTGATCCAGTCCCTCCGCTCGGATCTGGGTCTCCAACGCCTCATGAGCGAATTGCTCCGCCTCGATCAGGTCATGTTGCGCCCACCGCACTTTCGCGAGCGAATCGAGGACGTCCGCAACGGGACGACCGTTGTCGCCGTAAATCGTACGGTTCGCGCGCAGAGCGTCCTTCAACAGGACGGAAGCTTCGTCCAGACGACCCAGACGACGCAGCGTTTCGCCGAGCTGCGACTGCGCACTCGTCCGATCGGGATGCAACGGGGGGAGGATCGTGGCGTAGATTTCTACGGCAGCACGGGCGTTGCGCTCGGCAGCGACGAAATCGTCCTTCCAGACGAAGGCAGTCGACTTGTCTACCAGCAGCGCTGCCGCCTCTGGATCGCGCCCGAGTTTGAGGTCCCGGAGCAGTGCGAGCGCCTCGTCGTAAAAGGCCTGCGCCGCGTCGGGCTTGCCCAGTTTCATCTGCGCGCGACCGCGATTTGCAATCATTCGAGCGTAGATTGCCGAATGCTGCTCGTTGAGCCTTTGCAGGATGTCTTTGGCTTCCACCAGCACCCCATCCGCCGCGACCACGTCACCGCCTTCGAGCATGGTCATCGCCAGGTTCAAGAGTGCCTCTGCGGTTGGCATGTCGTCCTGCCCGGCCGACAGGCTCTTGCGAAGTTGTACCGCTTCCTGCAGGAAGCTGACGGCGCTTTTGTCGTCGCCACGCCGTCGGTACGCACGCCCGATGGCCTCCATCAGTTTCGCGCGCACCAGCGGATGTCCGCTCAGGTCCTCGCGAACCCTGCGACCGGCGCGCGCCAGCAGTTCTTCGGCTGTCTCCGGGTGCGCCCCGTCTCTCAAGGAATAGGTCCAAGGATCGGCAGCGGAGAACGTGTCGAGCATGAACGTCGACACCTGCTCCGCACGGCTGTTTTCCTGCATGACGCGATCGCGCTCCGCGGCGATACGCTGCGCCTGAACATTCGAGACCACGGCGAATACGACGAGGAAGGCCACGAACGTCGCGCCGGCGGCCACGCCGAACGCGTGACGCCTGATGAAACGCTGCGAGTAGTAGAGCCAGTTGCCTTGTCGGGCCTGCACAGGCTCACGAGCCAGATAGCGGCGTACGTCGGACGCAAACTGCTCGATCGAGTTGTAACGATGAGTCGGCTCTTTGCGTAGCGCGCGCAGGACGATGGAGTCGATGTCGCCGACGAGTCGCTTCTGCAGCTTGTCCGGGGTGAGTCTGCGAGCGGCCGCGACGGCGAGCATCTCCGACTGTCCTTCGAGCGGACCGCTGTCGCGGGCACGTCTGACTGCGGCACTCGGCTTGGGTGGATCCGTGATGCAGATCGAACGTTCCAGCTCCAACTGACTTGCCGAAGCGGGTACCGTGTACGGCCGCAGGCCCGTGAGCAGCTCGTAGAGGACAACGCCGAGCGCGTAAACGTCGCTGCCTGTGGTTACCGGCCTGCCTAGAATCTGTTCGGGGCTCGCATATTCGGGCGTCAGCAGCCGATCGTTCATGCGCGTGAGCGCCATCGCTGCAGCGGCTTCGCCGGCATCGAGGAGCTTCGCGATGCCGAAGTCGAGCAGCTTCGGCGCACCTTCCGCGGTCACGAGAATGTTCGCCGGCTTCAGGTCGCGATGGACGACCAGGTTCTGGTGCGCGTACTGGACGGCGCTGCAAATGTCGAGGAAGAGCTGCAGCCGCTCGCGCACGCCCAGACGCTGACGATCGCAATAGCGATCGAGCGGCTCGCCGTGCACGTATTCCATGACGAGGTACGGATTGCCTTCCTCGGTTTCGCCCGCGTCGAGCAGGCGCGCGATGTTCGCGTGATTCAGGCTGGCAAGGATCTGGCGCTCGGCGCGGAAGCGCAGGCCGAGCTCGCCCTGCATCGTGCCGTTGTCGACGATCTTGATGGCAACCTGCGCCGAGTACTGGCGATCGGCGCGCTCGCCCAAATACACAGTGCCGGTGCCGCCGTGGCCGAGCACTGAAACGAGCTTGTAGTTGCCAATGACGCGGCCCACGAGTGCCTTGCGCCGGTCGCGCGTGGTGGTATCGAGCGCAGCACCGAGGGCCAACGTGAGCGGGCCGGTGCGCGCGCTGCCGGCATCGCAGACGAGCAGATCGAGCAACTCCGCGCGCAGCTCGGTGTCGCCGCTGGTTTCTTTCGCTACGAATGCCTGCCGCTCGGCCGGCGGCAACTCGACGGCGCGAGAGAACAGCGCTTGCAGCCGTTCCCAGCGATCATCGGAACCCTTCCCTGTGGCGTCCGCGCTCATGATGCTTCGGGTTCGCGACTCCGTACCGGGCGGATTTCTCGCAACATCCAGGCCTTGGCCAGG
>Ga0268265_10000980_pt1 | contig 26001 bp, 36 predicted proteins | sample KBSSwiS52_FD_190355 | JGI IMG/M metagenome (GOLD analysis project Ga0268265, IMG submission 190355) | Switchgrass rhizosphere microbial communities from Kellogg Biological Station, Michigan, USA - KBS Switchgrass S5-2 (SPAdes) (version 2) | ecosystem: Host-associated > Plants > Roots >... | reverse complement strand
CACCGGAGCGCCGGGATGCTCGGCCTTGAGCTTTAGCAGTTCGGTCTCGGAAAACGCCTGGTGGACGATGCAGATGCCCGGCCACAGCAGCATCTCCCGACTGGTCTTCCGCGCGAGATAGCCGCCGAGGTGCCGGTCAGGGCCGAAGATGATCTTCTGATCCGCGGGAATCTGCTTGAGAATGATGTCCGCCGATGAGCTGGTGACGATGATGTCGCTCAAGGCTTTCACCGCGGCCGAGCAGTTGATGTAGGTCAGCGCAATATGGTCGGGGTGTGCCGCGCGGAACGCCGCGAACTGATCGGGCGGGCAGCTGTCCTCGAGGCTGCAGCCGGCATCCATGTCGGGCAGGATCACGATCTTCTCAGGGCTCAGGATCTTGGCCGTCTCGGCCATGAAGCGAACGCCGCAAAAGGCAATCACGTCGGCGTCGGTCGCCGCGGCCTTGCGCGACAGATCAAGGCTGTCGCCGACGAAATCGGCAAGGTCCTGGATTGCCGGCTTCTGGTAATAATGGGCGAGGATCACGGCGTTCCGCTCGACCTTGAGCCGCTGGATTTCGGCGAGCAGGTCGATGCCTTTCAGGCTTTGCGGTTGTGCAGTCATTTTTGTGCCTGTGCCGCGCGGCGGCGCTCCGCTTCGTTGATCGCTTGCTCATATGGGGTGGAAAGGTCGACGTAGCTAGCCTCGTCGGTCCCCTCGGTCGGGAAGCGGGCAATCACCTTCGCATCCTTGAAGCCCGCCGCGACCAGCGGCATCGCGAAGCTGCGCTCGACCGCCGCTCGCGCCGCCTGATGGGCGAGCCGCATCTGCATCGGTCCCTGGGCCTGTTTGCGCAGGTCGGCGACAGCCTTGGCGCGGTTCGCCGAATCCAAGGTTTCGTCGGCGTTGGTCAAAGCCGACAGCACACCGCCGGCGCCATATTCCTGCGCCGCATTCAGATCGACGTCGGGCCCGGCGATTTCGATTTCGGGCAGCTGGACGCTGAGCGTTTGGCTCGACGCGTCCCAGGTTACGTCGTCGGGCTGAAGCTTCGCCAGATCGAGCTCATAGCGGACGTCGCCGGGCAGGATCAGCGTGCGCTTGGTCGACAGCCCGAACTGGCTGGTGGTCGAGGTCGTGACCGACACATAGCGGGCGACGAAGGCGGTCAACCGGTTCTGCGCCCGCATCGATTCCAGGCTGGCGCTGGCGATGGTCTTGGGGTTGGGGCCGCCGAAAATCCGGTCGGCGATACCGGTGGTGACGCCGAGCAGCAGTCCGAGCAGCAGCGCGACGACGATCAGCCCTATCACGAGGGGTTTGGTCAGGCGGTTGTCCATCGGTCTCCGTCGCTCTGAACGAGGCCGCGCCGCTCAAGGTCCAGCAAATGCGCGAACACCGACCCGCCGGCCGCGGTCACCAGCCGTGAGTCGAGCCCGGGGTAGGCGTTGGCGACGATGTCGGGGATGCCGCGCGGCTGCTCGCCGACCAGCTTCAGGATCTGCCGCTCGCGCTGCATCCGGTGGCCCATCAGGCCGCGCACATATTGCTCGGGTTTGGTCACTGCCGGACCGTGCGCCGGGTAATAAATGCGGTCGTCGCGCTGGCGCAACTTGTCGAGGCTCGCCATGTACGCGGCCATATCGCCGTCGGGCGGGAAAACGACGGTCGTCGACCAGCCCATCACATGGTCGCCGGTCAACAGCGCACCCTGATAAGCGAAGCACAAATGGTTCGAGGTGTGGCCGGGGGTCGCGACCGCGACGAGGTTCTGTCCGTCGATCACGATTGCCTCGCCGTCGGCGAGGACGCGGTCGGGCGCATAGTCGCCGTCGAACGCTGCGTCGGCGCGCGGTCCGGCGGTCTCGAGCGCCAGCGGCGCGCAGCCGACGATCGGCGCGCCGATTCGCGCGGCCAATGGCTTGGCCGCCGGACTGTGGTCGCGATGGGTGTGGGTGCACATGATCGCGGTCACCGGCCGACCGCCGATCGCCGCCTCGATCGCATCGATATGCTCGGGCAAATCGGGCCCGGGATCGATGATCGCGAGTTCGCGCTCCCCGATCAGATAGGTCTGGGTACCAAAGTAGGTGAACGCCGACGGGTTGTGCGCCAGCAGCCGCCCAATCCCCGGCTCCAGCTGCTCCAATTTTGCGTAAGGCGCGTCCACGCCGCCGCCTCTGCCACGCCGCTCGGGCGGTTGCTAGCAGCGCAATTCGTACGGCCCGCGGGTGTCGACCACCTGCGTCGATGAGCCGGCCGCGCGAACCACCTGAATCTCGATCTGGCTTCCGGCTACGCCCTGGCAGACTCGCGCCGGCAAGGCGAAGCGCTGGCTCTGGCCGCGCCGGAGCTGAAGGAGCGCGACTTCCGCGCGATTGTCGCCCCGCCGCATGAACCGCAGGCTGGTGCCCCGCGCAATGTCCTCATCGGCGCGGACGGTCACGTACATGTCGCGTTCGAGCTGGTCGCACGGGACTTCGGCGCTGACGGTATTGGTGGCGAGACAGCGCAAGCTTAGGCGCGGCGCTGGCAGCGGCGGCGGCGCGTTGGCTGCCATCACGCCGATGGCGGCCGCCGGCTTCGGCGCGGGCATCGGCGGCAGCGCGGAATATTCGACCGGGCCACCGGTGGGTGAGGTCAGCAGCGAGGGGGGCCGCGGCGTCGGGAGCACCGACGGCGGCGAAAGGGCGAAAGTCGTCGTCGGCGGCGGGCTGCCGTTAACGACCGGCGTCAATCGCGCGATCTCGACATTCAACGCCGCGATCACCTGCTCCCTGGCGTCCGCGGACATGCCGGCATTTGCGCCCACCTTGGCGGCGGCGTCCTTGAGCGTGCGCAGCCAGGCGGCGTCACTCTGCCCGGTCGTGCCGCATAATTTGACCTTCGAACTGTGCGGTTTGCCATCGACCGTGACGTGGACGATCGTCTGGAATTGATGCGCTTCGCAATCGGCGATCACTGGGTCGGGACTCGCGGCCACAGGCGCGGCGGCCATCAGCAACGCAAACAGAAACGTCATCGAAAACTTTCCCCACCGCTTGAGAGGCTCTGTCCCCTCTCCGTCGTGAACGCCCGCTGACCCGTTCAGGCGCGAACCAGCGACGGCGGCGCCACCGTCGTCAATCCTGCTAGCCGCCCGGCGCGCCGGGCGAAGGCGGCCGGATAGACCCGCCCGAACAATGCCTCCATGCTGCGATCCCAGCTGAACTGCAATGCGTGGGCGCGCGCCCGTTCCGACATCGCCGAGCGGTCCGCGGTCCAGATTTCGAGAATGTTGCGAGCCATGGCATCGGCATCGCCGACCTGACCCAACCGACCGGTCGCATCGGTAACCCGATCGATCATCGCCCCGGCGGCGACTCCGACCACCGGCAGGCCCGACGCCTGGGCCTCGACGATCGAAATCCCGAACGTCTCGTCGGCCATGGCCGAAACATAGATATCCGCGCTGGCCAGCCAACGGGCAAGTTCCGGCCGACCGTGGACGTAGCCGGGCATGATGATGCGCGGGTCGTCGAGGGCCGCGATGCCGTCTTTCAGCGGGCCTTCGCCGAGCAGCACCAGCTTCGCGCCGAGCTCCTCGGGCAATTTCCGGAAGGCGTCGACCACGACATCGGGTTTCTTCTCGCCGTCGAGGCGACCGACATAGATCAGCAGCGGCTGGCCGTCGGCCATGCCGAGGCGCTGGCGGAGCGACGGATCGCGTTTCGCCGGCGCGAACTCGCCGACTTCGACGCCCAACGGCACGACATCGACATTCTCGATCCCGAGCGACCGCAATTTCGACGTGCCGCCGTTCTCGCTGAGCGAATAGAGCGCGTCGAACCGGCGATAGAGCGCGCCGCAATAGGTGTAGCATATGCGCCTGCACAGCTTGGCGAGAGGCCGCCCGATGAATTTCGCGAACGGCCGCTCGACATAAACCGTCGGGAAATCGGTCATGTAGGCGGCGACCAACGCCGTATCCGGGTTGCGCTTGCGGTAGCCGATCGCCGCCCACGGCAGATTGTAAGCGTCCTGGCATTCGATCAGGTCGGGGCGAAACCGCTCAAGCCCTGCCTTCACTGCACCATTGCGCAGCATGAAGCGATAATTCGGGCTCCCCGGGACGCGCGGCGAAGCGACGGTGACGGTAATCGCCCGGCCCTCTTCGATGACCTCGTCCCGTGATCCGGGAATGATCGCCAAATGGCGGTGTGGCGTGGACTCGAGGATGTGCCGCCGCTTGTGCAGCAAATAGGTGCGCACGCCGCCGCCGACCTCGGACCAGCTCTGGGTGAGGTCGCAGAACAATTTGGGCCCGGTCAGGCGGTGGGGATCGGGGTCTTCACGGCTCATGCACAGCCCCAACACCGACGAACGTGCAAAGTGCCATCATCCTTCAGGAGGGGGCAAATATGTCGGAAATTTTTACGCATTCGCCCACGACCTCAATGCCATTGGACTAGAAAATGGCGAAAATCAGCCGTTTCCTCCAATTGGCACGCCGGTTGCTACTATAAGCGCGTCCACTTGGTTCCACGCCAAAACCAAAGGGGCGGCTCAAGCGGTTCTCTGGTCCCGCGAACAGCCGCCCCTTTTCTTATGCGGTGGGCGCGAGCAGCTGCTGAAGTTCGCCGCTTTCGAACATTTCCATCATGATGTCCGATCCGCCGACGAATTCGCCGCGCACGTAAAGCTGCGGCACCGTCGGCCAGTCGCTGTAATCCTTGATGCCCTGACGGATTTCCGGGTCCTGCAGCACGTCCACCGTCTCGTAGGTGGCCCCGAGGCGATCGAGAATTGCGATGCCGCGGCTCGAAAAGCCGCACTGCGGGAACAGCGCCGTGCCCTTCATGAACAGAACGATGTCATGGCCGTTGACGATCTCGGCAATCCGGGCCTGCGCGTCACTCACTTGCTATTCTCCATGTCGGGCGCTGCGGTTTGCAACTGCAGTGCGTGAAGTTCGCCCCCCACTCGACCCCCCAATGCGGCATAAACCAGCTGATGCTGCTTGATGCGGCTCAATCCCGCGAAGCGCTCGCTCACCACCTTGGCGGCATAATGGTCGCCGTCCCCGGCGAGGTCGGTGATCGCGACCTCCGCGTCCGGAATAGCGTCCTTGATCATTCGTTCGATTTCGGAAGCGGCCATCGGCATTACAAGTTGCTGCTCTCGATGATCTGCCGCCGCGCCTCGATTTCCTTGTTGCGCAGCGCCTCCTGGACACTGGCCTGATCGATCTCGATCCCCGCCGCCGTCAGGTCGCCGAGCACCTTGCGCACCACGTCATGGTCGCCCGCTTCCTCGAAATCCGAGTGCACCACGTCCTTCGCGTAGGAATCGGCCTCGGCATCGCTCAAGCCCATCTGCCGCGCCGCCCAATGTCCGAGCAGCCGGTTGCGCCGCGCGGTGATGCGGAATTTCATTTCCTCGTCGTGCGCGAACTTGGATTCAAACGCGCGTTCGCGGTCGTTGAAGTTGGTCATGTACGTCCCTCGGCCATTTGCCCGCGAGATAGGCGTAGCGATGCTGCGACGCAACGTCAGTGCGGGCCGGCGTTGCGCCCACGTAACCAGACGGCCACGGCCAGCGCCAGGCCCGCGGCACAGGTGTCGGCGAGCCAATCGATGACATCGCTGTCGCGATGCAGCATCGGGATCGCCTGGACGAGTTCGATGACTGCGCCGAACAATGACAAGCGAATAGCCAGCCAAACGACCGGCGTGGCGGAGTAAGCGAAGACGGCAAGCAGGCCCAGAACGGCGAAGGCAATGATGTGCTGGACCTTGTCCGACGGCGACAGGGGAACCTCGGGCGGGTGGGGCAAGATCGCCATGGTGAAAGCAAACGCCGCCGCCGCCCAGAAAATGATCCGCACTGTCCGGCTGTCCCGCCAGCGGCGGAGATTCAAAGCGTCACCACCAGCTTGCCGATCGCTCGGCGGTCGCGCAGCGCGGCGATCGCCTCGCCGCCGCGTTCGAGCGGGTAAGTCGCGCTGACCTTCGGCGCGATCTGCCCTTCCGCCCACCAGTGGAACAATTGCTCGACGTGCGCGGCGTTGCGCTGCGGGTCGCGCGCCGCGAATGCGCCCCAGAACACCCCGCACACATCGCAACTCTTGAGCAAGGTGAGGTTGAGCGGGAGCTTGGGAATGCCGGCGGGGAAACCGACGACGAGGAAACGCCCCTCCCAGCCGATGCTGCGCAGCGCCGCCTCGGCATAATCGCCGCCGACCGGATCGAGAATCACGTCGGCGCCATCGGGTCCGACCGCATCCTTGAACAATTGCGTCAGCGCTTTCGGGTCGAGGTCGCCGGTCGGATAAACAATCGCCACGTCGGCGCCCGCATCGCGCGCGGCCTGCGCCTTGCCGTCCGACGAGACGGCGGCGATCACCCGCGCCCCGAGCGCCTTGCCGATCTCGACTCCGGCGATACCGACCCCACCGGCCGCGCCAAGCACGAGCAGAGTCTGACCCGCCTGCAACCGTCCACGGTCAACCAACGCATGGATCGCCGTCGCGTAGGTCAGGAGCAGCGCCGAGCCCTCGGCGAAGCTGCGTTCCGGCGGCAGCGGGATCGCGCGCGCGGCCGGGATCACGACCTTCTCGACCAGCCCGCCGAAACCGGTCGCGGCGATGATGCGGTCGCCAGCGCTCCAGCCGCTGACTCCCTCGCCGACTGCCTCGACCTCACCCGCGATCTCGCTGCCCGGCGCAAACGGGCGCGGCGGCTTCAGCTGATATTTGTCCTCGATGATCAGGACGTCGGGATAATTGATCGAGCAAGCGCGCACCCGGACCAGCAGCTCGCCCGGGCCCGCCACCGGATCGGGAAGATCGCGAAGCTGCAGCGTCTCCGACCCGCCCGGCGTCTCACTCAGCAATGCGCGCATATCGCCTCCCGCTCTGCCTCTTAATCAGGCAACAACTGGTTTCCTATGGCCACAGACGCGCGCGAGGCATATCCTGCGTCGTGACACAGAGGGAGGCGCTGATGCTTATTTTCGGTTCGCTGCTGATGAGCTCCGTCATCGCGACCACACCGGCAACGCCGCTGCCGTGGTTCAACCTCAACGATTATCCGACCAAGGCCTTTGAACGCGAATGGCAGGGGACGACGAACTTCGACGTGATTGTCGATCCGCAAGGGCGTTCGACCGACTGCCGGATCGAAAAATCCAGTGGTCACGAGCTCCTCGACCGTTCGGCCTGCTGGGTGGCGATGAAGCGAGCTCACTTCACCCCGGCGATCGGCGCCGATGGCCAGCGTGCATTCGGCGTCTATCGGACGCAGGTCGTGTGGTCGCGGCCGGATCGCACCGGCATCCAGCGCGACCTCGGGCCCGACCTCGAAGTCAGCGTCAACCAGCTTCCGCCGGGAACGCCGGAGGCGGTCAAGCTCGCTTACTTCGTCGACGCGGCGGGCAACCCGTCGGCGTGCACGGCGTTGCCCGACAGCGCGAAGCAGTCCACCCGGCTTATCGATCTCGCTTGCCAGGCGCTGTTCCAGCAGCTTCCACGTCAGGCGGTCAGGGCCAACGGCGCTGCCGTCGCCGCGGTGAAGACCGCAGCGGTCAAGGTCGTCGCCCAGAAATAGTGATCATCCGGCCGAATGGCGGATGTAATAAGTGATGTGCTCGAACAGCAGGAGCAGCGCGGCCAGCAAGGCCGACGTTAGCGCGACCTCCTGTGCCTGGCGCCAGGTCATTCGACGTATTGCGCCGAGGTCTTCTGGCGCACTTCGTCGCGGGTCAGGCCCGGCGCCAATTCGATCAGCTTGAACGGACTGTCGTGATCGGGGCGGTGAAACACCGCGAGGTCGGTGATGATCATGTCGACGACGTTCTTGCCGGTCAGCGGCAGCGTACACTCGGGGATGAACTTGGCGTCGCCGCTTTTGGAGGTGTGCTCCATCACGACGATGATCTTCTTGACCCCGGCGACAAGGTCCATCGCCCCGCCCATGCCCTTGATCATCTTGCCCGGGACCATCCAGTTGGCGAGGTCGCCTTTTTCGCTGACTTCCATCCCGCCGAGCACCGCGAGATCGATGTGCCCGCCGCGGATCATCGCAAAGCTCTGCGCTGAGTCGAAATAAGAAGATTGCGGCAGCTCACTGATCGTCTGCTTGCCGGCGTTGATCAGGTCAGGGTCGACCTCGTCCTCGTACGGGAACGGCCCGATGCCAAGCATCCCGTTCTCGCTCTGCAGCGTCACCGTCATCCCGGCGGGGATATTGTTAGCCACCAGGGTCGGAATGCCGATCCCGAGGTTGACGTAATAACCGTCCTGCAGCTCCTTCGCCGCGCGCGCCGCCATATCGTTGCGATCCCAGGGCATTACGCCGCCTCCCTTTCGCGCACGGTGCGGAACTCGATTTTCTTGTCGTAGGGCGCGCCAAGGATCAGCCGGTTCACATAGATCGACGGCAGATGGATGCAGTCGGGGTCGAGGCTGCCGACCGGCACGATCTCCTCAACCTCGGCGACACAGATCTTGCCGCAGGTCGCGGCCGGTTGGTTGAAGTTGCGCGCGGTCTTGTGGAACATGAGGTTGCCGCTCTCGTCGGCCTTCCAGCCCTTGATCAGCGACAGATCGGCGCGGATGCCGCGTTCGAGGATGTAATCCTCGCCGTCGAACGCTTTGACCTCCTTGCCCTCGGCGACCTGGGTGCCGACGCCGGTCTTGGTATAGAAGCCCGGAATTCCCGCCCCGCCCGCGCGCATCCGCTCGGCCAGCGTGCCCTGGGGACAGAACTCAACCTCGAGTTCGCCCGCCAGAAACTGCCGCTCGAATTCCTTATTCTCGCCGACGTAGGAGCTGATCATCTTCGCGACCTGCCGTGTCCTGAGGAGCTTACCGAGCCCCTCATTATCGATGCCGGCATTGTTGGAGGCGATGGTCAGATTCTTGACCCCGCTCGCGACCACCGCGTCGATCAGCCGCTCGGGAATACCGCACAGCCCGAAGCCGCCGGCGGCGAGGGTCATGCCGTCACGGAGCAGCCCGTCGAGCGCGCCTTCCGCATTGGGATAGATTTTCTGCATAAGCCGCCCATAGAAAAGCCGCGGCGCTTGCTCAAGCGAGGCGCGGCGTTAGCTCGCCTTCGCCGGACGATAAGTGAAGTCGAAGTTGGGCGCCCACGTCTTGCCCTCGTCGGTCGACTGGTCACCCCATTGGCGGACCGAACCGTCGGCATTCTTCGCATAGCTCATCCGCACCAGCGGCCCGCCCCACTTGCCGCTGATCACCATCGCCTTGCCGTCCCAACTGCCCGTGAAAAACGCCCGTGCCCCGCTCGAATCGATCCAGAATTGCTCCCAATGCTTTTCGCCGGGAACGTAGACGCTCAGCGATCCGCCGGGCTGATTGCTGAGCGGCATCCAATTCTCCCGAATGCCGCAGCCATAGACTTTCTCGATCAGGCTGTGCGCGACGAGGGTGCCCTTGCCGGTCGGATAAACGTCCCAGCGGCCGACCCAGAAATCGAGCTGATGAAACTCCGCCGCCGCGCACGGCGCGGCCGGAGGTGGCGTCGCGGGCGCGGATTGCTGCGCGAACGCCGGGCCGGCTACGGCCAGCAGTCCCCCAATCATCCACCTCATAACCGTCTCCCCATCATGATCGCGTCGAGCGCAGGCCCGCGGCTTTGATCCCGGCTTCGGCGCACGCGGCATCGTCAGTCGGCGCTTCGCCCGACACGCCGACCGCGCCAAGGCGGGTTTTGCCATCCGCGGCGAACACCGGAAGGCCGCCGGGGACGATCACGACATGCGGCGCCTCGGCAAAGCCCGGCGTCCCCCGCGCGTTTTCAAGCATCTGCGCGGTCGAGAAGCCCCAGGCGGCAGCGGCTTGCGCCTTGGCCATCGAGAAATCGAATATTCCGGTCCCGTTGCCATCCATCCGCAACGCCGCGACCGGGTGACCGCCGATATCGACGACGACGATGGCGTGGCTCTGTTGCTTGGCGGTCGAATGGGCAACGCAGCCGGCGACAATGGCTTGCGCGGATTTGGCGTCGAGGCCTGATGTGGGTTGGGCTGCGGCGGCTGATGCCAGCAGGATCGTCGACAGTAGAATCAGGCGCATTGAGCGTCCTCCCGTCGCTGCAAGCGTAGCGCAGCAATCCCGTTCGGATTGCCGCGGCGCTGCGGGCCTCGCAACGACGTTTCGACCAACTAACCGCGCAGCACCGCCAGCGCTTCGTCCCGGCGGTCCCGCGGCACGAAGATGTGGTCGTGATGGAGCGCCGCGATGATGTTGGCGCTGATCCCGGCCTCGGTCAGGCGCGCGGACAGCACCGCGGTCAATCCCACGGCCTCGAGGCTCGAATGAACGCCGAGGCTGATCCGGGCCCATTCGCCGGACACGTCCGGCTGAATCAACGTCAGGCCTTCGGCTTCGCGCACGATCGCAAAGTCGGCGTCAGCCAACGTCGGGTCGGCGGTGCCAATGAAGCTGTAGCGCTCGTCGTGAAGCTCAGGATCGAGCGTCGCGAGGAGTCGCGAAAGGTCGCGTTCCCCGCCCAATGCCTAGCTGCGCAGCTTGGCGAACACGCCCTGCAATTGCATCGCGTTGGACATGTCGCCCTCGACCTTGAGCTTGCCCATCATGAACGCGGTCATCCCGTCGAGCTGGCCGGCGGCAAGCTGCTGCCAATCGTCCCAGCCGATCTTGATCGTGGTTTCGGCGGCGCCATCCTCTTCGGTGATCTGCTCCGCCGCGCCATCGAGCATGATCGTGCCCTGGTCGCCGCCGAAATCGATTTTCACCCGGCGCCCGGGGATCCACGCCTGCCCGTCCTGCATGCGCTGAACCAGTTCCTGCTTGGTCATTGTTGGCTTACTCCTTTGTCAGCAGGCTAGCGGGGCGTTCGAGGCGAAACAACATCCTCTCCGTCGCGCAGCGATGGGGAGGGGGACCGCTCAGCGCAGCTGAGTGGTGGAGGGGCCACAAAGCCGGACCAAGCCATCCGCGACCGATAGGGCATCCGCCAGGACTTCGGACGCTGGAACTCGAATGATCTTCAGCCCGAGACCCCGCATGAACTCGTCACGAGCTTCATCGCGCTCCACCGTGAAATCATGCGTCTGCCCATCAACCTCGATGACCAGCTTGGCTGCCGGGCAGTAGAAGTCGGCGACGTACGGGCCAATCGGGTGCTGACGCCGGAAGCTTACGCCGCCGGGCGAGCGGCGGAGCAGCGCCCAGAGCTTTACTTCTGGCAGGCTCATCGCCCGCCGCTGCTGTCTGGCCAACTGCATCGATTTCTTGGTGGCGTGCATGGCCCCTCCACCATTCGCTCTGCGGCGAATGGTCCCCCTCCCCACGAGCTTCGCTCGCAGGGAGGATGAGTCAAGGCAAACATCCTCTCCGTCGCGCAGCGATGGGGAGGGGGACCGCTCAGCGCAGCTGAGTGGTGGAGGGGCCGAGTTGCAGCGGTAACAAGCGACGCCTATCTGGCCGCCATGGGATACGAAACAGACCTCAAGCTCTTCATCGACGGCGTGTGGAAGACCGGCGAAGGCCGCGACTGCCACGACGTCATCAACCCGGTCGACGCACAGCCGATCGCCGCTCTGCCTTATGCGACCAAGGCCGACCTCGACGAGGCCCTCGCCGCGTCAGAGCGGGCGTGGCCCGAATGGCGCGCGATGGACGTCGAGAAGCGCGGCGCGATCCTTCACAAGGCGGCGGCACTGATGCGCGAGCGCGTCGATCTGATCGCCGCGACGATGACCCAGGAACAGGGCAAGCCGCTGCAGGAAGCCAAGCTCGAAACACTGGCGTCGGCGCAATTGTTCGACTGGTACGCCGAGGACGCCAAGCGCGATTACGGCCGCACCCTCGTCCGTCCCGCCGGTCAATTGAGCCGCGTGATCCGCCAGCCGGTCGGCCCGGTCGCGACCTTCACCCCGTGGAATTTCCCGCTCTATCTGCTGGCGAAGAAGGTCAGTGCCGCGCTCGCCACCGGCTGCACCGTGATCTCGCGGCCGCCGCATGAAACCCCGGGCGTCGGTACCGAGATGTTCCGCGCGCTAGCTGATGCCGGCATCCCCGCGGGCGTCGCCCAGCTGGTCCACGGCGACAGCCGCCTGATCAGCGACACGCTGATCGCCAGCCGCGTGATCCGCAAGATCAGCTTCACCGGTTCGACCAACGTCGGCAAGCATCTGATGCGGCTGTGCGCCGACTCGATGACCCGCGTGACGATGGAGCTCGGCGGCCACGCGCCGGTGCTGATTTTCGACGATTGCGACCTCGAAAAGACGCTCGACATGGTGGTCCCGCAGAAATTCCGGAACGCCGGCCAGGTGTGCGTCTCGCCGACCCGCTTCTACGTCCAGAGCGGCATCTATGATGCCTTCATCAAGGGCTTCGCCGAGCGCACCGCCAAGGTGAAGGTCGGCAACGGGCTTGAGGCGGACACCAAGATGGGCCCGCTTGCCAACAGCCGCCGGCCCGATGCGATCGATGCTTTGGTCCAGGATGCCAAGGCCAAGGGCGCGCGGATCATGGCCGGCGGCGAACGCGGCGATGGCGGCTTCTTCTTCCAGCCGACCTTGCTTGCCGACGTCCCCAACGAGGCCGACATCATGAACGACGAGCCGTTCGGCCCGGTCGCGGTATCGCGCCCGTTCGACACGTTCGAGGAAGCGATCGAGCAGGCCAACCGCCTGCCCTTCGGCCTCGCCGCCTTCGCCTTCACCGAAAACGGCCGCCGCGCCAATTTGATCGGCGACCTGGTTGAGAGCGGCATGGTCGGGATCAACACCTTCGCCATCAGCGGCGCCGACACGCCGTTCGGCGGGGTTAAGGATTCAGGTTTCGGCTCCGAGGGCGGGAAAGAGGGGCTGGAGAGCTACCAGGTCGTGAAGGCGATCCATCAGGCGTGATTGGCGATGAGCCCAGTTTTCGGGGCGTCGTATTCGCCGAGCTAGTTTCACGAGCTTCGATGAAACGCGCCGGTGCGTCGCTCGCGGAGCTGAGCGGACAACCCCTAACAAGGCCAAGCGAATTTAGAAGCGGCTTGATCGACCAATGGGAGGCTGCGTGGATCAAGCCCGTGAATCAGTTGACCTGTGAAGAAGTGCTCTGTCTTTTTAGCCAAGGCAGCGGCCTGCCTTGGCTCGCCGATCCGATCGCCGAGTTCGTAGAGAGTTATCCGGACGCCGAGACTGCTTTTTATCCGGGCGACATGACGATTGAAGCGCTGCGTCAATTCGACCGTCTGAAAGAGGCCGATGCACGAGCGGCAAGACGTATCGAATTATTGGACCTTACAGGCCTCATTGAATCAGCATTCAGCTTTAGTCGCCCTCTCCGGCGCGAAGCTGAAAGCCTTTACGAGGCTATCAAGTCCCAGTGTGCGTAGCTAAGGGCGCGACATGACCACACGCACCGGCGGCCGCATCCTCGTCGACCAGCTCGCAATCCAAGGCTGCGACCGCATTTTCACCGTTCCGGGCGAGAGCTTCCTCGCCGTGCTCGACGCGCTCCACGACACGCCCGCTATCGACACCATCGTCTGCCGCCAGGAGGGCGGGGTCACCTACATGGCCGACGCCGACGGCAAGATGACCGGGCGTCCGGGCATCGCCTTCGTCACCCGCGGGCCGGGCGCGACCAACGCCAGCGGCGGGGTCCACGTCGCCTTCCAGGATTCGACCCCGATGATCCTGTTCATCGGCGACGTCGCGCGCGGCGACCGCGACCGCGAGGGCTTTCAGGAAATCGACTTCCCGGCGTTCTTCGGCCCCATCGCCAAATGGGCGGCGCGGATCGAGGATGCCGCGCGCATCCCCGAATATGTCGCGCGGGCCTATCGCGTCGCGACCGCCGGCCGCCCCGGCCCGGTCGTGCTCGCGCTGCCCGAGGACATGCTGCGCGACGAGGTCGACGTGCTCGACCGCCCCCGCGTCCCGCCGCTCGCCGAGGCGCCCGATTGCGGCGCGGTCCAGGCGATGTTTGAGCTGCTCAAGGACGCGACCAACCCGATCGCCATCGTCGGCGGCGCCGACTGGAGCCCGCGCGCGTCGCACCATTTCGCCAATTTCGCCTTCCGTTACGGCATCCCGGTCGCCGCCGCGTTCCGCCGCCAGGATGCGATCTGCAACAGCTGCCAGGTCTATGCCGGGCAACTCGGTTACGGCCCCAACCCCAAGCTGCAGCAGCGAATCCGCGACGCCGATCTGATCCTCGCGGTCGGCGCGCGCCTCGGGGAATCGACCACCGACGGCTACACCCTGATCACGCCTGGCCATCCCGGCCAGACCCTGGTCCACGTCCACCCCGACCCCAATGAGCTCGGCCGCGTCTATCACGCCGACCTCCCAATCTGCGCCGACATGGGCGAGTTCGCCGAGATGATCGACGAGTGGAGCGACCCCGACCTCGTGCGATTCAAGTGCGGCGAGGAAGCGCATCAGGAATGGCTCGACTGGTCCGAGCCGGCTCCACGCAAAGGCGTGAAGCTCGACCTCGGCCCGTGCGTCGCCGCGATGCGCGACAAACTCCCCGACAACACCATCATCTGCAACGGCGCGGGCAATTTCTCGGGCTGGTGGCACCGCTACTGGCGCTACGGCCCGATGCCGACGCAACTCGCGCCGACTTCGGGCACGATGGGCTACGGCCTCCCGGCCGCGGTCGCCGCCGCAATCCGCTTCCGTGACCGCCCCGTGGTGTGCGTCGCCGGCGACGGCGATTTCCTGATGAACGGCCAGGAACTGGCGACCGCCGCGCAATATGGCGCCGACGTCATCGTCATCGTCGTCGACAACGGCGCCTACGGCACCATCCGCATGCACCAGGAACGCGACTATCCCGAGCGGATCAGCGCGACCAAGCTCGACAATCCCGACTTCGCCGCGCTGGCCCGCGCGTTCGGCGGCTGGGCCGAGACGGTCGAGACCACCGAAGCCTTCGCCCCCGCGCTCGACGCGGCGATGGAGCGCAAGGGCATCCGCCTGCTTCACTGCAAAACCGACGTCGAGCACATCACCAACGCCACCACGGATCGCGACTCTTCCGAAAAAGCGCGGGCACGTTAAGGTCGGGTAATGCGGGTCACCGGCGACTATGCAAAGAACGATTACGTCCTGGTCGAGGAGCTGGTCGCGCCCGAGATTTGCACGGCGTTGTGCGAGCAGCTGGAGACACGCATCCGGTCGAACGGCATGACCTTCCAATCCTTCGCCATGTCGCAGCCGTTGACGCGCCAGCCGACCGTCGAGATCACCGGCCACCAAAGTCCGCTGCTGCTGTCGTTCCTGTGGGGCCTCACGCCCATCGTCAGCCAACTGACCGGCGCCGACCTGCTGCCGAGCTTCGATTATTTCCGCATCTATCCGGGAGATGACATCTGCCGGGTCCATTCGGATCGCCCATCATGCGAGCACAGCGCTTCGCTGACCCTCGCCTATAGCGACGGCAAGCCCTGGAACCTGCAAATCGGCACCTGGCCAATCGACGATCCGAAATCCCTGAACGAGGATTTCGGCGACGAGCCGTTCGCGTCGATCGCGATGAAACCGGGCGATGCAGTGCTGTATCGCGGCGCCAAGCACCGCCATGGTCGCATCGAGCCGAACCCCAATGGCTGGTCGGCGCACCTTTTCCTGCAATGGGTCGAGCGCGGCGGTGCGCACAGCGCTCATGCTTTCGATGCCGAGGCGCTCAGGGAATCACGCAAGACAGGCGATCGAGTCCAAGCCTAGGACGATCGCTCCTGATCGACTTCAGCCATCCCATCCCTCCTCGCCGATCAGCGGCACGAAGCGGACCGCGCCCAGATTCTCCTGCTTCAATATGCCATCGACCTGTTTGGTCACCTTGATCAGTTCCTGCATCCCGCCGGGGTCGCCGATCGGCATCACCAGCCGTCCGCCGGGCACCAGTTGGGCGATCAGTGCTTCCGGCACGTGGCTGCCGCTCGCCGCCGCGAGGATCGCGTCGTACGGCGCTTCCGCGCGCCAGCCCTTGGTCCCATCGCCCTCGACGATCTCGATATTGTCAAAGCCAAGCTGCCGCAGCCGCAAGCGCGCGATCTCGATCAATTCGTCCTGGCGCTCGATCGCTACCACCGAACCGGCGATACGGCTGATCAGCGCCGCCGCATAACCCGAGCCAGCCCCGACTTCGAGCACGCGGTCGCTCGGACCGATGCGGGCGGCCTGAACCATCAGCGCGACGATATAGGGCTGTGAGATGGTTTGCCCGGCCTCGATCGGCAGCGGATGGTCGCCGTACGCAAGGTGCGTGTGCTCCGCGGCCACGAACGCCTCGCGCGGCACAGTTAGGAACGCGTCGAGAATCTCGCGCTCATGGATACCCCGGCGCTTGAGCTGCCGCTCAACCATCGCCTCGCGCTCGGCCACGAAGTCTGTCATGGTTTCGGCCATGGTCCCACCTCGGCTGGAAAACCCTAAGCGAAGGAGGCCGTTCCGCCAATGACCGCAAGCGATAGCGCGTTCACCGGGTCGATCCCCGCGCTTTATGACCGCTGCCTCGGGCCGTTGCTGTTCCGGCCGTTCGCGATCGAGGCCGCGCATCGCGTGCGCGACTGGCGTCCGGGGCGCGTGCTGGAAACGGCGGCGGGCACCGGCATCCTGACCGAGGCGCTGCAACGCGCGCTGCCCCAGGCCGAAATCATCGCCACCGATCTCAATCCGGCAATGCTGGAGGTGGCTGCGGGGCGCGTGAAGCCGGGCCACGTCTCGTTCCAGCCGGCCGACGCGCAAGCGCTGCCGTTCGACGATGCCAGCTTCGATCTCGTCATTTGCCAGTTCGGGGTGATGTTCTTCCCCGACAAGGTCAAAGGTGGAGCGGAGGCGCGCCGGGTGCTCCGCGACGGCGGCCGCTATCTGGCGATCATCTGGGATGAGCTTGAGCGAAATCCGGTTTCCCACGCAATCGCGGAGGCGCTTGAGGAAGAATTTCCGGAAGACCCGCCGCGGTTCCTTGAGCGGATGCCGTTCGGTTATGCCGACATGGCGCGGATCGAGACCGATTTTCACGCGGCCGGCTTCGACCATGTCGAGATCGAAACCGTTGAATTGAGCAGCCGGGTCGCCGCCAACGATGCGGCGATCGGGATGTGCCAGGGCTCACCGATGCGCGCGGAGATCGAGGCGCTTGGCGCAGACGCGCTCGACCGCGCGACCATCGCCGCCGCCCATGCCCTCAGGCAATTCGACGGCTTCGACACGCCGATGTCGGCGCTGTTCGTGACCGCGACGAAGTAGTTATTTCGCCGGCGCGACCCGGTTGAGGAAGGCGAGCACCGCGCTCCAATTGGACGGCGCGCCCTGAGGATTCTTGGCAGCTATCAGCGTTGAAGAGCCGTGGACTCCATGATCGGGCACAAAGCGGACGTTCCCGGCAGTCTTCGGCAGTGCCGCTATGATCCGGTCCGCGTCGCCCGTCTCCGCCTTGGTCGAAAAGACATACACCGGCAGCCGGACCTTGGCCGCCGCGGCGCCGATCGGCGGATCGCCGTCAAAATATTCGCCGGGTGAAAAAGCCAGCAGCGCGACGATGCCCTGCGGATCGTCCACGGCGAGCGGGAAGATCAGCGACGAGGAATAGCTGCTGCCCCAGAGGGATCGGCAGCTTCTGCTGCTGCGCCCAGTCGAGCGCGGCCTGCATATCGGGACGCGCCTCGCGGTACCGAACCTCGCGCCCGAAAGCCTTGGCGGTCTCGTTCTTGCCGTACATGCCCCCGCCCGCCCGCTGATCGATCGCCAGCGCGCTATATCCCGCTTGTACGAGCCGCGGCGCGATGGTCGCATATTCGGCTTTGCTCGAACCCGCCTGGTGGAACAGCAGGATCAGCGCCCTGGGTTTCGCCGCGCGATAGACCGACCCGTAGACCTTCACGCCATCGGCCGCAGTGAGTTGGATTGGCTCCGCTGCGATTTCGGTCCCGCATGCCGAATCCTCGCATTCCGGCTGGGCTTTCGGCGCCGCATTGCACCCGCTGGCGATTAGCGCTCCGGCAACAATCCCATGGCTCAATCGCATCAGTGCCTCTCCTAAATGAGACCTGCCAACGGTCTTGCGTTAGTCGATCCGCCGCAACCTTGCCGCGTGGTCCGCTCCGTGAAGCGACAGATCGCCGTCGAGTTCCAGCCTTCCGTTCTGGACTAGCTCCAAAAGGCGCCATCTCAGCAACGAGTCATCGGGGTGGTGCCCGGCCTCCCAGGCCGCGCCCATCGTATCGCCCACTATCCGGGACCAGCGCGTCCACTCTCTGGGAGTACGGTTCAGGACAATCTCGTCGAAAAAGTGCGCCGGAACACTCTGCAAGTGGCCATCGACGACCGTGCGCAGAAGCGCACCTTCGCGCACCAACGCAGCCCATCGATCGTTCGGAAAACGACTTGCGTCCCAGAGCTCGGGAGGTCGGTCGAAGACGAGCGCGAAGCGCTCGACCGACAATTCTCCAAGGCCTCTTGGCGGTTCATCGCGCCACCCACCCGGAACCGGGGAATCGACGATCAAAGCTTCCGCATCGTGCGGTCGGACCTGGTCGAGGTACCAAAACAGCCCGCTGAGCTCGTTGGCGTTCTGCGGTGCAATCCAGATCAACGGGCGTTCTACGTCAGCCGCCGCATTGACCCGGAATTTCTGCACGCTCTCCGCCAACCAATTCCAGCCCACGTCAGAGGGAGAGTGGCTTGCAATCCAGGCCTCTCGATCCTCGAGCGGGCAGTCGATGGGCCCCCAATCCAGATACTCATGAAGTGCAATGACCTTATCGTTGACGCCGCGCGCGCTCAGTAGCTGCCTAAGCGTCCCTCCCGCGGAGGCGCTAAACAGAATGTGCGTACGGCTCAGATAAGCCCCGCCAGCGGGCTCGATGGATCGGCGTAGCGGCGCTTCTGCATCCGCCCGGCGAGGTAGGCGAAGCGCCCCGCCTCGACCGCCGCCTTCATCGCCCGGGCCATCAGCACCGGGTCCTTGGCCTCGGCGATCGCGGTGTTCATCAGCACCCCGTCGCAGCCCAGTTCCATCGCCTGCGCCGCGTCGCTCGCGGTGCCGACCCCGGCGTCGACCAGCACCGGCACGCCGGCGCCCTCGACGATCAGACGGATGGTCACGCGGTTCTGGATGCCGAGACCCGATCCGATCGGCGCGCCGAGCGGCATGATCGCCACCGCGCCGGCTTCTTCGAGCTGCTTCGCGGCGATCGGGTCGTCGACGCAATAGACCATCGGCTCGAAGCCCTCTTTGACCAGGACCTCGGTCGCCTTCAGCGTCTCGCGCATGTCGGGATAGAGCGTCTTGGCCTCGCCCAGCACCTCGAGCTTGACCAGATTCCAGCCGCCCGCCTCGCGCGCCAATCGCAACGTGCGGATGGCGTCGTCGGCGGTGAAGCAGCCTGCTGTATTGGGCAGATAGGTAATCTGCTTGGGGTCGATGAAATCGGTCAGCATCGGCTGGCTCGGGTCGGAGATGTTGACCCGCCGCACCGCGACCGTGACGATCTCGGCGCCCGACGCCGCGACCGCGGCAGCATTCTCCTCGAGGCTCTTATACTTGCCGGTGCCGACGATCAGCCGCGAGGTGAAGGTCCGTCCGGCGACGGTCCAGGTGTCGGAATTGAAGGCTTCTGGCGCGTTCACTCAACCGCCTCCAACGAAATGGACGATCTCATAGGCATCCCCATCCGCGACCGCGACTTCGCTCAGAGTCGCGCGCGGGACGATCTCGAAATTACGTTCGACCGCGACCTTGCGGTGGTCGAGCCCGAGGTGGCCCAGCATCTCGACGATGCTGATCCCGCCGGCCATCCGGCGCTCCTCGCCGTTGATCCGGATAACCAAAGTTGGGTTGTCGCTCATCGTCCGGCGAGATAGGAGGGCCGTCCCGCGAGCGCAAACCCGATCGGGGCGCTGCACCAATTCAAGGAAGACCATGGCCGAACCGACGAAGGGCGCGAGCTTGCAGGACGAAAGTGCGATGCGTGTCGACGCCGCGCTGGTCCAGGAACTTGCCGAGCTCCTCACCGCCAATTCGCTGACCGAGATCGAGGTCGAGGACGGCGACCGCCGGATTCGCGTCGTGCGTCACGCGGCGCCGACCGCTGCTCCGGCCTTTGCCATGGCGCCCGCCGCGGCGGCGCCGGCCGCACCAGCCGCGGCGACCCCGCCGCCGGAGGAAGTTTCGGGCGAGACGATCAAATCGCCGATGGTCGGCACCGTTTTCCTCTCGGCCGAGCCGGGCGCGAAGCCGTTCATCGCCGTCGGCGATTCGGTGAAAACCGGCGACACCTTGCTGATCGTCGAAGCGATGAAGGTGATGAACCCGATCACCGCGCCGGCCGCGGGCGTGGTCAAGAAAATCCTCGTCGGCGACGGCCAGCCGATCGAGTTCGATCAGCCGCTGATCGTCATCGGCTAAGGCCGCTTTACCGATGAAAATCCAAAAGCTGCTGATCGCCAACCGCGGCGAGATCGCGCTTCGCATCCACCGCGCCTGCCACGAGCTCGGGATCAAGACGGTCGCGGTGCATTCGACCGCCGACTCCGACGCAATGCACGTGCGCCTGGCCGACGAGACCGTGTGCATCGGCCCGCCGCCGGCCGCCGAATCCTATCTCAACATCCCGAACATCATCTCGGCCGCCGAAATCGTCCACGCCGACGCGATCCATCCCGGCTACGGCTTCCTCTCCGAGAACGCACAGTTCGCCGAGATCGTCGAATTGCACAACATCATCTGGATCGGGCCCAAGCCCGAGCACATCCGGACGATGGGCGACAAAATCGAGGCAAAGCGTACGGCCGCGAAGCTCGGCCTGCCGCTGGTGCCCGGGTCCGACGGTGCACTGACCAGCGTCAAGCAGGCGCAGGATTTGGCCAAAGAGATCGGCTATCCGGTCCTGATCAAGGCAGCGTCGGGTGGCGGCGGGCGCGGGATGAAGGTGGTTGAGGCCGAGGAGCAGCTCGACAGCCTGATGAGCCAGGCCGCGGCCGAAGCGCGCTCGGCGTTCGGCGACGACACCGTCTACATGGAAAAATATCTCGCCGACCCGCGCCACATCGAGTTCCAGGTGTTCGGCGACGGTGAGGGCAAGGCGATCCACCTCGGCGAACGCGACTGCTCGCTCCAGCGCCGCCACCAGAAAGTGCTCGAGGAAGCACCCTCGCCGGTGATCACCCCCGAGCAACGCGAACGCATGGGCGGGATCGTCAGCAAGGCCATGGCCGACATGGGCTATCGCGGCGCCGGCACGATCGAGTTCCTCTACGAGGACGGCGAATTCTACTTCATCGAAATGAACACCCGGCTCCAGGTCGAGCATCCGGTGACCGAGATGATCAGCGGCATCGACCTCGTCCGCGAGCAGATCCGCATCGCTTCGGGCGAAGGCCTGTCGTGCACCCAGGACCAGGTGAAGCTCCACGGCCACGCGATCGAATGCCGGATCAACGCCGAGGATCCCGAGACCTTCGCGCCCTCGCCCGGGCTGGTGAAGAATTACGTCGCCCCCGGGGGCATGCACGTCCGGGTCGATAGCGGCCTCTACACCGGCTACCGTGTGCCGCCTTATTACGACAGCATGATCGGCAAGCTGATCGTCTATGGGACAACTCGCGAGCGCTGCATCATGCGGCTGCGCCGGGCGCTTGAGGAGTTCGTCGTCGACGGGATGAAGACCACCATCCCGCTCCACCAGAAATTGGTCCGCGACCCCGAATTCCTCGCCGGCGACTATACCATCAAATGGCTTGAGCAGTGGCTTGCCCGGCAGCCCGCCGACCCGGTCGAAGCGCCCTAAACTTTCAGCCGTCGCGCGCGTTTTCCCCGGCGGAGGCCGACGGACGCAATGTCGAGCTACACTGGAACCGCGAACCAACCCGACCGCGCCAAGGCGATCGGGGCGGTGATTGCCGTCCATGCCGGGCTCGCGACGATCATCCTCGCCGGCCTCAACGTCCGCATGGTCAGCCAGGCGGTCGATCGCCTCGAGACATTCGATATCCGCCTGCCACCGCCGTCACCGCCGGAACCCCCGCCGCCGGTTCACCAGCAACACGAAGCAAAACGCGAGGCCGGCGCTCCAGCCAGGAAAGCCGAGGCGACTCCAGTTGTCGCGCCGAAACCGCAATTGCCGGTACCATCACCAATCCCGGCAGCGCCCGTTGCCGGACGGGGCAATGCGCCAAGCTCCGGCGCGGCGGCGGCCGGCGCCGGCACGGGTGCCGGCGGCTCGGGCAATGGGCCGGGCGGCGGCGGCGATTATTCGAAATTCACCCCGGCGCGACTGGTTCGCAACCTTTCGCGCGGCGATTATCGCGACCTGACCGGCGGACGCATGCCCGAGGGCGCGGCGATGGTCGCGCTCAGGGTCGAGCCGAGCGGCCTGCCGAGCAATTGCCGCGTCATCCGCTCGAGCGGCGATGCATCGGTCGATGCGGGCCTGTGCCCGCTGCTTGTCGCGCGGCTGCGCTTCCGCCCGGCGCTCAACGATCAGGGCCGGCCGATTTCCTATCAATTGCAGTACGTTGCGACCTGGCGGCTCTAGCGATTACTTCGCCGCGGTCGTCACTGTGCCAGCTTCGCCCTGCAACGCCGCCAGTCGCGCCTTGTCGCGGCCGTAGACGTCGTCGAAAAACGAAATCGAAGTCTCGTTGGGCATAGCCGTCAGATAAGTGATGTAGACCGGCACGGCCGGGGTCAGCACCACCGGCTCCTCGGTGCCCGCGCCTTCCCAGGTCAGCTCGCGCCCGAACAGCCAGCGGCTCAGCCGCCATGCGTCTTCGAGCCGCACGCAACCGCCGCTGTACAGCCGCGACGCTTCGCTGAACAACTCGCGCTCGGGGTTGTCGTGCAGGTAAACGCCCTGCTCGTTGGGGAACATGAACTTGATCCGGCCCATCGAATTGTGCGGGCCCGGCTTCTGCCGGATCAGCACTTCGACCTTGCCGGCGGCAACACCCTTCCAGTCGATCGTCTTGGGGTTGATGATCGTCGCGTCCTTGGTCCAGTCGGACATCACCTCATAGCCGAGCTCGTCGATATATTTGAGGCCCTGCTTGAGCACCTTCGGCGCGATCCGTTCGGTCGCGAGATCGGGCGGCACGTACCAATAAGGGTTGAGGCTGGCGAAGCGGATATAAGCCGCCATCAGCGGCGTCGGGTTCTTGGGTTTGCCCACGACCACGACCATCGAATCGACCGGCTTGCCGTCTTCCCACATGTACAGCCGTTGCTCGGCCGCATTGACCATCACGAACCGGCCCTTGCCCGCCGGAAGCGACCGCGCGCGCTCGAGGTTGAGGGCGATTAGTTCGCGCTCATGATCGCTGGCATAGCGATGATCGATGAGTGCCTGGCGGAGCTGTCCGTAAACCGGGTTCATCCAGCCCATGGTGCGGATGTAGGTAGCCAGCGATGGCGCGCGTGCCGCCTGTTCGAGCGTGGCGCGCGCGAGCTGCACGCCGGGACGCAGCTGCTGATCGACGTAGATCATACCAATGTCGGGCTGGTGCCTGAGGTCGCTGACGTACATGAAGAATGCCTGACTCAGCATGACGTCGGCCCGGGCGATCGCTTTACGATCGCCGCTCGCTGCTTCACCCACCACCTTATCGAGGGCCGCGGTTCCGTAGCGGTCGGGATCGAGCCTGTCGGTCTGCGCGTTCTTGAGCAAATTGACCAACGCCTGCGGCGCATCAGCCGAGATCGGCGAAAACCATAAGGCCGAGCCCTTCCGCGCCGAGTAGAAATCGCTGATCGACATGCCAGTGCCAACGACCGGAGCCGCGCTGGCCGGAAGCGCGCCGAAAGCCAATGCGGCCAGCAAGAGGCTTGCCACGATGACTTTCGACCGATGAAAAAAGTGCACCGGCCTGAGGCCGGTGCACGAGTTACGCAAACTGATCACGAATTCTCCGATATGCTTAGCCGCGCTCGCCGCTCCGGGTCGGCGGAGGAGGAGCCATCGGGGCTGGAGCGGTCGTTGACGGGCCACCAGCGTAATACTGGCCGTTATAGACGTAGCCGTCCACCCGCCCGTCATTGTCGCGGTCGGCCCAGATCGCGCCGGCGAGACCGCCGACAGCCGCGCCAATCACCGCGCCTTCAAGGATGCCGACACCCGGAATCAGGGCACCACCGACGGCGCCGAGAGCCGCGCCACCAAGCGCGCCCGTGGCGACCCGGTGAAGCGTCGGGTCATAGCCGCTCGGCGTTCCCGAATAATATTGGCCGTTCTGGACGTAACCATCGACATAGCCATCATTGTTCTGGTCGGACCAGACCGCACCGGCGAGACCGCCGATCGCCGCGCCAACCGCGGCGCCTTCGATCACGTTCACGCCCGGAACCACCGCTCCGATCGCCGCGCCGGCGACCGCGCCGCCTGCTGCGCCCTGGGCAATGTCGCCGTTCTGGCGATTGGCCGCGCAGCCGCTCAGTGCCACCGAACTTGCCAGCGCGAGCGTTAGAATGGTTTTCCGCATTTTGTCTTCTCCCGTTTGTTGATCTGCCGAACATGCAACCCGGGTTTCGCCCCGTGGTCATTACGCATGCCACAGACGGAGGAACGACAATGTGGCATCATCGTTCCGCTGCCGCGACAATCCTTGACCACGAAATTGCGCCCCTCGGCTAGGGGGCTTAGCGATGTCATTGATTCCATTTTGAAAGATTCGACGCGATGAAAGCAACAATTCACCACAATCCGCGCTGCGGGACGTCGCGGAAAACCCTTGAAATCCTTAAAGATTCTGGACTCGAGATTGTAGTTAATGAATATCTAACAACGCCGCCCAGCCGCGACGAGTTGGCGCGCCTTTACCACCGGGCCGGAATCACTCCGCGCGACGGGTTGCGGGCCAAGGAACCGCTGGCCGACGAGCTTGGGCTGAATCGCCCTGACGTAACCGACGACGACGTGCTCGACGCGATGGTCACCCACCCGATCCTGATCAATCGCCCGCTGGTCGAAACCGACAAGGGCGTTCGCCTGTGCCGCCCGCAGGACGTGGTGCGCGAGATTATCTGACGCTGACACGCGTCAGGCAGAAGCGCATACTCGCCAGCAAATGAGTCAGCTCGATCCACGCCTTTTGCTGCAGGGTTATGCCAGCGGGATTTTCCCGATGGCCGACAGCCGCGACGCGTCGGAGCTGTTCTGGGTCGAGCCGCGCCAGCGCGCGATCATTCCGCTCGATCGTTTCCACCTGTCCCGCTCACTCAAGCGGACTCTGCGTTCAGGTCGCTTCGCGGTGACCCACGATCGCGATTTCGCCGGCGTCATCGCCGCCTGCGCTGACCGCGAGGAGACGTGGATCAACGCCGAGCTCGAACGGGCGATGCTCGCCCTGCACGGGTCGGGGCACGCCCATTCGATCGAGGTGTGGCGCGATGATGCGCTGGTCGGCGGGCTCTACGGCGTCAGGCTCGGCCGCGCCTTCTTCGGCGAAAGCATGTTCAGCCGGACGACCGATGCGTCCAAGGTCGCGCTGGCGTGGCTGGTGGCGCGTCTCAAGGTCGGCAATTTCACTTTGCTCGACTGCCAGTTCATGACCGACCACCTGGCCTCGCTCGGCGCGGTGACGGTGCCGCGCGAGACCTACGTCGCGTTGCTCTCGGCCGCGCTCGGCGGCGTCGGTTCAGTCGCGGGCGGGGTTACTGTTGAATCGCCGGATGCCGGGGCGCTGCCCAACTTCCTCGCGCTCGACAGATTGCTTGAAGTCACCGGGGCGGCGGGCGCCGGCGGACCCGCCGGATATGTCATTTCGCAGCTCTTGGGCCAGACGTCGTAGACCGCATTTTCGACCACGTTGAGCGACGGCGACTCCTTATAGAGCCAGCCCGAAAATACCCGCGCCCAGGCCTTGTCCGGCCGCTGCACGTCGACCTGGACGAAAGCCCCGGTCAGTTTCTCTTCTTCCCACGGCGCGGTCGTTTCGCACGCCCGCAAGCGCACAATCATATCTTTCCAGCGAACCGACTGGCCGGGATGGAGCGAGACGTTCTGGACGATGCCATTGCGTTTGTTGAGCAGGCCGAGG
>Ga0268265_10000977_pt1 | contig 26067 bp, 16 predicted proteins | sample KBSSwiS52_FD_190355 | JGI IMG/M metagenome (GOLD analysis project Ga0268265, IMG submission 190355) | Switchgrass rhizosphere microbial communities from Kellogg Biological Station, Michigan, USA - KBS Switchgrass S5-2 (SPAdes) (version 2) | ecosystem: Host-associated > Plants > Roots >... | reverse complement strand
TCGATACGCCGCGCGACCGGCTGGTGTGGGACGTCGGCCATCAATGCTATCCGCACAAGATCCTGACCGGCCGGCGCGACCGCATCCGCACCTTGCGCATGGGCGGCGGCCTGTCCGGCTTCACCAAGCGCACCGAGAGCGAATATGATCCGTTCGGCGCGGCGCACAGCTCGACCTCGATCAGCGCCGCGCTGGGCTTCGCGGTGGCGAACAAGCTCGCCGGCCAGCCGGGCAAGGCGATCGCGGTGATCGGTGACGGCGCGATGTCCGCTGGCATGGCTTATGAGGCGATGAACAACGCCAGCCAGGCCGGCAACCGGCTGGTCGTGATCCTCAACGACAACGACATGTCGATCGCGCCGCCGGTCGGCGGCCTCTCGGCCTATCTCGCGCGCCTCGTCTCCAGCCGCGAATTTCTGGGGCTGCGCCAGCTCGCCAGGCGGGTGGCGCGCAAACTGCCCGGCCCGCTCCACAAGGCCGCGCGCAAGACCGACGAGTTCGCGCGCGGCATGACGATGGGCGGCACCTTGTTCGAGGAACTCGGCTTCTATTATGTCGGCCCGATCGACGGTCATAATCTCGACCATCTGATCCCGGTGCTGGAAAATGTCCGCGACGCCACCGAAGGGCCGATCCTCGTCCATGTCGTGACGCAGAAGGGCAAGGGCTATGCGCCCGCCGAGGCCGCGTCGGACAAATATCACGGCGTCCAGAAGTTCGACGTGGTCTCGGGCGAGCAGGCCAAGGCGCCGGCCGGACCGCCCAGCTACACCGGCGTGTTCGCCAAGGCGCTGGTCGCCGAAGCGCAGCGCGACCCGACGATCTGCGCGATCACCGCGGCGATGCCGGGCGGCACCGGGCTCGACAAGTTCCAGCAGCTGTTCCCGGACCGCACCTTCGACGTCGGCATCGCCGAGCAGCATGCGGTCACCTTCGCTGCCGGCCTGGCGGCGCAGGGGATGCGGCCGTTCTGCGCGATCTACTCCACCTTCCTGCAGCGCGCTTATGACCAGGTCGTCCACGACGTCGCGATCCAGAACCTGCCGGTCCGCTTCGCGATCGACCGCGCCGGGCTGGTCGGTGCCGATGGCAGCACCCATGCCGGCAGCTTCGACGTGACCTATCTCGCGACCCTGCCCAATTTCGTCGTGATGGCGGCGGCCGACGAGGCCGAACTGGTCCATATGGTCCACACCTGCGCGCTGCACGACAGCGGTCCGATCGCGGTCCGCTATCCGCGCGGCAACGGCACCGGCGTGGCGCTGCCCGCGGTGCCGGAGCAATTGGAGATCGGCAAGGGCCGCATCGTCCGCCAGGGCAAGACCGTCGCGATCCTGTCGCTCGGCACGCGGCTGGAAGAGGCGCTGAAGGCCGCGGATCAGCTCGAGGCGCAGGGCCTGTCGACCACCGTCGCCGACCTCCGCTTCGCCAAGCCGCTCGACGAGGCGCTGATCCGCAAGCTGCTGATCAGCCACGAAGTGGCGGTGACGGTGGAGGAGGCCAGCATCGGCGGCCTCGGCGCGCACGTGCTGACGCTGGCGAGCGACCAGGGCCTGATCGACGCCGGCCTCAAGCTGCGCACGATGCGGCTGCCCGACATCTTCCAGGAACAGGACAAGCCCGAGAAACAGCATGCCGAGGCGGGGCTCGACGCGGCCGCGATCGTGCAGACGGTGCTGACGACGTTGCGGCACAATTCGGCGGGAGTCGTGGAGGGCGCGCGGGCTTGACCGCAAATCCTTCCGTTCCGGAACGAATAGAAATCAGCGTATTGTCATCGAATTTTGACCACCGTCACGTGACCGTGAAATAGCCGCGCAGGTCCATCGCCTGGTGGGGCAACCCGATGATGTCGATGCCGTCATCCCTGACGATATAGAAAATCATATGCGATTTATGCGGTACGCTGCGATAGTCCGGGGCGATGTCGTGCCTCAATCGCCCGAGCAACGGCTGCTCGGCCAATACTGCGAAACGGCTATCGAGATCGCGCAGATAGACTTCGCGCTGTGCTCGACCCCATCGCTTCTGTGTATAGCGACCAATGCTTTCCAGATCATTCAACGCATTTGGAGACAGGCGAAATTTTCGGCTCAATCCTCCGCGTCCAGCTTGGCGATGACACGATCGATCGAATAGTCTTCGACGAATATTCCCGCTCTGGCTTGTTCCGCACCTACCGCCAGATGTGCCCGTAAGGCTTCAAGCCTGTCCTTGCGCTCTTCAAGAGCGCGCAACGCGTCGCGCATGACCTCACTTGCAGATCCATAGCGACCGCTTCCCACCTCGTCGCGGATGAACGTTTCCCAGTGCTCGCCGAGACTCACGCTTGTCGTTGCCATGCCAACCTCCATTACTCATATCGAGCATATATGAATAAGGGTGACAATCCAGCATTTTGATCGTGCGTCAGTACCGCGAGCGTCTACCGAACCCGCAGTTCCGGCCTGATCTCGTTCGCGCCCAGCAACGCATGCGCATTGCCTGCGACATGGCTGCCCATATTGGCGCCTGACGCCCGTACCACGCGCTCGAACAGTTTCCGGCCATCGTCCCACCAGCCGAGACCGCTCTCGCCGTTGATGTGGCCGCAGGCGCCGACATTCTCGAAATGGCAGCCCCAGTTGCGCGCCATGTCGAACGAGGCCTGGATCGAGGCGTAAGGATCGTCCTCGCTGGCGACGAGGATCGCGGGGAAGGGCAGGATCGTGCGCGGCATCGGTGCGAAATCCCTGAGCGCCGGATGGGCATCGGGATGGTTGACGTCGGGCGGCGCGACCAGCAGTGCGCCGGCGACCGGCCAGCCATAGGGCTGGCCCGAAAGCTCGGCCCACCATGCGACCGCCAGGCAGCCCAGGCTGTGCGCGACGAGAATCACGGGTACCGGCGCGCTGCGGATCGCCTGGTCGAGCTTAGTCACCCAGCTGTTGCGGTGGGGCGTGTTCCACATGCCGAGATCGACGCGGCCGATATCGTCGAGCGACTGCTCCCACAAAGTCTGCCAATGCGCCGGGCCGCTGTTGTTGAGGCCGGGGACGGTCAGCACCAGCGGCGGCCGGCCGTCGAAGTCATGAGATAGTTGCGCCATCGAGCAGCCTCCTTCTCCATGCCCCTTTGTCGGTAGGTTGCGGCCGCGCGCCGCTCTAGGGGACGTCGCGCGGCCGCTGTCTTTCGACGATCTCCCGATAAATCCTATCATCTCGATAGACAATAGGCTGGCGACGAAATGAATGCGGCATGCGCCGGTCCGAATATGGCGAGATTGTGTCCGCGTAGCGGAGCGCGGGAATCCGCCATTTTCCCTTTTTGCGCGGAACCGGCTAGCTGGGCGGATGGCGAAGATTCGGGCCGATCAACTGCTGGTGGAACGCGGACTCGTCGAGTCGCGCGCGCGCGGGCAGGCGCTGATTCTCGCCGGGCTGGTGTCGACCGGCGATCGCAAGGTCGACAAGGCGGGGCAGATGCTGGCGGAGGATGCGCCGCTCGCGGTCAAGGGCCGCGACCATCCCTGGGTGTCGCGCGGCGGGCTGAAGCTCGATCATGCGCTGACCGCGTTCGGCTGGGATGTCGGCGGCGTGGTGGCGATCGACGTCGGCTCGTCGACCGGCGGCTTCACCGACGTGCTGCTGACGCGCGGCGCGGTGCGGGTCTACGCGGTCGATTCGGGCACCAACCAGCTCGCCTGGAAGCTGCGGCAGGACCGCCGAGTGATCGTCCACGAACAGACCAGTGCGCGTATCCTGACCGAGGCGCATATCGCCGAGGCGATCGACCTCGTCGTCTGCGACGCCAGCTTCATCGGTCTCGCCAAGGTTCTCGAACGGCCGCTGACCTTCGTCCGGCCCGGCGGCCGGCTGGTCGCGCTGATCAAGCCGCAGTTCGAGGCCGGGCGCGGCGAGGTCGGCAAGGGCGGCGTCGTGCGCGACGCCGCGGTGCATGAGCGGGTCTGCGCCGAGGTTGCGGGCTGGCTGACGGACACCGGCTGGCGTGTCGAGGGACTCACCCGGAGCCCCATCACCGGGCCGGAGGGCAATGTCGAATTCCTCGTTGCAGCGCACAAACCGAAGCTTTTCGACCAACCACATGGGAGCGCGACCACCGCCGGCCTTGTCAACGAAGGAGGCGGCAGCTAGCCCCTTGTCCGCAGATATGCGCGCCCTTCCAGTCCTTTCAGCCCTATTGCTCGCCCTCGGCGGGTGCGGCGGCCAAGCCGGCGACACCCCGCGCGAGCCACCGCTGGTCGCGGCCGCTGCGGCGAAACCGGCGCGCTTCGTCGAGCGGATCGATGCTGTCGGTACCGCACTTGCGAACGAGCAGGTCACGCTCGCGGCGCCGGTCACCGAGCGGATCACCAGACTCAATTTTTCCGATGGCGGCTATGTCCGCGCCGGCCAGGTGATCGCCGAACTCGCGCGCGGGCAGGAGGCGGCGACGCTCGCCGACGCAAAGGCACGCCAGACCGAGGCGCAGCAGCAGTTGCGCCGGCTCGAGGAACTGCGCCGGCGCGGCTTCGCGACGCGCTCGGCGGTGGACTCGCAGACCGCGCTCGCATCCTCGGCCGCTGCGCAGGCGCAGGAAGCGCAAGCGACGATCGGCGACCGGGTGGTGCGCGCGCCGTTCTCGGGCTTCGTGTCGCTCCGGATGATCTCGACCGGCGCGGTGGTGGCGGCGGGCACCGAGATCGCGACGATCAGCGATACGTCGCGGATCAAGCTCGATTTCGCGGTGCCCGAGACCCTGCTGTCGACGCTCGCCGAGGGGCAGGCGATCCAGGCGGTGGCCGCCGCCTTTCCCGGCCAGCCCTTCAACGGCACGATCGCGACGATCGACGCCGTGGTCAACGCGCAGAGCCGCGCGGTCACGGTGCGGGCGATCCTGCCCAATCGCGATGGCCGGCTGAAGCCCGGCATGCTGCTGACCGTGACGATCGAGGCGCAGCCGCGCGAGGCGCTGTCGGTCCCCGAACTGGCGGTGGTCGGCGACGGCGAGCAGAATTTCGTATTCGTGATCGGCGCCGATAACGTGGCGAAGCGGGTGAAGGTGCGCACCGGCGGGCGGCAGAACGGCGTGGTCGAGATTCTGGAAGGGCTGAAACCGGGGCAGCGGGTGGTGACGGAAGGCGTGGTGAAGATTTCGGACGGGATGAAGGTGCGGCTGGCGGGCGCGCCGCGATGAAGGATTCGCACCTATTTCTCCCCTCCCGCGAAGCGGGAGGGGCGTAGAAGCCCATGCAGCTGTCCGACCTATCCGTCCGGCGTCCGGTGTTCGCGATGGTCGTCGCGATCCTGCTGTGCGTGATCGGCATCGTCGCGTTCTTCAGCCTGTCGGTGCGCGAATATCCCGATACCGATCCGCCGGTGGTTTCGGTCGAGACCGTCTATACCGGCGCCGCCGCCAGCGTGGTCGAAGCGCGGGTGACGCAGGTGCTCGAGGAAGCGCTGGCCGGGATCGAGGGCATTCAGACGATCACGTCGCGCTCGCGCGACGGCCAGTCGGACATCTCGATCGAATTCAGCCCGTCGCGTGACGTCGATTCGGCTGCCAACGACGTGCGCGACCGCGTCGGCGGCACCGCCGAAGATCTGCCCGACGAGGCGCTGCCGCCCGAGGTGCGCAAGGTCGACGCCGATGCGCAGCCGATCATCTTCATCGTCGTGTCGAAGCCCGGCTGGAGCCAGCTGCAGATCACCGATTATGTCGATCGCCAGATCGTCGACCGGATGTCGGCGATCGACGGCGTCGCGCGCGTTTTCATCGGCGGTGAGGCGCGCCAGTCGATGCGGGTGTGGATGCAGCCGCGCCGGCTCGCCGCGTTCCAGCTGACCCCGGCCGACGTCGAGACCGCGCTGCGCAACCAGAATGTCGAGCTGCCCGCCGGCCGGCTCGAATCGGCCGACCAGAACGTCACCCTGCGCGTCGAACGGCCGTTCGCTACACCCGAACAGTTCGCGCGGCTCGTCGTCGGTCGCGCCCCCGACGGCTACCTCGTCCGCCTGGGTGACGTCGCGCGGATCGAGCGCGGCGCCGAGAACCAGTATCAGTCATTCCGGATGAACGGTGTGCCATCGGTCGGCATGGGCATCGTCCGGCAATCGGGCGCGAACACGCTGGCCGTCGCCGACGCCGCCAAGAAGGTGATGGCCGAACTGCAGCCCACCCTGCCGCAGGGCATGACGATGGTGGTCGGATCGGACGATTCGCAGTTCATCAGCCGCGCGATCGAGGGCGTCTGGCACACGCTGGCCGAGGCCGCGATCCTCGTCGTCGCGGTGATCTTCCTGTTTCTCGGCAATTGGCGCGCCACCCTGATCCCCGCCGTCACCGTGCCGATCTGCCTGCTCAGCGCGTTCGCCGTGCTGTGGATGGCAGGCTTCTCGATCAACCTGCTGACCCTGCTGGCGATGGTGCTGGCGATCGGTCTCGTCGTCGACGACGCGATCGTCGTGCTCGAGAATGTCTATCACCGCATCGAGCAGGGCGAGACGCCCCTGGTCGCGGCGTTCCGCGGCACGCGCCAGGTGGGGTTTGCGGTGATCTCGACCACGGTGGTGGTGTGCGCGGTGTTCGTGCCGATCATGTTCCTCGCGGGGCAGACCGGCCTGCTGTTCCGCGAACTCGCGGTGGCGATGATCGGCGCCGTCGCCTTCTCTGGCTTCATCGCGCTCAGCCTCGCGCCGATGCTGTGTTCGAAGCTGCTGCGCCACCAGCAGCGCGGCCGGATCGCGCAATGGATCGACGATCGCTTCCGCCGGCTCGAAGCCTTTTACGGCCGCCGGCTCGACGGCGCGATCCGCAAGCCGCTGATCCCGCTGGCGGCGACCGTGTTGTTCGTCGCCGGCGCCGGCGCCTTGTTCTTCACACTCAAGTCCGAACTGGCGCCCGCAGAGGATGTCGGCATCGCGCAGGCGCAGATCACCGCACCCGAGGGCACCGGCTATGACACGATGGACGCCTATATGCTCCGCGCGCAAACCGACCTGCTGCCGCTGATCGATAAGGGCACCGTCCGCACGATCATCAGCCGGACGCCGCAGAGTTTCAACGCGAGCGACGATTTCAACAGCGGCGCTTTCATCATCTTCCTCAAGCCGTGGGAGGAGCGCGAGGAAACGACGCAGCAGGTGGTCGGGCAGGTCAACGCGGTGCTCGCGAAGCAGACCGCGATCCGCGGCAATGCGGCGGTGCGATCGGCACTGGGGCGCGGACGCGGCCAGCCGATCAACTTCGTCATCGCCGGCAGCAATTTCCAGGACCTCGCCCGCGTGCGCGACCGCATCCTTGCGGCGGCGGCGCAGAATCGGGGGATCATCAATCTCGATTCGGACTATAAGGAAACCAAGCCGCAGCTGCGGATCGACGTCGATACCACCCGCGCCGGCGATCTCGGCGTTTCGGTCAATGACGTCAGCCAGGCGTTGCAGAGCCTGCTCGGTTCGCGCCGCGTGTCGACCTATCTCGATCGCGGCGAGGAATATCGCGTGATCGTCCAGGCCGAGCGCGAGGGGCGATCGACGATCGACGACCTCGCCTCGATCTATGTCCGCAGCGGCACCGGCAGCCTGATCCCGCTCTCGAACCTCGTCACCACGCGCGAAGTCTCCGGCCCGCGCGATCTCGGACGCTACAACAAGCTGCGCGCGATCACGCTGACGGGCGCGGTCGCCCCCGGCTATTCGCTGGGCGAGGCGCTGACTTTTCTCGAACAGCAGGCGGCGGGCGCGAGCGAGGTCAGCGCGATCGGCTATGGCGGCGAAAGCAAGGCGTTCAAGGACACCGGCAGCTCGATCCTGATCGTCTTCGCGCTGACCATCCTGATCGTCTATCTCGTCCTCGCCGCGCAGTTCGAGAGCTTCGTCCACCCGCTGGTGATCATCACCACCGTGCCGCTGGCGGTGGCCGGCGGACTCGTCGGCATGGCGCTGACCGGGCAGACGCTCAACCTCTACAGCCAGGTCGGCATCGTCATGCTGGTTGGCCTCGCCGCCAAGAACGGCATCCTGATCGTCGAGTTCGCCAACCAGCTGCGCGACGAGGGCGTCCCGATCGGCGACGCGATCCGCCAGGCTGCGTCGCGCCGGCTGCGCGCGATCCTGATGACCTCGATCGCGACGGTGATGGGCGCGCTGCCGCTGGTGCTGGCAAGCGGCGCGGGTGCGGCGGCGCGCTCGGCGATCGGCGCGGTGATCGTGTTCGGCGTGTCGCTGGCGACATTGATCACATTGTTCCTGATCCCGATCCTCTATTCCAGGCTTGCCAAGCGCACCGGTTCGCCCGAAGCCGTGAGTCGGGCACTGGATGCAGCGCTGGACCCACCGGCTGCGGCTCCCGCCGAATGAAGGGAACAAGATGCGGGAACTGGCGTCTCGGGGGCAATTGCGGGCATCGCTGCTGCGCTGGTCGCTGGTCACCGTCCCGCTGATCCTGCTGCTGGGGATCGCATCGAGCCTGATTGCCGGCGCCGGTGAGGCCAATCGCTGGTATGCGGCGCTGCTCAAGCCCGCCTTCACGCCGCCGGGCTGGCTGTTCCCGATCGTGTGGACGACGCTGTACGTGGTGATGGGCATCGCGCTGGCGATGATCCTGAACGCGCGCAGCGCCCGCGGACGCGGGCTTGCGATCACGCTGTTCGCGGTCCAGCTGCTGTTGAATCTCGCCTGGTCCCCCTTGTTCTTCGCCGCGCATCAGGTGGAAACCGCCTTGTGGGTGATCGCGCTGATGCTGGTGTCGGCGGCGACCGCGGCGTGGCTGTTCCATCGCATCCGCCGCCTCGCGGGCTGGCTGATGCTGCCCTATCTGCTGTGGCTGTGCGTGGCCGGTGCGCTCAATTACGAGATCGACCGGCTCAATCCCGATGCCGAAACCCTTGTGCCGGCTGCCCGCAAGACCCAGATACTGCTCTAGCAGAGTGTTTGATGGAAGGCGGCGGGTGCGAAGCGCCCGCGATGCCGATTGGGAGCGCGACGGATGCAGTCCGAGAACCGGTTTTTCGAAGATTTCGTCAAGATCATGAACGGTGCCGCCGGCACGCTTGCCGGGGTCGGCCGTGAGGCCGAGGCGTCCGCGCGGTCGCGCGCGAAGGAGTGGATCGGCGGTCTCGATTTCGTCAGCCGCGACGAGTTCGAAGCGGTCAAGGCGATGGCGGCCGCGGCGCGCGACGAAGCGGAGGTTTTGCGTGCCCGGCTCGATGCGCTGGAAGCGGCGGCGGGTGACGCGGCCGGCAAGCCCAAGCTCGCCAAGCGCCCGCCCAAGACCGATATCTGAGGATATACCGCGCTTATCCACAGCTTTTTCCACGCCTGCGCGAAATCGCAGCTTGCGCCCCCGAGGCTCTGTTGTCAGGGTTTCGGGCGTGCAGGGGCGTGTTCCGCGCCCGGGAAGGCTGAATGAACCTCGACGAGTTTGAAGGCGGACGTGACGACGCAGCGCCGATCGACATGCTCGAAAGCTATTTCGCAGCGCATGGGTGGCAGCACGAGCGCGTCGGCGACGATGAGATCGTTGCGACCGTCCAGGGCAGCTGGGCGCAATATGAGTTGCGCTCGGTGTGGCGCGAGGAAGACCGCGTCCTCCAGTTCCTGGGCTTCCCCGACATCCGCGTCGCCGCCGACAAGTTCGCCGCGATCTACGAGACGATCGGGCTGATCAATGAGCAGCTCTGGCTCGGCCATTTCGAGATGTGGTCGTCGAGCGGCATATTGCTGTTCCGTCATGCCGCCTTGCTCGAAGGCGGCGACGACGCCGCGATCAGCCTCGACCAGGCCGAGGCGCTGGTCGAGGCGGCGATCGACGAGTGCGAGCGCTTCTATCCGGTGTTCCAGTTCGTGCTGTGGGGCGGGAAATCGCCCAAGGAAGCGATCGCCGCGGCGTTGATCGAGACGCAGGGCGAGGCCTGAGCCGATTTTCCGCTGGTGACTGCACACGACAAGATCTGGCTGCTGGGATGCGGCAACATGGCCGGCGCGATGCTGACGCGCTGGCTGGCGACGGGGTTCGATCCGGCGCGGGTGACGGTGATCCGGCCGAGCGGCAAGCCGGTCGCGCCCGGCGTGCGCGTGCTGACCGGCTTTCCCGCCGACGAAGCGCCGCCGGCGATGCTGATGCTGGGCATCAAGCCACAGAAGCTGGGTGAGATCGCCGGACTCCCCATCGGCGCACAGACCGTGCTGATCTCGGTTCTCGCCGGCGTGACGACCGCGGGGCTGCGCGCGGCCTTTCCGGCGGCCGGCGCGATCGTGCGAGTGGTCCCCAACATGCCGGTTTCCCTGGGCAAGGGGGTCGTCGCGCTCCATGCCGAAGCGGATGCCCAATCGGCGGAATCGGCGGCGGTTGCCGAATTGATGTCGCCGCTCGGCCACGTCGAATGGCTCGCCGACGAGGGCCTTTGCGATGCGATGACCGCGCTGGCGGGCTGCGGTCCCGCCTTCCTGTTCCGCTTTATCGACGCGCTCGGCAACGCCGCGGCATTGCTCGGCATTCCCCCCGATCAGGCGGCGCGGCTCGCGCTGGCGACGGTATCGGGCGCGGCGGCGCTGGCCGAGATCGGCGATGCGCCGCCGGCCGTGCTCGCCGATCGGGTGGCGAGTCCGGGTGGTTCGACGCGTGCGGGGCTGAATGTGCTCGATGCGCCGGACGGCATCGCCAGCCTGCTCGCGCGCACGCTGGCGGCATCGGAGAAGCGCAACGCGGAACTGGCGAAGGGCGGCTGATCCTCTCTCCCCTACCACTGGTGGGAGGAGAGTCGGCTCACCCCTGCTTCTGCAGCGCCTCGACCCGTGGCCGCTCCTCGTCGGGTACCAGCCCTTCCAGCACCGCCCAGAAGCCCGAGACCGATCCCTGTCCGGCCTGCGCGTAGGCGACCGACAGCCGCTCGCGCAGGGACTCGAACAATTCGGCCTCCAACGCCGCGCCCGCCGGCGTCAGCCGCAGCAGCCGCTGGCGCCGGTCGGTCTGGCCCGGCCGGCTCTCGACCAGCCCGCGCTCGGCCAGTTCGTTGAGCACGCGGCCCAGCGACTGCTTGGTGATCGCCAGCAGGCCGAGCAGATCGCTGACGTTGAGATTGGGGCTGCGCGCGATGAAATAGAGCGCGCGGTGGTGGGCGCGGCCCAGGCCCTGGTCGGCGAGGCCGGCGTCGATGCCGCGATAGAGATGGCTGTAGCCGAAATAGAGCAGTTCGACGCCGCGCCGGATCTCGGCCTCGCGCAGAAACAGCGCCGATGCGGAAGGAGGTATGACAGCCATGTTGACGTATCTTGGCGCGGGACATACAGCGCTTCAAGCCCCAAAAGGGATTTCATTCCCACGAATCGATGAGGATCGACGATGGCCGACACCCGCACCTTTGACGACCGCGACGGTTGGATCTGGTTCGACGGCAAGCTTGTGCCGTGGCGTGAGGCCAATGTTCACGTACTGACGCATGCGCTGCATTATGCGTCGTCGGTGTTCGAGGGCCAGCGCGCCTATGGCGGCAAGATCTTCGCGCTCACCCGCCATAGCGATCGACTGGTCAATTCCGCACGCATCCTCGGCTTCGAATTGCCCTGGTCCGTGCCCGAACTCGATGCGGCGTGCGAGCAGGTGCTCAAGGCCAACAACCTCACCGACGCCTATCTGCGGCCGGTCGCGTGGCGTGGCTCGGAGCAGATGGGCGTGTCGGCGCAGGCGACCAAGCCGCATGTCGCGATCGCGGCGTGGGAATGGGGCGCCTATTTCGGCGACAAGGCGCTCGACCGGGGCCTGCGGCTCGATATCGCCCCCTATCGCCGCCCGGCGCCCTATACCGCACCGGTCAACGCCAAGGCGGCCGGCCTCTACATGATCTGCACCTTGTCGAAACATCATGCCGAAGGGCGCGGCTTCAACGATGCGCTGATGTTCGACTGGCGCGGCCAGGTGGCCGAAGCCACGGGGGCCAACGCCTTCTTCATCCGCGACAATGTGCTCCACACCCCGACGCCCGACTGCTTCCTCAACGGCATCACCCGCCAGACTGTGATCGAACTGGCGAAGAAGCGCGGGATCGAGGTGCAGGAACGCACGATCTGGCCGGAAGAACTCGAGACCTTCGAGCAATTCTTCCTGACCGGCAGCGCCGCCGAAGTGACGCCGGTGCAGTCGGCAGGACCCTGGAACTTCGAAGTCGGCGCGCTGAGCCGGCAGCTGGCGAAGGATTATTCGGACCTGGTCAACGGCCGGTTGTCGAATAGTTAGACATCGGCGCCGTAACGAAAGAGTCTTCAAAATTAGGCTAGGCACGCCAAGCCGGCGACGATAACGTCTCCCCCGTAAATTGGGGGGTGTCTGAAATGGCGAAATTCGGCGTGCGCGCGAGCGCGCGGCTCGGGCTTGGTGTCGGCGCGAGCCTGCTGGCGCTGAGCGGCACGGCCGAGGCGCAGACGGCGTGCGCCGGTATGGTATTGGATGGCGTCTGCACCGTCACCAACATCGGCACGCGCGGCGCGGTGACGATCGCGATCCCGACCTCCCTGACCAATTCCGGCACGATCAGCGGCGATACCGGGGTGACAGTAACGACGGGTGGCCGGACGATGATTGACAACCGGGCGACCGGCGTCATCTCGGGGGCTGTCGATGCGATCCGATCGACCCCCGGCTTTGTGCTGGACTCGGATCTGACGGTGATCAATGCCGGCACGATCAATGGCGACGTGCGTCTGCCGGACAGGTTCCCACAATCGACATTCGTGTCGGCGGGCGGCATGCTGAACGGCAATCTGATCATGGGCGGCACCGGCTTCGGTTCGCAGGTTTTCATTCAGCGCGGTGCGACCACCGGTGTCACCGGCACCGTGAGTGCGGGCAACGGCATCGACATCTTCGTCCGGTCCCATGCGCAATCGACGACGGTCACGCTGGGTGCGCCATTGGCCGCCACGTTCGAGTTCGAGGGTGTCGAGGCATTGGGTCGCGAGACGATCGTCACGCTGAACAGCGCGCCGGGTAGCACCGCCAGCGGCATCGCGCTTTACGGTGACGGCCAGTTCGTGAACAACGCGCACGTCGGGCCTTTCAGCGCAGACGGGGCGGGCTTTCCAGGTGGAATCGAATTCAACTTCGATGCGATCGGCTATGGCGGAGAGCCCGGCGTTTCACGCTCGTTGCCAATCGACACGTTCAACGGCTCAGTCTCAATTCTGTATGGATCTGCGCTGAGCGGTTTCACCAATAACGGCACGATCGACGGGGATATCCGGATTTCGACCGCGAGCTTCGTCAACACCGGCGCGATCAATCTCCGGACGAGTTCCAACGGCACGCGGATTTTTTCCGCTGCGAACAGCGACTTCACCTTCGACAATCGCGGCACGATCGGGCTGACAGAGGACGGACCGCGCCCGGAATTCGTCCGGTATGAGGAGCAAGTCGGCCTGGGCCGTTCCGATGCGACGATCCGGCTGCGTTCGGCGCCGGACAGCAGCGTGCTGGCAACGGCCGACGTCTTCAACAGCGGTACGATCGAAGGACTGCTGGATGTCGGCCTGGTCGGCGAAACCGTCAATTTCCGCAACAGTGGCACGATTGATGGCGTGTCTCTCGATGTCGGGTCCCTGCCACGACCTGCCGACAACGCGCGCTTTGAAAATGTGGCTGCAAACGTCACCGTGACGAATTCCGGTTCGGGCCGGATCATGGGCAGTTTCGACGCATTCATTCTGGCCGATGTGACCAGATTCGACAATCTGGGGCAGATCTCTGACGCACTGCGGCTGGAGGCGGGGATGTACGGCAGCTACGGGCAAACCGCGCCCCCGCGAACCGCCCAAGGTGTCACCATGACCAATGGCGGGTCGATCGACAACGGCGTGCAGATATTTGGCGATGCGAACGCGAATGCCTTTACGAATACCGGGACCGTTTCCCGGCGTGAATTTGTGCCCTTTGCCTTAACGGCACTCGATTTCGAAGGGCGCGGGATCGGCGACGCTCAACTGACCTTGGTGAACGCGCCCGACGCCACGGGTGTTGGCGGCGTGATCCGAAATCAAGGCCGCGGCAGTGCGGCAGTGCTGTTTCTGCAAGTAGCGAGCGGGCGTGCAGCGCGTGAACCAATCGGCATGCTGACCGTGGTCAACGGTGGATCGATCCTTGCTGACGGCGGCGCCGTCTACATCCCGTCCGGCAGTCTCGATTTCGCGTCGCTTGCAGCCGGCCTTGCGGTGGGCGTCAACAGCGTCGGATCCAGCCATATATCGATCGAAAACCGCTCCGGTGCGCTGATTTCGGCGAACGGGCCACTCGGCATCAGGCAGTTCGACGGCACGGTGCTCGGCACGGGACCCGTCGGTGCGTTTTCGGTTGCGGTCGCCGCCGCGGCGGATGCCGTGGACATCGTCAACGCCGGCACGATTCGCGGCGGCGGCGGAACGGCATTCACACTCGACCGGCTGCTCATCAATGGCGCATTCAATCTCGCCCAAGGCACCGTCTATCTCGCCGGCGCGATCCAGACGCTGGGTTCGGTCGATCACGTCACCAACACTGCGACCGGCATCATCACCGGCTCGATCGATCTCGGCACCTTCGGCGACCGCCTCGAGAATTATGGCGCGATCGACGGCGATGTCTTCCTGCGCACCGGCAATGACAGCTTCGTTCACGGCATCGGCGCAGTGTTCGATGGCACCGCCGATGGCGGCGACGGCACAGATGCGCTGGTGATCGACATCACCGGCGGCGGTACGCTCGACGCGGCGCTCTATGGCCGGTTCACCGGCTTCGAATCGATCGGCCTGATCGGCAACGGCGCAATCACCGCCGATGGCACCGTGCCCTTCCAGACCGTCGAACTGGCCGGCGCCACGCTGGAACTGCGTGCCGGATCGACGCTGCGTACGCTTGGCGCCACGGCGATCACCGGCAGCGACACGAGCGGGGACCATGTCGTCAACGCCGGCACGATCGTTGGCGATGTCGATCTCGGCGGGGGTGACGACAGTTTCGACAATCGCGGCACGGTAACGGGCGCGATCGATCTCGGTGACGGCGCCGACCGTTTCGCCGCTGCTGGCGGCAGCAGCGTCGGCGGCGGCGTCTCGGGCGGCACCGGCGTCGACAGCATCGATCTGGTGCTGACGGCGGGCGCATCTGGCCGGACGGTGCTCGATCTGTCGCTGTTCGAGCGGCTGACCGATTTCGAGCAACTCGCCGTCTCGGGTGGGGGCGCGCTGCTCGCGGCCGGCGATCTTCCGGTCGAGACGCTGATCCTCGACGGGACGATGCTGGAGGTTGCTGCCGGCACGTCGCTGGGTACGACCGGACCGGTCACCGTCACCGGGACTGACGCTATCGAATCGATCGTCAATCGCGGCACGATAGCTGGCAGCATCGCGCTCGGCGGCGGCGGCGACAGCCTGACCAACGCCGGCACCGTCATCGGCGATGTCGATCTCGGCGGCGGCGACGACAGTTTCGACAACCGTGGTTCGATCACAGGCGACCTCGATCTCGGTGACGGCGCCGACCGCTTTGCGCCTGCCGGCGGCAGCAGCATCGGCGGCAGCGTATCGGGCGGGGCCGGCGTCGACAGCATCGATCTGGTGCTGACGGCGGGCGCATCTGGTCAGACGGTGCTCGATCTGCCGCTGTTCGAGCGGCTGACCGATTTTGAGCAACTCGCCGTCTCGGGGAGCGGATCGCTGCTCGCCGCTGGCGATCTGCATGTCGAGACCCTGATCCTCGACGGGACGATGCTGGAGGTTGCTGCCGGCACGTCGCTGGGTACAACCGGACCGGTCACCGTGACCGGGACTGACGCCCTCGAATCGATCGTCAATCGCGGCACGATAACCGGCGGCATCGCGCTCGGCGGCGGCGGCGACAGCCTGACCAATGGCGGCAGCATCGTCGGACCCGTCGATCTTGGCGCGGGTGACGATCTGGTGACGCTGCAATCACGCGCCGCTTTCGGTACCGGAGTCAGCGGCGGTGCAGGATCCGACACGCTTGCGCTTGCGACCAGCGGCACTGCCGCGGTGCCGGTTGAACTCGATCTCGGTCGCTTCACGCAGTTCGAGATCCTCCGCAACACTGGTGGCACCGCTGCGCTCTCCGGCGCAGGCGGCTTCGGCCAGATCGACGTCGCGGGCGGCCGCCTGATCGGTCGCGCCGGCTCGACGATCACGGGCAATGTCGCCGTCGGCAGCGGCGCGACCTTCGGCAGCGCGGGCGCGGTGATCGGCAATATCAGCGTAGCATCGGGCGGCACGCTGTCGCCCGGCGCTTCGCCGGGCACTATGATGGTCACCGGCAATGTCTCGCTCGCCGGTGGTTCGACGACAGTGCTGGAATTCACGCCGTCGGTGACCGACAGACTGGCGATCTCCGGCACACTCATGATCGCGAACGGCACGACGCTGAACCTCGTCGGCGAACGGCCGCTGACGCCCGGCGTCACGCTCGACCTGATCGTCGCGGGCGGCGGAATCAACGGCAGCTTCGGCACCACCAACAAGGCATCGACGATCCTCGGTTTTCTGCTGCAGACATCGACGAAGCTGCAGTTGCTCGGCCAGTTCGTGACGCCGGCCGGGACGCCAGGGCAGACCGTGGCCGCGATCGATTATGTCAACGACGTGCTGGTGGCGGGGCAGGGCAGTGCTGCGCTGCTGGCGGCGATCCCGTCGCTGCTCGATACCGATGGCAGCGCGAAAACCCCTGCCTTTGCGCAACTCAACCCCGAAGCCTATGCCACGGCTTCGCAGCTCGGCATCGAGCAGGGCCAGAGCCTCGCCAAGGCGTCCCGCAGCGGCATGGCGACGACGACGCGGGAGGAGAGCGGCCCATTCACCTTTGCCGAGGGGATCGGCGACTGGCGGACGCTGAAAGGGGACGCGACCAGCGGCGTTTCGCGTGCGAAGAGCCACAGCCATGGCATGATCGGCGGCATCGGCATCGGCAGCCGCGAAGCCGCGATCGGCGCCTTCATCGGCTATGTCGACAGTAGCCAGTCGATCGCCGCGCTCGGCGCACGGACCGAGGCGGATGGCATCGTCGCGGGCATTGCGGGCCATGCCGAGCAGGGTGGCTTCGATCTGACCGCGCTGATGGCCTATGATGCGAGTGAGGCGCACACGCGACGCGCGGTGCCGGGCAGCACCGTCAATTCGGGCGATTACGCTCTCCGCAGCCTCATATTCGACGCATCGGCCGGATACAGCCTGGCCGTGTCCAGCGATTGGGCACTGCGGCCCGAAATCGGCATCACCCATGTTTCGACGCGGCGCAGCGGCGTCAGTGAGAGCGGCAGCGCCGCCTTTGCGCTCGCGGTCGATCGGGCGCGAAGCCGGGCGACTTTCATCGATGGCGCGCTGACACTGCGCGGCGGGCAGGCCGACAAGGCGACGATTCACCCCTGGCTGTCCGCGGGAATCCGGCATCAGCTGGACGGCGAGACTTCGAGGGCGAGCGCCGGCTTCGTCGGCGTGTCCTCGCGCTTCACCGTCGCCGGCGCCGCGCGCAAGGAAACGATGGTCGCTGCGGGTGCCGGCGCCGATGTCGCACTGTCCGAAGGCTTGTCGCTATTCGGGGTTTATCGCGGCGAATTCGGCGGCGGCAACGGCCACAACGTCAATGTCGGCGTGCGCTTCGCCTTTTAGGGCGCGGAAGCCAATCCGGCATGCGCCATCAGGAAGGCGCTGCTCTCCTTGAGCACCGGTCCCTTGCGGCGGAAGGTCTTGCTCAGCGCCATGACGATGTCGCCATGGTTGAGGCCCGGATATTCGCGATAGAGGACGGTGGCGCCGGCCCGGGTCTGCGCCGCCGCCAGCGCCTGGCTATTGCGCGGGCGGACGATGGTGTCGGCGCTGCCGGTCGCCAGCCACAGCGCCGGCGCATCCCTGCGCGCGAAATGGATCGGTTGGGTCAGCGCCGGGTCGGGCGCCCGGCCGAACGCTGCGATCGACGCCGGCACGTCGAACGGCAGGAAGTCATAGGGACCGGCGAGACCCGCCACGGCGCGGATCGTGCCGGGATCGACGCCGGCGTCGGCCAGATAATGCCGGTCGAGCGCGAGCAGCATCGCGATCTGCGCGCCGGCCGAATGGCCGGCGAGCAGGATGTGCTGCGGATCGCCGCCATAAGCCGCGGCATGATCCTTGGCCCAGCGGATCGCGGCCGCACCGTCCTCGACGAAGGCCGGGAAATGCACCTGCGGGACGAGGCGGTAATCGGGCACGATCACGGTGAAGCCCTGCGCCGCAAAAGCGCGCGCGGCGAAGCCATAGTCGCGGCGGTTGCCGGCGTTCCAGCTGCCGCCATAGAAGAAGATCAGCACCGGCTGCACCTTATGGTCGGCATCGCCCGCGCGCCACAGGTCGAGCTTCTGGCGCCGATCCTGGCCATAGGACGCCCCCGAGACCAGCCTGACCGCGCGTTTGTCGCCCGGCGTCAGATTGTCGACGGCGTCGAGCAGGCCGGGACCCGAACAGCCGGCGAGCGCGAGCAGGGCGGTAACGGGCAGGAGCAGGCGCTTCATGACGCCGGCGATACCATCGATCCTCGCTGCCGCCACCGGGAATGAAAGCGCCCTATGCCGCCTTCGCCGGCGGTCGGATCTGCTCGAGCACCTTGTCGCGCGGGCCGTCGGTGATGACCTTGCCGCGGTCCAGCAGGATCACGCGCCTGACCAGTTGCAGCAGCGGCGGGCGGTGGGTGATCAGGATCAGCGTGCGGTCCTGCAGTTCGTTGCCGAGCCGCTGGAGCAGGCCGGCCTCGGTCTGCGCGTCCATCGCGCTCGACGGTTCGTCGAACACCACCAAAGGCGGCCTTCCGGCCAGCGACCGCGCGATCGCGATCGACTGGCGCTGGCCGCCCGACAGGCTCTCGCCGCGATCGGCGAGGCGCAGGTCGTAGCCGTTGGCGAGCTGCCCCATGAACTGGTGCGTGCCCGAGATCTGCGAAACGCGGATCAGCTCCTCGTCGTCGACGCCGTCGCGGCCGAGCGTGATGTTCTCGCGCACCGTACCGCTCAGCAGCACGCTGTCCTGCATCGCCGCGCCGATATTGCGGCGCAGGTCGGCGGGATCATATTGGCGGATGTCGGTGCCGTCGATCATGACGATGCCGTCTTCGGGCGGGTAGAGGCCGAGGATCAGCCGCGCGATCGTCGACTTGCCCGATCCGACGCGGCCGAGCAGCCCGACATGCTCGCCGGGTGTGATCGTGAAGCTGACACCGTCCAGCGCGCGCTCGGTCGCGCCCGGGTAACGGAAGGCGACGTTGCGGAATTCGATCCTGCCCTCGACCCGGGCGAGCCGCAACGGCTCGTGCGACGGACCCTCGGCGGGCGTCGCCATCAGTTCCTGGAGCTGGCGATAGGAGGTCCGCGTCGCGGTGAGGCGCGACAGCAATTGCGCGATCTGGCCGAGCGGCGCGACCGCGCGGCCGGCGAGGATCGAACAGGCGATCAGCCCGCCCATCGTCAGGTCGTTGGTCGCGATCAGGCCGACGCCGACGATGACGACGCCGGCATAGGAGATGGTGTTGGCCGATTGCGCGAAATTGACGCTGATCGACGAGACCAGCCGCTGCCGCAGCGAGCTGTCGGCATGATCGTCAACCGCTTTCGCCCAGCGTTTCGCCAGCAGCGGCCCGGCGCCGGATGCCTTGATCATCTCGAGCCCGCCGACGGTCTCGACCAGCACCGACTGCTTGAGCAGGCCGCCGCTCATCGCGCGCGCCGACAGCCGGTCCATCGCCGGGTGGGTCAGCCAGCCGATCAGGACGACCAGCGGGATCATCACCAGCGGCACGAACACCACCGGGCCCCCGATCATCGCGGTGACGCCCAGCGTGATCAGGATGAACGGCACGTCGACGAGTGCGGTCAGAGTTGCGGAGGCGAAGAAGTCGCGCAGCGTTTCCAGCTCGCGCATCAACGCGGTCAGCGCGCCGGTCGATCCCTTGCGGGTCTCGAGCCGCAGTGCGAGCAGCCGCTGGAAGACGGTGGCGCCGACCTCATGGTCGATCTCCGATCCGGCGATGTCGACGAAATAGGCGCGCAGCGTACGCAGCGCGAAATCGAAGACGATGACGACGGCAAGCCCGATCGTCAGCGCGATCAACGACGCGGTCGCGTTGTTCGGTACGACGCGGTCATAGACCGTCATCGTGAACAGCGACGTGACGAGGCCGAAGATGTTGATCATGGCGGCCGCGACCGCGACCTTGACATAGGTCTGCCGGTTGCGCTGCATGGGCTCCATCAGCCAGGCGGCGAAACGGGGCGGGCGCTCGCGCACCGCGTCCGGATTACTCATAAGCCCACATCGCTCCCTGTCCGTCCGCCGTTTCCCATAGGGAGAGGTCAGGCCGAGTCAACTGTCAGACCGTGACATGATCAGGGTAAAGCGGCGCCGCAGACCATGCGAAGCGCCTTTTGCTGGCTGTCGACACCCATCTTGTAGAGGATGCGCTGAATGTGCGTGCGTGTCGTCGACAGCGCCACACCCAGGCTGCGCGCGATCTCCGACGCGTCCTGCCCCTTCGCGATCAGGCCGAGCACCACCTGCTCGCGTTCGGTCAGCCCGCTGGCCCTGCCGATCCGCTCCACGCCGCGATGCTCGCGATGCAGATCGATCAGCCAGATCATGACGCGTCGCGCGCCCTCCCATTCGACCGTGCGGATTTCGGCAATCTCGCGGATCGGCATCGACTGGTCGACCGGCACGACCGCATAGATGTCGCTGTCGCCGGCGGAGAGGCGTTCGCAGGCCCGTCGCAACTCGGCCTGCGCCTCGGACGCCGCGAACCACAAATGGCCCTGGCGAAGCTCTACGCCGGGCCGCTCGGCGCGCCTGCGGAAGGCGGCGTTGACGTGGACGATGTTCTGCCGCGCATCGACCAGAGCTGTCGCGACCTCAAAATGATCCGAAATGGATACGATTGTTTCGGACGCCGGCTCCGTGGCCTCGGAAACGGTACTAAAAGCCCAATTACGGTACGATCCCATGCATAGTCCCCCACCCAAAGGCCGCGAAAGTACGTTGGAAGCGGACTTCACCGAACCGACCCAGGCGCTCACGATTCGATCTCTGAAAATCCCACAACATCAGAAATCGTTTGTTAACCGTGACCTGTGACCGGATTCTGTGACTCTTCCTGACGTTTGCGACGATTCGACTCGCTGAGGATCATCCGAAAGTGGCAGGAAAGCAAGGTGCCGAACTTTACCACGCGCCGAAGAAGTGACGGATTCTCATAACATTACGGTAGCGTGACGGCTTTGGCCGGCGTCGCGGTCGTTTTAACCCCTCATCAACCTTGATGATGCGCCGGCCCCGCCTCCCTCACTAGGACTGAGCGCCACTGGCGAATCAAAACAAGGCAAGTTGCCGAGTTGAAATTCGAGAGGGGCGCCGCGAATTTTTTTCGGGGCATGTGGGGGTGTAATCTTGAACGGCCCAGTGTTCCTGGCTGGCGTTACCCAAATGCGCTTGCACCCGGTGCGAGCCTGCTCTTCGGCAATTGCCGCTGGCCTGACCGCTTCAACGTTGCCGACCGATCTCCTGGGCGAGCCTTTCGCGGCTTCGACCCGCCGGGACTTCGGCGCTTCCACTGTACCGTCAACCTCGCGTCGTCCGTCACGTCGGCCAAAGGGTCCCGGCGCGCGGGCGTTGCCCGCTTTGCGCGACCCGCATTCCTCCGGACCGCCAGAGCGGCGCCGGCCCGAATCCCGCCGTGGCACAGGAATGCCGCGGCTCTAGCCAATCCAGATTAGCGATATTCTCCGGGAGAAACCTGCCATGCCCATCGTAAACTCCGTCGAACTGTTCAACGCCAGCAATGTCTCACAGGGCATTTTCGCGACCATCCAGGCGGCTGTCGACGCGGCTGGGTCCGTTGTCGGCGCCGTTACGATCGTCGCCGGTCCCGGAACCTACGACGAGAATGTCGTGATCAACCGTGACGATCTGACCCTGGTCTCGTCGGGCGGGCGCGAAAGCACGACGATCGCCGGCGATCCTTCCGGCCTCGGCCTCGGCGCTATCACGCTGGCGCCCGGCGCCGACAACGTCGTGATCGGCGGCGTCGGGCAGGGCTTCACGGTTACCGGCCTCAACGGCAACGGCGCGAGCGAGAGCGCGGCGATCTATCTGCAGGGCGCGCACGACGGCATCACGATCCTCGGCAACGATGTCGTCGCCAATGGCGATGCCGGGCTGTCGGGCGAATCGGGCTTCGCCCAGACCAATTATCTGATCCAGGGCAACATCTTCTCGGGCCAGACCTTCACTGGCCTGTATCCCGATGCCGTCGCCGGCTTCGGAACGCAGTTCGATGTCGGCAACAATGTGCCGCGCCAGCTCGTCGTGCTCGGCAATGGCGGCTCGGGGCCGTTCACCTCGCACGATATCGTGTTCACCGGCAACGAGCTGACCGGCAATGCCGGCGGTCTCGACATCAACGGCGTCGGCCGCGGCAATCAGATGGTAACGATCGATGCGCCTGATTCGACCGTCTCGAACAACATTTTCAGCGGCGATACGGCAGGACCGGGCTACGCACTGCGCACCCGTGGTGCCGATACCGACATCACCGGCAACAGCTTCACCGGCGAGAGCCTCGGCATCCTCGTCGACAACAAGGGCGATGCTGGCGAATATGGCGGCAACACCGGTGCCGACATCATTTTCTTCGGCGCCAACACCGTCGTCGACGGCACGGCCAGCAATGATCATCTTCTCGGCAGCCCGACCGGCACGCAGTCGTTCGTCGTGGATGCCGATCTCGACTCATCCGATTTCAGCTACGATGCGGGCACCAACACCTGGACGGTCACGTCCTCTGACGGCACCGACACGCTCGTCCACTTCGAAAAGGTCACCGACGGCACCGGAGAGACCTTCCTGCTGGTCGATGTCGGCGGAAGCTACACGACGATCCAGGCCGCGATCGACGCAGCCGGCCCGGGCGACACGATCATGATCGCAGCCGGCACCTACACCGAGCAGCTGACGATCACGGGCAAGACCGGGCTGACGCTGGTCGGTCTCGGCGACGTCATCATCGAATCGCCGGCGGTGCTCGCGGTCAACGGCGTGTCGAGCCATTATGGCGACAATGTCCGTGCGGTCGTCGCGGTCACCAACTCGACCGATGTCGACATCACCAACATCAACATCGACGGCAATTTTTCGGGCGACACGACGCCCGGCAGCAATGGCGACGAGATCAGCGGGCTGTTCTACGGCAATTCGTCGGGCGATATCGATCAGGTCGAGATTTCCGACGTGTCGAACAGCACCGGTGGCGGGCTGTTCGGCCTGCAGCATGGTTCGGGACTATTCATCGATGGCGACGACGGCGTCGGCCCGGCGCCGGTGGTGTCGTTCACCAATGGCGCGATCTCCGACTTCCAGAAGACCGGCGCCCTGATCTTCGGTGTCGCCGTGACCTTTACCGGCAACGACCTGACCGGCATCGGTGCCACGGCGCTCACCGCGCAGAACGCGATCCAGATCGGCAATTCCTCGGGCACGCTCTCGGGCAACACGATCTCGGGCGTTGCCTATTCGGGCGGCGGCTATTACTCCGCCGGCATCATCGCCTATGAGCCGACCGGCGCGCTGCTGATCGACGGCAACAGCATCACCGGCGCGGGCGCGGCCGGCGATTTCGCTGCCATCGATCTCAGCGACACCACCGGCGCGGTCGTGACGATCTCGAACAACCAGTTCATCAATGCCACCTATGGCATCTACGGTTACACCTATACCGGCGGCGCGCTCGGCCTGAGCACCCCGCCCGTGCTTTCGGGCAACAGCTTCACCGGCATCACGTTCGAAGGGCTGCACATCAATCCTGAGGAGAGCTATGGCGCGCCGTTCACGACGGCGACGGCGTTCAGCCTCACCGGCACCGCCTTCGCCGACACGCTCGGCGGGTCGAATGCCAATGAGACGATCCACGGCGGCGACGGCGACGACATCCTGATCGGCGGCGCGGGGGACGACACGCTCGACGGCGGCAACGGCAGCGATACGGCCGATTACAGCGCGGTCACCGAAGTGGTGGTGGTCAGCCTTACCGCGGGCACTGCGATTGTCGGTGACGGCGGCGAGTTCGACACGCTGGTCAGCATCGAGAACGTGATTCTCGGCCAGGCCAACGACTCGTTCGTCGGCAATGGCATCGACAGCGTCGTCGAGGGCGGCGCCGGCAACGACACCGCCAATGGCCTCGGCGGGACCGACACGTTCGTTTACCGCACCCAGATTGCGGCCGATGGCATCGCGACACAGGCCGGCGCCGTGCTAACGGTGAACGCGGGCGGCGAAGGCAGCGACCAGCTCACCAATTTCGAACATGTTCGCTTCCTCGCCCAGTCGGGCGGCCCGATCACGATCGACGTCGCAGCGGGCAATGCCGTCGTCTACAGCGTCAACGACGCTGCGGCGGTGGCCGAGAACGGATCGTTCAGCATCCTCGAAGCGAGCGGCGTGCTGGTCAACGACATCAACCTCGACGACAATGGCGGCAGCGACAATGAGGTCGTCACCGGTTTCGCGGCGGGGACGATCACGACCGGCAGTCCGCTTGGCACGGCGCCGGGCGGTACGGTGGCCGGCACCTACGGCACGCTGACGCTGAATGCGAACGGCAGCTACACCTATGTCGCGAACAATTCGGATGTGCTGACGCAGGGTCAGACCGCGACCGACACATTCACCTATGCGGTCGATGACGGCGGCGCCGGCGATTCCAAATATGCGCAGATCGTCGTCACGCTGACCGGTTCGAACGATGCGCCGGTCGCGGCGGACGAGTCGGTCTTCGTCAACGAGGATTCGATGGTCAGCGGTCAGCTCGACGCGACCGACCCCGATGGGACGCTGACCTATTCGATCGCGTCGCCGGTCGCCGGACTGACGCTGAATCCGAACGGAAGCTACACGTTCGACGCAACCAACGCGGCCTATCAGGGGCTGGCGCAGGGCGAGACCCTGATGATCACGAGGACCTATACGGCAACCGACGCGTTCGGCGCCACCGACACGGCGGATCTGACGATCACGGTGACGGGGACGAACGACGCGCCGGTGGTGACGGGTGTCGTGAACGTGGCTGCGATCGAGGATGGCGCGACAGTCGGTCTCAACGCGCTGGCGAATGCGTCGGATGCGGACGGGGATGCGCTGATCGTGACGCCGGTGGGTCCGCTGGCGGCGGGGGTGAGCTTCGTCAGTTCGCACCTGTCGATCGACTTCACGGGCTATGCGCCGGGTTCGGTGGTCGGGCAGAATGGCTGGATCGATGCGAGCCCGGGTTCGCCCTACACCAACATCGTCAATATCGGCGGCGGTCACGGCCAGGTGCTGCAGGTGGCGAACGATCCGACGTCGAGCGACTTCGGCGGGCCGTACAGCCCGGCGGTGAGCGTGGGTGCTGGCGAGTCGGCAGTCGCCGATGTCGACCAGATCGTCTACTCGTTCGACTTCAAGGCGGTGGCACCGACTGCGGACGGTTCGCGGCTGGAGCTCGATCTCGGCAATGCGGCCGGGGACGACCGCAACAACTTCATGGCGCTGGAATATTATGATCCGCTCGACGGCAATGGTGCGCGGCTGCGCGTGATCCAGAGTTCGCCGGGGATCGACGGCGAGTTCACGCAGACGACCTTGATCGACAATCTCGATCCGTCGGTGTTCCACAGCGTCAAGGCGATCGTGCAGCTCAACGACGGTCCGAACAACGACACGATCAACTATTATGTCGATGGGGTCCTGGTCGGCACGGGCACGACGTTCGAGAATTACGGCGATGTGGTGAACGGCGACCATGACGGCATCTACGAGGTCGACCGGCTGTTCTTCCGCACGGCGACACGCGACACCGGCTTCCCCGAGGACGGCCCCGGCGGTGCGCGCCAGGGCTTCTATGTCGACAATATCGACATCGCGACATCGAACAGCAACGGCCCGCACTTCACGTTCGATCCGACCGATCCGGCCTATGACCATATCGCGCAGGGTGCGACCGAGGTCGTGACGGTTAACTACACGGTCTCGGACGGCATCACGTCGACGCCGGCGACGGCGACCTTCACCG
>Ga0268265_10000975_pt1 | contig 26114 bp, 33 predicted proteins | sample KBSSwiS52_FD_190355 | JGI IMG/M metagenome (GOLD analysis project Ga0268265, IMG submission 190355) | Switchgrass rhizosphere microbial communities from Kellogg Biological Station, Michigan, USA - KBS Switchgrass S5-2 (SPAdes) (version 2) | ecosystem: Host-associated > Plants > Roots >... | reverse complement strand
ACCGGAAATCGCTTCAGCAGCGTGACACGGGGAACCTGATTAGACGATTCGATGATCATGGCCGCTTAATCTCCCGCACCGGACTTGGCCAGCCAGAGCAGGCCGACAACTCCGCCTCAGACACGGCTTTCCGGGTGATAAAGGGGAATGCGACCTAGCGCCGCTTGTTCCGCTATTCGGGAGTTCCACATCCGTCGGAAATCTCACCTGCTGACGTTTCACAATGAGGTTCCTCGTGCCGGATAACACTCCCGATTTCTCAGACCGAGCCAAGTTGCGCGAGAAGGCGCTGGCGCGGTGGGACAACGAAGGCGGAGCGGGCCGAGAGGGGTCACCGGAAGGCTCAACGTCGGGCGCAGCGTGGGTCGACCCCGAACCTCAGTTGACCAATGCCGAGCTGGTGCAGCTTCGTGTTCGCGTGATCGCCCTGGAGAACCTGGTGATCGCCCTGCTGGCCGAAGGTTCTGATCGACCGGTCGAGATCGTCCGCGAGATGGCGGCCTACATTTCGCCGAGGCCAGGCCTTACGCATCACCCGCTGACAACGCATGCCGCGGCTCACATGATCGATCTGGTCGAGCGGGCCGCTCATTTCAGATCGGCGGGCGCGGATGAGCTCTTGTCAGCGCATGAGGCGGACGCCGGTGGCTGAGCGATTCAAGGTTGGAGATCGGGTCGGCTGGAATTCCGAGGCCGGCCAAGTCAGCGGCACGGTCATCCGCGTCCATACCCGCGACGTCAACTACAAGGGCCATACCCATCACGCGAGCCCCGAGATTCCGCAGTACGAGATCAAGAGCAGCAAGACCGATCACATCGCTATGCACCTGGGCGCCGCGCTCAGCCTGCTGAAGGCATGAGCGACAAGCCCGCGACGACGGAACCCCTAGAGGCGGTCCTCACCGACGCCGGCGATCGACTGCTGCCGGAGCACTGGATGGCGCCGCAGGCGGGCATCGTCCCGCGCGTGCGCATCGGCCAGCGCTGGATCAGCCTGCTCTGGGCGCTCCCGATCGGGACTGCGGCGCTGATGGTGTTGATCGCCCTCGCCCAGGCTCTTCGCGAACTGCCCCGGGTGAAGGCGTTCATCGCCCAGCACCCTGGCATCGCCCAGGCCGCGCCATCGGTGGAAACTGGTTTTCCATGGTGGCTGCAGGTTCAGCACTTCCTGAACATGTTCTTCATGCTGTTCATCATCCGGGCCGGGCTGCAGATCCTGGCCGATCATCCTCGGCTTTACTGGCGGCGCGATTGCACGCCGGGGACCGACTGGTTCCGTTTCCAGCGTCCCGTGCCCGAAGGCCGGGTTTGGACCGCCAAGGACGACTCCGTCACCCTCCCAGCGTGGCTGGGCATTCCCGGGCTGCGCCACACCTTGGGCCTCGCCCGCTGGTGGCACTTCTCGGTCAACCTGCTGTGGGTGATCAACGGCGTCCTGTTTTACGGGCTCCTGTTCGCCACTGACCAATGGCGCCGCCTGGTTCCCCTGACCTGGGAGGTTTTCCCCGCCGCGCTCTCCACCGCCATCCAGTACGCCTCGCTGAACTTTCCGATGGACCACAGCTGGACCCGTTACAACGGCCTGCAGCAACTCAGCTATTTCACGACCGTGTTCGTCGCCGCGCCGGTTTCGATCGTCACCGGCCTGATGCAGAGCCCGGCGATCGCCAATTCCCTGGGCTGGTTCGGACGGCTGCTGAACCGCCAAGCGATGCGGTCGATACACTTCCTCTCGTTCGCCTGGTTCGTGACCTTCATCGCGATGCACGGGGTCATGGTGTTCATCACCGGGCTGCGGCAGAACACCAACCACATGTTCGCCGGCGTCGAGAACGACTCCTGGGCGGGCCTGCCGCTGTTCCTGCTGACAATGGCTGTCTTGACGGCGGCCTGGCTCTTGGCTTCGCCATTGACGAGGCGGCACGCGCGGCTGGTGCAGCGCACCGGAAGGTTCATGATCGGCTGGCTGCGGGCCCTGGCCACGCGACTGGATCCGAAGACGCAGTTCGCAGAAGCCGACATCTCGCCGTTCTTCTGGCCGAACGGCACGATGCCGAACTCGCAGGCCTTCGACACCTTGGCCGCGGGCGCCTTCGCCGACTACAGGTTGCGGATCAGCGGCCTGGTCGAGACGCCCCAGGATCTGTCGCTGGCCGATCTGCAGGCCATGCCCAAGCAGGCGCAGATCACCGACCATTTCTGCATCCAGGGCTGGTCTGGCGTCGCCAAATGGGGCGGCGTGCCGATGCGCGATATCCTCGACCGCGTCCGCCCCCTCCCCGAGGCTCGCTACGCCGTCTTCTATTCGCTCGCAGATGGGGCTGGCGGCGGGCCCTATTACGACGTCCACGACCTCGCGAACATGCGCCACGACCTCACCCTGCTGGCCTACGAGATGAACGGCGAGCCGCTGAACATCTTGCATGGCGCGCCGCTCAGGCTGCGGTGTGAAAGCCAGCTTGGCTACAAGATGGTCAAATGGATCGCGGCCATAGAATTCGTGTCGGACTTCGCCCATCTGGGTGCGGGACAAGGCGGCTACAACGAAGACCATGAATTCTACGGCTGAGCTCTCGCCCGGCGCGGCCGCTGCAGCGCCCGGGCTTCATCGGACGACGGACCTCCGCGGCGCTGGAGGACTGTCATGATGGCCCCGCTCCCCCAAACCCAGCGGCCGTTCTTCACGATTGGCCATTCTATCCGGTCTATTGAAGAGGTCGCCGATCTCCTTCGGGCCGCCGGAGCCGAGATGATCGTCGATGTCCGCAAGATGCCGCGCTCTCGCGCCAATCCTCAGTTCAACAGCGACGCCCTCCCCGATGCGCTCGCCGAGCGGCAGATCGGCTATCGCCACATTGCGTCCCTGGGTGGATTGCGCGGACGCCCGCCTGGACTCGGGAGTTCGCCCAACACGCTCTGGCGGAACAAGAGTTTCCGGAACTACGCGGATTACGCGCTTACGCCGCCGTTCAAGGATGGGCTCAGGGAATTGATCACGCAGGGTCGCGAGCGCACCTGCGCGATCATGTGTGCGGAAGTTCTCTGGTGGCGATGCCACCGGCGGATCATCGCTGACTACCTGCTCGCGGACGGCGCGGCGGTGTTTCACATTCTGGCAGCCCACGACGTGAAGCCAGCCAGCCTCACCCCTGGTGTTGAGCTCATTCCCGAAGGCCTCCTTTATCAAGGGCGGCTCAGCGCCGGCCCTGCCGAGCCGTTTTGATCATCCTCCTTGGACGCTACACTCTCTGGCGATGCTCACCGGATGCTCCACGTCAACTTTCTGCAGCGTTCGCTCAGACCGGGCGCCGGACGAGGCGCCAAACGCCGAAGGCAGAAACAACGTCATCACGGTGACGATCGCCAATTCGCCGGTTTTGGTCCTCCCCTTCGCCTGGCCGCCAAGCGGGCTTCGACACGCTCGATCCAAAGCATTGTTGATTTAGACCCTTCGGCCGGACAGCCGAGGAATGCAGTTTCAGTCGGCGGACGACCGTGCCGCTTAGTCGTCGGTTTGAAGTGCCAAGCATTCACCGCCGTCCGCCTCCAGAATGCTGCAGGTCGCCTTGGCCCTGGCGGCGGAGGCACGAGTGAAGCGGACCTGATAGGCGGAGCCGATCTTGTCTAGATAGCCGTTCTCGGCGTCGAAGTGTTTTGGGTACCTGCTGGCGAGCTGGGCGATTCGCTTTCGGCCTCGCGCTGCGGTGCTGTACGCTCCTACCTGCACCGCCCACTTCGAGGCGCGGGCGACGTTACTGCCTTCATCATCGCCCTGGGCGACTTCAGCATGAAGGCTGGGCGCGCTGGACGTGATGCGAATATAGCCATTCCCCGAGGGCGCGCCTTCTCTCAAGGGCGCCTTGGGGCCGAGCAGGTTCGCCACGGTTAGGTCGGTTCCGGCTTTGCGAATGGTCAGCACTGCGAAGCTTGCGCCGATCAGTTCCGTCATGAACCGGTCCCGCGCCAGGGCGGTCGGTCCGCCGAGGACCACGGCGATGATGCGATGGCCGTCCATTACTCCCGACGTCAGCAGGTTGAAGCCGGAAGCGAAGGTGTAGCCCGTTTTGAACCCGTCGATACCCGGCGTCGCCAACAGGCGATTGTGACCCATGATCACGTGGCCGCGAAAACTCGTGCGCTCCTGATCGAATAGCCGATAGCCATTGGGATGATCCCGCAGGAAAGCCAGCGCCAGGATGGCTAGGTCGCGCGCCGTGGTGACCTGGCGCGCATCGGGCAGCCCCGAGGCATTGCGAAAGCGCGTCTGATTCATGCCGAGCGCCTTGGCCCGCGCCGTCATGCGCTTCGCGAATTCAGCTTCGCTGCCCGCGATCCGCTCCCCTAAGGCGACCGCGACGTCGTTCGCCGATTTCACCACCAGAACGTCGAGCGCCTGCTTAACCGTCAAGCTTCGGCCCGCGGGAAGCCCGAGCTTCGAAGGTGGACGGGACGCGGCGTGAGGCGACATGACCACCTTGTCGGTGAGTTTGAGGTCGCCCTCGGCCATGGCGTCGTAGGCCAAGTAGATCGTCATCACCTTGGTGAGCGAAGCCGGAAAGCGGCGCGCGTCGGCTTTGCGTTCGAACAGCACCTCGCCGCTCCCGGCATCGACGGCGATCGCCGCGAACTTTTGAGGATCGAAATTGCTCGCCGCCCAGGCCGGGCTCGACCCCAAAAGCGAACCTAACGCAAGCGACAATAGAAGGAGCGTGAGCCGGACCAGCCGGTTGATGGAGGACGTGGGCAAAGGGGCGAAGCCGCCGCGAGGGCGGTCCCTGTCTGGGCCGACGATTGGCGATTGGAAGAGGACACTGTCGGCGGACGGTTAATCCCGTCTTAAGCGCGGCCTTGCCGCCTCTACCTTCACGCTGAGTTGCTCCAGCCCTCCCCGATCAAGCCGCCCAAGCCGGCGTCCAGTGGGCGCGGCGCCACTCACTTAGCCCTTGATTGTCTCTTCCTTCAGAACCGGTTCGGCCAAGCGCCTCAGGGCCCTGGCTTCAGCGATCAGGCTTTGCTCCCGACCATTGGGACGGGTGGTGACCAAGTTGGAGACAAGTCGACCATCCTGGGCGAACCAGCCCGAAATTCGTCCCTCCTCCAAAACAAAGACGGCGTTCGGACTGCGGATGAGAAATGGCGTGGCCTCGCCTGCGTGGAAATAGAAGGCGCGATCGCGGTCTGCAGAAGGTCCGCCGCCGATGGGGGCGACGATCTTCACGATCGCACCGCGCTGTCTCCATGACCGAACGAGGAAGATGTCCTCAGCGCTTGCAACGCTCACCTCGACGAGGTCGCCGGCCGCAATCTGACGGTCAAGGGCGGCCGCCTCGTTCTGCAGGAACTTAAATTGAGCGTTGTTCGTCGACGTGTCTGAAGCTCCGCAACGGACAAGCACCAGTGCCGTCTCGCCATATGGGCTCCGTACGGCGATACGGTCGAATTCGCCCGAACTCAGGCGGGTTATTTGACTGCGCCCCACACCGCGACAGGTCGCCCGCCAAGACTCGCGCCCTTCCAAAGCGCCCCGGTCATGTAAGATACATGTACGTGACGGCGCCGGGGTGAAGTTTGTCCGCGCTATCAACCAAGGGTGCGCAAGACAACCCGCCGCCTTCTCCGCCCAATATCCTATCGGCGTCCAGCTGCCCGTGGCCGCGGCAGCGAAGCGTCCTTCTGCATGGTGGCCGTTGTCGTTTGGAGGCCCGTGCCGATCACCGCGCCCGAACCAGATGAGCGAAAGCGCGAAGACCAGGACGCTCCCCACCGGAATCGCAATGCTGGCGCGATTCCTCCCATTCCTGCGAAGCTTGAACATCAGCAGGACAAGCGCAAGGATGGTACCGAGGGTGAGGGCCGCGAAGAGAAGCGGCGTGCTGAACCTTACATCCCCGATGTCATGGGGGATGAGGCGCGGCAGGCCATACATCAGGAGCGTCGTTATCGTGATCGCTGCACCGAAACGGATGTAGTTCATGGCGTCGTGGCTCCGCGCGTTCCGCGAAGCCCACCATCGGCGTACATCGTGATGCGATCTATCCTAAAGGCGGACAATCGCGTAGCCGTGATTTTGTCACGCACGACCAAGTCGTTCTCCGCCACCTGCCCCGGCTAGAGCCTGACGCTGACGAGCGTATCGTTCCGATCGTGGATCTCGACGATGGCGTCTTGGCCAAGTGAGGCGCGACGCCCGCCGGCAAAGGTCGCTGGCTTAGTCTTGCGGCGACGGCTGACGTTCGGACGATCGTCGTCGCCACGCGCCGTTGCACGTCTGTCAGCCAGGGGTAAATCGTCGCGCCCGCCCGCCAAAATAGGCGCGCCGGGTATTTTCGGTCGCCGCGGTCGCCGCGCGCATCTGCAAAAGGTCCTTGCGAGAGAGCAGTCCGACGAGCGCTCCCGATCGCCGATCGACGACGGGCAATCTACCTTGATCCCGAGCGAGCATGGTGTCGATGGCCCGCGCCACCACCTGGTCAGAATAGGCCACGGGCAGGTCCGCATCGGACACGCGTTCGCCAATACGCTCCCCCTCGTGGCCACCCTCGATTTTCCACAACAGGGCGTCTGCCCGGGTCACCAATCCCACCGGCCGGTCGGCGGCGTCGACGACCGGATAGACCCGGTGCGCGCCCTTGGCGATGACCGCCACCGCGTCGGAGATCGGCAGGTCTGCGCTCAGCACGTCGAGCGACTTGACCATGACGTCACCCACCCGCGTCAACTCGTAAGGGTCGACGCCGTACTCGCGCGAGATGTGCTGGCCGCGCCGAGCGATCTTCTCGGTCAGAATCGACCGCTTCAACAGCAGCACCGTCACCGCAAAGGCGGCGGTGGAGGCGGTCAGCAACGCGGGCAGCATGGTCAAGTCGCCGGTCAGTTCGAGCGCGAAGATGGCCCCGGTCAGCGGCGCGCGCATCGTGCCGCCCAACATCGCCGCCATGCCTAGAAGCGCCTAAAAGCCCGGGTGGCCCGGCAGGGCGAGGTCGAGCAGCCAGCCCAGGGCGCCGCCGAGGATCAGAAGCGGGGCCAGGACCCCGCCGGACGTGCTGGACGACAGGGCGATGAGCCAGATGGTCGCCTTGACGCAGAGAATGACCAGGACCGTGCGGAAGAGCAGATGCGCGGTGAGCAGGTCGGCGATGACGTCATAGCCCACCCCAAGCGCGCGGGGTTCGACCAAGCCGCCGAGGCCCACGGCGATCCCGCCCAACATGGGCCACCACATCCAGTGGATCGGCAGGCGTTCGAAGGCGTCTTCGAGCATGTAGAGAAGCTTGGTGAGCAAACCTGATTGCAGGCCCACAACCACCCCCACGCCGACGCAGGCGATCAGCCCCCACCACGGCAGGGCTACGCGGCCGGCGATAGGAAACAGCGGGCCCGTGCCGAACAGCAGCGGCCGCCAGCAGGTTGCGGTCACCGCCGCGGCGGCCACAGGGATGAAGCTCCTTGGCCGCCACTCGAACAGCAACAGTTCGACGGCCAGGAGGACGGCGGCGACGGGCGTGCCGAAAATGGCGGTCATGCCTGACGCCGCGCCCGCCACGAGCAGGGTTTTGCGTTCGGCGGCGCTCAGGTGGAAAAACTGCGCGAACATCGAGCCGATCGCGCCACCGGTCATGATGATCGGGCCCTCGGCCCCGAAGGGCCCGCCGACGCCGATGGAGATGGCCGACGAGATCGGCTTCAGGATGGCCACCTTGGGCGACATTCGGGCGCCGCCGATCAGGATGGCTTCGATGGCCTCGGGGATCCCGTGCCCGCGGATCTTTTCCGAGCCAAATCGCGCCATCAAGCCGATGGCCAGGCCGCCCAGCGACGGCGCCGCCACCATCCAGGGTGTCCGCGCCGCTTGGGCGAGCGACATGGGCGTGACGTCGAAGCGGCCAAACCTGACCAGATTGCCGACCAGGGCGATGAGCTTGATCAACGCCCAGGCCGCGAACGCGCCGCCCGTGCCGATCAAGAGCGCCATCGCCGCCAACATCAGCAGGCGGCGGTCAGCCCTGAAGTCGCTCAACCCGTGCGAAGTTTTCACCATCCGCGCTCGCGGTGGCTTCGATGTCAGCCATCACGTTGACCCTGTGCTCAAGCGACGTCAGCAACTGGCGTCGTGTTCGAAAGCGTTCTCCGCTTGAGCCTCCCCGGAGGCGACGCCCTCGCGGGTGAGGGTGCGAGCCCTGCCCGCCCCCCGGCGGAGCTGGCCGCATAGAGGCGCGGACTGGCCCTAAGCTGCGACAGGGCTCGTCGGCGGCGGGTAAAGCCAGACCTCCCCTTCGCCTGCTGCCGCCGCATATTGCTGTTCGGCGAGACTCCAGTTCGCCAACCGGTCCCACCACCCAGATAGGAAGCGGGCGCGATCATTCTGGTGATCGAGGTAGTAGGTGTGCTCCCAAAGATCGCAGACGAGGAGCGGTGTCGTGTCGGGTTGCGCGGCGATCGTGCCCGCGTCGTGCGTTGAAATCACCTGCAGCTTTCCGGCGCGCGCCAGCAGCCATACCCATCCCGACCCGAAGTGCGCCGTCCCCTCCCTAATGAACGCGTCGCGGAGTTCAGCCAACGATCCGAAGCCTTGTTCGATGGCGTTCAAGAGCGGTCCGGACGGGGCGCGGTGGCGGCTCGACATGCAGGCCCAGAAGAAGCCGTGGTTCCACGCCTGGGCGGCGTTGTTGAAGAGGCGATCGTCGGCTCCGGCGGTCGCGATGACCTCTTCCAAGCTTCCAGCCGGTTGGCGCGCGCTCGAGAGCAGCTCGTTGGTGACGGTCACGTAACGCGCATGATGCTTGTCGTGGTGCAGACGCATCGTGGCCGCAGAGATCACAGGCTCCAGCGCATCATAGGGGTAGGCAAGTTCCGGCAGTTCGATCATCGGCGGTTGGACTCAGCGCTCCGACTGAAGTGGCGCGATTACATCGTAATACGACCTATTTCAAGCCCGGCGACCACGCTGGCGTGACAAGCGCCACGAGACTATATCGTGGTACGATGTATCAAATCGAACCAACGCCGAGGTTGTCCGTGGAACAGCTGATAGAAGTGTCGCACGCCAATGGAGTGTGGTTCGTCCAGGCCTGGGGCTGTCTGGAGCCGGTGGTGTTTCGCTCGGGCGGACAGGCCGAGGCGGTGGCTCGTCGTCTGGCGTGCTGCCTGGCGCAGGCCGGGTGCGATGCTCGGATCGAGGTCCACGACAAGCACAACACCCTTGTAGGCGCACATTGCTATTTCGCCGTGCCGTCCGGTTCCTCTTTCGAGAACGAGCCGGTCTCGGCCGCACCCTCGGCGCCTTGGAGGCGCCGGGCCGTCGCCAACAGCTGCGAGAGGATCTCGGCGGTTTCCTGAAGCTGACGAAGGTTGCGTCGGGAGATGGCCTCCAGCTGCCGGGTCCCCTGTGCTGTAAGTTGCAAAAGGACGCGACGCCGATCGGTCTCGGACTCCCGCCGCTGAACCAGTTCGCGCTCGACCAACCGTCCCACGAGCTCGACCGCACTATGGTTCTTGATCAGCAGGCATTCCGCGAGCTCGCCGACCGTCATGCTCCCGGACCCCGGGTGGCTCCGAATGGCCAGCAAAGCCTGATGTTGCTGTGAGGTCAGGCCCTCGTCGCGAGCGCTGGCCTCGCTAAACGCCAGGAAGTCGCGCATCGCCTTACGGAAATGGCCCAGCGCCCTGTACTCGGCGTCGCCAAGGGTGGCGGATCGCGGCTTCCGGCGTGCCCCTGGAGTCTTCTGCGGCTGACTCACGATCGAATGATTTCCCTGGAGGACCTGGTCTTCGTTCGACCCTACTTGGTGCGCGGCAAGGGAGCGACCTCCCGCTGATCGGTTGCCGTCGCTAGCGCACGGGCGGCGCAGCCAACCGGGGACTTACAAGCGCCGCCAATCGACGGGAACAGCCGTCGGATATAGATCGTTACACGATATAAATTGGCGATCCCATCTTACAGGCTTCCAGGATGCAGACGCGATCGCGTGATCGACGCAAAATTCGTGCGGGACCTCGCCGGTCCCCGAACACCTTTGCCTTGAGATTTGCAATCTTGCATCGCCAACTGAGGCGGCTTCTGCGACGGGGCGACCTGCGGGTGACCTATGGCGACGGTCGAATCGTCCGCTACGGCGACGGTTCCGGTCCTCGCGTCGCCGTCAGACTAACCTGGCGAGGCGCGCTCAGGCTGACGCTCAATCCCGGCCTCGGGTTTGGAGAGGCCTATATGGCGCGCGACCTCGAGGTGACGGAGGGCGCGCTTTGGGATCTGGCCGAGATGGTCGGCCGGAACCGCGCCGGGATGGAGGTAGGCCCTGGCGTCGCCCTGCGCACGATCCACGCCGCCGAGCGATGGCTCAAGCAATGGAACGGCCGCAAGGCGGCGCGGCGCAATGTCCACCATCACTACGACCTGTCCCTCGACCTCTATAGCTGCTTCCTAGACAGCGACCTACAGTATTCGTGCGCGTATTTTAGCCGTCCCGGCATGAGTTTGGAGGACGCACAGGCGGCCAAGAAGGCGCATCTGGCGGCTAAGCTCGACCTATCGGCCGGTCACACAGTGCTGGACATCGGCTGCGGCTGGGGCGGCTTGGCTCTCGATTTGGCGCAGCGCCATCCGGTGCGACTGACCGGCGTCACCCTATCGACCGAGCAACTGCGCACCGCCCGGTCGCGCGCCGCCGCGGCCGGGGTGGGCAAACGGGTCCAGTTTCACCTGTCCGACTACCGCGATGTGGAGGGTCCCTTTGACCGCATCGTGTCGGTGGGCATGCTCGAGCATGTGGGCGCGCCGAACCTGGACAGTTATTTCCAGCAGATCCGCCGCCTGTTGGCCGAGGACGGCGTGGCGGTGATCCACGCCATCGGCAGTCGTGCCCCACCAGGCGTCACTCAGCCCTTTATCCGCAAGCACATCTTTCCAGGCGGCTACATCCCGTCCCTCTCCGAGGTGCTGTCGTCCATCGAGAAAGCCGGGCTGTGGGCCACCGATATCGAGATTCTGCGCCTGCACTACGCCGAAACGCTGCGGCATTGGCGGCAGCGTTTCCTGAAGGCGCGACCCGCCATGGCAGACCTCTATGACGAGCGGTTTTGCCGGATGTGGGAGGTCTATCTATGCATGAGCGAACTGGCCTTTCGCTACCTCAACTGCATGGTGTTCCAAATCCAGCTCACCCAGCGCGTCGGCACCCTGCCCATCACCCGCGACTATCTCTATGAGCGCGAGCAGGCCGCAATGCCCATGCGGCGGAAGGGTTAGTCCCATCGTCGGCGAGCGTTCGACGCCGGCAGAGGACCCTGAGTTCTTTGGCCCGGCCGACGAACTCCTCGCAGCCTAGGGGGACGTGACAGCCGGAAGCGCAATCTGCGGTCCGGCTGTCACACCGCGCGTCGCATCAACCCGCTCGTGATTTCTCTTCCTCGTGGGTGACTTCCAACACCTTGATCGCCCTGAGCCGGCCGTCGGACCCCATCCATCTGAAAATCGATCCCTCGCTCAGACCGACCAGGGCGCCGCCGATCGGGCTGAGCAATGAGATCTCGTTCTCGTCGGCGTTTTCGCGTCCGGGGCGCACCAAGCGCACCCGTCGCTGCCGCTTGGTGCGGAGGTCCTTGTAGACCACAGCCGAGCCGAGCCGGACAAACGCATCTTGCCGGGCCTCCGGCGCAATGCTCAGCCGTTCAAACTCTTCTAGGAATAGCTGGGCTTCCGGAGCGCTCTTTTGGGCGTCGGCAGCGATGCGCCACAGCTCCGACAGATCAGCGCGCCGGACGTAGACGGGTGGACGGGCGAACATCGTGTCATTCAAGGGGGGCAAGCTCTGGCTCCGAATAGCTGACGGGGAATTCGTTTCGCGTCACGAGGGGTTGGCGAGCGCCGGCGCGCCGGCCGAGGACAGGCGGCGCAGCAGCGCCGCAAGTTCCGGCTCGTGGACTAGCTCGGCGCCGTAGGCGGGCGAGCACCAGCGTAGGACCCGCTTGCCTTTTTCGCGGAAGTTGGCCTGGAACCCCTCGACCTTGAGGCCGAAGATGATCACGCGGCAGGCCAACGATCCGCCGTCTCTCATCGCTTTGCGATAGGGATGACTGCCCAGCGCGTCCGTTGGCGTCATCTGGCCCACCACGCCGGCCTCTTCGGCCGCTTCGCGGGCGGCGGTTTGGGGGCCACTCTCTTCACCCTCTGACCAGCCCTTGGGCAACACCCAGCGCCCGTGCGGCGGGATGTAATCAAGAGCACGTAACGTTGAGCGCCCTCGTCGTAGGTATACGGGAGGGCCGCGAACTGGCGTGGCTGAGCGCCTGGCGGGATCATTTGTGCCTCACAAGCGGATAGCGAGCGGGGCCCACACCCTCGGCCCCTCCTCCGGCGCGCCTCAGATCGTTCGGGAAGGGCCGTGCGGTCGACCAGGACCTAGCGCTCCACGCCGGCTTCCGGGCGACCGACGTCCGATTGACCTTGCCTTCACCCCGCGTTCGCACGCGCCCAGGGCTGCCTGAACCCGACATGACACATCCTCGCCAGAGGTATTACACCTCACAGCTTTAATATTAAAAAGAAGAGTTGTGTGTGGGATCGCCTCGAACTCACGGCCTTGGCCGTATAGAGTCCGAGGTTATACGGGGCCGGCGTTGCTACGCGTATATTTGGGCGTGAAAGCCTGGTTGGGGAGTTTGCACATAACGCGCGAAGGATGGCTGGGCGGATCAACGAAGTCAATGCCACGAACCTGTGACGTCAGCAACGTTGACTTCCCTCCACAAGAGCCCATGTTAAGGCCATGCGACCGACGCCCTCTCAAGCGCGGGGCCTGTGCCACGCCTGCCGCCTCGTCCAAGGCGGCTCTCCCCGAGCCTAGTTCACGCCGAACTCGGTTCGGGGCCGCGTCAGGCTGATCCTCGCCTGCAATCTGGTCGTCAACATCCCACGCTGAATTGCACAGACCGCCGCCGGCGCGCCGCGCGCGCTGGTGTGCAGCTGGGGCTTCAATGAGGAAACAACATGGCACAGAGCCTTTGGGACCATCAGCTAAGACTCCACGATCTCGAACTCGCCATCCAGGCGTTGCGAGGCGTGTTGTGCGCCGAGCCGCGCAGCCATTCGGCCCTCCGCGACGCTGCGCAAACCCTGCGCTCGCGGGGTCACAAGGGCGCCGCGGACCTCCTCATGGGCGACCGCGCCGCCGCCGCCTACAGGCGATGAGGACGCGGTCATGCACAACGCGCAACCCTTGAAGCCCGCAAAGCCGCCGATCGCTCTGCGACGCGCCGATCAGGAGGCCCTCCTCGCCATCGCCTACCACGGCTTGCTGAGCGACACGCGCAGCGCCGGCGCGCTGCTCTGTGAAGTGTCTCGGGCCGATCTGCTCGCGGATGACGACGCCGTACTGACGGCGACGCTCGGGTCGCGGGTGTGTTTCCGCGACAGCCGATCAGCGGAAGTGCAGATCGCTCGTCTGGTCGCGCCCGATCAGCATGGCGTCGCGGACTGTGTCTCGGTGCTGAGCCCTCTGGGCGCGGCGCTTATCGGCTTATCGACGGGTCAGACCATCAGCTGCCCGGATCGCCACGGCGGGGAATTGAACCTGACCGTCCTGCATGTCGCGCCGCCCTCTCAGCCACACGGAGAAACGCCATGACCTCAGATAAGGCCGCGCCCAGCCTCCCGGGCCCGCCGAACGGCTCGCCCTCGCAAGGCGCCGTTCCAACGCCCAATGTCGTGCCCTTTCGCAAACCTCCTCCGGGTCGCGCCCCGCACCCCACGCGGCCGCCGGACGATCCTTCACCCCCCAGCGCGGCCTAGCGCTGCATCCAAGAGGCTACAATGCTCTCCTACGCCCCCTCCCCTGCCCGCCGCCCGGCCGTGTACATGACCCGTCGGGACTATGCGGAACTCAGCGATCGCGCCGACGCCCTCGAGCACACTGCGGTGGGCCAATCGCTGCAAGCGGAATTGGCGCGGGCGATCATGGCGCCGGATCACAGCACGCGCGCGTTCGTCAAGCTGGGGTCAACAGTGGCCTACGAGGATCTCGAGACCGGGGCGATCCGCCGGCTGACCCTGTGCCTCCCCGAAGACGCTAGTCTCGACGACATGCGACTCTCGGTGCTGACGCCTGTCGGCGCGGCCCTGATCGGCGCGACCACAGGACAGGTGCTCGACTACGTTGTTGGCGGCGGCCGCGCCCGACGTCTGCGAATCCTGGAGGTCAAAGATGAATAATGACCCCCTCGAAGACTGGGCCGCCCTGTTGCTGTCTAAGGTCGCTGCGGACGCGGCGGCTGAAGTCCACGGCGCTGTCGTAGGTTATGCGGCCCGCTTGGGCCGATCGGGCATCGTCATGCGGTTGCGGGCGCAGGCGCGCGAGCTCGCCACCTCCGCCATTGGACATGACCAGCTCAGCAGCCTCGCTTTCGAAGCCGCCGCTGACGACATGGCATGGGGACGCGCGCCGCTCGAGTCGTGGCGGCCCTTCGCGCTCGGCGCGCGGGGGGCGTCAGTTCTTGAGAGGGGCGCGCCCCGCGCCAGGCTGCCGCCGGCCGATACGGAGGTCGCGTCTCGGGGCGAGCAGACTGCGCGGGCCATCGAGCAACGCCTCCTTTCGGGGCGCGATGCCTTCGACGCCATCCGCGGACACTCCGCCGCGCTCGAAGCCCAGGTCGAGATCCAATCGGCGCTGTGGGACGATCCGCGGATCGCCGCCACGCCAGATGTCCGTTTGACGATGCAGGCTTCGATCGATCCTCTTCGGCGACGCCGCCACGCGCTGGCGCCAGCACCGTCTTCCACAGCCGCGTCATCGTGCGTGGAGCCGCCGCCCGAAGCGGCGGTCCGTGGATGGCGAAGACTCTTCATGGCGGGACGATGATCAAGTCGGCGCTGCGGTTATGGTTGCGGTCATAATGCGCCGATCTCAGTCGGCAACCGCACGCCCACGGGTCGCCAAGCGGCCCAACGAAGCCTCGCTGTTCGCCGCGCTGCGCGCCGGCGAGCCAGACCGCGCCGGCGCGCGCAGCCTCATCTGAGGAACCACATCAACGCCAGCGCCAAGGCCAAACCCAACAGGCTGAAGGCGAAGATGGTGCGCGGTCTTGATCGCGGCCGGCGGGCGACGAAACCTTTGTGGATATAGGCGAGCGGCCGCACCTGGTGCGCTTCGCACCCGATGATGTTGTGTTTGCCAAATCGCCTACTCACGCTGGTCGCCACTGCCGCTCGCCCTGGACGACGGGATGACGATCACCTCTTCGGGGTAAAGCCAGCCGGTGCGTGCGCGTCCACAAGGGCAGCTCCCTTCAATCCGACCGCCGCAAATTGGGCAGGCGTAGGCCGCCGTGGGGCCCGCCGGGCCCTTGAGGTTAGCCATTTGCTTGGTCATTGTTAGCCTCCAGGACCTCGGACGGTCCATGCTTTGGTTCAAGGAAAACCGGCTCCCCCGGGCGATGCCGGGGGAACGCTTCGGCCCCAGGAATTCGAGGGCCTACTTCGCACCGGCGGGGGATCCGGCGCGAGATTTGACGAGCTCGCTGAGGCTGCCCGCCTGCGAAGGCGCGACCTTCGGCTGTTTCGGCTTCCTTGGTTCACGGTTGCCGGTTCTGTGCTTCTTGGACATAGGCCTATCCCAGCCCGCGCCAAGCACTCGTGCGTAGCCCGCAAACGGACTACCCGCGCCGCTCGGCTGCGGAGTTCAATTGTGATAAATGATTGATGAAATCATGTGCGCCAGCCGGCGCCGATTTCAGTAAACATGATATCCCTGACCCTCGAACGCGACGGCGTTCCTAGAGGGCCAGGGCTAATTGCCTGGGATCAGGCAGATAGGTCGCCGAACGGCGAAGGCGCAGACATGAAACTGCATGAATGCATCTTGGACGATCTTGTCCGGAAGTCAAACCTCGTGGCTGCCCCGGCTTCGGCGGCTCTCATCGTCGAGCCGCGCCGTTTGACTTTCCGACCAGGTGGGCGATGAATAACAGCATGCTGCGGCGATCCACCTTCCGGCGCTTTTGCCATCACGGCGGTAGCCTCCTCGCAGGCCGATAACCCCGGACTCCTGCTGCGCATCGCGCGGGTCCGGGGCGATTTCCTTCCCTTCTGATACCCTCCTCGTCTTCCCCTCGGACGAGGAGCGGCTTTGCACAACTTTGGAGCACCGCCATGGTCCGTCCGGCCAAATCAAATGGGCGACCGCCCATCATTCTGCGCGAGACCGACGCGGAGCGTCTGTCGAATCTCGCCAGTCAAATGGAAGCCAAGGCCCCGCTCGCCGCCGGCCTTCTGCTGGATGAGATCGAACGCGCCGAGATCCGGGCCGACCACCTGGTCGCCGACAGCGTTATCGGCATGCAATCGGTCGTCGAGTTCGTCGACGGAGCGCATGACCTCCGGCAGACGGTGACTCTGGTCTATCCGACTGAGGCGAATATCTCGGAAGGTCGGATTTCGATCCTGACACCGGTGGGCGCCGGCCTCATCGGCCTGACGGCGGGGCAGTCCATTCATTGGCCCGACCGCGACGGGCGCGAGCGTGTCTTGCAAATCCTCTCGGTCTCGCGCGCGGCGGCCTCCTGATGCGCCGCGGTGGTCGCCTCGCCGACGACCGTCTTCTGGCCAAGGCCGTGCGGGCGATCTGCGCGGAGGCGCGCTGGGAGGTGGTCGATCTGACAACGCGCCGGGGCCGAGCGCTGGCGTTCGACCTTCTGCGGGGGCATTCCGCGGAATGCGCCGGTTCACCCTCGGGTCGGGACCAATTGCTAGGCGTGGCGTTGGATCAAGCGGCCGCCTCCCTACATCATCAGGTCTCCGCCCCCGCGGACATCGATCTTTCGTCGTTTCTTGTGCCCCAGCGAGTCCATGCCGCGGTTGAGGCGAGAATTCGGGTGCGAAGCGAACACCTACGCATGTCCGGTTCGGACGTGCTCCGCCGACACGCGGAGTCGACCGCTAGCAGTTATCGGGCCGCCGCCCCGCGGCGACGCGGCGATCGGGTGATGGCCGAACTCCTGCGCGAGGATGCTGTGCTGAACCGAACTTTCTGGGCGGACGCGAGAATCCCCGCCGACGAGCCACAGCGAGCGTTCATGTTGGCCTGCGTACCCTATTTGGAGCGCGTGGCCGGCGACGAAGGTCGGCCCTCGTTTTTGGCGCGTCTGGGGAGCCGGGCGCGCCTCGGACCCTGATGCGCTCACCGCGGTCAACCTGCGGACCGGCACCCTAGTCCCTGTTGAGAAGGCTTTCGAACGAGCGCTGCTGACAGGGCCGCGACGGCGGCTCGATCGAAAGGATTCTAATCACGCGCTCACGATCGTCAGCCGCCGTCCAGCGGAAGTCCTCTCCGATCGGCAAGCCGATCAGCGCGGCCCCTAGCCGACTCGTCACAGAGACAAGGCCTGGCTTGGTCGCTTCCGTCGGATAGACCAATCGAACGCTGTAGACCTCATCCGACGTAACCTCGTGCACCGTCATCTCGCAGCCCATCCGAACGAAGGTCTCGGGCGCGCACGCCGCGTCGATGATCTTGGCCCGGTCAAGCTCATGCCAGAGCAACGCCAGCCCTGGAGTCGGGTGCGGTGAACTGCAGACGAGATCCGCCAAGGGATCATACTCGGTATCGAGCACGAACACGTCGGGCTCCAGCATCTGAGTGGGATGAGGCCTAATCGTCATGAAAATCTCCGCAAGTCCCCCGGGGAGGCAACGCCGGGAAACAGGAAAACACGATTCAGAAGAAGAAGGACAAATCAGCGCGTAGCATAGCCTACTGCAGATAGGCCGCTAGCATGTTGCTTCAAGCCGCCCGGTGATCACATGCACGCGATATAAATCGGGGCGTCATCAGAACACTTGAACCTGATTCAATCTGGGCTGTATCTCACTCGCGCAGGCGACCCGGCGGCTTTGGAGGTGTGATGACTCGTACCGGCGGGGATGACGGAGCGCTTGAGGCTCTGCTGTCTGACATCCGCGCTTGTCGCGCCTGCCGGGGAGACTTCGGCCATGAGCCGCGACCTGTAACCCATGTCAGCGCCGAGACGCGGCTCCTGATCTGCGGTCAGGCGCCAGGTCGGCGCGTGCACGAGAGCGGTTTGCCGTTCGACGATCCGTCGGGCGACCGCTTGCGCGCCTGGTTGGGGGTGGACCGCGAGACCTTCTATAACGACCCGCGAATCGGCGTTGCGCCGATGGCGTTCTGCTTCCCCGGAACCAGCCCGAAAGGCGGCGACTATCCGCCGCCGCCGCGTTGCGCCGCTCTGTGGCGCCGACCGCTCTTGGCGCAGCTGCCGAAGGTCGAGTTGACGCTACTGGTCGGCGTCTACGCCCAACGCTGGGCCTTGCAGGACGCCGCCGGACGCTCGATGACGGAGACGGTCGCGGCCTGGCGCACCTACGACGCTTCCGTCATCCCCCTGCCCCACCCTTCTTGGCGCAGCACAGGCTGGCTGCAGCGCCACCCATGGTTTGAAGGCGAGCTGCTGCCGCACTTACGCGATCGCGTCGCCGCGGTCGTGGGCGCTTCGTAGGCGCCGACCGGGGCGGGCGCCGTCAGCCGCTTGCCATTGGCGGCGACGGCGAAACGGCGGCCGGCCGATAAGGACTGGCCCGGGCGATGAGATCGGTCATCTGGTGGGCGGCGTGAATCGTCAGGGGGTGGTGGTCACGATCCTTGGACGCGGAGAGGTGCGCCGCCATCTCTCTCACAAGCGCCAACTGCCGATCGGAGGCCTCGGCGAGCAGGGCGATCACCAGGTTTTCCAGGGCGATCACACGCACCCGAAGCTGCACCAGCTCGGCATTGGTCAGCGGCGGGGCGGCGGCGTCGGCTTCGGCGGTGTCGCCCTCGTCGGCCCGTCGGCGCTCGCGCCGCCTTCATTATCCCACCGCGAAAGGGCGCGCCGCCTTAGCTCCTCGGGGCTCGGGCTTTCGCGGTCTTCACGCGGCATGGCGTGTCGCCCCGCCGTCCCGGCTGGTTTCGAAGAGAAACCAGGTGGGTCGTTCCGTCTCGTCGACCCAGGTCTCAATGAGGCTCGCGGTCGCGATGTCGCGGTGCTCGTCGCACACGCCATGCGCCTCTCCGAGCCGGGCCGCGAGCGTCTTGGTGTCCTCGCGCAGCTCCGCGAGCATGTCCGAGGGCGCGACATAGTCCGCGTCGTTGTCCAGGACCCGTTGCGTGCGGGCGATATGGCCAATCGAGCGCAGCGTCAGGGCGCCCGCCTTGCGAATGCGCTCCGCGATCGGGTCGGTCATCGCGAAGAGCTGATCGGCCTGGTCGTCCATCATGAGATGGTAGTCGTGGAAATGCGGCCCACTGACGTGCCAGTGAAAGTTCTTGGTCTTCAGATACAGTGCAAAGACATCCGCCAGAATGGCGTTCATGTGGCCGCCGATGTCGCGGCTCGCGTCCGTCGCCAGATCCGTGGGGGTGATGAGCGGCGCCTCGCGCCGGCGCAGAGCCTTGTCGTCAGCCACATCTAATCTCCTTGCGCTTCGTTGATGACAATCGTCGACGATCTGTGTTCCGTCAGGTGTTTGCGGCCATGGCCCGCTCGAACTGAAGTTCGGCGCGCAGGCCTTCGAGATCGCGATGGACGACGGCGACGGCCAAGGCCTTGCCGCCACGTCGATAGATTGCCGTGCAATCGCCCGCCTCAACCTGTCCGTCGATCTCGACGTGATCCCAGTTTTCGGCGTGACCGATGTAGGCGAGGCTGAAGTCGTACTGTTCGGTCCAGAAGAACGGCACGGCATCGAAGCGTTCGCGCCGGCCGAGCATGTTGCGAGCCGCGGTTTGACCTTGGCGCTCGGCGACGACCCAGTGTTCCACGCGGATGGCCTCGCCGGTGAGCCGATCCGGCCAGCGGGCGATGTCGCCGGCGGCGTATATCCCCGGGACACTGGTCGCCAGATAACCGTCCACCTTCACGCCACCGTCGAGCTCAAGACCGGCCCGTTCAGCCAGCTGCAGCGCCGGTCGCACGCCGATTCCCGCAACAATGAAGTCGGCGCGCAGGATCTCGCCGCTCTTCAAGGTGACGCCCGCCGCGTCCATCGAGGTCGCTGTCGTACCGAGATGGAAGGTGACGCCGTGATGCTCGTGGAGTCTACGAATGTGTTCACCTAGCGCCTCTCCCAGGATCCGCCGCATCGGGATGGTTTCGGGGGCGACGACATGCACTTCGACGCCGCGCGCCCGCAGCGAGGCGGCGACCTCCAGGCCGATGAAACTGGCGCCGATCACCACGGCGCGGCGGCCGGCCACCGCCTCGGCCGTCAAGGCGTGGCTGTCGGCCAGGGTGCGCAGATAGTGGACATGCGGCAGGTCATCGCCGGCGCCAAGCCGTACCGGGGCGGCGCCCGTCGCCAACAAGAGCGCGTCGTAGCTGTAGCGAGTCCCATCGGTCAGCTCGACGTGGCGGCGCGACGTGTCGATCGCGCCGACCTGAGCATCGAGCTTCAGCTCGATATTTTCCGCGCCGTAGAATTCTGCGGTGCGCAAAGGGTTGGCGCTGTCAGGCGAGGTCCCGGCCAAGAACCCCTTTGACAGGTTCGGCCGGTCGTATGGCGGAGCGGCGTCGGCGCTCAACATCGTCAGGCGCCCGGCATATCCTTCGCGTCTAAGCGTTTCGGCGGCCGCTTGGCCCGCGGCGCCGCCCCCCACGATCACAATCGAATCCGGCAGGCCGGCGCGAGACGGCAGGGTGCGCCCCGGCGCGGGCGCGCGCCGCGCCCGAACGCGGACGACGCCGTCGGCTTGCTCGACATCGAAACAGGGTATCGGGGTCAGCGCCGGCGCGCGAAGCGCCTCGCCGGTGCGCAGGCTGAAGCAGGCGTGATGCCAGGGGCACCGAACGGTGTCTCCCACGACGAGCCCGTCGGCGAGCGGCGCGCCATAGTGCGTGCAGACCGCGCCCACCGCGAAGATCTCGTCGCCCCGTCTCGCCAACATCACCTGTTCGTCGCCGACGTGGCCCGCGAGCATGGCGCCATCGGCGAGGCGGCTGAGCGCCACGCCTTGGGCGAGGTCCAAGCTGTCGACCTCAGCTGTATCGGAGCTCATGGCGTTCCTCCTGTCCCGAGGCCGCTGGAGCGATCGGGCTCTGCCGCGGTGAGACGTTGCGCAAGGGCGTGGCGAGCTGGCAGCCGCCAAGCGACAGGCGGACCTCGACGGCCGCGCCGTGGCTCGCGGTGACCAGGGCTCCACCCAGGTCTCGGACGAGGTGACGCACGAGATCCAGGCCGTAGCCCTTCCGGCTAGCTGGGACGGACAGGCGTCTGCGCGGGCGGACGGTTGCGACCCTCAGATAATGGCTGGACGCCTCCTCTTCGAAGCGCACCGTCGCCGCGCGGGGGCCACCGGAGTCGGCGTGTTCCAAGGCTCTGACGAGAAGCTCTTGCGCGACGAGCCCGAGCACCAAAGCGTCTTCGGTCGATAAGGCCGCCGCGTCGCTCGCAAGCGCGATATGGACCGGCCGCCGCTCGCGTTCGGCGGCCGCGGCGAGTCGATCGCGCAGCTCCGCCAATTCCTCGGCAGCGTCGATGGACAGGACGCCGGCGATGCGGCGCTGTTCATACTGATCAATAGCCGCGCCGATGCGCTTGGCGAGGTTCGAGAGGTCGTCGCGCTGCTGTGGAAAGGCGCACCGCCACGCTTGAACCGCAAACTTGGTGCGAACCATCCGGAGGCGATCTTTGACAAGGTCGAAAGCGGGACGGAGCTCGTCGTGGGCCGCCGCCTGACTGGTCATCGATCCACCTCCTCGGCCGGCTCGGTGTCTCCACCCAGATATTCCCCCAGGGCGACGGCCTGGTTGTGAATCTCGTCTCGCGCGCCGTAGATCAGCGTCACAGGGCCTTCGGCGATGATCTCCTGAAGGGTCTTCACCGCCGGATTGAGACGGAGCTCAGCGAAATATCGCCTGCGGAACGCCGCCCACCGCTCCGGCTTATGACCGAACCATTTGCGCAGGCTGGCGCTTGGCGCCACATCGCGGATCCAAACCGCATCCTCAAGGTCTTGCTTGCTCAGCCCTCGCGGCCATAGGCGATCCACCAGCACACGCCGTCCGTCCCGAGGATCGCGTGGCTCGTAGGCGCGCTTGATGCGAACGCCGGACCGGCGTTTTGCGCCTTCCCTGTTCGAATGGGGGCTTCCGTCTGGCGGCGTTTCTGGAGCGACGCGTTTGGATGAGTGGCTATGGCTCGCTGGGTGCATTTTTCCGCTCCGAACGAGGGGCTCGATCAGGATTGGCGGATCGAGGCGGGCCCTCACGATGGTAGCGCGCCAGAACGAGTATGGTTCATACATCTTTGAGAAATAGTCGCGCCGCGCGCGCCCGCTCGGCTCATCGGCTAGTTGTCAAAGTCCAAGACCGCCCCCGGGCCACCGTCACTTCCGATCTCCAGGTTCGTCGCCGCCATCTGGCGACAGAGCCCGGCCACGATCGGTCGCCCCCATCCCGCTCCCGCGTGTCGCCGTGGATGCCGCGGCCGCGCCGATCCCGTCATCGACGGCGACGATCTGCGCTCGCACGCCGCCGAGCCTGCGCACCTCCAGGCGGATCACCTCGTGTCCAGCGGGAAAGGCGTGCTTCATGGCGTTCAGCGCGAGCTCGTTGACGATTAGGCCCAAGCGACGAGGCCTGCTTGACCATGGTCTCCACCGGCTCAACCGGATCGGCATCGGCAGACGCTACCACAAGCGGCTCCTGTCATGGCCCGACGGCGCGTGGCTGGCCGATCCCTTGCCTGACCTTCGAGCACCGCCGGCGGCGCCAGCGAATCTTCAGCCGCGCCTCGCGCGTCTGCCGCCCAGGCTGCCGAATGCTGCAGCAAGTCCTGGAAAGCTGTTCGCTCAATTGGCGCGCCCCCGGCTCTGGAGAGACCGGACTTAGTCGTCTCGATCGTCTGCAGATCTCTGATCGGAGCGCTGTTCGCTGGGCTTCAGACGATGGGTGAGGTTGAGCGCCGTGCTGAGCAGGGCGATGTGCGACAAAGCCTGCGGAAAATTTCCGGCCAGGCGCTTCTGCTTCGGATCGTACTCCTCCGCCAGGAGGCCCAGGTCGTTGCAAAAGCCCAACAGGCGCTCGAAGAGGTTCTGCGCCTCCTGCCGTCGTCCGAGCCTCAAATAGGCGTTCGCCAACCAAAAACTGCAGGGCAGGAACGCCCCTTCCCCCGGGGGCAAACCATCATCGACCCGTCGCGTGTCGTAGCGCAGCACCAGTCCGTTCTCGGTAATCAGTTCGTGTTCCACCGCGGCCACGGTCGCGGCAAAGCGCGGATCGTTGGGGTTCAGGAAGCCGAGGTCGGCGAGCAAGAGCAGGCTGGCGTCGGCGCCGATGTCGTCATAGGCGCGCTGAAATCCACCCGTGCGCGCATTGAAGCCCCGCGCGCAGACGTCGGCGTGGATCGTCGACCTCAGACGCCGCCAGTCGTCTATGGGCCCGTCCAGGCCGTAGGCCTCCACCGCCTTGACGGCGCGGTCGACCGCCACCCAGGCCATCACCTTGGAGAAGGTGAAGTGCCGTCGCCCGCCCCGCACTTCCCAGATGCCTTCGTCCGGTTCGCACCAGACCGTGGCGACATGGTCCACGATCACGCGCTGGACGGCCCAGGTATCCTCCCCGACAAAGCCGCCCCGCCGCGCCTGGTGAAAGGCGTCCATGAGCTCGCCATAGACGTCGAGCTGGAACTGCCGGTGGGCGGCGTTGCCCAGGCGGACGGGCTTGGCGTCCTCATAGCCCTTCAGCCATTCAGCCTGCCATTCGGTCAGGCGGCGTTCGCCGGCCAGGCCATACATGATCTGCATGTCCGCCGGCCGCCCTGCGACGGCCCGATGCAACCAATTGGCCCAGGCCCGGGCCTCCTCGAAATGCTCGGCGCTCATCAGGGCCAGCAGCGTCAGGGTGGCGTCCCGAATCCAGCAATAGCGGTAGTCCCAGTTGCGAGGCCCGCCGAACTGTTCAGGCAAGGAACTGGTCGGCGCGGCCACGAGCCCGCCGGTCGGCGCATAGGTCAGGGCCTTCAAGGTCAGCAGGGACCGCTTCATCACCTCCGCATAGGGGCCGCCAAACGCGCTCGCCTTCGACCAGCCGGTCCAGTACGCTTGCGTCGCGCTCAAGGCGGCCCCGGCGTCGATCGTGGCCGGGGGTGGCAGGTGCGCGGACCCGTAGGAGAGGGCGAACGGGACGACCTCTCCCGCCGTGATCGTAAACCGCGCCACGGTGGTCAGGTCTTCGCCATGAAAAGCAATGGGGGTTCGCAAAACGACGCGATCGGGGCCGGCGACGGCGTGCAGCGACCTGTCGGCGCCGCGCGTCACCCAAGGGACGATTGCGCCGTAATCGAAGCGCAGGATCAGCTCCATTCCCACCTCGACCTCGCCCTCCTGGCCGCTGACCAGGCGAACCAGGGTCAGGGAGGGTTCGTGCGCCGCCATGAAGTCGGTGATGGTGATGACGCCGGTGGTCGTCTCGAAAGTGGTCTCCAGGATCAGGGTTTCGGCGAGGTAGCGACGGCGCGAATGAGACTGCTCTTCAACCGGGGCGATCTTCCAGCGACCGTTTGAGCGATCGCCGACGAGGGCGGCGAAACAAGCGCCGGAGTCGAATCGAGGCCAGCAGAGCCAGTCGATCGAGCCGTCTCGGCCGACCAGGGCGGCGGTGTGACAATCGCCAATCAACCCGTAGTCCTCGATGCGGTTGGCCACCCTGAATCTCCAAACAACGGCAGCGGATTGTTACTCGCGACCGCGAACCCTGGCCGTGGTCTCCAGCGACTGGACAATGTGCTGGACCTGCGCCTCGGCGGATTGGTCGACCGGCACGACGATGGCGCCTTCGTCGAGCGCCGGCGCCTCGAGGTCGGCCAACTGGCTCGCCAGCAGCGACGCCGGCATGAAGTGGCCGTGGCGGTCGGCCAGTCGCTTTTCGAGCAACGGCGCGTCCCCCGTCAGGTAGACGAAGCGGACTTCCGGCCGCCCCTGCGTCAAGCCTCGCCGATAGGCGCGTTTCAGCGCCGAGCAGGTGATCACGCCGGAAACACCGGCGCGCCGCCATCCGTCGATCCATCGGGCCACGGCGGCGAGCCAGGGCGCGCGATCGACATCCGTCAGCGGCGTTGCGGCCTTCATCTTGGCGATGTTGGCCGGCGGATGCAGGTCGTCGCCCTCCTTGAACGGCCAACCCAGACGGTTGGCCACCTGGCGGCCGATCGTCGTCTTTCCCGAGCCCGAGACGCCCACCATGACCAGAATGGCCGCGGGCGGGCTCATGTCGCACCGCCTTCCCCAGCGCGCCGGATCTCGGCGATGGCGGCGCCATAGTCGGCGGCATGGAAGATGGACGAACCGGCGACAATGGCGGTCGCGCCGGCCTTTACGACCTGGCCGACAGTGGCCGCGTCCTGGCCGCCATCGACCTCGATGACGGTCTGAAGGCCACGGTCGTCACACCGCCCCCGCAGCCACCGGATCTTCGGCAGCACCTCGGGAAGGAACGGCTGGCCGCCAAAACCAGGGTTGACGGTCATCACCAGGACCACCTCGCACAGGTGAAGCACATACTCGACGACCTCGGGCGGCGTCGCCGGATCCAACACCACGCCGGCCTTGCCGCCCCGTTCGCGGATCCGGCCGAGCACCCTGTGCAGGTGGATGGTCGAGCCCGGCTCGGCCTGCACCAGGAGATGATCCGCGCCTGCGTCGAGGAACGCCTCCAGGAACCGCTCCGGCTCGACGATCATCAGATGCACGTTCAGCGGCTTTCGGGTGCACCTGCGGATGGCCCTCACCACGTCGGGACCGAAGGTGATATTCGGCACGAAGCGGCCGTCCATCACGTCGACGTGGATCCAATCGGCTCCCGCGGCGTCCACCGCGCGCACCTCCTCCCCGAGGCGCGTAAAGTCGGCCGCCAGGATGGAAGGCGCGATGATCAAGCCGGGGGCCATCAGCCGCGGGCTCCTGCAGCGCGCGGCAGCACGAGGCGCTCAACGGCGTAGGCGAACCCATCCTCAGTGTTGGCGAGCGTGACGGCGTCGGCGCTGTGTTTCACAGCCGCTGGCGACTGCCCCATGGCGATCGAGAAGGCCGCCCGCGCGAACATCGCCACGTCGTTGAACATGACGCCGACCACCG
>Ga0268265_10000974_pt1 | contig 26160 bp, 19 predicted proteins | sample KBSSwiS52_FD_190355 | JGI IMG/M metagenome (GOLD analysis project Ga0268265, IMG submission 190355) | Switchgrass rhizosphere microbial communities from Kellogg Biological Station, Michigan, USA - KBS Switchgrass S5-2 (SPAdes) (version 2) | ecosystem: Host-associated > Plants > Roots >... | reverse complement strand
GCCGTCGTCATCTTGAGTGCGCAGCCGCCGTCGAGATTGAACAGCGTCTGCACGAGGCCTTTCCCGAAGGACGTGTTGCCGACGATCACCGCGCGGTCGTGATCCTGCAGCGCGCCGGCAACGATCTCCGACGCGGAGGCCGTGTACTGGTTTGTCAGAATCACGAGCGGAATGTCCGGAGCGATCGGCTTCTCGCGCGCGAAGTACACCTGCGGCTCGGTGTTTCGACCACGCACGCTCGCAATCTCCTGTTTCTCACGCAGGAACAGGTTGCTGATGGAGAGCGCCTGATCGAGGAAGCCGCCAGGATTGCTGCGAAGGTCGAGCACGACACCTCGGGCGCCCTGGGTCTGCAAGCGCTTCACGCTCTCAACGAGCTCGTTGGTCGCGTTCTCGTTGAACTGCTCGAGCGGGATGTACCCGACCTTTCCATCGAATGTGATCTCGTACGGGACCGCCGGTACGCGAATGACGGCGCGGGTAAACTCGACCTTGATGGGAGATGCGACACCCGGCCGAGCGAATCCGACGGTCACCTTCGTCCCGGGCGTCCCGGTGAGGGCATCAGCTGTTTTCTTCGACGACCATCCGCGCGTCGCAATGGTATCCACGAGCACGATCACATCGCCTTCGCGAATGCCCGCGCGCTCCGCCGGCGTGTTGTGGAAGACCTTGGCGACCGTAATGCCCTTGCCCTGCTGCTCCTCGATCGACATGCCGAGTCCGCCATACCGGCCGCCCGTGCTGCTGTTGAACGATTTGAGCTGGGATGGCGACATCAACTCGCTGTACGGGTCCTGCAGCTGACCGACGAGACCACGCGCTGCCTTCTCGTAGAGCGTGGCTGCGTCGACCGTATCGACGAAACGTGAAGATACGAGATCGAGTACCTGGCCGAAGAGCCGAGCGCCATCGGTGGTGGCGCGCTCCTGGAATACGAATCCGCCCACGAGAAGCGGTGCTGCGACGATGCCTGCAAGCAGGGCGGTGCGAGTGCGTTTCATTGAATACTCGGCTCAACGGGGTGTAAACGACTAGATACGCGTTGCGCGAGGAGGTGTTCCGTGTCCCCTTACTCGGACGGCACGCAAGCAGCGTGCGTCACGGTATTCAGGATGAGCTTCCGCCAGCGTCGCTTCCCTCTTCGCTGCCTCCTGCCCAGAGCGCGCGCCACGACATCTCGCGTCCCTTCCGAAAGCCCTTCTGGGTGAGCTTCACGCCTTCGGGGGAGATGGCGACCATGTAGGCCTGGCCATCCATCTCGATCTCGCGCTTGATGGTCTTATCGAGCTTCGTTGCCATGGAAACTCCGTTTGAGTTGTGGTGGCCGCGCGCTTCACAGGGAATCCAGAATCGACTCTCGCACGTCCTACACCAGACGGGATGCTAACACGTAATCGACGAACCACTCTCGACGCTGCTGCCGGAATGCAATGTCCCGGGCGAGGCCGGCTGAAAGCAGCATCTCGTGGGCAGGTTGAAGCACACGTTGAAGATGCGACGGGTATCGCTGGGCAAGCGGTAACTGCTCCGCGAGCTGTCCGAGCGCGATCCGCCACGTCACCGTTCCGTCTTCACGCGCGACCTCCAGTAAACGATACAACCGCCGGGCGACTGGTGACGGCAGGTTGAGGTATCGCGGCGCCGACAGTGTCACCGTGTGTCCGGCCGAAATGTTGGCGCGAATGGTCGATGCGATGGTAACGCGCGCATCGCCCGGCTCGGTCGCGGAGAACGCCGGGAACAGCGCAAGCTGGTCTCTGTCGGTCGATCGGCGACGTTCGATCGCGATGGAGCTGAGGATGGTGAATCGGCCGTCCAGCCGGGTCCCGTTGCTGGCATCGTAGTAGATCCCGGTGGATTCGAGCGTCGTGCGTTCGAGCCGCGTGAGCGCCGATCGCAGCTGCTCGTAGGTCCGGCCGTCGACGCGCCGTCCGATGGAGCGGAGGAAGGCGTGGAGCGTAAATGTGACAACGCCGTCATCCGGGCAATTGGCCTCGTGGTACCGGTGAAGCAATTCCACGTAGACATCCTGGTCAAACGTCCCGGGGACGCGATCGCCAGGGTTGGGGAGGACACGCCAGCGTCCTCCCGATTCGGGAGCGAAGATAACGGCGGAGTCGTCGGCCGAATCGCTCAGCCGGAAAAGCGGAAGGGCCTCGAGCGAGCGGTCGAGCACGATTGTGCGCGTGGCGGTTCGCCGGTGCGCGGCGAGGCTCATGCGGCGTAGCGTACAGTACCGAATGCCAGGCGGCTAGTGGCGGTGTCTCACAATCATATCCCTGAACTGGCAATTCCCATTGTCGTCTCAGTCCTTGAAGGAGGACCATATGGCGCTCAAGTGTCGAATTGGTGTGTCGAAACGGTGCTGAATAGTCTGGCGCACTGAGACTAACCAAGCTGGATGACCTGCCCCGTTATGGCGCGTGATGCCGGCGAAAAACACAGGAATTCGACCGCACCGGCCACGTCTTCGCGCTCGACGTAACGGGTGCCATCACTCATGGACTCGAGGTTCGCAGCGGTCCTGACCGCCGTCGGAGCGAGCGCGTTCGAGCGCACGCCCGTGTCGCGCTCTTCCTGTGCGACGGATCGCATGAGGGTGATGACCCCGGCCTTGGAAACAGCGTACGCTGACATCTCGGCGACCCGAGCCCCGGGAAGGGCCGCGGCGGACGCGAAGAACAGCACCGCGCCGCGACGCTGTCGAACCAGAGGCAGGAACGCTCGTGTCGTCAGATAAGCCGTGGTGAGCCCAATGCCGAGCTGTCGGGCCCACGCCTCGGGATCGCTGTCCGAGACCTTGCCGGACATGCTGAATCCACCCGCGATGTTCACGAGGGCGTCGACGCCGCCGTACTCGGTCGCTACGCTCTGAGCTATCCCTGCGAGCTGCCCGGGGTCTGTGAGATCCCCACGATAGGCACGAGCGCTGAGTCCCTGATCTCGAAGCTCTGTCGCGCGCGCTTCAGCTTCGACGCCGGTCCTGTCGATGAGCACCACGGCAACGCCACGCTCGGCAAGCACCCGAGCGACGACCTCGCCAACCTGTCCGACGCGAGAAACACCCGTGAGGATTGCGACTTTCCCCGTCAGCGGTCGTGCTGGGGCGCGTGGTTCCGACATGCGAGAGCTGGTTGCAGATAAAAACCGTGAACCCGGCGTCTTGGAACGGGCTCTGCGATTGTATGGCGATACCGAATACAATCGCCACATCAAGCCGCTGGTTCCACGCTTCGCGCACCGAGATGATTCGCGCACTGAAAAGACTGTCCGTGGTGCTGGGTGTACTCGTCGTCCTGGCGTTCGCGCTGATCGGGATCCTGACGGTGACCCGTGGCTCGCCGGTTCGCAGCGTGCTGGCGGTCGGCGACGACCGACTGCCCGGCGTCCGCGACTCGCTGTTCGTACGAACTCTTCAGCTGTTCGCCGGGGTGCAAATCGAGCCCGGGAACAAGGTCGAGGTGCTCGCGAACGGCGCGACCTATGATCGCCTCTGGGAAGACATCCGATCCGCTCGGCAAACGCTGACAATTCAGATGTACTTCTCGAAGCCGGGCGTCGTCGCGGATAGCCTGGCGAAGTATCTGGCGGAGCGCGCGCGCGCCAACGTGCGGGTACTGCTGCTGATGGATGCGTTCGGTTCGCAGGGACTGCGAGGCGAGTGGGCCGACAGCCTTGCGAAGGCAGGCGTCGAGGTCGCGTGGCTGAGGCCACTCCACTGGTACACGCTGCACAAGGCGGCGCAACGATCGCACGTCCGCGCGATCGTGGTCGATGGACGTGTGGGCTACACGGGCGGCTTCGGCATCGCGGACTACTGGTTGGGCAACGGACACTCCGAGGAACAGTGGCGCGAGTCGAACGCACGGTTCGAAGGCCGGTCGGTGGCGCAGCTACAGGCGATGTTCGCGGCGGGTTGGGCAGAGGCGACGGGCGAGCTCATCACGGGGGACGTTTTCTTTCCACCACCGTCGTTCGCCGAACCCGGCACTGTGGCAGCCGGGGTGCTGCACTTCGTACCGACCATCGGGAGCACCCCGGCGGAGCGTTTTCTGGCGCTGTCGATCACCGGCGCTCGGCGCTCCCTCTACATCTCCAACTCCTACTTCGTGCCGGACGATGATTTTCGAGCGCTGCTCATTCGAGCGGCCAAGCGTGGCGTCGACGTCCGGGTGCTGACCGCGGGCGACAAGAGCGACGTGAAGACGACGCTCTATGCCGGGCGTGCGCGATACACGGAGCTACTCAAGGGCGGAGTCCGCGTGTACGAGTATCAGCCGACGATGATGCACGCGAAGACGCTGGTCGCCGACGGAGTGTGGTCCACGGTTGGGTCGCTCAACTTCGATAACCGGTCGCTGGTGTTCAACAACGAGTCGAACATCGTCGCCCTGAACGACCAGGTGGGTGCGACGCTCGACTCCCTATTCATGAATGACCTCCGCTACTCCAAGGAGATCAAGCTGTCCGAATTCGGGCGTCGCTCCTGGTCGGAGAAGCTCATCGAATGGGGCGCGAACACGCTGCAGCGAGTGCTCTAGCGCAGCAATCCCTCGGCGTGGGTTTGCCGACAGTCTCCGATCGGCCCGCTATCCCCTGATGTCCGCGCGCCCTAACGCGGCGCGTACCGCCTCGCGCATGGCGATGATCGCGTCCTCCCCTGACGCCGGCGAGTCGTCGCGCACATGCAGCTCGATGCCGTCGGCAACCATGACGCGATGCCAGGCGAACGGACGCTGGTCGTCCGTCTGCGTGACCGCCGCGTCGGCGCGGACGCCGAGCGCGGGCGCGAGTGACTGGGCAATGCGTCGCTCGAGCAGATCGCCGGTCGTCTCGTGCATCTCGCGCTTGATGATGTCCAGCGTCTGGCCTTCACGCTGGCGGATCTTGATCGCGAGGAGCTGCAGGAGGTGGCGATAGTTGTAGGTCGCCGCCGTGCCGGTGCCTTCGGGGCGGTCGAGCAGGCCGTTCGACACGTAGAAGCGAACTGCTCGAGCACTTGGCGCCGCGCGGGCGGATGCGTTCGTGGGACGTAAGCCGGCAGCATCGACGAGCGCAGTTACATGCGCGGCGAGACCACGGGCGTTCCACGGCGCATGGCGCGCGTGCGCCCGGAGCAGTGCAACGGGGGATTCAGCCATGAGGCGAACATAGTCACGGCAGCGTCGCGTTACGAGTGGCGCTCGGAAGCGTGAGGATCACGGTCGTCCCCGCCTGCGCCGAGCTCTCGATTTGGATGGTCCCGTCGTGCTCGTCGATGATTCGCTGCGCGAACGCCAGGCCGGTACCCGTGCTGCCCGGCTTGGTCGAAAGAAACGGCTCGAACACGCGCGGCAGCAGCTCCGGTGCGATGGGCTCGCCACCGTTTGTGAGGCGGCAGCGCCAGCCACCGTTCGGGAGCGTGGCCGACTGAAGCACGATGTCGGAAGCCTCCGGAGCAGCATCGACCGCGTTGGACAGAACACTCCTGAACGCCTGGGCGAGCTGTTCGCCGTCAATGGCCAGCGACACAGGTGTGTCGGGCCGAGTGCGTCGTACCGCGATCGCCCTGCTCTCGAGGCGACCGCGCTCCGTCTCCAGCACGTCGTCCCAGACAGCGTCGGGGTCGGCCGCAGACACCTTGAGCGCGATCGGACGGCCGAATTCCATCAGTGTCGCGACCATCCGGTTGAGTCGCTCGACCTCGCGAAGAATTCGACCGACGTTCTTCTCCATCACTGGATCTTCGCGTGCGCGAAACCGCAGGAGCTGCGCGGCTGACGAGATTCCAAAGATCGGATTGCGAAGCTCGTGTGCTACGCCGGTTGCGACTTCGCCGCTCGCCTGGCTGCGATGGCGGTTCCCGGTCCGAAGCACGAGCTGCGCACGCTCCAATGCGGTTGCCGTATCGATCGCGAGTGACGAGAGAAAGCGGTGTGCATCACCGAGCCGTTCGGGCGACTCGACGTCGTCCAGCACGATCGTCACGGCGCCGGCGGTTCCCGGGCTTCTGAACGGAGCGGTGAGCTCCACTGATGACCCCGTTCGAGTGATGACCGGATGGCCGTCGCCGATCGCCGACCGCCATGCCGCGGCAAAGCGGATCCCGAGCGCCTTTTCGTCGCCGTCCGAACCGGATTCGTACACGACTCGCGGGGCCAAGCCGTCGTCATCCGTGACCGCTATGACGATGATGTCGGGCCGGAGCCTCTGACGGAGCTGGTGCGCGGTCTCGTGGTACACGTGATCGAGATCCGTCGCTCGGGCGAGCGCGAGTGAAGCTTCCGTCGCGGCTTCCCGCTCACGGGTGACGGACGTGACATCGGTCGTCGATACGACGAAGCCTGTCACGGCACGCGAATCGTCGTGCAGGGGCGTCATCTGTGCCAGGAGCACGCGCCTGTCATCGGCGGCCGGGCTCAGCTCCCAGCGTACGACACGCGCCCGGCCCATGCGCAGGCGTTGCATGGCATGCTCCACCTGCTCCCGTGTGAACCCGGCCCCGGTCAGGTCCCAGATCGACGCACCGGGCAGTGCCCCTGCCGGCGGTGCTGATTGTGCTCCAGGCTCGTCCCCGAAGCGCGACGCGGTTTGCGGAACGCTGGTCAGGCGCCCGTCGAGGTCGATCGCGTGAATCGTGATCGGGAGCGCGTCGAGCAGTTGGCGCTCGAGAGAGTCGGTGGACAGCATGGTCCGGCGAGGAAGTCGTAAGACTGCGTGGACGGGAAGGTGGAGAAGACGAAACCGCGAGGTGCCGGCCCGAGCCGACAGCACCCCGCGGTCGTTCGAATCGTCTGGCGCGACGCGCGCGCCGATGGAGCGCTGCCCGATCTACTTCTTTCTGGCTCGCCCGGATGACGGCGCCGCCTTGCGGGCGGGCGCCTTCTTGCCCGCCGCTTTCGCGGCCGAAGCGCGCTTCGCGCCGCCCTTCGACGCGCTCTTGGCCTTGGCGCCGCCCTTCTTCGCCGCAGTCTTCGACGCCTTCCTGGCCGCGGGCTTCGCCGCCGGCTTGGACTTCTTCGCCACAGTCTTCGACGCGGCCTTCTTGGCCGGAGCACTCTTCATTGCGGTCTTCGCCGGCGCCTTGCTCGGCGCCGGTCTGCCTGGCGCAGGAGCCGGTGTCGTCGCTGGCGTAACTGTTGGCGCTGCCGCGGCGGCTGCCGGTGCCGTCGAGCCTCCACCTCCGCCTGCGGCAGGTGTGCGACGCGGACGACCTGGACGCCCGGGACGCGGGAACACCTCCGCCTCCTCGTCCTCCTCCTCCTCGTCACCGCCGCCCGCTGCGTCCGTCTCGTCCTCGTCGTCGTTTTCGGACTCGTCGGCGTCGTCCCACAGGCTCTCATCGCGCTGATTCAGGACCCAGCCACCGTCCTCATCGTCGTCTTCCTCGAACGAGCTGCCACCGCCCCCGTAGCCCAGGTCGTCTGACTCGTCATCCCGATCGGAAAACTTGTATTCACGTTCCAACTCGTCACCGCGCGGCATGACCGCCTCCTGTGAGATAGCCGTCCGGTCTGAACCAGGGGAAAGCCGGCCGGGAAAGGTGCACGTCACATGCCCCAACACGTCTCATTGATGCGGGCGCGAATTAACGCCCGATGTCACGTCACCCTAGTACAATGACCGGCCCGTAGAGTCAAGCGACGCGCGACACCGCGATGTCGTGCGCGATGATCAGTCGCCGAACGCACCGTCGGTGACGGCCGGATCTACGGGGGCGACCGGGCGGTGCGAGCGGCGACGGCTCAGGGCCCACGATGCCGCGTCGTCGAGCAACGTGTACATGACGGGCACCACGAACAGTGTGAGCAACGTCGACGTCACGAGCCCGCCGATCACCGCGCGCGCCATGGGCGCCCGCTGCTCCGCGCCGGCACCAATCGCCAGGGCGAGCGGAATCATGCCGAACACCATGGCGAACGTCGTCATGATGATCGGGCGGATGCGCGTCCTCGCCGCCGTGAGGATCGAGTGCTCGCGATCGCTGCCGTGCTCGCGCTGCTGGTTCGTGAAGTCGACGAGCAGGATGCCGTTCTTCGTCACGAGTCCCATCAGCATGATGATGCCGATCATAGACATGACGTTCATGTTGCCCCTCGTCAGCAGCAGCGCGAGCGCGACGCCGATGAAGCTGAGCGGGAGCGCCAGCATGATCGCGAGGGGCTGCAGGAACGATCCGAAGAGCGACGCGAGAATCAGGTAGATGAAGACGACGGCGAGAATGAGCGCCTCGGCGACGTAGCCCTTGGTGTCGTTCAGGTTCTGGACGTCGCCCGTGAAGACAGCGTGGTATCCGGGCGGCAAGCCGAGCGAATCGATGGACGCCTTGACCGCCGCCGCGACGTCGCCGAGTGGATAGCCGGGAATGACGCCCGCGGAGATGTTGATCTGTCGCTCGAGCTGACGGCGCTCGATCTGCTGGGGACCGACGCCGCTTCGCACATCCGCAACCTGTGACAGCGGGACGATCGCCGGCTGGCCGTTGGCGTCGAGGTTCGAGCTGGAGATCGGAATGTTCGCCACATCGGCGGCGCTTTTCCGCAGCGAGTCGGGATACACGACGATCACGTCGTGCTGGTAACCCTGAGGATCTTCCCATCGTGTCGCGCGCGTTCCCGAGAACAGCGGCTGCAGCGTGGTGCCGACCGCATTGATCCCGACGCCGGCAGCCCATGCGAGCTGTCGGTCCACGCTCACGTCGAGCTGCGGAATGTCCCCTTGATCGCTGGACGTCGGCTCGGCGACGCCCGGGATGGTCTTCATCTCCTCGTACACGCGCCCCGCGGCGATCTTGAGCCGCGACTGCTCGGGTCCCTGAATGTTGACGCGGATAGGCTGTCCACGGCCGCCGAAAATGCTCGACGTCTGGTTGATGGACGCCGACACGCCGGTGATCTGACGGAGCTGGCCGCGAAGTTGGTTCTGGATCTCCGTCAGGGTGCGGTCGCGTTGATCGTGCCGTCTGAGCTGCACGTTGACCGATCCCTGGTTCGGCGTGCCGCGAAACCCACCGCCGGCGGTGAGGTACGTGTACTCGACGTCGGGGTGCTTCTTGAGGAAATCGCTGATCTCACGGCCCTTGCCGAGCGTGTAGTCGAGCGTGGAACCGGGCGCCGTTCTGAAGCCGACCGAGAAGTCATCGCTATTCGCGTCGGGCATCCACGTGAAGCCAAGGCGCGGGATGATGACGCCGGCCGCAGCGATCGACACGATGGCGACGACCATGACCGCGGGGCGGTGGTGCAGGGCCCACTTGAGCGCCGCAGGGTAGTGATCGGACATGCGCTCGAACCAGTTGTTGAACGCGATGGCCAGACGGCGGACGGGCGAGCGCACGCGACGAGGCGCGTGCGCCTCACCGTGCACCTTGTCGGCCTTCACACCGTGCTCGACGTCGGGATCGTACCATACACTCGAGAGCATGGGGTCGAGCGTGAAGGACACGAACAGCGACACGAGCACCGCGAACGCGACGGTAACGCCGAACTGGAAGAAGATCTTGCCGATCATGCCGCCCATGAACGCGACCGGCACGAACACGGCGACGACGGCGAGCGTGGTGGAGAATACCGCGAGGCCGATCTCGGACGTGCCGTCGCGCGCCGCGGTGTAGTGGTCTTTGCCCATTTCCATGTGGCGCACGATGTTCTCACGGACGACGATGGCGTCGTCGATGAGCAGGCCGATCGCGAGCGAGAGCGCGAGCAGCGTCATCGTGTTGATGGTGAAGTCCATCACCCACATGATGAAGAACGCGGAGATGATACTGATCGGCAGCGCCAGCCCGGTGATGACGGTCGAGCGCCACGAGTTCAGGAACAGGTAGATGATCGCGATCGTGAGGATCGCGCCGAGGACGAGGCTCACCTGCACGTCGAGGAGCGACTCGCGGATACGGCGTGAGTCGTCCTTCGTGACCCGGAGCGTGACGTCGCTGGGCAGCTGACGCTGCAAATCCGCCACGGCGGCGCGCACCGAGTCCGCGACGTCGACGGTGTTCGCGCCGGAGATCTTCAGGACCTCGATCGAGACCGCGGGATTGCGATCGATCTCGGCCGCGGTGCGCTTGTCGGCTTCGCCATCGATCACGGTCCCGATGTCGGAGATGCGAATCGGTACACCGTTGCGGACGGCGACGACGATGTTCGCGAACTGGCGCGGCTCGATCACCCGACCGGTGACGCGAACGAGCCGCTCGATCTCGCCGTAGTCGACGCGTCCCGCGGGCACTTCCTGATTCTCGCGCTGCAGCGCTTGCATCACCTGCTGTGGCGTCACGCGGTAGGAGTTCAGCGCCGCCGGATCGACCTGCACGCGGATCACGCGTTCGCTGCCGCCCGTGCGATTCACCGCGCCCACCCCGGGAACAGCCTGGAGCCGTGTGACGATCGTCTCGTCCGCCATGTCCGTGATCTCCCGCAGCGGCCGCTCGGTGCTCTGCGCCGCGATGGAGATGATGGGACTGTCGTTAGGGTCGAAGTGCCGAACGATCGGCTCGTCGACGTCGGGCGGCAGCTGGCGCCGGATACCCGACACCTTTGCCTGCACGTCCTGTTGCGCGCCCTTCACGTCGGCGCCGAGGTTGAACTGCAGGCGCACGATCGAGATGCCCTCGAGCGACGTCGAGCTCACCTCGTAGATCCCCTGCACGGTGTTGACCGCCTGCTCGATGGGGCGCGAGATCTGGCGCTCCATGACCTCCGGCGACGTGCCCGGGTAGCTGGTCTGGACGATGATCACCGGGTAGGTCACGTCCGGATACTCATCGAGGGACAGCCGTTGGTACGCCACGATGCCGAGCACCACGAGCGTGACCATCATCATGGTCGCGAACACGGGGCGACGGATCGAGATATCTGACAGAAACATCGGGCAGCCTGTGAGCTGGGAACCGGGAACCGATCGCTGCGTGCTACTCGTTAGGGGGCCGGCGGACTGGCGGGACGACGGTTTCCGGTGCCCGGTTGCCCGGTTCCGGCCGCTCGGCCCTCGCCTCCGCCGGCGATCGTCACCTTCATGCCGGCACCGAGCGTGCCGACGTTTCCGACTACGATGCGATCACCGACGTTGAGGCCTTCCACGATCTCGGCGATGGCCTGCGCCTCGTCCACAATGCCGACGCTGACCGGCGCGCGCTCGAGTGCGTCTTCGGCACCAAGGCGGTAGACAAACGGCTTCTCGGTGCCCTGAGCCTGGCGTACGGCCGTACTGGGTATGACAATCGCGCCATCGACGCTCCGCGACACGATCCGGCCGGTGGCGAACGAGTTGCCCTTGAGCGCGCCGTCCCCGTTAGGCACCTGTGCGTAGACGGTGATGGAGCGAGTCGTCGGATCGATTGTCGGGTTCATGCGCGCCACGCGGCCCTCGAGGTCCTGCCCGCCGGCCGCGAAGTGTACGCGCTGGCCGACCTTGATCTCGTTCGCCTGACGTGCCGGCACGGCGGCCGCGAGCTCGAGCACGTCCGAGCGAACGACCGTGAACATCTCCGCCCCGCGCGCCACGTGCTCGCCGTTCTCGACGCTTCGCGTGGCCACGACGCCGGTCGTCGGCGCGAGGGCGCGTGTGTCGGTGAGGAGCGACGTCGTCGCGCGCACGCGCGCCTCGGCCGCCGCGAGCCGGGCCCGGCTCGCGGCGAGCGCCTGCTGTGCCGCGCGGTTGTCGCGTTCGGCGATCGCGCCCGCCTTGAAGAGCTGCTCGGACTGATCGGCATTCCATTGTGCCGTCTCGAGATCGCTCTGCGCCGCCTCGCGGTCAGCGATCGCCGAGCTGCGGTTGCTTTCCTGCTCACTAGCCTCGAACCGTGCGAGCAGCTGGCCCTGTCTGACACGGTCACCTTCGCGGGCGTAGACGCCGACGAGGTCTCCCTCGAGCCGCGCCCGCACGACGGCCTCCTCGATTGCCTTCAGGTCACCCGAGACCTGAACCCCGGCCTCGATGGTTCCGCGCTCGACCGTCCTGATATCGCTGGCGGCAAGGATGATGGAGCTCGTGCGTCGCCCTCCACCCGGCCCGGCGCCACCCTTCTCGGCGGCTGACGTGTCTGGCCGGTCAGGCGTCGTGGTCGCGGCCGATGCGGTCGCCGGGGTGCCGTCGCCGTCTTCCTTCGAGCACGCGGCGGCGAGAACAAGAGCGGCAACCCAGACGGCAGGCGAGCGCAGGACCTGCGGAAGCAATGCTATGGACACAAGCGGAGTGAGCGGAGTCGTCAGCGAGAAGGAGCGGGGGCGGGGCGTGTGGGCGGCATCGGAATCGGAAGGCCGCGCGCACGCGCAAGATCGGCTGCCGCGATGAACAGGTCGAAGATGGAACGGGCCTCGTTGGTCTTGGCGACCAGGAGCTGCAACTGTACGGCGGATACCTCGAGCTGCGTATCGAGTCCGCGCTCGAACCGCAACGAGGCGAGGCGAAACGCCTCCTCCGCCTCGCGAGCGTTGTCGCGCTGCGCCTCATACGCGGAGCGAGCTCGGGCGAACTCTGCCCGGGCCTGCGCACGTTCGACCTCCACCTGTTCACGCTCCTGTGAGAGCTGGAGCTCGGCCACTTTCCGCTGGGCCTGCGCGAGATCGACATTGCCTTTCGCGCGGAGCCCGTCGAACAGCGGCCAGGAAATCTGTACACCAAAGTTCCGATCCGGGAACCAGCCGTTGTTCTGGCAGATCCGCGTGCTCGGAGAGCCAGGCGGGCAGATTGTGCTCGATGCCTCACCCCACCGGGTCGGAACCCCGTTGTTGGATGGCAGCGCCAGATAACCCGTCTGGAAGAATGCCGATACCGTGGGCAGCATGTCAGCCCGGGCGATCTTGATCCCTTCGGCCCGTGCTTCCAGAGTCGACTCGGCCGACCGCACAGAGGCCCGGACCGGATCCGCGCTCGAATCGTTCGCGACTTCCGCGATGAATGGCTGGAGTCCGTCAGGATCGAGCGCACTCGTCAGCACGAGGGGCTGACTGACCGGGATGTTCAGGATGCGCTTGACCTCCAGCACCGTCAGCTCGCGATCGCTTCGCGCCTGAATCATCGCCGGCTCGAGGTTCGCTCGCCCCACCCGCGCGCGGAGGACGTCGTACCGAGCCGCGCGTCCACCAGCCTCGAGGCTCTCCACCTGTTTGAGCCGTGCGTCTGCGAGCTCGAGGTTGCGAAGCTGGATCTCGTACAGACGGTCGCTCAGCAGCGCCAGGAAGTAGGCGCGCTGCACATCGACCGAGACGCGCGCCCGGACCTCCGCCTGATCGAACCGGGAGGCGCGCTTCGCATCGGCGGCGGCACGCGTGCTGGCGAAGATGCGGCCGCCCTGAAAGAGCGTCTGCGAGATGTTGGCGTTCGTGTTGTACGTGAACGACTGGGCGAAAACCGACCCGACGACGTTCGCGCGGGCATTTTCGATGACCTGCGTGTACGCGCCGCTGAGACGGAGCTGCGGGAGGCCCGCCGCTCTCGTTGTGGTGATCAGCGCTTCGGTGACGTCGAGCTGTGCCGCGGCGAGCCGGCTCTCGTCGCTCTGACGGACGGCACGGGCGACGGCTTCCTCGATGGCAAGGCGGAGCGTATCGGACTGGGGTCCGCTTCGGATATCACGCGCCTGAGCGCGGGCGTCGAGCGCGACCGCGGCGAGCGCCGCGAGAATGACAAAAGGTCGGCAACGGGACATGTTGCTTAATACGGCGAAGCAGTGGAAATCGATGGGAATACGTCACATCCGGGACAGGCCGCCCGTGGACCGGCCGGCTCAGGCGTCGTCGATGAAGACGAGGGCCCGTCCGCGCCGAACGACGTTCGCGAGGACGTCGAAGACCGTGGGATCAAGCAGTGCGCCGGAGTGGGCGGCGAGGTAGTCGATCGTGGCTTCCGGCGTCAGCGCGCTGCGGTACGATCGGGCGGATGTCAGGGCGTCGAACGCGTCGGCTGCACAGAGGATACGCCCACCGAGCGAGATGTTCTCGCCGGAGAGTCCGCGCGGGTAGCCGGCTCCGTCCCAGTGCTCGTGGTGCTCATGGACGTACAGGACCGCCTGACCGAGATGGCGAAGTGGGGTCAGGATGTCGACGCCGTTTCGCACGTGGGTGCGGACGTGGTCGAACTCCTCGGCGGTCAAGGGGCCGGGCTTGTTCAGCACGGTCTCGCGAATACCGATCTTTCCGACGTCGTGCAACCGCCCGGCGAGCCGGATCTCTTCGACGGTATCCTCGTCGAGGCCCATGTCCTGGGCAATCGCGGCGGCGAGGTGCGCGACACGCTGCGAGTGGCCTCGCAGATAGACGTCCTTCGCCTCGAGCGCATTGATGAGCGCTTCGACGACGTCGATGCTCAGCGCTCGAAGCGCCAGCTTCTCTCGCTCGAGCTCTGCGGTTCGGAGCGCGACTTCCTCGCGAATCAGGCGTTCGACGTTGCGCTGCTCGATCGCGAGCTCGCGGCGGTGCAGGACGCGCTCGATGGCCTGCTGCAGGTCGGACAGCTCGATCGGCTTCATCAGGTAGTCCATCGCGCCAGCGGAAAGTACCTCCGCCGCCGTGGGCGCGTCGTTGACGGCCGTGAGCATCACGATCGCCAACTCGGGGTCGATCGCCAGCGCGCGCGGGACGAGCTCGACACCGCCGATCCCCGGCATGCGGACGTCGCACACCATCAGGACGTACTTCCCGCGCCGCAGGAGATCGAGCGCCGCGGCACCCGACTCGGCCGTCTGCACGTTGTAGCCACGCGTGCGCAGGAACTTGGACAACGCGAGTCGAATGGTTTCCTCATCGTCGACGATGAGGACGCGCCACGGTCCTCCGTCGCCGATGACGCGGTTCGTCAGGCCACCGGACGGCGTGATGATGCGCGTCATGCGAGTCGGCCTCGTGGCCGCGCGTACGCTCGCGGCACCGGGAGCACGATGCGGAACGTCGTACCGCGGCCGAGTGCACTGTCGACGGTGAGCGTGCCGTTGTGCGCTTCGATGATGCCGTAGCTCACGCTGAGTCCGAGCCCCGTCCCTTCGCCGGCCGGCTTCGTCGTGAAGAACGGCTCGAAGATGCGCTTCAGGGTTTCCTCGGACATGCCGGCGCCGGTGTCGGAGATTTCCGCCACAACGACATCGCCCTCGTGCGCCGTGCGAATAACGAGTCGCTTGGTCGTCGCGCGCCGCATCGCGTACTCGGCGTTGACGATGAGGTTGAGAATCACCTGCTGCAACTTCTGATCGTCACCGGCCAGCTCCGGGAGCGCCGGGTCGAGGTGCGTTTCGACGACAACGCCCGATGATCTCAAACTGTAGGCGCGCAGACGCAACGTGAGCTGCACGAGCTCGTTGAGATCGATGGGTCCCGTGCTCGGTCCGGTCTTGCGCGAGAACAGCAGGAGGTCCCGGATGACGCTGACGGCGCGATCCGCCTCCCGCTTGATGAGGCGGGCCGACTCTCGCTGATCGTCGGTGAGCTCCTCCTCCTCGAGCAGGAGCTGCGCGAACGCCGAGATGCCGGCGAGCGGGTTGTTCAGCTCGTGCGCGACGCCGGCGACCAGCTCGCCTAACGCGGCGAGCTTCTCGCTCTGCTTGAGCTGCTCGGCGATGCGGCGCTCGGCGGTGAGGTTGCGCACACTCAGCACCTGCCCGATGGGGGCACCGCTGTCCTGTCGGATGAAGCTCAGGGCGACGGTGGCCGGAAACTGCGACCCGTCCCGGCGCCGGTGCACGTGCTCGGCGACGACGACGTTCGCCGGCGTTCGCGACACGTCATCGGTCGCGCGAAGCGGGACGGCCGAGGCGACCAGCACGTCCACCGACATCGACGTCAGCTCCTCGACGGAGTAGCCGTACTCGCGAACGGCGGCGTCGTTGGCGTACAGCACCCGCCGATCGAGCGAGAGGACGAACACGGGCTGGTCCATCGTCGCCAGCGCGGTGGCGAGCATGCGCTCGCGTTCGTGCTGGTGACGTTTGCCTTCGCCGAGCAGCTGGACGTCGATGGCGAGGGCGATGGAGGGCGCGAGACGGCGGAACGTGTCGAGCGCGGACTGCGGCAACACGTTGCCCGATGCCGACGACGCGGTGAGGACACCGAGCAGGCGGGTCTTGGCCGCGAGCGGCAGCACGACGCCGCCGCGCGCGAGGGCGTCGTCCTCCGGTGCGGCAACCGCTTCGCCTTCAGGGCGCGGCAGTACCTCGCGGGCGATGCTGGTCGACAACGAGACGCGGGTGTCCAGCGCCGAAGCGGATGTGCCGGACGCGGCGACGTAGACGATCGCGTCCTTCTGGTCGAGCAGTCCGATGGCCGCGCCAGCAATCGGGACCACCTCGCCGAGGATCGTCAGGATGGCGGACGCTGCATCGGCGGCCGTCGTGCTCGACAGCGCCACTCGGGCGATGCGCGCCGCAGCCTCCGCCATCTCGCGCTCGTCGCGCTGCGCCTCGAACAGGCGGGCGTTGTCGATGGCAGCCGCGGCCTGGCGGGCGATGATCGAGAGGAGCTCGACATCTTCGGACGTGAACGCCCCGCGCTGCTGTGACTGGACGATCAGCACACCGAGCGAGCGATCGCCGTGCACCATGGGGACGGCCAGCTCGGAGGTGAGGTCCGACGACAGGCTCCGCGCTGCTGCGGTTCCCGGGACGAGCGCGCCCCACGACCGCTCCGGATTGCTCGACAGCACCGGTCGCCCGGTCCGGAGCGCGGTCGACGCGGCGCACTCGGTGACGGGCACGGCAGACAGCGCTCGCGCCCAGGTCACGATGCCCTCGACCGCGATGAGCTGGGGGCGGAACAATGGCGCGACGTTGTCGGCAAGCAGCAACGCAAAGCACGATGCGTTCGAGACCGACGATGCGACGGCGCGGTAGATCTCGACGTAGACGTCGTGCAGCTCCGTGCGCGACATCGCCAGCTGCACCTTGGCGACGGCGGACAATCGAGCGGCGCGTCGCTCGAGGTCGCCGACAAGCGACGCGTTCCGAATGGCCACGGCGACCGCGGCGGAGAAATCGACGAGCAGGGTTCGCTCGCGCTCCTCGAAGGCCCGCGGTTGTCGGAACCGCAGCGTGAGGACGCCACGCGCCTGGCCTTCGATAATGAGTGGCAGGATGGCCATGGCGCCGACCGGGCCTGCCACGTCGGACGCCGGCCGCGGCTCCGCGAACGGCACGTCGCCGAGATCGGGAAGGAATTCGGCTGTCGCAGCGCGCACGACCGCGCCGGCACGCGAGCTCCAGAACGTCTCGGCGACGGCGTTAGGCGTCGTGGCGGCGAGGCCATGGCTGCGGAGCAGCGTCACGTGCCGGTGCGCGGTGTCCGTGGCGTAGATGCTGAACCCGTCGGCGCGAAGCGATTCCGTGACGAGGCGGTCGAGTCCCGCATAGAGCGATTCGCCCGACACGGCATGGGCGAGCGTGCGCGTGGTCGCGGCAAGGACGCCCGCATGCCGCGCCGTCTGCGCGGCGGCGCGATAGAGTCGCGCGTTCTCGATGGCGATGGCGCCGTGCCTGGCCAGCGTGACCAGCAGCTGCTCGTCGTGGTCGGAGAAGCGACGGTCCGGGAGGCTCGTGACCACGAGGGCGCCGATTGGCCGGTTCGCGATCTGCAGCGGCGCCGCGAGCGCGGCGACGGACCCCGCCGCGCCGGCCGGCTCCGGGCTTTCCGCATCGCGATCCGACAATGCCAGATCGACCACGCGGGCGGCGCGGAGCGACTGGATGGCTCGGCCGGCGACGCTCTCACCGAGGCGCTGTTGGCCGCCTAACGCGGCGGCGGGCACGCCGCTCGTCGCCGCGGTCTCGAGCTCGGTGCCGTCGAGCATCAGTACTCGGGCTGTCGCTGCACCAAGGAGCGCGGCCGCGTGGGTCGCGACGAGCTGGACGACGCGTTCCACCTCGAGCGACTGGTTGATGCGCTGCAGGATCTCGGCGAGTGCGCGCGCCTTCGAGAGCTGTTCGGAGACGCTCGGCGACATGGTTTCGCCGAGGAGAATGAGGGCACCGCCGTCGGCGATGGGGAGCAGCCGGCAGTAATCGACGTTGAATGCGGGCGCGGCGTCGGTGTCGTTGACCGTGAGGATCTGCTCCTTCCCGCGTTCGAGCACCTCGGTGAGCGCCCGCGCGAACTGTGAAGATTCCGGCTGCGCGGGATCGGCGACGCTGAGCACATCGCGGCCCACGAGCGAATCGGCGCGGAGGCCGAGGAGTCCTGTGGCGATGCGGTTCGCGTAGGTGATGACGCGGCGCGCGTTGACGGCGATGGCGCCTTCCGCGAGGCGATCGCCGATGGCGGCGACGGCGACGAGGGGATGGTTCGCCGCTCCGCCACTTCGGTTGGCGTTGAGGGCGAAGTTCGAGCGGGGAGCGCGTGGCACGAGGTAAGTCTGCGCTCAGTCTTCCACGAACTCGACGCTGACGGGGCGGCTGATGAAGCCGGCCGCGACTCCGCGTTCGAGGAAGAGCTGCACGGCTGCTCGGCCACGATCGCCGTAGTCGAGCGTCCAGTCGTTCACGTACATTCCGACGAAGGTGTCGGCTTTCGACCGGTCGAGGCCGCGTGCGTATTGCATGGCGTGGTCGAGTGCCTTTGCCCTATGCTGCAATCCATACGCTATGCTGGCGCGAAGGTGCTTCGATATTTTCCTCGTCAGGTCAGCTCCCAAGTCCTTCCTGACGACGTTCCCACCGAGAGGCAGCGGCAAGCCCGTTTCGGCGAACCACCATTCGCCGAGGTCGACGACGAGGTGGAGGCCGCGTTCCGCGAACGTCAGCTGGCCCTCGTGGATGAGCAATCCCAGGTCGACCTCTCCATCCGCGACGCGATCCTCGATCTCATCGAACGGGGTCGGGACTGGTTGGAAATCGGGCTCGTAGAGGCGTAACGCGAGGTAGGCGCTCGTGAGCGGTCCCGGGATGGCAATACGTTTTCCGCGGACGTCCGCGCGAGTGGCGGGCGTGCGTCCAACGAGGCGGGGTCCGTAGCGATCGCCCATCGACGCTCCATGCGGCAGCAGCGCGTACCGATCGCTCAAGTAGGCGTAGGCATGGATGGACACCGCGGTGACTTCGAGCTCACCGCGCATGGCGCGCTGGTTCAGCGTCTCGATGTCCTGCAGCTCGTGAACGTATTCGAGCCCTTCGGTGTCGATCCGTCCGTCCGCCAGCGCGTAGAACATGAACGCGTCGTCGGAGTCCGGGCTGTGGGCAACGTGGATGCGCATCGGGTGAACGGGATTCGGGATCGAGGAACCGGCGGCGCGCGTGATTGGCCGGCTCACGACGGGCTATTTGCGCCGTGCTTCGGCCAGCGCCTCCAGAATGTCGCTCTGGTGCCGCTGATATTCCGGGAGCTGCTTCGCTGACTCGGCCGGCTCCGCGGCAAGCAGGCGCCGTTGATAGCGGCCCGCGGCGACGGTGTCCCGGCGGAGCTGCGACGCACGCACCGCCAGCACGAGGCCCAGGAGGTGGGTGGAGTCGCTGGCCAGGATCGTGTCGGCCTGGGCGCGAGCTACCTCGGCGGCACCCGCGACTTCGGCCACGCGGCCGAAGTCGTAGCGCAGGTCCGCGTCCATGGGTCCCAGGTTCTGGTATACTGACATCGCCATGGGCGCGAAGAACTGGACGCTGTCGGTCTTTCCTTCGGAGCTCAGGCGCATCATCCGGTCGAAGAGCCGGTCGGCGCGCTCTCGGGGGGAGAGGTTCGAGATGTCGGGCGCCCGCGCAACCCCACTCGTGGCATCTCCGCCGGAGAACGGACCCGCGGTGGGTGAGGCGGCGACGGTGCGAGCGCCCCAGAACCGCTGGCCGGCCAGGAGTGCGATGACTGCGAGCATCGCGATGGCGGCGACCGCCCAGGGGAGGGCGGATGCGGATGCGGCGGGTCGCGTGTCGCTGGCGGCAATGGGCCGCGACCCGACGGCGGTTCCGCAGCGGTGGCAGAACCGCGCGCCGGGTGAGAGCAGGGAGCGGCAGCCCGCGCACATCGCGTCGGCGACCGCGGCCCCGCATTCGGAGCAGTAGCGCCCCGTCGTGGGCGCGGCGCAACTCGGGCAGGCTTTCGGCGGTGTGGTAGCGGAGGACATGCGGCCAAAGCTAACGAAACGAGCGGCTCTTCGTAGCGACGCGCGCGGCGCTCGATTTTGCCGCTCGTTTCGATGATGCTCGCCAGACGCGGCGACGCCGTTACTGTGCGTGCTTGCCGCTGGGCTGCGAGATCTTCTCGACGGTTTTCTCGGCCTTGCGGTTGTCTGGCGCTTCGAGGACGATGTCGGCCTGCGCGACGATGCCGACGAGATTTCCGCGGTCGTCGACGATGGGGATGCGGCGGACTTGTTCTCGGCCCATGAGCTCCATGACGTCCTCGACGGAGTCGTCGGGCGCGCTGGTGCGGACGTCGGATGACATCACGTGGCCGACGGAGGTCGTGGTGCCGTCGCGACCCTCGGCGACCGCGCGGACGGCGATGTCACGATCGGTGAGCACCCCAACGAGGCGCTTCGAGCCGGTGGACTCGACGACGGGCACGACGCCGATGTTCTCGGTTTTCATGAGTCGCGCGGCCTCGACGAGCGGCGTGTCGGCGGTTACGCATGTCGGGTTCCTGGACATGATTTCCTGAGCCTTCATTCGGTCCTCCTGTCGGTGGTTTCGCGTCGAAGTCCGTCGAAGGGGGCAAGGGGTATACCGGGAGGCGGGAACCGGGGACGGAAATCCGGGAACGGGGAACAGGGAACTGGGAACGGAGCACTGCGAACCGACTGAGTACGGGTTACGTGCGCGCCACAGGGCTTGCGCAGGGTGGTTCAGGCGGGCAGCGTGCGACGGGCGGCGAGGCAGCAGCGGCTATCAGCTATAAGCCATAATCAGTCATCAGTTCCCCGTTCCCAGTTTCCCGTTCCCAGTTTCCCGTTCCCAGTTTCCCGTTCCCCGTTCTTTTGGCTCACAGACACCGCTCCCCCGTCCGCGACCTCACCGGCGCGGCCAAGAAAGACATTCTCGCGCTCGCTCGCGAGAACAACGTCCGATTTCTCCGGCTGCAATTCACCGACATCCTCGGCGTGAACAAGAACGTCGAGCTGCCGGCATCGCAGTTCGAGAAGGCGCTCGACGGGGACATCATGTTCGACGGGTCCTCGATCGAGGGGTTCGTGCGGATCGAGGAGTCCGACATGCTGCTCTCGCCGGACCTCTCGACGTTCCAGCTCTTTCCGTGGGGTGATCCGGAGAACCGTGTCGCGCGTCTCATCTGCGACATCAACACCCCGGACGGCCGACCGTTCGAGGGCGACCCGCGGGGCGCGCTCAAGCGCCAGATCGCGCGCGCCGCCTCGTTAGGCTACACGATGAACGCCGGCATGGAAGCCGAGTTCTTCATGTTCAAGCCCGCGGGGGAGGGGGAGGCGGCGACAGTCACGAACGACGTCGGCGGCTACTTCGACCTCGCGCCGGCCGATCTCGGCGAAGACGCCCGCCGCGCGATGGTGGACGTGCTGGAGCAGATGGGGTTCGAGGTCGAAGCGGCGCATCACGAGGTCGCGCACGGCCAGCACGAGATCGACTTCCGCTACGCGGACGCGCTTCGGACCGCCGACAACATCGCGACGTTCCGGTTCGTCGTGAAGCACGTCGCGCGACAGTTCGGCCTCGTCGCGTCGTTCATGCCGAAGCCGATCTTCGGGCAGAACGGCAGTGGCATGCACACGCACCAGTCACTCTTCCGGGGCGACACGAACGCGTTCTGGGATGCCGCGGCCGAATGGCAGCTGTCCGCGGTCGCGCTCCAGTACATCGGCGGGCTCCTGCGACACGCGCGCGGGATGTGCGCGGTGACGAACCCGCTGGTGAACTCGTACAAACGGCTGGTGCCGGGCTACGAGGCGCCGGTCAACGTCGCGTGGTCGATGCGCAACCGGTCGCCGCTCATCCGCGTGCCCGATCGCCGCGCGCTCGGCACCCGGGTCGAGCTGCGGATGCCGGATCCGGCGGCGAATCCCTATCTCGCGCTGGCCGTCATGCTCGCGGCGGGGATCGACGGAGTGGAGACGAACGCCGATCACCGCGAACCGGTGAACACGAACATCTGGGAGATGAGCTACCGCGAGAAGCGGCGGCTGCGCATCGACGACCTCCCGCACGACCTCAACGAAGCCCTCGACGAGCTCGAAAAGGACGACGTCATCCGCTCGGCGTTAGGCACCCATATCGCGACGAACTTCCTCGAGGCGAAGCGACAGGAGTGGCGCGACTACATCACGCAGGTGACGCGATGGGAGGTCGACAACTATCTGCTGAAGTACTAGCGCAGCGGCTATCAGCTATCAGCCAACACGCAACGGCTAACGGGGCAGGGCGACCAGCGCCATCGGGACTCGGCGCAGGCCGCGCCACGCGTGCTCGGTGCCGTCCGCATCGCGGACGAGGAGCTGACCCGAGATCCCGCCATCGAGCGCCACCGCCTGCCGGGCGCCGAGGGCGCCCATGAGCGCGGCGAACTCGGGGATCGTGGGGCCGAAGGGGAGGAGGCCTAACGATTCACCGAGCGCGTCGAAGCGCGTAAGGACGATGAGGAGCCGGCCGTCCGCCAACTCCCCGATGCCGAGCCGAGCGTCGCGATGCTCGACGTCGATGCCGCGGCCGGGCTCGCGAAGCGCGACCGGCACGTCGCCCTCGGCCGTCAACAGCGTCGGGTAGGACTGAAACGCGGCAACGACGCCGCGCCGCACCGCCGGATCGGCGAGGCCGTCGGGGCCGATCCACCGGACGCTGCCTGATGAGTCGACCGCCACGGCGGTCGCCAGCGGTCCGCGCCCGGGCGCGAGAAACTGGCGGCCGTCGAGCACGACCCAGCCCCATGGGAGCGTGCGCACGAACTGGCCGACGTTCACCGCGACGATCGCGTCGGGCCGGGCGTCGTCGACGGTCCAGTTCGCGCGCTCGCCGCGTGCGGTGAACGCGGTATCGAGACGCAGGCGCACGAGTCTGGGGTCGATCCGGACGGCGACCGCGCGGAGCCGGCGGGCTTCGCCGACTCCGGCGAGACGCAGCTCGCCCCACTCCACGCCCTCCGAGGCTCGCCGCCACTGCACGGCGTCGGCGACCGCGTTATGCGGGGCGCGCCAGCGGTCGGGGGCGGCGTCGGAGCGCCACCATTCGCGCCACGCGCGGCCGTTCCACACGGAGAGCGCCGACGGCGGGAGCGCTGTGGCGGTCGCACGGGGTCTCGGTGCCGGCGCCGATGTCGGCGCCGTGCGGGCCGGCGTTGCAGCGATCGCGGTCGTCGCGATCGCTGCCACCCGGCCGACGCGCTGCAGCGCCTTCCAGACCATTACATCACCTTCTCGAGACTCGCCCGCTGCGCGCCTAACGCCTCGAGCTCGCCGGCACTGAAGCCGCGCGGCTGCGACTTGTACTTCATCGCCGACAGGTACGCTTCGACACGCTCACGGGCCATGAGGAACTGACGCTCCTCGAGCCCGCTCTCCTTGACCTCGGTGGCCGCAGACTTCTCCTCGAGCTGGCGGATCTCCTCGGTCCATTTCTGCGCCTGGGCGTCCAGCTGCTCCGTCTGTGCCAGCACCGCGGGCTTCGCCGGCTCGCGGCCGCACGCCTTGTCCGCGGCCAGCGTGTCGGGCTTCGGGTCGTCCATCGTGAGTCCCATCTCGGCGGCGAGCTTCCTGAACGCCGCCGTGTCGCCGCGAGCCTGTGCTTCGCCCATCTTCTGCGAGAGCGCAACGGCCTTGTCGCGGAACGCGGGGTCGGACATCGCCTTCGCCGCCAGTTCGTTGTTGCGCTGGTCGGCACCGGCATGACGCTTGTCGCGCGACGCGCGCATCGCCTCGCTGCGGCACCGCTCGTTGTCGTCATACTTCTCGCGGTATGCCGCGATCAGTTTTGCGTTCTCGGACGACAGCGTGCCGCTCTTCTGCGCGGCCTCATCCCGGCGGGTAACGAGCGTCGCGCGACTCGGCGACCCGTTGGCGCCGTCGAGCAGCGCGCGCCCTGCAGTCAGGCCGCGGATCACCCCAGCCAGGCGCTCGCTGGTGAGCTCGACGGTGACATCATCGAACTTGGGCGGCGCGCCAGGATTCGAGGCGGCACCGGTGCGCTTGTCGATCTGTTTCTCGACCTGATTCTCGACGACCTTGTCGCGCGCCTTCTTGACCAGACCGCCGAGCTGCGCGGACGCGACGTGAAAGGGAAGACTGACTGCGGCGACGATCGCGATCGCGATACCGCGGCGCGAGAGCGCATGCGCGCGGTTGGAATAGGCGTTGTACATGACTTCTCCGTTGGCGTGCGTCAGGATGCTGCAGGGTGACTCTGGCCGTGCCATCCGCTCGAACCGACGTCAGCGAAGCTGAGCGCTGCTGTACGGACGAAGGCCCGCGCAGTGTCGGAGTCCCAACCGACCCGCGCGCCAAGGATTACGGCCGAAGCTACAGCGACGCGTGGGTCGAATGACCTACGCGTAGGCCTGCCGACCTCCCGGCGTGCTCCCTGGTCGGCGTCCCGGGGAATGAACGAAGGAAGAGAGCAGAATCTCTCAGTGCCGGCCGTCGCGCTACGGCTTCACGCGCAGAATGCGGTCGTCATCGCCGGAGGGGTTGCCGCGGCCATCGCGGTTGCTCGTGGCGATGTACACCGCGCCATCAGGCGCGACGAGGACATCGCGAAGGCGTCCATACGTGCCCGCATACAGCGCCTCGCGTGCGGTGACCTGCTGGCCATCCGCAGACAGGGTGAGTCGGTACAGCGCCGTCCCCCTGAGCGCGGCGAAGAGCAGGCTGCCCTTCCATTGAGGAATCAGATCCCCGAGGTAGAAGTCCGCTCCGGCGGGAGCGATGGTGGGCGTCCAGGTCGCGAGCGGCTCGACGACGTTGTTCGTCTGGCAGAACCCCCGCTCGCTGCCGATGTCGTCGTCGCATGCACCGTGCACCGTCGGCCATCCGAAGTTGCGTCCCGCGACGATGCGGTTGATCTCATCGTTGTCGCTCGGGCCGTGCTCAGTCGAGTAGAGCGCGCCCGTGGTCGGATGAAAGACGAGCCCCTGAGGATTGCGATGGCCGAATGAGTAGATCGCGGTGCCGAACGGATTACCCGGCGCCGGCTGGCCGGTCAGCGTCAGGCGCAGGACCTTTCCGGCGAGCGACGTGCGGTCCTGTGCGAGCTCCCCGTTCGAGGCATCGCCGGTCGTCATGTACAGCAGACGATCGGGGCCGACGGCGAGGCGGGAGCCGTCGTGAATGCCGCCGCCGGGGATGTTCGCCAGCAACACTTCCGGCGCGCCTAACGTCTGACCGTCCCATCGTACGCGCACCACACGGTTCCGCAACGAGCCGCTCTGGAGATACGAGTGCGTGAGGTAGACGTACGGCTGCGCGGCGAAATCCGGGTGAAACGCGATGCCCATGAGACCGCTCTCGCCAGACTCCGCAACGCCGGGTATCTGTCCGGCCGTGCTGCGCTGTCCCGACGCGGGGTTCACGCGCGAGACCCGACCGCCACGCTCGGTGACCCAGATCTGCCCATCGGGTCCCCACGCGAGATCCCACGGCGTATCGAGTCCGGTGACGACCGTCTCGACACGAAGTCCCTCGACGCTCCCGGGAGGCGTCGTATTCGTCGAGCAGGCGAACATCGCAGCCAGCGCGGCTGGCGGCATGACACTCAGCAGCAGACCAACGACGGAAGACATGGGTCGCATGGCGTAGAGGGTCGGAGCGCGTCGGGGCGACAAGCCGTTCCTTACGACTGTGATGCCGGGAAATGGCGAGACGCTGCGAAGATCATGCACGTCGCGGTCCCGCATTGTGCGCTGGATCACAACGGCGAACCCATGACTCTGGAGGCACTTGCGCGAAGCAATGACCGCGTCTTGCGCGCCTGACCCATTGTGACGACTGTTTGCGAGCCGAGGCGGTTCTGCTCGGTTTCGCGGCCAGGGCCCGAGCAGTCATGATTTCAGCAACGTCACAGCGGCAGTTTCGCGCAGCCCCTGCGTTCGAGGTTATCCCGGCCCTCGCCGGTGCTTTCGCGGTCCTCGTCGGCTTCCTCGTGCTGATCGGCTGGTGGCGCGACATCCCCGCGCTTCGGATCATCATCCCGGGACTCCTCCCGATGATTCCGAACACGGCCGTTGCGTGTATCGCCGGCGGAGCCGCGCTCGTGCTCGCGATTCGCACTGACCCCGGTCAGCGGGCTCGCAGCGTCTCGCGCGGCTTCGCAGTTGT
>Ga0268265_10000973_pt1 | contig 26200 bp, 28 predicted proteins | sample KBSSwiS52_FD_190355 | JGI IMG/M metagenome (GOLD analysis project Ga0268265, IMG submission 190355) | Switchgrass rhizosphere microbial communities from Kellogg Biological Station, Michigan, USA - KBS Switchgrass S5-2 (SPAdes) (version 2) | ecosystem: Host-associated > Plants > Roots >... | reverse complement strand
TGGCTGCTCCTGCGCGACCCCAAGTCGTTGACGGAGACGGAGAACCATCCCTCCTGGAAGCACATGTACCTGATCATGATGGCGGGTCAGGTCGGCTTCGCGTTGGCGTATATTTTGTAAGGGAGAGGAGAGGAGGAAATCCATGGCCAAGCGTACGACCGTAGATGATGACCAACCCCTGACCCGTCCGATCGCGGACGAGCTTTCCGCGGCGGTGGCCGAGGATCTGGAGAGCTTCGACTCCGTCCAGGCCGAGCGCGATTCCGAGCGGGCTTTTGAGAGTGACGAGAAGCTGCCGAGCAAGCGGCTGCTCTCGTTCTACGACCGTCTCCGGGAGAGGATTCTCCACGCCGTGGAGAAGCGGGGCGGCAAGATGAGCGAGAACGCGCTCAAGGCGCTGCTGCTGGTTCCGGACGTCTTCATCCTGCTCGTCCGCCTGACGCTGGACAAGAGCGTGCCGGGCTCGACGAGGGCGATGGTCGGCGGCGCCCTGGCCTACTTCATCCTGCCGGCCGACCTGCTGCCCGAGATGATCCTGGGCGGAGCCGGCTTCATCGACGACCTGGTGCTGGCGACCGCGGTGCTCTCCCAGGCCTTCGGCGGCGAGCTGGAGCCCTACGCCCGCCGCCACTGGAGCGGCCCGGAGGATCTGCGCGTGGTCCTGCGCGACATCTCCCAGACCGCGCAGTCGCTGCTCGGGCAGAACCTCTACGACAAGCTCAAGAGGCTGATGGGGCGGCGGGGGATCCGGGTGGACGAGTAGAGGCCCGCCGTCTCCGCAGCTCCTCGAACAGCTCCTGCACCACCGCAAAGCCGCCATCCGGGAAGTTGTCCGGGTTGTCCCAGAACTCGGCGAGCGCGCCGGTGCCCCAGCGCTCGTAGACCGCCACCTTCAGCATCAATTGCAGCTTGTCGCAGGCCTTGACCAGGCGGGCCTCCGGCGTCGTCCCATCCTGGTACTCGCGGTAGAGGTCGAGCGCCCGCTCCGGCAGCGGAGCGAGCACATCGCCCATGGCCGCCATCTCGGCCGCTTTCTTGGCTCCCTCGGGGAAGTATTGGGAAGCCGTGCGCGGCAGATCGCCCACCCGCAGCTCGGCGAGGTCGTGGACGAGGGCGATCTCCACGGCCCGGGAGAGGTCGATCCCCTCGATCCGCGTCCCCAGGGCCCAGACCAGGAAGACCACGTGCCAACTGTGCTCGGTCACGCTCTCGGGATCATGGACCCCCCGCAGCACGTAGCCGCTGCGGGGGACCCGGTCCAGGATCTGGAGCTCGAGGAAGAGGTCGAGGAGCGAGTCGTTGCGCCTCACCGGATCGGGACCACCTTCACCTTGCCGAAGTACGAGTTGGGGTTGTGGTACCCGTAATCGTCCGGGTTGGACGGCGTGTAGCCCCAGTAAGTCCCGGGTCCCGACGGGTTGTGGGTCACGGGCTTGTCCTTGAGCTCGAAGTGGAGGTGGACGCCCCAGTAGTCGCTCTGGCCGTAGCCGGAGCCGCCCATGACCCCGAGCTTCTGCCCCTTGGCGACGACATCGCCCTTCTTCAGCCCCGGCGCGATCGAGGCGAGGTGCGAGTAGGTGCTGTAGATCGCGCGCCCGGACTCCAGCCGGTGCTCGACGATCACGTTCGTGCCCATGCCCTGGTCGCTCCCGCCCATCTTCTGGATGCGCGCGATCCGGCCATGGTTGGCGGCGAAAACGTCGGTCGAACCGTCGCCGCGCCGGAAGTCGACCCCCGCGTGATGCCGGCGCTTGTTCGCGCAGGTCTTCACGTTGTAGCCGCACATCGTGAGCGCGGGCGTCGAGGTCGGAGGCCCGAAGGTGAGATCGGAATCGTCGGTCATGAGCGAGAGGGCCAGGACGAGGAGCGCGAAGCTCATTTGACCCTGAGCCGGGAGTCCGAGGAGTCGGAGAGCCCGCTGCCGTTGAGCTTCACGTAGACCCGCCAGTCCCGCGCCGTGGCGAGGCCGATGGGCACGCTCGTCTGGAAGGACCCGTCGTTGCGCTCGGCCTGGGCGAGCACCGCGTAGTTCCTGCCGTCGGGGTGCTTCAGCTTCGAGAACCTGTCCCGCTTCAGGTAGATGGTCACCTCGTCGCCCTCGGCGGCCCCATCCGTCACCCATTCCACGGAGACGCTGAAGCCCCTCTTCATCTGACCGCTGTTGGGCGACAGCAGGGCGATCGCGGCGGCGGCCGAAGGCTTGACCTCGACCGTCCCGTACAGCGAGTTGGGATTGTGATAGCCGAAGCCGTCCGGGTTGGACGGGGTGTAGCCCCAGTAGATCCCGGAGCCCGCGGCATTGTGGGTGACGGCGGCGTCCTTGACCTCGAAGTGGAGATGGATGGGCCAGTAGTTGCTCTCGCCGTTCCCGGAGCCGCCCATGGTGGCGATCCGCTGCCCTTTCGCGACCACCGTGCCCACCTCGATCCCGGGCTCGATCGCGGACAGGTGGGAGTAGGTGGTGTAGATCAGCCCTCCGGACGCCAGCTCGTGCTGAAGGATGAGGTTGGTCCCCATGCCCATGTCGTCCCAGTTCACGTACTCGACGCGGACGACCTTGCCCCGGTTGGAGGCGTACACGTACGGGTCGGTCTCGGAGTTCCTGTAATCGATGCCGGTGTGGTAGCGGCTCGTATTGGCGCAGGTCTTGGCGTTGTAGGAGCAGCCCCCGATCACGCCCGTGGACGTCGGATGCCCGAAGGTGAGGTCGGTCTCGGCGTCCTGCGACAGGCCGATCGCGCTCACCGCCAGGAAGGCGGCGAGGAGAGCTGCTGTGACGATGCTCTTGGTGCTCATATGGTCCTCCTGCTCACTTCTCCAGGTGCTTGTCCCCGCGCCAGGCGAGCAGTCTACACCGCCGTCTCAGTGCAAGTGGATCAGAACCAGGGCGACGAATGCCGGCGCGGCCTGAATCCAGAGGATCTTCCGGTTGACCGTGACCGCGCCGTAGATCCCGGCCACGATGACGCAGGTGAGGAAGAAGATCTGGAGGTGGAAGCCCATGTGCGGCTCGGTCAGCAGGGACCAGATCAGCCCCGCGGCCAGGAAGCCGTTGTAGAGCCCCTGGTTGGCCGCCAGGGCACGGGAAGCCTGGGCAAACTCGGGAGTGAGCCCGAACGCCCGCCGGCCGAAGGGCTTGGTCCAGAGGAACATCTCCATGACCAGGAAATACAGGTGCAGCAGGGCCACGACGGCGACCAGGATGTTGCCGGCAGTGTGCATTTCAGCTCCTCCCGCAGAGGTCAAAAGGATCTCGGCAGCCAGGGATCTTATACTGGCTGGCGACAGGCGCTCGACGGCATCTCCCGCGGGATGCAGGCGATCTCCCTCGGGATGCAGCCTGTGTCTCGCGGGAAGTAGCCTATGTGCCGCGAGAAGCAGCCTGCTTTTCCGGGGAAGTAGCCTACAACTCGTGGGAATAGCCTATGTCCGGCGGGAAGTAGTCTTTGTCTCGCGAGAAGTAGCCTACTTTTCTCGGCCAATTGCCTACATCTCGCGGAAGTAGCCTATATCTCCCGAGAGTAGCCTTTCTCCGGCGGGTAGTGGTCTATGTGCGAGTCGAAGTACTCTATCGCCGGGTGGGGAAGGCCGTCATCCCTGCCTGGACAGGAGGAGAAAGCGCGATGATCCGCGAGGCTCAGGAACGGAGGGCCAAGGCAGAGCTGGAAGGCAAGCTGCTGGAGGCCCTTGAAGCAGAAGCAACCTCAATGGGAACGGCGGACTGGGACCAACTGCGGGAACGTGTTCGCCGCATAGCGGCTGAGCAAACCGGAGGTAGCGGCACCATGGGCTCCAAGATTTCGTCCGGCCCAACGGGCCGGGAGAATTGAGCCCAGGGCTGAGCGCAGCGATGCCCTGGGAAAGAAGGTCGTCACCTCAGAGCGCCCTGGAAGGGCGCGAGAGGGCGGGGGGAAGATTCTCGCGGCCCTTCAGGCCCCAGGGATGTGTAACCTGTATACCCAGGGCATCGCTGCGCTCAGCCCTGGGCTAGATTCTCCCGGCCAGTTGGGCCGGTTGGATGGCCGGATTCCAGATACGTGCTCGTATTTATGTTGGCCAGTACTTAGGCATCGATGAGATCCGGTTCGATCCGCTCCCAGAGAGAGGGCTTGATGGCCCGCCTGGAGACCAGGTCCACCCGGCGCCCCAGTGCCCTTTCGAGATCGTCCCCCAGGTCGATGAAACGCAGTCCGATGGAGGGGTCCACCTCCACCAACACATCCACGTCGCTGTCTTCCCGCGCATCGCCGCGTGCCCAGGATCCAAAAAGAGCGAGGCGGTGAATCGGATAGCGCCGGCTCAGCACCTTCCGCTGCTCCCTCAAGGTCGCCAGGATTGTTTCAGAAGCGGGCATGCGTGCCTCCTCTTTCGGACAGGACCATCCTAGCGCATCGCTCGCGCGGAGACCTATCCTACACGGGTGAAGGCCCTGGCGGGTGCCAGTCGAGGTTCGGCGGGCGGAAGCCCCTCCCGTATCTCAATCGGCCGACTTGGACAGGATGAACGAGATCAGGAAGCCCAGCACCGTGACCAGGCCGGCGAGGTCGTGGGCCTCGGCGAAGGCTTCCGGGATCATCGTGTCCACGAGCATGGCCATGATCGCTCCGGCGGCAACCGCGGTCGTGCCGGCGATGACGCCGGCCGGGAAGCCCTTGAAGACCGTGAATCCCACGATCGCGGCCAGGCCCGACGTCGCGGCGATGCCTCCCCAGACTCCGAAGACGTAGGTCCACGAGCGTCCGGCCTGCTTCATGCCCGCCGCGCTGGACAACCCTTCCGGCAGGTTGGACAGGAAGACGGCGGTCACCGCAACCCATCCGACCGCTCCGCCCATGAGCAGGCTCAGCCCGATCACGATCGACTCCGGGATTCCGTCGAGGAGGGCCCCGATCGCGATGGCCATCCCGCTACCCTGGTGCTCGTGCTCGGCCGGCTGCAGCCCTCCGGAGCGTTTCCGGTGCTTGGCCCCGTACCGGCAGAGCAGCCAGTTGGCCAGGGTGTAAACCGCGCCTCCGGCGAGGAAGCCGGCGCCGGTCGAGACGAATCCGCCGCGCTTGTAGGCCTCGTCCATGAGCTCGAACGACATCGCCGAGACCAGGACGCCGCTGCCGAAAGCCATGATCGCGGCAACGAGCCGCCTGGGGATCTGGAAGAAGTAGCCGAGCACGGCGCCGATCAGCAGGGCCGATCCGGCGAGAAGGCCCCAGAGCCCCGCGGGCAGCCAGTCCGGCATGGTCAGTGCCCTCCGTGGTAGGACGTAAAGGACCCAAAGGACTTAAAGGACATAAAGGACAAGCGCCACGGCAGCCGCCCTCCGTGTCCTTTGAGTCCTCTAAGTCCTTTATGTCCTTTACGTCCCTGGCCTACTTCCCCCAGTACGGGAACAGCGTCTCGCGCGTCAGGTAGTCGTTGAGCGTCAGGGAGATCAGGATGGCCAGCCAGAAGAAGCCGGCGAGCGCGGTCAGCACGGTCACCCGGGTGCTGTAGCGCAGGTGCATGAAGAACCAGAGCACCAGCAGGGCCTTGGTCACCGCGATGCCCAGGGCCACCGCGTCGTTCGCCCAGCCCAGGTCGAAGTTGGCCACGATCACGGTGGCGGCGGTCAGCACCAGCAGGGCGGCGAAGACGGCGAAGTAGACAGCGCGGGATGTCACGTGCTCGGACATGTCGACCTCACTTCGCGTGCGCGCCCAGGAGATAGAGGAGCGGGAACAGGAAGATCCACACGATGTCCACGAAGTGCCAGTAGAGACCCGTGCACTCCAGGGGATTGTGGTACGCCGAGTTGTAGCGCCCCTTCCAGGACGGCATCAGCAGGAAGGCCAGTACGCCGATGCCGCAGATCATGTGCACCGCGTGCAGACCGGTCATGATGAAGTAGAGGGAGAAGAAGAGCTGCACGTGCTTGGCGAAGTCGGCCTGAGCCGGCGCCGCCTCGGCATGCCCGCCTTCGTGCCACTCGAACGACGCGCCGGGCACGTGATGGTGCTCGAACTTGTCCTTGTACTCGACCGCCTTCACACCCAGGAAGGTCAGGCCCAGGATCATCGTCGCGATCAGGAAAGCCACCACCTGCTTGCGCCGGTTCACCTGCGCCGCCCAGATCGCGAGCGCCATGGTCAGGCTGGAGAGGATCAGCACTGCCGTGTTGAACGCTCCCAGCTTCCAGTCCAGCGTGTGGCTCGCCGCCACGAAGGCCGTGGAGTACTTCGACCGGTAGACCACGTACGTGGTGAACAGGCCGCCGAAGAACATGATCTCCGTGACCAGGAACAGCCACATCCCGAGCGTCGACGCCTCTTTCTGCTGCTCGAGGGTGTCGAAGTGGTGCTGCAGCGACGGGTGCGCGTCGTGCCCGCCGTGCGCTTGCGGATCAGTCAAGCTGATAGACAACGGGGGCCTCCTGGGTCGTGCGCCGGTGCACCTCTTCCGAGGTGTAGTCGTACGGTTCGCGGGTGACGACGGGGATCACCGGGAAGTTCTCGGTCGGCGGCGGCGAGGTGGTGTCCCACTCCAGGCCCACCGCGCCCCACGGGTTCTCGCCGGCGCGCTTGCCATACTTGAGCGACCAGGCGAAGTAGAAGAGGGGCAGGATGTAGCCGACGCCCAGGATCGAGGCGCCGGCCGTCGAGAGCACGTTGAGCACCTGGAACTCCGGCGGATAGGACCAGTAGCGCCGCGGCATGCCCAGGTAGCCCAGGATGAACTGCGGGAAGAAGGTCAGGTTGAAGCCCACGAAGACCAGCAGCGCCGAGAGCCGCGACAGGAAGCCCGGGTAGAGCCGCCCCGAGATCTTCGGCCACCAGTAGTGCAGGCCGCCCATGTAGGCCATGATCGTGCCGCCCACCATGATGTAGTGGAAGTGCGCCACGATGAAGTAGGTGTCGTGCAGGTGGACGTCGATGCCGAGCGTCGCGATCATGGTGCCGGTGAGGCCGCCGAGCGTGAACAGGCCGATGAAGCCGAGCGCGTAGAGCATCGGCGTCTCGTAGGAGATCGAGCCCTCGTAGAGCGTCGCCGTCCAGTTGAACACCTTGACCGCCGAGGGCACCGCCACCAGCATGGACATGATCGAGAAGATCGTCACCGCGTACATCGACTGGCCGGCGACGAACATGTGGTGGCCCCAGACCAGGAAGCCGAGCACCGCGATGGCGATGCTCGCGAAGGCCACGAAGCGGTAGCCGAAGATCCGCTTGCGCGAGAAGGCCGCCACGAGCTCGCTGATCACGCCCATGGCCGGCAGGATCATGATGTACACCGCCGGATGGGAGTAGAACCAGAACAGGTGCTGGAACAGGATCGGATCGCCGCCCAGCCGCGGATCGAAGATCCCCAGGTGGAGCAGCCGCTCGGCCGCCACCATCAGGATCGTGATCGCCACCACCGGCGTGCCGAGCACGATGATCAGGCTCGTGGCGTAGTGCGACCAGATGAACAGCGGCAGGCGGAACCAGGTCATGCCCGGCGCCCGCATGCGGTGGATCGTGACGATGAAGTTGAGCCCCGTGAAGATCGACGAGAAACCGTTGATGAACACGCCGAGCGCCGTGGCGATCACGTAGCTGTTCGAGTAGTTGGTGCTGAACGGGGTGTAGAAGGTCCAGCCCGTGTCCACGCCGCCGTTGAAGATCGCCCACAACGTGAAGATACCGCCCAGGTTGTAGACGTACCAGCTCGCCAGGTTGAGCTTGGGGAAGGCGAGGTCCTTGGCCCCGATCATCAGCGGCACCAGGAAGTTGCCGAGCGTCGCCGGGATCGCCGGGATCAGGAAGAAGAAAACCATTACAACGCCGTGCATGGTGAAGACGCGGTTGTAGGTGTCGGGCTGCATCAGGTCGCCCTCGGGCGTCAGCAGCTCGAGACGGATCAGCAGGGCGAACAGGCTCCCCAGGGCGAAGAAGATCGTGACCGAGATCATGTACAGGATCCCGATCCGCTTGTGGTCCCGGGTCAGCAGCCACGACTTCAGGCCGTAGGCGGCGTTGAGGTAGTTGGGACGGTCGACGAGGTCGGCCGGCGGGGGAATCTCGGGGTGAACCGTGCTCGTGTTCATCGTCTATCTACCTTCATCCGCGGGAGCGTTGCCGGGAGATCCGCTCTCGGGTCCCGCGAGAGAGCGCACGTAGGTGATGAGCTGCGCAAGCTGCTCTTCCGTCACCTGCCCCTGGTAGGTGGGCATGATCGGCTGCCAGCCGGCCACGACCTTCGCCGCCGGGTTCAGGATCGACTCGCGGAGGTAGTCGTCGTCGGCGACGAGCGTGCGGCCGTCGAGCAGCCGGACCTGGCTGCCGTAGAGGCCCTCCAGGCGCGGCGCCCGGGCGGCGACGCCGGCGGCCAGGTTGTTCCCCGATGGGCGGTGGCAGGTGTTGCAGGCGAGCGACTGGAAGAGCTCGGCGCCCGAGGCGACCATGGACTTGCCCGCCGGTCCGCCGGCGAGCCAGGCCTCGTACTGCTCCGGCTCCAGGGCGTACACCCAGCCGATCATCCGCGAGTGCTCGCCGCCGCAGTACTCGGCGCAGAACAGGTGATATTTCCCGGGCTTGGTGGCCTCGAAGAAGATCTGCGTCCGGCGGCCCGGCACGGCGTCCTGCTTGACCCGGAACGCCGGGATGAAGACGCTGTGGATCACGTCCTCGGACTGGATGTTCAGCTTGATCGGCTGGCCCACCGGGACGTGCAGCGTGTTGATCTCGCGGTGGCCGTCCGGATGCTGGAACTTCCACATCCACTGCTTGCCCACGGCCCAGTACTCGACCGCGTTCGAGGGCGAGCGGTAGATGTTGTAGAACACCCGCGCTCCCCAGGCGAACATCGCCAGGCTGATCACCAGCGGGACGATCGACCAGCCGATCTCCAGCCAGTTCGGCGCGCGCTCCGGCAGGCCGACCTCGTCGACCCCGCGGCGGCGGTACCGCACCATGAAGTACAGGATCAGCACCGCGATCAGCGCCGTGAAGAAGAGGCTGATCGCCGACCAGGCGAAGAACAGCGAGTCGACCTGCGGCGCGACGTGTGAGGCGGCTTCGGGAAAGAGAGGGAGCTCTTGTTTCATATCAGGCGGCCCCCACGATCCGGGGTTGCCGGCTCTCGCGCCGCCGCAGCACGACGACCAGGGTCACGAGCCCGATCAGCGTCGCGCCGGCGGCCAGGCGCAGGAGGTTGAACACCGCGGTGCTGTAGCGGCCGATCGTCGGGTTGTAGTGATAGCAATAGAGGAGGAGCGAGTCGACCGGCGTCCCGAGCCTGTCACGGGTGGACTCGATCAGCCCCAGCCGGACGTCGCGCGGCGGGAAGTCGATGCCGAACAGGTAGCGCGACACCTTCCCGCCCGGGGTCAGCATGACCAGGCCCGCGGGGTGCGCGTACTCGTCGCGCTCCTTGTCATAGACGTAGCGGAAGCCGACGGCGCGGGTCAGGGCGTCGATCGAGGACTGCGGCCCGGTCAGGAAGTGGAAGCCCTCCGCGCCGCCCGCCCGGCCGTAGCGCGCCAGGATGTCGCGCTCCTGCTCGGCCGCCATCTCCGGCGTCTCGTCCGGATCGATGCTCGCCACCACGACGTCGAACTCCTTGCCCGCGTCGAAGGTCAGCGGCTTGAGCGTGCTGACCACGCCCTGCAGGACCATGTCGCAGAGCATCGGGCAGTGGTAGTAGGCGAGCACCAGGATCACCGGCTTCTTGCCAAAGAAGTCGCCCAGGCGCACGTTCCTGCCGGCCTCGTCGCGGAAGGCGGCGCCGAGCGGCACCTGCGCGCCGATGCGCTGGTCGTAGCCGACCTCGCGCAGCGGTCCGGGCATGGTGGTCGCCGGCATGATCGAAGGGTTCCGGTCGCCGATGCCGCTGCGCGAGGGCATGGCGGACAGAGAGCCGGCGAGCAGCGCGGCCGAAAGAGTCAGCGTCGGGATCTTGCGGACCAACTCGTTACCTTCTTTCTTGCGGCGGGGAAGTCTGCCCCGCCTGCGGTTGGGCCGGTGGAACGGCCTGGGCCTGCGGCGTGCCGCCGACCACCTCGGGTCCCAGGCCCCGCCTGGCGATCTCTGCCATGGCCTGGTCGATGCCGCCGAGCAGCCGGTCCTCCTCCTCCCGGAACGTCTTCAGGTCCACTTCCGGAGTGGTCTGGAGGCGCGGCAGCGGCGGCTCCGGCTGCTCGTTGGCCGCGGCCACCGGCGACGGCCGCGGCTCGCGCTTGTCGTCGAAGCGGTTGAAGCCCAGGATCAACCCGTAGACGACGAAATGCACCACCAGCGCGACGCCGACCAGGATGCCGATCGTCCAGGCGACGGCTTTGAGGTTGACCTCGCGGTCGAACGTCTGCGACGCCGGATGCAGGTCCACTTCCTCATCATGCGTGTGGGGTCCGATGTCGAGCCTGCTCATGGGACCAGCGCCTCCGCGAGATAGGGATCGTTGACCGGCAGCAGCGGCTGCTTGCGCAGCTCGCGCAGGAAGAGGAAGAGCCAGAGGCCGCCGATGCCGACCGGCGCCGCCAGGTAGGTCCAGTACATCGCCGGGTTCTGCTCGTGGAAGGCGGGCTCCACCTGCCAGAGCAGGTCCACCCAGCGCATGACGAGCATCAGCCCCGCGATCCAGACCAGCCGGCGGGCGTTGCGCTTGAGATCGCGCGACAGCAGGAACACGAACGGCAGCGCGAAGTGGAACACCACCAGGGCGAGCGCCACCATGCCCCAGCCGTGCTTGAAGCGCTCCAGGTAGAAGCTGGCCTCCTCCGGCAGGTTGCCCGACCAGATGATCAGGTATTGCGAGAACGAGAAGTAGGCCCACAGCATCACGAAGGCGAAGAAAAGCTTGCCATAGTCGTGGAAGAGCCGCGGATGGAGCACGCGGTCGAGCGGCTCGCGGCGCGACAGCCAGAGAGCGAACGTGATCAGGAACGCCAGCGCCGTCAGCGCCTGGCTGCCCATCAGGTAGACGCCGTAGATCGTCGAGTACCACTCCGGCTGGAGCGACATCAGCCAGTCCACGGAAGCGAACGTGACCGCCAGGCAGTAGCCGGCGAGGCTCGGTCCGGCGAGGATCTGCATGCGCCGGGTGATGCCCGGGTCCTCGCCGCGGTCCTGCCGCGCGGACATGCGGCTGAGCAGGTACGCCGCCGCGGCCCAGACCGCGAAGTAGAGGACCTGCCGGATCAGGAAGAACGGCACGTTCAGGAACGGCTCCTTGGCCTGCAGCAGCTCGTGCGCCTTGACCTCCTCGGGACGCGCCCAGATATAGAGCTCGTCGAGGCCGAACACCAGCGGGAGGAACAGGAGCAGCATCCACGGCAGGGTGCGCGTGGCCGCCTCCATGACGCGCCGCAGCACGATCCCCCAGTCGCCGTGGGTGAGGTGATGAAGCAGGGAGAGCGCCAGGCAGCCGAGCGCCACTCCGACCCAGTACACCCAGCCCACCAGCCAGGCGCGGAAGAAGTAGTCGGGATCGATCAGCAGCGCCGCCAGGGTGACGACCACGCCGGCGATGCCCGCGTAGAGCGCCAGGGTCTGGAGCCGGCCGGCGCCGGCCGGGAGCTGGATGGCCCCGGCCTCGCCGAGCGTCAGCGGTTCGCGTGCTGCTTCATGCCTCATGGCGCCTCCGCCGGGCGGTTCTGTTGGTTGTACTGGAGCGCGCGGATGTAGGCGGCGATCGCCCAGCGGTCCTCGGGCGAGACCTCCTCGGCGTAGGAGGGCATGACGCCGAAGCCCTCCGTCATCACCTGCACGAAGTAAGCGGCCGGGGCGCTGCGCAGGCGCGCGTCGTGGAACGACGGCGGCTGTTTGAGGCCGCGCAGCACGATCATGCCGCGGCCGTTGCCCACCCGGGAGTGACAGGGGGAGCAGAAGACGTTGTACCGCTGCCGGCCGCGCTGGATCATGGCGAGCGTCACCGGCGGCGGAGCCTGCAGCGAAGAAACCAGGGCCGGACCGGGCTCGGGAAGGCCGGTATAGGGAGCGATCTTGCGGCCGTCGGTGCCGCGCGGCACGGTCCCCGCCGGGAGCTGGCGCGAGCCCTGGCCGTCGTCGAAGAAGGTGCTCGCCTCGTACGGCTCCAGCTTGTTCTGGTTGTGCATGTTCTGCCTGCAGCCCACCAGCGGGACCAGGCAGAGCGCGAGCAGGGTCAGGGTCTTAGTGCTCAACCTCGTTCACCTCGGTCGGGTTCAGGTCCGCCAGGAAGCGCCGGGTGCCCTCGCGGTCGAAGAGAGGGTCGCGCGCGTCGATCAAAAGGAAATAGCGGTCGCGCGACGCCAGGGCGAAGCGCGGCACGTTGAACACGGGGTGGTACGGCTGCGGCAGGCCGTTCAGGAAGAACATGCCGAACACGGCCGAGAGCGCCGCGAACAGGATCGTCATCTCGAACGTCGGCACGATGAACGCCGGCCAGCTATGAAGCGGCCGGCCGCCGACGTTGAGCGGGTATTCGATCACCGCCGCCCAGTACTGCAGGCCATAGCCGGCGAGGGCGCCGACGATGCCGCCGATCAGCACGATCAGCGGCAGCTTCGAGTGGTGATGGCCGGTGGCCTCCGCGACCGCCTCGATCGGATACGGCGTGTAGGCGTCGAGGCGCGTATAGCCCGCCTCGCGGACGCGGTACGCCGCCTCGATCAGCTCGTCGGAATCGTGGAACTCGGCCATCAAACCGTAGATCGGCGGTCGCTTCATGGGACAGCTCCCTGTTCGGTGGAAATACCGGGCTCTTGCTCCGGGGCCGTCGTGTACTCGCCACCTTCCGTGCCGCCGGGGACGATCGTCCGCATCTCGAAGATCGAGATCATCGGCAGGAAGCGGATGAACAGGAAGATCAGGGAGAGGAACAGGCCGATCGTGCCGATGAACGTGCCCCAGTCCCAGATCGTCCCCTTGTACAGGCCCCAGGAGGACGGCAGGAAGTCGCGGTGCAGGCTGGTGACGATGATGATGAAGCGCTCCAGCCACATGCCCACGCTGACGAACATCGAGATCACGAACAGCCAGAACGGCGACGTGCGGAACCGCCGCAGCCAGAGGAGCTGCGGCACGACCGCGTTGCACAGCAGCAGGGCGAACCAGTGGAAGCGGTACGGTCCCGTGGCGCGGTTCATCAGCATGAAGCGCTCGTAGATATTGCCGCTGTACCAGCCGAAGAAGAGCTCCGCCATGTAGCCGTAGACCACGATCAGCCCGGTCGCCAGCATCACCTTGGCCATGTTCTGGAGATGCCGCGTGGTAATGAAGTCCTCGAGGTGGAAGGCGGCGCGCAGCGGGATGGCCAGGGTGAGCACCATGGCGAACCCGGCGTAGATCGCGCCGGCCACGAAGTAGGGCGGGAAGATCGTGGCGTGCCAGCCCGGCACCTGGCCGACGGCGAAGTCGAAGGAGACCACCGTGTGCACCGAGATCACCAGCGGCGTGGCCAGGCCGGCGAGCAGCAGGTAGGCGGTCTCGTAGTTGTGCCAGTGCGCCGCCGAGCCGCGCCAGCCCATGGCGCCGAAGCCGTAGGCGATCTTCATCGCGCGGTTGCGCGTGCGGTCGCGCAGCGTCGCGAGGTCGGGGATCAGGCCGACGTACCAGAAGAGAGCCGACACGGTCGCATAGGTCGAAACCGCGAACACGTCCCAGATCAGCGGGCTGCGGAACTGCGGCCACATGCCCATGGTGTTCGGGTAGGGGAACAGCCAGTAGGCGAGCCAGGGGCGGCCCAGGTGGAGCACGGGATACATGCCGGCGCAGGCCACGGCGAAGAGCGTCATGGCCTCGGCGAAGCGGTTGATCGACGTGCGCCACTCCTGGCGCAGCAGCAGCAGGATGGCCGAGATCAGCGTGCCCGCGTGGCCGATGCCGATCCACCAGACGAAGTTGATGATGTCGAAGCCCCAGCCCACCGGCTGGTTGATGCCCCAGATGCCGACCCCCTTCGCGAACAGGTACGTCACGCAGAAGAGGAACATCATCAGGATGCTGAACGAGATCCCGAAGCCGACGTACCACCACTTCGGCGTCCGGCGCAGCACGACCGAGCTGATCTTGTCGGTGACCGTCCCCGGGGTGTGGCCCGGCGCCACCACCGGCGGCTTGTACGGCTTCGGAAGAGGAGAGTCGATCGTGGCCATGCTACGTCCTTTCCTCGTGCTCCGGGTGGGCCTGCCCGGCGGCCAGCGCGGGGTTCGGGTTCGTGATCTTCGCCAGATAGGTGGTGCGCGGCCGGGTGTTCAGCATCTCCAGCAGGCCGTAGCTGAGCGGATCGGACTTCCACCTCGTCACTTCCGACTCCGGGTCGTTGATGTCGCCGAACACGATGGCCTGGGTCGGGCACGCCTGCTGACAGGCGGTCTGGAGCGTGCCGGCCGGGATCGGCCGGTTCTCGACCTTGGACTCGATCTTGGCCTGCTCGATGCGCTGCACGCAGTAGGTGCACTTCTCCATGACGCCGCGCATGCGCACGGTCACGTCCGGGTTCTGGAGCAGCGCGAGCACCGGCGTCTCGCGGTCGCTGTAGCGCAGGAAGTTGAACCGCCGCACCTTGTAGGGGCAGTTGTTCGAGCAGTAGCGCGTGCCCACGCAGCGGTTGTAGACCATGTCGTTCAGCCCCTCGTCGCTGTGCACCGTGGCCGCCACCGGGCAGACCACCTCGCAGGGGGCGTTCTCGCACTGCATGCAGGGGACCGGCTGGTTGTGGATGCGCGGATCGTCCATGTCGCCCGCGTAGTAGCGGTCGACCCGGATCCAGTGCATCTCGCGCCCGCGCTGCACCTGCTCCTTGCCCACCACCGGGATGTTGTTCTCCGCCTGGCAGGCGACGATGCAGGTGCTGCAGCCGGTGCAGACGTTCAGGTCGATCGCCATGCCCCACTTGTGGCCCTCGTACTTCCAGCCCGGGTAGAGGCTCTCGCCGGGCTCCGGCTCCTCGCGCTCCTTCTTGATGAAGTCCGGATCGCTCCGGAATTCCTCCAGCGTGCCGGTCATCACCAGGTGGCGCTTCTCGGCCTGCTCTCCCGCGAGCGGGATCTCCCCGTCCTCTCCCATCCCGCTCTTGCGCTTGCCCTGCGGCAGCACGTGATGGTTCTGGGTGCAGGCGAAGTCGTGGCGGCCGGCGAGGCCGCGGATCTCGGCCCCGGGCAGGTTCCACAGGTTCTGGGAGGTGCGCAGCTCATAGGCGCTGAAGCCGAGCCCGGTGGCGCGGCCCGCGCGGCGCCGGCCATAGCCCAGGGAGAGCGTGGCCGTGCCCTCGGCCATGCCGGGGAGCACCCAGACCGCGGCCTGGACCTTGCGCCCGTTCCAGGAGACCTCGGCCGTCTCCTCGTGGCTCACCTTCAGGCGCTCGGCCGTGGCCGGGCCCACCATCAGGGCGTTGTCCCAGGTCAGCTTGCTGAGCGGCTTGGGCAGCTCCTGGAGCCAGACGTTCTGGGCCAGGCTGCCGTCCCAGACCGTGGGATCGGGCCGCAGCCGGAGCGTGACCTTGTTGGAGCCCTCGGAGCGCGCCCTTTGAAGCGAGGCCCGGATGTCGTTGGCCGCCTGCTGGACCGCGCCGCCGTCGACCGAGGCGCCGGCCGGCGGGAGCTGGGTGGCGGGGACGATGCCGTCGTGCACCACCTTGCGCCAGGCCTCTTCAAAGTTGCCGACAAGCAGCGTCTTCCAATGCGCCTGCACCAGCTCGAAGCTCGTGGCATCGGCCCGGTTCGCGAAGAGCGCGGCGATCACCTCGTGCCCGGTCTTGCCGCTGTAGAGCGGCTCGATCAAAGGCTGCATGAGGCTGACCGTGCCGTCGAACGAGCGCGCATCGCCCCAGCTCTCCAGCTCGTGGGCGGCCGGCACGTGCCACTGGCAATACTCGGAGGTCTCGTTCTCGTACAGGCCGTGATGGACGCGCAGCGGCACCTTCTGGAGCGCCGGCGTGAAGCCGAGATCGGCCGGGGCCGTGTAGACCGGGTTGACCCCGCCGAGCATCAGGAGCAGCTCGACGCGGCCGGCGCTCATGTCGGTCACGAGCTCGCGCATCGAAGCCACATGATCGACCGGCGCGGCATCGACCGGAGCGGTGTGGAACACCGTCCGTCCGGAGTTGCCGAGCGCCTGGTTGATCGCGTGGACCAGCACCTGCACCGCGGGCGAGGAGTACTCGTCGGCCGCCACGATCGAGGCTCCGGCGTTGGCGCGCAGGTCCTGGGCGATCGCCTGGACGAACTTCCGGGCGCGGGCATCCGTCAGCACATCCCCACCTGCGGTAGCAGCTCCGACCGCCTGGGCGAGAGCGAGCGTAAATGCCTCGATCTCGGCGGCGGGCAGGGGGAGGCGATGGTCCGCGAGAGTGCCGGTATTGGTCGGGATGCTCTCGACCGCGTAGAGCCGGCTCATCTGGAGGTTGCCCTTGCGCACCCGGCGGGTGCGGGCGAAGTCGCGCTGATAGCGGACGTTGCCGGGACCCTCGGTGAGGACGTCCGAGTCGATGGCGAGCACCACGCGGGCGGCGGAGAAGTCGTAGCGGGTCGCGAGCGGCTGGCCGAACGCGCGGGTCGCCGCGGCCCGGCCGTGATGGCCGCCGGCCGCTTCCCACTGATGCCAGCGGGCGCGGGGGAAGCGCGTGAGGAGGTCCTGCATCTGGGCCGCGAACGTCGGCGAGGTCACCGTCCCGGTGAGGATGCGCACCCCTTCCCCGCCGAGCCCCTGGAGAGCGCGCAGCCGGTTGCCGAGGTCGGCCACGAAGGCGCCCCAGGTGGCGATGCGCCCGTCGTGCAGGATCGACTGCGAGCGCTCCGGGTCGTACAGGGTCAGCACCGCGGCCTGCGCGAACACGTCGGTGGAGCCGAGGCTCGCCGGGTGGTCCGGGTTGCCCTCGATCTTGGTCGGCCGGCCCATATGGCTCTCGGCGAGCACGCCCTGGGCGTAGCCGCCGTGGACCAGGGTGGTGGCGAAGAAGAGCGGGCGGCCGGGGACGATGTACTCCGGCTGCTTGACGTACGGGACGATCCCCTCGGGCGGCTGTTTCGTGCAGCCGGTCAGCCCGGCGAGGGCGAGCGAGGCGCCGGCGAGTTGGAGGAAGCCGCGGCGCGATACGGCGTCGATCTCCGAGGCCTGGCGCGGAAACTCGCGATGGAGGAATTCCTCGAACTCGGGCGTCTCCGCGAGCTCCTCGAGGCTCCGCCAGACCTCCGGCCCGCGCTGCCGGCTGAGCTTCTCGCGCACCTCCGCCAGATCCAGCCGGACGGGCTGCGGCTGCGCGGAAGCCTCCGCGCCGCATTTACCTTTACTGTCGTTCACGCTCTCCATCCTTCCATGCCCTAGCGGTGGCACGTCGAGCAGCTCGTGAGGGATTGGATCTTGTATTCCTTGACCAGTTTGGCCTGGAGGGCCTGCACGTCCGCCTTGGACGGTTTCCACTCCGGGTCGGAGGCCGCCGCCGGCAACGGCTGCATGTACCGCTTGTAGCTCGCCGGATCCGTCGGCTCCCAGTCGAGGTTGAAGACCTCTTCCCGAGGCCGCACGTTCTTGCCGGGGTCGCGATGGCACGCCAGGCACCACTCCATCTGCAGCGTCGCCTGCTGGAACATCAGCGGCATCCGGTCCACCTGGCCATGGCAGGACGCGCATCCGATCCCCTTGGCCACGTGGACGCTGTGGTTGAAGTAGACGAAGTCGGGCAGGTCGTGCACCCGCTGCCAGACGATGGGGGTGTTGTTCGCGAAGCTCGACCGCACCGGCTCCAGCAGGTCGGCGTTGGTCCAGATCTGCCGGTGGCAGTTCATGCAGGTCTCGGTCGACGGCATGCCCGCGGAATTGGAGACCTCGACCGCCGTGTGGCAGTACCGGCAGTCGATGCCGAGCCCGGCCACATGGTGGTCGTGGCTGAACGGGACCGGCTGCTTGAGGACGATCCCCTGGCCCGTCGCGTAGGAGGAGCGCAGCAGCGTGGAGAAGATCCACGCGAACAGGGCGATGAAGAAGACCGCCCCGAAGATGCTCACCTTGGCGAGCGTGTTCGTACTGCGGTGGAAGATCTGCATGCGAAGGGCCCCTCCCTCAGCCGCCCAGCTCCGGTGTGGTGGAGACTCTATCCTCTGTCTGGGTTCCGGGGGACTTTGTGAAAGTCGTCACAAGCGCGCATCCTACCCAAAACGTCGGAGGCTGTGCAAGCGGGGTGCCCTCCGGAAGGGCGGGAGACGCCCTACCCCGTCAGGCACGTCTCTTGCTCCAAAGGCCGGGCATGAACGCCTCGCAAGCCCTCATCCTGGTCCAGCCCCTGATCGAGGCCACGGAAGACATGAAGCGCCGCAAGGTCAGCAAGTCGCGCTGCGACGAGCTGCTCCTGGCGATCAACGCCATCCCGCTCGGCGCTTTCGAAGGCCGGGGCGCGGAGCTGGAGCGGCTCTGGATGCAGGCGCTGTCGTCGTTCCGTTACGCGCTGCTGCTCTGGCTCTACGGCGACGTCCAGGCTGCGCGCGAGGAATCGGAGAAGGCGAAGCGGAAGATCGACCAGATCCGGGCCCAGGTGCTCCGCCCCTGGTCCGCCCCGGCCGAGCCGGCGGCGCGCGAGCTGGTCGCCGCCCACTGAGTCGTCCCCCTCGTGGGCCCGCCGCGTCAAAACTACCCCCTCTGTGTAAACTTTGGGCAGGAGGCAGCTCCTCCAGGCGCTGCCCTTTGTGAAGGAGGTCAGTCGGATGAGCTCGTTCAGTCGCATTCTGCTGGCGGCGTCGATCGCCGGCTTGGGGTTCCTGGCAGGGATTTCGTGTCCGCGGGTCGGGGAGGAGCCAACGGCGCTCGCGGAGTCCTCTCCCGAGGGGCAGGTCCGGGCCGCGGCGCAGGGGCAGGGCCGCCCCGCGCCGGTGCCGAGGCCGGAGCTGGCCGAGGAGGAGCGGGCCACGATCTCGCTCTTCGAGCGGGCCTCGCCCTCGGTCGTCTACGTCACCTCGCTCGCGCGCCAGCGCGACTTCTTCAGCATGAACATCCAGGAGATCCCCCAGGGGAGCGGCTCCGGCTTCCTCTGGGACCGCCAGGGTAATGTCGTCACCAACTTCCACGTGATCCAGCCCGGCAACCAGTGGCAGGTGACCCTGTCCGACCAGTCCAACTGGGATGCGGAGCTGGTGGGGTACGCCCCGGAGAAGGACCTCGCCGTGCTGCGCATCAAGGCGCCGCAGAACCGCCTGACTCCGCTCCCCCTGGGCAACTCGGACAACCTGCGGGTCGGCCAGGCCGTGTTCGCCATCGGCAACCCGTTCGGTCTGGACCAGACGCTGACGACCGGCATCGTGAGCGCGCTCGGCCGGGAGATCCAGTCCGTGGCCGGGACGCCGATCCGCGACGTGGTCCAGACCGACGCGGCGATCAATCCCGGCAACTCGGGCGGTCCGCTGCTGGACAGCGCCGGCCGCCTGATCGGGGTCAACACGGCGATCTACAGCCCGTCGGGAGCCTACGCGGGGATCGGTTTCGCGATCCCGGAGCACTCGGTGCGCTGGGTGGTGCCCGACCTGATCCGCTACGGCCGGGTGAACCGTCCGACGCTCGGCGTGGAGCTGGGCCCGGACTCCTGGAACCAGCAGCTCGGCATCGAGGGCGCGGTGATCGCGAGCGTAGTCGAAGGCAGCGGAGCGGACCGGGCGGGCCTGCGCGGCATCCGGCAGGGCCGCGGCCGCCGCGTGGAGCTGGGAGACGTCATCCAGTCCGTGGACGGCAAGCCGGTGACCTCGCTGGGAGACCTGCAAACCGTCCTGGAGCAGAAGAAGGCCGGAGACGTGGTGAAGGTGGGCATCCTCCGCGACGGCCGCAGGCAGGAGGTGCAGGTCCGCCTCGATCCGCCGCCGGCGCGGGAGCGGTAGCGGGCAGTGCTGGTTCAAGCAGCCGGCCCAACGGGCCGGGAGAATTCAGCCCAGGGCTGAGCGCAGCGATGCCCTGGGTAAACAGATTACACATCCCTGCGGCCTGAAGGGCCGCGAGAATCTTCCAACGGTTCAGCGCTCAGCCGCGCGAACCGCCCACGCAACATTATCAAACTACGTGAATCGCGGCGGCGGTTCGCGTCGGCTGCAGCGACGAGTTAGACAGCTGCCTTGGACTTGGGCATGCGGCCGGTCTTAATACCTAGGGCATATGACTCCGGATCATAAAATGGTAGCTCACTGTTGGCGTCAGTAGCCTCAATATAATCGACCATCAATTCTTGGCCGTCCTTTGATTTGGCTACGCCCAGAAACTCAATATGCTCAACGCGCAAACCCTTCTCTAATGACATCGAACCGCCAAAATACACAGCGCGCTTTATCGCTTCAACCGATCCCTTTACACGCCTGCCAAAGTGTTCCGCAAGTTGGATTGCTCGTGGTACAACTTCGTGTTGTGGCACAACTTCATCAACGGCACCATACGCTAGAGCTTGCTCTGGGGTGAATGGTTTGCCATCCAAGATAGCGTATAGAGATCGATGCGTTCCAATTAGACGAGTCAGGCGCTGCGTACCACCACCGCCCGGCATGATGCCAAGGAGTACCTCGGGCTGACCAATAAAATAGTCGCCAGCGGCCATAATACGCAGGTCACATGCCCAAGCAAATTCAGCGCCGAGACCGAGGGTAGAGCCGTTGATGGCAGCGACATAGATGACGCCGCTACGGTTCATCTTCAGAAACGTTTCGTGGAGTCTATCAACCTGAACCCCACCCCATAACGGTGTCTTACGAGCGATTGAATCAAGTGTACGGGCCTTGCTGATGTTGTGCGAGGTGTCTATTATTGCTGCTGCGCCACCTCTACCAACAGGCGGCACCTCGGCGCCGCCTTCTTGCAGCCAGCGGACATCCGCATGGCTTACGAAGCGATCAGCGCGCGCACCTGTGAACACAACTGCATGGATATCAGGGTCGTTGTCTGCCCTATCTACTAGGTCGTCTAGCTGAGTGGCTATATCAAGACCGAACAAGCCATGTTTACCGCCGTCGACCCGCACGAGCAGCATTGAGGGATGGTCCTCGACCTCCAGTCGAGCTTTGTCTTTGTTTGTCATAAGCCGTACCTCCCATAGTCGGCGCAACCTGACTCGTTCGTTCCATTCAGGCGGTCGCCGAGTAGGCGAGGGGCCCTTACGGGCCCCAAGCCCCTCTAAGAACCGTACGTGCGAGTTTCCCCGCATACGGCTCAAGCCTTTCAAAGGCCGATTGTGTCGACCCGGCTGTTGGGTGGTTCGGGTTGACGCGCCTCATGGCTGTGTCCTCACCGGAGCTCCGGCACCGGCCCCACGTCCGACGCTATCTCTTCCGCCGCTGGCGGAAGTAGTCGTCGTACTCGGGGTCGTAGACCGTCGCTTCAGCTCGTACTTTAACATGCCGACGGATCGGCACGCTAGTCGTTTGGAACAGGTCCAGATGCCCAGGGCTCCCGTCCTTGTTCCGCGTGGGGGCGGAGAAGACCCACTCGCCGTGGGGGCCGGTGCGGAAGTACTTCGTCCGTACCCAGCCCAACCCTTTCTCGGGGTGCCTCCTCTTGGCCCATTGCCATAAGGCTTGGAAGACGCGTCTATCGACATACCGGAAGGCACGGCTGGACACCAAGTGCTTCTGCTGGTTCGCCCAACCCCGCAGCTTGCTGTTGAGTTGGCGAATCAGATCGAGCGCCTTGGCCGCCCTGTGGGTTCGGATCAGCCTCCGCACTGCGCGGAGGAAGTCGAGGATGTTTCGCTTCGACGGTCTGATCAGGAGCTTGCCCCTGTACTTGCGGACGTTTGCTCCCAGGAAATCGAACCCGTCCTCGATGGACGTAATCTTCGTTTTCTCTTCCGAGAGACGAAGACCCCGCTCTACGAGAAACGCCTCTACCGCCGGACGTACTTTGTCTTCAAGCTGTTCTCGCGAGCAACCTGTGATGATAAAGTCATCCGCGTAGCGCACCACGTTGATCTTGGGACGGAGGTTGCCCTTACGTCGGGAATCCGCCTTCAAGGCCACCGTTTCGAGTCCATCCAAAACAAGGTTGGCTAGAACCGGGGAGATGACTCCTCCCTGGGGTGTTCCTTCCTCGGTCGGAAAGAGGCGCTTGCCTTCCATGTAGCCGGCTTTCAGCCACTTTTTCAGGATCTTGCGATCCATATGGATGTTCGATAGCATCCAGGGGTGACTGAACTGGTCGAAACAGGAGTAGATATCCCCTTCGAAAATGCACCGGGGTGAATTCTCTTTGGCCAGCGTGATGAAGCACTGGCCCAAGGCGTCGGCAGTCGAACGCCGGGGTCGAAACCCGTAGGAGTTCGGATCAGCCAGAGTTTCCGCCACAGGCTCGAGTCCAAGCAGATACAGCGCCTGCATCGCTCGATCCTTCATGGTCGGAATCCCCAATGGCCGACGTTTGCCGTTCCTCTTGGGAATATAGGTCCTGCGAAGGGGCTTAGGCTTGTACCCTCGCCTCTCCAATGACCAGACAGCTTGCATCTTCTGCCGGGGCGTTCTCCAGATGACCTTGTCGATCCCCGGCGTGCGCTTCCCTTTGTTGCTGACCACCCTGTGTACCGCCAAAAGCCTTGCGACGATTGAGCGGCTGAGGACGTTCTGGAGGAAGGAAACCTTGCCCCAGCGTTCCTCGCGAACAGCCTTTGCAATACGCACCTGCAGCCGTCGCACTTGGCGTCGGACCTGGTTCCAGCGAATGGAATCCCAGCCCTTCAGCCACGTCGGGATTGCACCGGCGTCTGGCAGAGCCAGCGCCTCATTTTGCTCTCTCCCTTTTCGCATCGGTTCTGCACGCTCTCTTGCAAAGAAAGACCAGTCGGACGTGGGCTCACTTTCGTGCCGGGTAACGTTGAAACCCGTATCCGCCCCATTACAGGACGGCATTCGCTTCTTCCGACATCCCAAGCCCGCACTCCTTTGTCCGGCCTTGCGGCCTTCCTACCCGTGATAGTTCTACGGGAGAGGTACGGGGTTACCTCCTTCCACCTTCTGAAGTCCGTGGGGTTAGGTACCTGCTGTCGACCGGGAAGCTTTGTGACCACGAGGTGGCAACGTTAAATCCACCTACCTGCCTCCGTGCCTTTTGGCTCAAGCCTGTCAGTCACGTTTGGCTTGTTCTCCGTGACGGTCGTTGCACAGGTTTACATGTATTTACCATACCCACTACCTGGCCATCACCCGGCTGTGACTGCCGGGAGGGTGGGTTCCTCGCGGTTCCCTCCCCGCACGCCCGTACTTTCTCACTCGTGCGTGCTTCTGTACTTTGTCAGGGCCGCTCTTTATTCAGGCCCCTAGGTTCACCCGGTGGTACGGGTGGTCCCCTATCAACTTCAATGGGGACAACTTCTGAAAGCGACCGGAGTCGCAGTAACGGCTTTCGAGATCAGCGGCGCCTGGGCGCGAGCCCAGGTGTCCGCTGCATTGAGGGGTTCGGCGTCATTTAACCCGCCTGAGATGCCGGATGTATACAATTCCCCCATCCTCGCCGCCGGCAAGGGTCATCAGTATGTCTCCTGGTTTTACCTCCATTTCCCCCAATTTCGTCTCTTCGGTAATGACATTAACTCCCCACGTCTCCTCATAATCCGGTGAATCAGGCGCGGTTACCAAAACGAAGCCACTAGGGTCAAACGCGTACTTAAAACGGCCCTTCTTCAGCGAAGGCGTGGAGAAGACTTCCTCCAACTCTTTCGAGGTCATAGGCGTATACTCGCTCGACCCCATAGTTGCAAGCGAGCCATCCTCATAGAATCCGAACCACTGATAGGCGGTCGGCCAGGGATTTGTCTTGTTCACCTCAGCAGCATTCGGGATAGGGATCATCTCCCAGTAACCGACGAGCTCACCCTTGACGGCAAATCGACCCGGTTGCGCTTCAGCAGCCGAGCTAATGATTAGGCTCATCAGAAACAGTACAGGAAACACTTTCATGTCTTCTCCAGTCTTGGCGCCGAACGCTGCGAGCCTAACCGGCAGGACCGTGCGCAGCGCGGTTCCTGTCCGGTTGAGGCTTGGGTTATATGGACGTACCTCATGGCTATACCTTCAGCTTGGGTCGAATAAACTCCTCTGCCGTTTTGATTGCATCGAGAACTTTACCCCAGAACTCGTCCTGAGCTGGATCGTCAGAGGTCTGAAAGAGAGTTCGCTCGACCTTCTCGATTCGCTTAGGATCCCTATCAACAGGTACATAAGCAGGCTTGGGATCCTTGATCCAGAAATACAGCCAAACTGTTCCGCGTAATTCACCGATGCACTGCAAGAGAGGCATAGTCGAACTTGAAGCAGCAGGCCCCCACAAGACTTCTGCTTCTGTTACTTCGACCTGTAGTTCGGACCATGCTTTCTGTAGCTCCTGAAACGTCTTTCATACTCCTTCTTTTGCCCCTCTCTAAACTTCTTCTCGTGTTCCTCTGGAGTGCTACTTGGCTTCTCCTCGGCTTGAGGCTCGTTCAACCACATCAAGGGCGCACGGATCAGCCTAATTGCATCCCTGACGCGATAAACGCCGCGCAAGTACCGCCGGGCCAACTCATACTCAGCGTTTCCCTTCAGCTGGTGGCGCCACGTGCGCAGACCCAAGAGCGCAGCCCAGATGGCGAACGGGGTAGCAACGGTCGTCACCGCATCGGCAATTAGATCAAGGTATTCTGCAAAAAGCTTGAAGTCCATCTAAGTCTCACTAAGCCATATAACGGCTCTGGAGGTGAGCGGCGGCGTCAGACGTCCGCTCGACGGACCGTGTTATGCGACTCTCCTTGGTTCGGAGCGTTGAGTCGTTCATTATATTGACAGGCATTGCAGAACGCTCTGCCATAAACAGTAAATCGGTACAGTTGGTTCTCAGGCCTATACCGATGCGTTGCTGGGTATCCTTCGTCTTCAGTAGCTGGCAGGCGATAGCCGACATGCTCTATAATCCCCAATCTCTCAAGATTGAGACAAGAAAGGAATGTTACTGCGAGCCGAACACCAATTTCATGCGCCACTCGGTCCACGGCCAGTGTGGCACCGCGCTGTTCGAATTCTTGCACAGTTTGATGGGAGAAGAACACACTGAATAGAGCCATCACGCGAGCATCAAGCGGTGAAAGTTGAGCCAGTGCCTTAGCATAGGAGGGATGAACAAGCTCCTGTTGCTCTGGATCCAAATGGCATGCAAGCAGTGACGCGAACATGTCTGAAAGAGTCTCATCCTCAACATTTCCACCCTCTTCGATCAGGGGAACGAATACTTCTGGCAGGATTCCCTTTGGGTGTACTCCTTTTTCCTCAAGCCATTGTTTCGCTCTCAGCATCAACCGTACCCTGTTCTTGAGGCGCCAATAACCTATAGTATCTGTTAGGATACCTCCAAGTTCAGCGAGCGGACCCTTGAGAACGGTGTCTGCATAATCCTTCGCGGCATCAAGAGCCTTCTCTAGCGCCGCTATCTCCTCGGGTGAATTCATCTCAATAACCAGTCTCGCGCCCGCATAACGGGCTTGCGGCTCACCGGCGCGAGAGCGGAAGGCGAAGCCGAGCTCTCGCGTCCGAGTGCAGCCGCCGGGTTAGAGGGCTTCCACTTACGATAGCTCCGCGATGACGCCTTCGACCGAGGACGCAATTCGGTTCGGGAAGCCAAATCCATGCTGCTTCTCATCCGCCAAATACACGAGAGAACGCTGCTCGTTGCCTGGTATGACCGCTTCATATTTATCAAACCACTGGTTCAGATGGAGTTCGAGCTGTTGGAGATCCTCGGCGAAGTGAACTTGACTTCCTGCCTTCATCGGAGTACGAAACTCTTGGTGCTCTCGTAGCCACTGGCGTAACGCTTCATTGAGGTTTCGCATCGAGTTCAGCGTGGTGCTGCGAATGAGGGATTGCAGCTCTCGCTCTTCGTCATCCATCTTCGCAAGTAGCCGGTAGAACGTTTCGTCGAAACCTAGGCCTTCCTCGACTTGGGCGGGGTACTTCTGCCTAAGCCGGCTCAGAAGGCGGCGCGCCATGTAGTTCTGGCTCCGGAACACGCTCTTCGAGTCCTCTAAGAGACGCTTGAACTCACGCAAAGCTGTAATCCGTTCAGATTGCCTGTGCCGCCGCGTCCGCAACGCTTCCCAGAGAGACTTTGCGAAGAAGCCGAGGACACCGGCGACAACGGCCATCACCGCTTCGCCGAACCAATCCGGTATCTGAGCCAAAGCATTCATAGTAATCACCCTACATGCTGTTCTAGCCCGCTAACGCTTAGAGGTCTATCCGACATCCTCCTGGCAAGCCCGTCCGGAGTCCACCGCGTTTCGCGGAGGATGTTGG
>Ga0268265_10000971_pt1 | contig 26211 bp, 68 predicted proteins | sample KBSSwiS52_FD_190355 | JGI IMG/M metagenome (GOLD analysis project Ga0268265, IMG submission 190355) | Switchgrass rhizosphere microbial communities from Kellogg Biological Station, Michigan, USA - KBS Switchgrass S5-2 (SPAdes) (version 2) | ecosystem: Host-associated > Plants > Roots >... | reverse complement strand
GGGACCGGAAAGTTCCAATTGCCCTGATCGTCACGCTTACCCTGTTGTTCACGGGGCAGGGCCTGACCGCAGCGTGGTGGGCATCCAAGGCGGATTCCCGCATTGAGGTGCTGGAAAAATCCTTCGCCGCTGCAGGCCCGCAATCAGCCAACCAGGGCGAGCGTCTGACGCGGGTTGAGGAAAAGCTTGTCGCGGTCCAAGCCGGTATTTTGGACATCAAGTCAATCCTGCAGACCTACAACGAGAGACGAAAATAGCGGGGCGCGTGCCCCTCGGGGGCATGAATGCCGGGTGAAACTGTTCCTCTCAAAGAGCATCTTGAAGCCTTGCGGGATGCCGATCTCCGATTCAACGAGGAGCGGGACCGTCGCTATGCCGAGGTGAACATCGAGCGTGAGAAGGCGCTAAAGATCAAGGAAACCGCCGATCTCGCTGCACTTGGTCTAGCGCGTGAGATTCAAAACTATAAGGACGAAAAGGCTAACGAGCTTCGCGAGCAGATCAACAGCGAGCGTGGCCTATACGCGACCAACAAGGACATTGACCCGATCAAAGCCTACGTCTCCTCGCAGACCGGCCGCGGTCTCGGGATGTATGCGCTGTTCGGTGTAGTGATGACCTTGGTAATGGCATCCATCGCAGTTGCAGTCTTTCTGAAATAGACGGCCATGCCCGGCGTCGTTGTCGAAGCAGAATGTCTCGCCGCTGTCCTGATGGGCAGTGGCAACGAACTCAGCCTCCTTAAATCCGAAGGCAACACCATCACCACCAACCTGCATCCGTCACTCGGCAGGCTGGAGAGGGGCGAACTCTACCGCGTGACGTTCGAGAAGATACCGCGACCGGAAGGATAAGCCCCAATGTTAGCCAGTTCTGGCGAACTCTTGGAAGAGTCGATCAGCGGCCTCTGTGTAGGCCGAATGGGCTTCTTCTGCACTATCGTAGCTGCCAAGGAACTCAGATCTGTTATCGCGTTGGATATTGGCAATCCACTTGCCCAAACCAATATGCCAACTGACACCCTTAAAGCCGCTTGTGCTGTCTTTATGAAGACGAGCGTTGCCGAGATTTTGCGATCGTGTCGCTTGTCGCAGATTTGCAATTCGGTTGTTAGATGTGTCGCCGTCAATGTGGTCGATGTGCAGTGTTGGCATGACGCCGTGAACATAAAGCCACGCTATGCGATGAGCGTAATACCGCTTGTAGTTAATCGTTATTCGCCAATATCCGCGCGTGTGTCCAGTGCCGGCTCTTGATCCGGCGCGCATCTTGTCTCCGACGTTTACCTTCCATCGGAAAATTCCAGTATCTGGATCGTAGTCCAGAAGCTCTCTGACTGTTCTCGCATCCATCGCAAATAACCTTCTGCAAATCAGTTGGTGGAGGATACCATGCTAGCCTCTGTAATCACATTCTTGATCTACCTATGCATTTTAGCATTGGTTCTGTACCTCATTATTTGGGTTGTTCGTGACGTGATCGGCGTCCCCATCCCAGCCAAGGTAATACAGCTACTTTGGGTCATCGTCGCGCTGATCGTGATCCTCTGGCTTGTGCAGATGGTGCTCGGAGGCGGCGGGTTTCGACTACCCGTCATCCGATGAGATAGCTGCACCAAGCATTTGCCGAGGATGCTGAAATGAGAATCGATGTCTACCATCATTCTGTCGAGGCGCGTTGCGAGGTCATGCGACGCCTGGATGCCCTGGACAAAAAAATTGACCTCAGTATGGAGACCATAATGGCCACACTCGAAGAACTGAATGCCGCCCTTGCCACGATCTCAACCGAAGTGGATAAGGTCTCGGCCGATACAGAAAACCTCCTCGCCCAGCTCGCAGCCATCCCGCCGGGCGGCCTCACCCCCGAGCAGCAGGCTGCGATCGACTCGGCCGTGACGTCTGCGACAGCGATTGCTGACCGTCTCAAGGCGATTGACGACAAGGTTCCGGACGTCGCCTGATGCGCTGGATCATCCAAGTACTCTGCGCCTGCGTTCTGATCGCAACCTGCACGCAGGCGCGGGCCTTCGATTATCGACCAAATGAACAGCCCGTATTCGGGACGTTCTCGCAGAAATACCTCGATCGCCAGCAAAAGAAACGATGGAAGGTGCTCTGCAGGTACGACCGGCCGCGGGCCGCGAGCGAGGCGTACAGCGTCGGCAAGCCAGACCCGTGCCGGCGATGAGAAGCCCCGAGGATCGTCAGCTCCGCGCCGTATTTATCCTATTGGGCGGCGTTGTACTCTGCGCAGTGCTCGCTGTTCTCGGCCTGCTGCGCGTCTTTGGAATCATCTGAATTCGGCACCGCGCCGTCACCAACCCGCCGGTTCGTCTGGCCCGGCGGGAGGTTCGAAAGAGCCGCCCTCCTAAACTTGCCCGGCGCTGTCAAAGCGTCGGGTCTTTTATTGAAAGACCACAGCATGGCATTTGGACGACTAGGAGCGCTTGGGAGGGGCTTCGGCGCGCTGGGTTCCGGACTCCTTGGGAGTGCGAGTGGGTCGCCACCGGCTAATACGCTGGTCGCCGGATCTGGATCGTTCGTTCTGAGCGGCGACGCTATGACGCCACTAGTTGATCGCCTAATTCCGGCTGCTGTAGGTGCGTTCACCTTGGCCGGTCAAGACGTGACGCTGACCGGCCCATCTTTCGATAGTGCAACGACCGCATGGGAAGCCGCCGTGGTTACCGCGGGCGGCACCGTTAGCGGCACCCAAAAGACGCGCGTCGATACTCTTATCAAGGCTCTAAAGGCGCATAGCCTGTGGACGGTGCAGGATCGAATCTGGCTATTCGCATCTGAGAACGTGCAACAAGCCACGATCGACATCGTGAACCTGGCCACGGCGACAAACAGCGGGGCGACGCATACAGCAAGCCAAGGCTACGCCGGAAACGCTTCCTCGACATTCGTAGATACTGGATTTGGAGCGTCTGTTAATGGCGTAAACTACACGCGGAATAGCGCCTCTTACTCAGTTTACGTCAGGACCAGTCGGACAACCGCCGCCAATAAAGCCGCACTTGCATTTAGAGACGATGCAGGATCTGGGGCTGTTTCCCGCATCCTTCCCCATGCCGCGGGCAATGTCATTATTGCCGTAATCAATGGCACCGGCTTTGCCCAGACCGCAGATTCGAATGCGCAGGGTTTCTACACCGTATCTAGAACGGCATCGACAACGACGGAAGTTTACAAGAACTCAAGCTCAACCTCCATCTTCTCAGATGCGACAGCATCAACCGCCCTCGTCAGCACAACTTTCTATGTAGGCGCGGAGCATCTTTCGGGTGGCGGCAATACGTTTTTCTCCGACGATCAGATTGCGATCGTTGCATTTGGCCCCGGTCTATCTGGAGCCAACGCCGCGCAATTCCAGACCGATGTCAACGCCTACATGACCTCGCTCGGGACAAACGTTTACTAAAGCAAAGGAAATACAGATGGCCACGTTCAACAAATTCCAGCCCTTCGTCGAAGCGGTCGCGGAGAAGAAACATAATCTGGGATCCGATCAATTGGTGATTGCTCTAACCAATACTGTTCCGGTCAACACCAATGCGATTTTGACCGACATTACGCAGATCAGCTACACGAACCTATCCTCTCGCAACGTCACCACGTCAGCCTCTGCTCAGACCTCAGGCACCTATAAGCTGACGTTGACGGACGTGGTTCTGACGGCCTCGGGTGCTGTCGCTACGTTCCGCTATGCCGTGCTCTACAATGACACGGCAACGAATGATGATCTCATTGGATGGTGGGACTACGGCTCGGCCGTAACCCTTGCCAACGGCGAAACCTTCACGGTGGACTTCGATGCCACCAACGGTGTTCTGACTATCGTCTAATTCTCTTACAACGGCGGTAGTATTCAATGGGAAGTATGCGCTGGAAACGACTGCCCGGGGCGCCGTTCAACGGCGGTCTGTCACAAGTCGGCTTGAACTATATTGGAGACAGCGGGGCATACCCATTTTTGAACATGCTCAAGAGCATGCCGGCATGGTCGGTATCCGACAATAGCAGTAATCCCGTTCCTCCTGATATTCTCGACGATAATGGTTGGCCGATCGCTATTCAATTTGGTGGCGTGAAGGGCTCTATCCCGATGCCGTCGCAGACATCGCGGCCCGGCAACATCTGCATAACCTGGGATGGGACTGGAACAATCTCAGCGGGCGCTGGCGGGTCAACCCTGACCACCAAGACATTCACCGGATCGATCTCCGGCACCGTTCTCACCATCCCCGGCGCGATCACAGGAGGGCCGTTCCAGTACGGCGAGCGGGTGACGGGGACTGGCGTCACGGCCCAAACCATCATCATGTCGCAACTGTCCGGGACTACCTACCGGGTAAGCAAGAGCCAGACCGTCGCATCGACTGCCATGACGGCGAGCGGCGGGAGTTCGTCCAGTTCAGGCACGACCGATGCCGGGTTCTTCGCTTGCACAGCGGTTACTGCCACATTCATTTTCGGCATTACCGCGATCGGCAGCTCATCGGATTACATCAGCAACGTCCAGATATTCCATGTCGATGATGCTGCGCTTTTGCAGGCTGGCAACGTGTTTGGGCAGCAGTTCCTGACCAGGCTGGCCGAGGCCAACTTTGGTGTCATCCGATTCCTTAATTGGCAGAACGGCAACACCACCAACGTGACGACGTGGGCTACTCGGAAGCCCCTTACCTATTGGTCATGGAACGCCTACCAGTGGAAAAACTCACTGTACTGCAACGGGACCACCAACGTCAGCGCCGCCTTCTCTGCGGTGGCTCCATCTGCATGGCCCGGAACTGTTGGCGGCAAACCTCCTGACAAGACGCTGATCCACGTCAAATTTAGCGCGAGCAGTGCGAGCACCACGCCCACGCTCAAGATTACCGGCGGTGCTGGGGGCGACACCGGCGATATCCTGATTCTGAATGAGTACGCAGGGGCGCTTTCCAGCGGATCGAACTCCCTGATTGTTGGCGGAACATACCAAAGCATCGGAACGCTGGTGTATGACGCGACGCTTGACGCATGGATCAAGCAGGGCGGCGATATAGCGATGGCGTCAACGGGTATCGGTAACGGCGCTCCGATTGAAATCATGCTCCAGCTTTGCAAGGAAGCCAGGTCTCATCCGTATTTTGTCACGCCACCGCTTGCACTCGACCCTATGACGGACTTCGTTCCGGAACTTGCGCTTGCCTGCAAGAACTACGCGGCGGCGAACGCGCCTTGGATGATAACGCGAATCGAGGGGCCGAACGAGCTTTGGAACAATGGGCCGGGCTTCTACCAGACGCCTTATGCGACTGCCAAGGCCGCGATTAATTGGGCTGGTGGCAACTACCATTCTGAAAATGGCAAGTGGATGTCCACCATCGGACAGGCTTGCGCCGCGGTCTTTGGGCTCGGTAATCTCGATGTCACCTATCAGGTAATATGTGGCGTCCAGACCACTCAGGGCGGATCGACTTCGGGAAGTGACGAGAGGCTTTCTGCCGCAAAATATGTTGCGCAAGCTGCTGCTGCGCAGTCGCTTGTATGGAGCGGCGGTACGATCAACTTCACCAAAAGCGCCGCGTCGGGGTGGACATCGCATGTTGCTGTTGTGCAATACATCAGCCCGACGCGACGGTTCACGGCGCAGGAGCTGACGGACGGGTTTTCCTACTCGGTTACCAATCGCGGAAATTCCTCAGCGCAGGCCGTCTTGGCAGCGTCCTACGTTGACACGCTTACGGGCGCATCTGCCAACTACAATCTGGCGCAGAACAACGCCTATTACATCGCATGGAAGGCATGGGCCGCCGGATTCGGCGTTAACAAAATGTGCGGGTATGAGGGGAATTATTCCCCTGATCTTCTTCAGGGCCTCGGCGGCGGCAACGCCGTCAATACCGCTTGGTATTCCAGCGTCACAGGCGCAACCAAGGACGCGACCGGGTGCGTTCTGGCCCTGAATGCCAACTGCACCAGCTCAGAAACTTCGGCCAACGCGATACCAGGCAATCCAGGCGCAACGGGCATGGCTGTGATCATGTCCGGCGTCGGGGGCATGACGCAACTCAACAACCCCGGCCTGCGTTCCGTGACCTTCGCCAGCGGTGGATCGGCCAATATCAGCGGCACCAACACACTGATTCTTAATCAGGCGGTCTACTTCTACGGCACGCTGCCCAATGAACTGACTTACGATCTGAGGATACAGGGCGAAGTTCATTCTACGGATCAATCGATCCCGTATTACGTCGTCAGCGCCGGGAATCCATTCCAGATTTCTGCCACCCGCGGCGGCTCTGCGATCACCTTCAACTCAGCCGGATCCAGCGTGACGGCACAGGAATGCTGGTTCGTGCTGAGCGTTCCTGACGGCACCCACATGAAACTGGATGTGGATAGCAGCGCGTTCACCACCTACACGTCAGGTGGGTTCGCCATCTATGTGAACTCGCACAATTACAGCAACAATCTGCGCCACGCTGGCAAGTTGTCGCCTAATCTTGAGGGCTACACCACCACAAACTATGACAACTTTGTCGCTGCTGGGGGCGAGTTTCCATCAGCGTATCAATTCAGCGGAAAGTCGCCATCGGTCGATGTCTGGTCGATCAACGAGGATGTGTACGAGTCCCCGGTCCAGCCGCAGATGGCCGCGATCATTGCATTCAATCACTAACCCTTTGGAGTGCCCCAACCACTAACAGGCCCGCCTTCATCATCATCGACTTTGCCACGCCAAAATTGGTATGCGAGCCAGATCATTTTCGCGACGAAGAGTGCCGCGAAGAACAATCCGATGTAACGGAAAATCGAGTCCATCCCGCCACGCTACCCCACGTTGCCCCCTCCATCAACCCGGCAGATTGGTTAACGGCCCGGAGTTTGGCCATGACCGAGGTGGCCGTGCGGCTGCATCATTCGAAGGATCTCCAGTATCCGATCCCGGTAAAGGCCAGCCATCGCCTTCCCATGCTCATCGTCGCCAAGCGCGTCTGGCTCCTGCATTTCGATCAGGAAGCTGTTCAGTGCTACGCGAACGGCCATTGATTGGCCTTCGGACAGCATCGTGTTGCCGACTATGATGGTTGGCTCGCTCATGTCACTTTCCAGTTCTGCTCAACTCCGCTAGTGCCAATATAGCACGATCGGCCAGTCTGCCGGCATCTCGCCCAGAGCAGCCCAGATTGCGCGGTTCTTCCAGTTGTCCTGCACGTCGTGGTTATCCTTCAAGGTCAGCAGGTCGCCTGCTGTCGTGTAGTGGGGGCGATCGCCATAGGGATCTTCCTCGATATCCCCATAGCAGGTCTCGCCGTCGCTTGGGTGTCGTGCCAGGTAGCATGACAGCGGCTTCGGAATGGGCTGCTGCGGCAGCTTCAGAACCTCGTCCCAGAGGTCGCGGCGGCGCGCGCATGACCAAATCTCGTGGGCGCACCAAAAGTCCTTGCCGAGAAGTGGTAGAAGCCTCAAATCAACGCCCATCGTTCCGGTCTCCATTCGTAATCGGCAGAGCCTCGTCATCATTCTGATGGGCCGCAAGATAGGTCGCAACTATCCGCTTGACGAAAGCCGTGTCCTTTTCGTCTTTGTGCTTTCGGAGCGGCGTCGAGGCTGCAACCTGGAGGGCAACCAGACCGTCTAGTCTCTTGTAGATCTCCGCATATGTTAACCGAGTCATTTGGCTGTTCCCATCTCTACTGATGACCGGCCGGCGGTTGCTTCGTCTCATTGTCATTTGCATTCGGAACGTTGGGGTTCTGTGGATCAAACTTATCACGCCAAGTTCCCTTCTGCATCGGAATGCCCCTGAGCCGCTCCAAGATTAGATCGTTGTCGTTCTTCATGGTGCCGGTTTCCTTGCCAGATCGCTAGACCGACGGCCCCATCATGGGGCTCGGGGCCGGTTTTTCGTTGGGGCAGTCTGCGTCCCAACACTTGTAGCCCAGCCCGCAGGCGTGGCAGATGGCCTGCGGCATGCCGGGGCACTGATCGCCCTCCCGAGCCTCGCCAGTGACCTTCCCGACGACGGTAGTGCGCAGCATCCCCAGCAACACCTTGCGGCTGGCGGTCGCCGCGGCGCGCTCTATGCTGATTCCCAGAGCCTCCATGATGCGGACGACGGTGCGGAATCCGGGGTCTTTGATCTTGCCGGTTTCAATTTGAGAGATCAGCGCATTGGACACGCCGCTTTCCCGCTCCAAGTCGCGCAAGGTCCAGCCCTTGCACTCTCTGCCGACCGCTATCAGCTCGCCTAAAAGCATGGTCTCTCCAATTCAGTGTTTCGGACAGCCGGCCAGATCGAGAGGCATCATCGGGGATGGTAGTTCTCGAAGATCCCGGACAGTCTTGCGGCCTTGCCTACAAGGTCGCGAAGCTCCTTCCGTCCTCGTGACACCATCATCTCGACCGGGACCAACGAAACCCCCTCGGCCGTCAGGTACCCACTGGCATCCTTGCCGGCGAATACGCCAGCGTCGGCCAACTCCATCGTGTAGCCATGGGCTCCCGGCCGGAACCACGCACCTTCTCGCTTGATGAAATACTCGCCGTTTTCATTTACCTGCTTCTCCGCGGCGGCAAGGGATTTCATCCGGACCTTACCCCGCCCGAGGGCCATAATGATTCGCGGCTTCTTTGACATGGTTCCTCGCTTCGGTGTTTCGGTCTGTTTGAATGTCTGGACTAGGCGGCTTCCTGCTCGCCCTTTTCAAAGCCCACCGCCTCCATGCCGCATTCAGCGGCGGCTCGCACGATTGCCCCTGAGCCAGCAAATGGATCGATCATCAGCCCGCCGGGCACGGCGAACGGCTTGACCATCCACATAGCGACCTCTGGCGGGAGCTCCGCCCGGCGCCCGTTCACGATGGGCGAGGCTGTGATGTGGTCGAGGTCGGAGGCGGAGCAATCGTCCAGGGCTTTTCCCTTGCGGAAAGCGATCACGTTGACGCTGGCCCACTTCCAGCCGGTGGTCTCGACCTTCGTTCTGGCGGCCGGCTTGCACCACGTAGCGATGCGGACTGGCTCGAGTATGCCCCGGACGGACTCGACCATGTAGGAGGTTGACCTCCAGCTCGAGGCACACATGACCAGCATCCAGCGACCGCGCTCCAGCCGTAGGGCCGATTCTCGCAAGACAATGGCCACGGTAGCGGACAAGGCGTGTTCTGCCCCGGATCCTCCGAACGCGTAGGGAGGGTCGGTCACGATGAGTGCTGGCCGCCGCTCCTCGAGTATGATCAGGTCCAAGGCGTCGCCGCGTTTAATCATTCCGTCTCCATAAGCAGCCCAATGCTGCGTTTGCTCTTTCGGATAGCGGACGTTCGAATTGCTAAGTGTTGGTAGAGATTAGACAATCGCCCGATTGTGGCGTTCACCTAGGCACTCCGGGCCTCGTCTATTCTCTAACGAAACCAATAACTTAAAAATCCGTCCGCGATCCGTCCGCTATTCTGTCGCTGGTTTGTTTCTACGCGCTACGCGAAGGGCCATGACCTCGGCTGTAGCCTTGGCATCATTCCGGGAATAGTTCTGTGTTTGCGCGACGTTGCTATGGGTCGCGGCCTTCCTGACCATCTCCATATCGGCACCAGCCTCGGCGGCCTCAGTAATCGCGCCGCTCCTGGTGTCCATGTTCTTGACGCCCTTGGGCACGCCGGCCGCGGTCGCAATCTTCCGCCACTTCCTGCGGAACTCGGTGTTGTAGTAGGGCCAGGCATTGACCTCGCAAAGGATGACCGGGCCAGAGGCGGGCATGGCGGTGCGATCGGTCGAGCCGAACATGCTCTGGAACTCTTCCATGACCATCGGCGCCAGTCTCAGGTCGATCTCGATCTTCTTGTTCCGCTTGCTGGTGACGTGGCGCAGGATCAGGTTTTCGTCGATCCGCTCCCAGCGCAGTCCGGTGATCCACTTCTTTGTCTTCTTCTGGCCCTTGTACGTCTTTGTCTGGACGACATCGGACACGCCGGGCTCCTTGACCGGAACCCATTCCCCGATGACGTCACGCTGGCGCAGGGTGCATTCGAACTGGATGGCCTGGGCGAGGGCGATGAACGGCCAGCCGCGCTCGTGGGCCTTCTCCCGGATGGCTGTGGCCTGCTCGGCAGACAGGGCAACCTCCCGCGGCTTGGTGCCCTTGTAGCTTTGGCTGGACAGCGTGCCGGCAAGGCGGGAGCATTCCGCGTCGTCCAGCAAGCCGGCGCCGAACCGGAAGAGGGTGCGCAGGGTGGCGATGAATGCCCCGCCTGCCGATACCTTCTGGCCGTTGTCGCTCCATTCCTTATACCAGGACAGGATCATCCGGCCGGTGATCTCGGCCAGCATCACGTCGCCGAACCGCTTGTCGATCCGCTTCAGCAGCGCCGCCTTGCCCTGCCGAGCTTCGTACCGCTTCTTGTGGAACGCTGAATCGTCATCGTTCTGGTATTTGTCGATCAGGTTGCTGATGGTGACCAGCGGGACAAGTTTGCCGCCGGCATCGCGCTCCCGGCCCCATACGAGCATGGCCGATTGCAGATCGTTGCACTGCGAGGCGATTTCCAGATTGTCGATGTCGTCGGGCTCGACGCCTTCCCATAGCTTCTTCGCGCCTGGAGCGTAGCCGCGCTTCACCAGATCACTCCGGGCTTGCCAGTAGGCTACCCAGGTCTTCTTGCGCTCGCGCCATACCAAGCCCGGCGCATTCTCTATGCGGGGCGGCGTTCGGTCAGTCATTTCACGTCCTCCGGATCAAGCTTCATTTTCACGCAAAGACGCAGCAGTTTAGCAACGGGCTCGGGAACCGGATACTCCCCAAGGGCGTAGCCCTGAGAGGTTCGCCGGCCAATCCCCAGCCAATCCCCAGCCCTCTCTTGCGAGAGGCCAAGGACCTTGATGGCTGCTTTGTATTGATTGGGGGTCATGGCATGGCTCTCAGAGCGATCAGGACTGCTTCGTGCAGGTCCGCATCATCTGGGAGATGGACAATTTCGAGTAGCGCTAGCTCAAGGGAGCGACAGCGGCCGGATTCGAACTGGCACCTCGTATCCCTTGGAAGGGGGCTACGCGCTCTATCCGCAGAGATTTGAGCTACGCTGTCATTCGTTGCGTCCGCGATTGAGTTGGCGAGCGCCTTGATTGCTTCGGGTGTCATCCGAATACCTTGATCCCGCGGGCGCGGCAGAAGTCGTGGGCAGCCTGTGCATTCGCATAAAACCGCTCGCCGACCGTGAAATTGCCATGGCTCATGTAGCGGAGAAGGAAAGAGCCGGTCTTGGTCTGGGTGATGATGGCGGTTCCGAGGGTTAAGCGCATGTCCGTCTCCCGTTTGCTGATAGACACAACATACGCTATTCCCGCGTATACGCAAGCCCCGCGTAATCACGAAATGTTACAAGTCCAAGCCATTGCGCTTGTCGAGCCATGCCTTCACGGCTGGCCAATACCGCCGATCACCAAACAGGGGCTGCTTGCGGGGAAACCCGTACTTGGATTCCAGCCCCGGCAGGATCTTGCGCATATGCTTGTCCGGCACGCCGAGGCGACGGATCAGCTCGGCATCGCTCAGGTAGAGCTTGTCCTTCTCGCGCTCGATCGTCTCGGGTGCCGGGGTGGTCATCCTCGCACGGCCTCTAGAGCGTTGCGGAAGTCCTTCTCGTCCTCGCTGTAGTCGGCCAGCGTCACGATCCACGCCGCAAATACCAGCGCATCGGCTTTCGACATCGGGCCACGGGGCGGGTTCATGATCAGGATGTTATCGCCCTGCACGCCAACCATATGCTTGTTAAAGGTATCCATTTCTAATCTCCTTTGCTCTTTCGATCTTTCGTCATGTCCGCGAGAGTGCGGTGTTGGCTGTCAGCGCCGCATCGGCAATCTCCAACGCTCTTCCTACCGTCTCGACGTTATCAGCATTGTCTGCTGGCCGCAGCGCGCCTTGGATTCGAACTATGGCGGTCATGAGCCGCGCAATTTCGTTTTCCTTGCGGTGAAGTTCGTCCATCATTTACGTTCCCCCCAAACGATTTTGGCGATGCTGACGCTGGCCACAGCGAAGGCGATTCCGACGATCACAATAGCGCCAGCCATATCTCCGCAGGTCATTAGCAGTAAGCCTCGAATGCGCCGTTGTAGAAGCGGGCGACGTGGTAGCGGTTGCCTTGGAAGGGGCGGATCTCGAAGGTCTCGCCAGCGTCAGACAGATCGGCCATTTCGGTGACGAAGGTCTCGGCATCCGCGAGGTTGTTGAAGAGCATGTGGCCGAGGGCGGTTTCGGTGGTGAGGCGCATTTGCTTGCTCCGTCTTGACTGTGAGAGCAATATGTCATATGACTTATCCATAGTCAATACCTCATATGAGAAAAAAGAGCATGGGACGAAAAAAAATGTGGGCCGAGGATATGCAGGCCCGTTTTGCTGAAGGCACCTTCGAACGAATTGATGCGGTGCGGGAGGATGGCGAGGACCGCACGGACTTCGTTCGAGAGGCCGTCGAACGGGAGCTAAAGCGGCGCATCCGAGGCCCCCGATCTAGTCCGGGTGCGCGCCGGAGCGTATAGGGCGATAGCGGCGCCAGTCAGCATAAAGTAGCCCCGATCAAGCATCGTCGATAATGGGTTGTCGAACAGATACATCCCGACTGGGGTGTAGGTTGCACAAACAGCCGCGATAATGAGCAGGGTCTTTAGACGATCGTCCGTCACTTTCGGTCTCCAGAAGTGACCGACACATCCGCGAGGGCAAACACGATTCCCACGCAATATGCTTCGCCATCCTCGTTGACGATGAACTTCGAGTGCGGGATTTCGGTCTCGTATCGCCAGGAAATTCCCCCATTGTCCCAAACAGCCTTGATCGTTGCCGCAGTCTTCTTCAGCTTTTTGAAGTGCGGACAATCATTGTTTTCGCAATCGTTCTCAAGCAAGCCCTTGCTCGTCAGATATGCTGTTGTCCCATTATAGGCGCCGATCTCGTCGTCGATCGCGCCACGAAATTCCATGAGATCATCACTGGCACCAAACACCGCAACCAAGCCGGCGTCGTTCATCGCGCGGAATAGCTGCGGCGAGCCCTCGTCGCCGTATTTGCTGGTGTTGAGTTGATCTGCCGCTTCATCTCTCGTCATCATCGTTATCCTTCGCTGTTTCGGTTAGCCGGAGACTTCGCACAAGCTCGGACGGTAATGCTGGCCTTGTTGCGCTTCGCGTAAAATTCCTTGGCTGGAGGCTCACCGTCGCCGCCGCCATACGACACCCATGCGTCCTGCTGGAATCTCGCCTTGAGATATTTCGCCGCTCGAACGGCGAGCATCCAATCGTCCGGTTCGATATCTTTGAGAATGATCCTCATTTGCCCTCGCGTTCATCTGCCGGACTTCCCACAAGATCGGACTTGCCGCAGATGTCACACCGCTCGCCGGGTTGCAGATGGCATTCGCCGCAGGGGCGCAACAGCGCCTCCAGGTCGTCAAGAATGCAGATCACGGCGCGGTCGTAATCATCCTGATGTGGTTTCGATAGCTCGCGGCATCGATCGCGCATCGCTTGTGTGGATTTCATTGTTCGGACTCCTGGGGAGTGCGAGTAAGCACGCCATCAATTCGCGTCCATCTCGCTTTTGTGCTGTATGAGGCCACGACAAACTGGCACTCGCAAAGGCCACATACATTCATGCCGAGGTTTCGTTCGTCACCTTCATTGCAGTTCGGGCAATCAATGACCCCGTATTCGCTGGCTCGGAAACGACGGCGCTTATTCATTTGGAGTTTCCTAGTTGCGAAGAGTCCGCGTACTCCCACCCGTCGAATCCGCCGCCGATGTTCCACGGCGCGTAAAGCGGCCGACGAAATGGAGGCTTCCAGAACAACCAGCGAGGCGTGGCCACCCAGTCTCCGCACGGGCAATGATAATTTTCGCTGATCATGCGGGCTCCGTTTCGGCTAGGTGGCAGAGGAAGTCGCAGGCTGGCACGATCGGGTTCGTCATCGGCCAATCTGCGGGGATCTCGTCAATGAATATCCGCACATCATTGATGCGGGTCAGCCGGCAGCCGATCTCGCGGGCATAAGCGGCTGTGCGTGCGAACTTCTCAGGGAAGTGGAATCGGTACAGTGACCAGTAGTCGGGGCTTGTGGCCTTAACGCAGCCCGTCCCGAGGCAATTAGCGTTCGGGAAGCCCATCGCATAGGAGCGGGGCAGCTTGACGCCCCAGCGCTCTACCAAGGCCATGCAGCCCGCCTTGGTCACACCCTGATCGATCAACGGCACTTTTACCTTGAGTTCCGGGAAGTTCGCCTTGAGCCGCTCAAACCTATCCACGTCCTCGGCGTCGGCTGTGTATCCGAAAACATGGGTGTCGGTCGGCTTCTGGAACGCCAAGCGCGGCGCAATCTTCATGGCCCCGGTGCAGGGCGCCCCAGCAATCCCCGACATATAGCGGCGCTTTTGCCAAACATCCCAGACGTTTTCGTATTCGTCTGACTTCAGCAGCGTCATGGTACGCTTGAGCAGTCGCATGATGTCAGCTTCAAAGCGGTAATTGTCTGGATCTTCGTTTGATGTTTCACACCGGACAATCATCCCGTCAGGATGACGCCACAGGGCGAGCTGCGCCATGACAGCGCTGGCGGCGCCGGTAGACCACCAGATAAGGGTTCGCATCATTTTCACTTTCGATCAGGAGAGGTAACCGAAACTATCTGCGACGCATGTTTGATTTTGGCTCTGCGAAATTTGCGGAGCGCCGCAAGTTCGGCGCGGTGCCATGCCTTTACCCTGTCTAGCTCTTGTGACGCCTCGCCTACGCGTACTTCCAGTGCTTGCTCCTGCCTCGCGACTTCTTCGGGAGTCCATGTTCGTGTATCGCGTGGTTTGCTCATTTGCCCTCGCGATCTGTCGATGAAACCGAAAGTGCGAATAGCGGTGTCGCGACCCAGCCACGTTGCACGGCGTCTTCGTTGGGAGGGTCGAGCGACAATTCCATCCCAAATTTGGGGTGCTCAACCCAATAGGCACGCGGCTCTTTCTCTCTTTGGGCAACAGCGAAACGCTCAAAGATGGCCACTATGGCATCGAGCTGCTTCGAGAGCGTCACAACGCCATTAGTATCGTTCGGCCGGCGGATTGCGTGTGACAGTTCCGCGCGCAGACTTTCGGTTACGGGAGAAGACGGCATCATGGTAAAATTCCCTTCACGATCGGCACGAGAAAAATGGTCACGAACACGAACGCGGCGGCGAACAGCACGAACTTCTTTAGACAGCGGGTGTCCTGTGCATCGCTCATAGTGGTCTCACATTGAATTGGCCTTGCTCGATTTGATCGGACACGTAGCCAATCAGGGACGCGCACGCGAATCCGAGAACGAAGATCAGCGCTATCAGGTGAACGTTTCGCCACGCGCACCGGAAGCCCTGGGCGCATGCTTCATCGCGGCTGATCATTGCCGTTCCTCTTGCGCGGAATGTCGTTTCTGATGATCCTGTTCCACCAGGCGACCTGTTCCCAGCACAGCAGCACGATCAGCGGGATGATGATGGCCCATTTCATTTGGCTGTTTCCATCATAGGCTGTGATCGAAAGTCACTCATCGCAGCACCAGCAGCAGATACGCCAGCACGCCCATGATTACCGGCGCCGCGGCCGGGCCAACGTCGAAGATGGTCATCGCGCCCTCATTTTGATCGCCAGCATGAACGGGTCGATCTCGTATTTCTTCCAGAACGCCATCTCGTTCATGGTGTGCTGTTCTGTATGGTGCCGGTTGCACAGCGGTAGCGCCCATTTGTCGGACGGCTTCTCTGCCATGCCCGTGTGTGACTTTCCGTGCGCAAGGGACGCGGTTCGAATGTGCGCGGCTTCCGTATCGATCCCGCCGCAGATGCAGCACGGCTGCGAGCGGATGAAATCCAGGTGGCGTTCGTCACGCTGTCTCGGTTCTCTTTGCCTAAGCATGCTCCACCACTTTCCACGCCTGAAACGCGCTATCGAGCTGATGCCAGATGATGCGGGCTCGCTGGTTGGTCCCAAGCTCTGACCTGGATTCGACGCCGCAGATCAGCCGCACACAATCGGTTGCGTCCTGTGTCTCGTGCCAGTCGTCCTTGCGGGTTTCTTTCAGGAAGGCCGCGAAGACTGGTTCTTCACAGCGAATTCCAGCTTGCTGTGATGGCGGAAGATCGCGCCAATCACGCTTTGCCCCGTCAGGTTGGGGGCTGGGAGCTTCCTGACGGGGCTTTGCGCGGGCCTCCTCTGCAGTGGACTTGAGGGCGGCAATACCGAACCAGCGCTCCTTGCCGTGTACGGGCATGCCGCCGAGAACGTCATAGGCTGCATCGGCATCAGCCAACGGAATTTCCATGACCACCTGGACGACGCCACGAGTCTTGATCAGCTTCCAGTCGGAATACGTGGCGCGGAAAGCATTCATTGCTCGCCCCTATCGTGGCGCCGAACTGCGGCTTGCACAGCGTCGTGGGCAAACGGCGATCCGTTCTTGCGGGCCATTCGCTTCGCCACTTCGCGCCAATTGTTCCAGACGCGGTAAAGGCGAAGCGCTTCATCGATGTCGATGCGCTCTCTCATGCTGCGACCTTCATAAGCGCGCTGCGGCGGTCGGTGACGGCAACCTTGAGCGTCTCCACCTGGGATTTGTCGAGCTGGTAGTCGCGCCGCGCCTTCTTCTGCGCATCCGAGTTCCACCACGTCAGAAGCTGCTCAGGATCGGAGAACCCGGCAATGGCCTCGCGGCATTCCACCATGAACTCATTGCGCTCGATCAGCGTGACCTGCGGAGGCGCGTCCATTTCCTGCTTGAGCGCGTTGACGTATTTGTCGTCGTCGAACATGCCCATATGAACGTCAGCGCCAACGCCGATCATCTTGAGCGCGTTGGTTACGCCGTCCGTAAATGCCTTCTTGAATGCCTCGTCGTCGCCGCGCAGTCCGCTGGATTGCTTCACGACAACCTTGTCGCCGCCGACGCCGAAAACGGTCTTGTCCTTGGTGCCGTACCAAATCGAGGCAGTGCAGAAGACCAGCACTTCGCCGTCCGACCCGGTGACAACCTGGAATATCGGTTCATTGATGCCCCAGCCTTCGCCGCACGGCCCGAATTCTTCCGTCATCCGGCGGTAGGAGTAGATCGGCTTGATTGATGTACCAGAGAAGCCGCCAGACCGCTTGAATGGCTTGGTGTGCTTCGGGTCAGTCTTGCCGAGCCTGTCCCATAGAGCGGTGTTAGACATCCGCCTTCTCCAACGGCTTGCTCTCGTAGGTCACTTGCGCGACCTTGATCTGATGCAAGGCAGCTTCCAGTACTGCGCGGGCTTCCGCGAGTTCGTCCTGTGCCTTGCTTTCGAACGCAGGTCTGAGCGGCAACTGACGAGCATGACGCGCGGCCATCTCGGCGCCGGAGCGGATGAAATTCAGGTGAGGGCGGACCTTCGTGTCCCAATCCTGCAAGGTCATGTTCGCTCCATGCACTGCCGGATCACGGCCAAGTCGCGTTCAAACGGATCGTTGTGCTGCATCCCAAAGGCTGACAGCGCGTCGGCGATGAGAAGGCGAAGGGCCTGCTCGTTCTGTTCGGGTAGAAGTCCGCACTCAACGAGTGCTTCGCACTCTCCAATGAGAGCGGCCGCGGCATATCGCTGGGGATGGCTCACCTGATCGAGGCGCTGCCGCTCCATATCCAATTCAGCCATCGCGCCCATCAGAAGTTCCCCGGTCCGTGCAATGTTTCCTGGATTATCGAATAGAGCCGCATTTCCTTGTTCGGAGCGGGCTCGCCATAGTCGCCGTCAACGACATCGGAATTGTCCTTGAAGTACTCGGCGCACTCTGCGAGATCAGATTCGAGCGTCGCGATCCGCTGGTAGGCGGCCCGAAGTTCCTCGGCGCGGGCATCGATCTGGCGGCCAATGGCAGCGCAGTCATCCGTGAACTTGCCCAGCGTGTCGCTGTCGCTAAACGATGTGTGCATCAATAAATCTCCCCGTCGCCGTTCTCGATGCTGAATTGATTGTCGTCGAATTGGTCGTCACTGAGTTTCCAATCGGCCTTCCGACTGCAGGCGCCGATGTCCCGAAGGTGCTTGAGTGCCGTCCAGCAGCCGTAGTCGATGACGTGTGCGGCGTGCTGCGGTTCGGGCTGTGGGGTGCGGGCGAGCATGTTAGAACACCAGAAACGAGAGCGCGGCGATGTACGGCGCGGCCAGCAACGCGAGAAGGGCTGTGAAGCCGTAGAGCTGTGCGTCTGACATCTTCCTCTCCGTTTTCTAAATCAGTCCGGGGTGGCGGTTCTCGTTGGGCAATAACGATGCGTGCAAAACTTGTGCAGTAAGGCGTCTGCCTTCAGACCGCATTCCTGACATTTTTCAACCAAATCCAGCCCCGCCAAGATTTTGTCGGCGATATCTCCTGCCGCATCATCCCAGCCGCGATGGCGCGGCCAATCCTTTGGTTCGGGATCATAGTGCTCGCGGATCAGGGTAATGATTTCTTCGCGCGTGATGGGTGCTTTGGCTTTGACGCCGCGAAATGCTTGTTGGCATTCTTCGCAGTCTTCTGCGCCGCAATCATAAAGAGGCATGGGGTCACCTATCTCTATTTGGCTTGATGTCGAACTGGGCAAGGTACTTTTCGGCACCCGCGCGGGTCTTGAACGTCTTGGACGTAGCGCCTGTGTGGGCAGTGAACTTGCCGTGAAGTTCGGCAATGCCGCGGATCGAGGTTTCGTTGTTTCCGTTGTCTTGGGTCTTCATGTCGGTCTCCACTGGGAGGCTTCTGTTGCAGTTTCAATTAGACGCAATGCATCTTTGGCAATTTGCTTGGCGTATTTCGGCACGTTCTTCTCATCCAAAGACCGGATGCGTCGGAGGTACGTGATTGCGATTTCAAGTCTCGTCATCACGCCACCAGCGCAGCGAACCGCTCGTTGGTCAGCTTCAGCCAGCCAGCGCCCATCCAAACCTTGACGGTGGTGCGGCCGAACGCGGTGACGGGGGTATATTCCTTGATCTTGCCGGCGGCGTAGAGCGGGGCCAGAACTGCGATGGCTTCGGCTTGATTCTGGAAGGTCTTGGTCATTTGCTCTCTCCCGATCTGGTGAGAGCAGTATCACCATAAGTGATATCCAAGCGCAAGCGAAAAAATCACTCCGGGTGATTTATTTTCGGTGGCGGTATTATGTTCCCGTTTTGGTCACGGTCTTGGCGATATCCACAATCATCCGGCGCTCGCCTGGTTTTGCATGTTCCCAGATCGACCAGATTGCATCCCCGTCCGTTGGGTTCCTCATCAACAGGCTCGCCGCGTCGGTCTGGAGGGCCTCAGCGATGGCTTCCAGGGTCTCCTGTGTATAGCCGCGCTTTCCGTTCTCCAACATGGACAGGTGGCTCTGGGTCATGTCGAGCCGCTCGGCGAGCTGTTCTTGGTTGAGGTTCCGGTACTCCCGCCATTGCTTGATGAAGGTCGGGCGGAATCGGTTCCGTGGGGGCGGTTTTCTCATCCCACCATTGAAAACAGGTGCCATTTCAGGTCTATCGGCTGCCGGTGATAAAATCACTTGCGGTGATTATCACCATGGGTTATAAGGGGGCATGGCAAAGCCCGATAAGACCCATCCTCTCTTCCACTGGCGCAAGGCCAATGGCAACCGATCCTTACAATCGGTCGCCGATGAAGTCGGTTGTACGCAGTCGCACCTTTCCGAAATCGAGAACTGGAAAAACGAGCCGTCGCTCGAACTCGCTGCGCGTCTTCACACGCACACCGGGATCGACATGAAGAAGTTCGTCAAGGTAACGGAACCTGCTCAATGATGCAGCCGCACCCCGTTCCAGATGTGCATGCACGCGGTCGCCTTGCCGTCGAGCGCATGACGCGCGGCCCGGTTGCTTTCGTCGGCGCCCGTGAGGGAACAAATCAAATTCAACTGCGCGCCGGAATCGATCACCCAGCCGACGCAGCGCAGCACTCCATTCACCTTTCGAAATGCTCCGAATCCATCGATATAAACGGGTGGAAGGCTCGCAGCCTGCATCAAAAGTTCCTCGTCGGTCATAAGCACCCCCGCAACACACTCGTGGCGTCCCAGGGGCCATCTTGTGTCGGGAAGATGACACAAGGCAACAAGAATCACGCTGTAGCTTCATCACAAGTTTTCGCACGCAAGAAGTGGTCAATATTGACCACCGTAGCGTCAGCAAAACTGACCAACACATCAGATTACCATCCGCTCTTTATTCCCATTGCGCCGGAATCCTCTCTCGGCGTGATCGCGCCTGCCGTTGACAATCCTCCCCCATGCCCGGCAGCGGCAGGCGCCAGCAATTCAGGTGCATCATGACGCACTGGAGAACGAGCCGATCAGCCCTCGGGGGGCGGTATGAGCGACTGACCGGCTCTCCATCCGCGCATGTTACGCCGCGCGATTCGATCTTACTTCATCCCGGAAATCTTTCGCTCCCACGCTCTGATTTCACGCAAGCGGTGCTCGACGTACTCCAGCTCCTCTGCGCGTTTTTGCTCGTCTCCGCGACTGGGTGCGGGATCGCGTTTGCTTTCTTCGTCCTCGTTTTTGTTCGTCTCTAGGTATCTGACCACGTTCGCGGTTGCCGCCGCTAGCGTGATGAAGCTCAAGGGTTCGTTATCGTTGTCCGCCTTCTTCATGTCCGAAAGAACAACATGAAGGAGTTTGCAAGTGCGAAAAAAGGGTTTGCCGATGTCTGACGCTGCGTATCTGGATCAAGCCGCAACATGGTCGAAAGACTTAACGCGCATGAAGGCGCGAGGACCAGGCGACACTGAAAACGCAATGCGCCGTATCGAACGTGAGTATGGAGTTGATTACGGTTTCCTCTGGTCGCTTCGTTATCGCCGGGACCGGCTGAGGACAATTAGCATCTCGGTCTACGAGGGCATCAGGGCGGCTTATCGCGCAGAGTGTGCGGCACAAATGCGAAAGCTGGAACATGAAATCGTTCGAACCGAGGAAATCGCCGGGGCTGATAGCGCTGCTGTTCGCGCGGCTAAGGCTCTTTTGGGAGAGGATTCGTAAATGACCTATCTCCCTCCATCCCCCTTCCTGACTTCAGCCTGCCCTTATCAGGCCGAAGCTCTGCCCGCCGCTGGCTCCGGCACCGAGCATCTCGTGGCGGGCAGATCAATCCCGATCGACTATGAGGCGCTGTTCGACGCGATGCTACCGCCCGAACCGCCGCCGCTATTTTTGCGCAAGCCGAGCCAGGCATTTTTACGAGCGTTGTTTGAACTGAGCCGATAACCACGGAGACTTTATGCGCAACCAGGTGAATTCGATTTGGACTGACCATCGGACAACCAACCTCAAGGATCTATGGTTGTCCGGCCTCTCGGGCTCAGAGATCGCGGCATCGATAGGGGTTACGCGCAGCGCTGTTCTCGGGAAGGTTTTCCGTCTCGGGTTGGGCGGACGGGATTGCGACAACAGGATTTACGTCAAGAGAACGCCAGAACAGCTTGAGGCCACCAAACGAGAAAAGGCCGAGCGCAGACGAGAGCGCAGGCGCAATCACAGGGTTACCGTCGTGAGGTCCGCCATCAACCTGGAAGCGCTTCGCTGTGTCGAGGTCGAGCCGCTGCACAAGAGCCTCGTGGATCTTGGCCGCAATGATTGCCGATATCCATACGGTGACGGCCCGCAATACACGTTCTGTGGCCAGCCTCAGATGGAAGGCCGCAGCTATTGCGGGGGACACTTCGCGCTAACGCTCAGACGTGGGTGGGGATCATGAACCTCTACGACATCATCATCGACAGGACGCCGCTAGAAAAATCGATCCACATCGAAACCATGCGCGCCGAACTGTCTGACCTTGGCATGACCGTAGTCAGCACTGAGTGGTTACAGCGGAAGCTCGTAGCCGACAAAATTCGCGAACGGCATCTGGAGGAAGTGCAATGAAGCCAAATCTCAGATTGCTTCTCAAAGCCAAGCGTCTTGCCCTGGCAAAAGCCGCTCCCAAATCTCGCGACCGTATCCGCAGGCAGTTGAGGGCGCTGGAAGTCGCTCGGCAGCTCCGCAAAGAGGCGAAAGCAGCGTGACCGAGCGCCTTCGCCAGTCCGTCCTGACCAGCGAGCTGGAGCGCTATTTCTACTGCGGCTGGTCCTATCTGATGCCCGATTTCGACAAGCCCAACCATTCCATCGTCGAGTGGCTGAGCGACAAGCTTCCAGTTTATCCGGCAAACCGCGTTCCCGATCCTCAAACCGAGAATAAGCATGAGCGAGCCACAAGCGGGGCATAACGGACAGCTTAAGGCGATTGTCGATCGCGTCGTCAATTTGGAGGACCAGAAGAAGGATCTCAGCAAGGACATCGCCGAGATTTACCTGGAAGCCAAGGGCGGCGGGTTAAATCCATCCGCCATTCGCGTGATCGTTCGCAAGAAGCGGCAGGACGCCAAGAAGGCAGCCGCCCTCGAAGCGGAAGTGCAGGCTTACATGGTTGCGATGGGAATGGCCTGAACGATGGATATTGGCGATATGGTTGCAGAGCTAATCGAGGCTGGATGTGCGCCTGATGTGGCTGCTTCCGTCGTCGCTCGCGCGTATGTTGCGGGTGTAAATTCCACCGGAATTCCGCGGAATCCGGTGGATAAGGTAGCGGAGAAAAGGCGCGCTTATGATCGTGAAAGGAAGCGTAATTCCACCGGAATTCCACCGGAATCCACCGGAATTCCAGAAGCGCCCTCTATACCTTTAGATAATAAGAAAGAGAAGAAAGATAGAGGCGGCCAACTGGCGGAAGCCTGGAGACCGGATGAGGTCCGTTGGACAGCCGCTAGTCGAAAGCTCGGTGTCGATGGGGCCGAACGGGAGCTAAACAAATTCACATCACACCATCGGGCGAAGGGCACAGTTTTCAAAAATTGGAACTTCGCTTGGGATAAATGGCTGCTGAATTCTGAGCAATGGGCGCCAAAGCAGGTTGCCGGGGTCGGGGTCGTCAATCCGGATGCCGTCAATTGGCGAGCCGCTTTGCAAAGCTACAAGAATTTCGGGAACTGGCCGAAGGGCCACGGCAACGATCCGACATCGCCAGCCTGCCGAGCCCCGCCTGAGCTGCTGCGAGAGTTCGGCTTAGAACTTCGGAGGATGGCATGATCCGCGACCCCTCAGACGGCAGCGTAAGGCAGCCGAAGCCAAGCGAGCCGCGCGCAGAAAACCATAGCGGCGCGCGCGGGGTGCAAACTGGCCCGCTGATCGATATCGCCACCTCCGGCCTTCCGCCAGCAGCATCCAGGGACGCGGATCGTCATAAGCGTTCGCGGGAATGGCTGGAGAATTACCGCGCCGGCAAGATCAAACCGAAGGAATCCTGAAATGCACGGGGCCTCAATGACCACCAAGAACATCCGCCGCACTGGAATCCCGATTCTCAACATTGTGGACGTTGAACGCCGCTTCCTTCGCTCCTGCAAGACGCTACGGGCCGTCCCTGACCGTGAGCGGAGGTTTCAGAAGGTGGAGAGTTGCTGGCCTGAGTACGTCTTGGATATCGCTGAGGCCTATGGCTACACGGAAGCCCAGATGCCCAAGTTCAGGCCAACCCCGTTCGACGTGAGCGACATGCTGGACGCGCTTGCTTGGGCGAGGCCGCTGCAGGACAACGAGTTTAGGCTAGCATGGTGGCGCTCGTTTGATTTATCATTTGGACAGATCGGCCGGCGCATGGGGAAAAGCGATGAAACGGCCCGTCGATACTACCGCGAGGTGATGGTCAAGCTGTGGACAGCGGCAAATGCACAACATCTTGCGCCAGCCGCTTGACATGTGTGGCATTTGTGGCAAATGTGGCACTCGAAGCAGATAGAGTGGTGATTTGCGCCCGTCCGGAGAAATCCGCGGCGGGTTTTTTTGTTGGAGCCATCATGGCCTGCGACATCTGCGATTCAAACTGGGTATGTGAAACCCATCCCGACAAGCCATCTGACATCACAAGCGACAGGAAAGACGCCTGTCATTGCGGAGGGGCGGCGATGCCGTGCAGGGCGTGTGGTGGGGATTTTCAGGATAAAGGGCAAACGTTTGTGATTCAGGGCAATGGTATTTCAACCGGGTAAATCAGGCAATCCAGGCGGACGGGCGAGAGAGCGGGTATTCACCGACGCTCTGCGCATGGAACTTGCGGCTGCAGGCGATGACAACAAGGCGCTTAGGGCCATTGCGAAGAACCTGATCAACCTCGCCCAGAAAGACGACGAGAAGGCTTTGCCGGCGATCAACGCCATTGCTGATCGGTTGGAAGGCAAGCCAGCGCAGGCGATCATCGGTGGAGACGAGAGCGATCCGGCCATCAACGTCATTCACAGAATCGAGCGGGCGATTGTCAACTCTTCGGATTCCGACAGCGAAGGTCTTCCAACCACTTCTTGAGCCGTCGCGCTACAAGGGCGCATGGGGAGGCCGAGGCTCCGGAAAGTCGCATTTCTTCGGCGAGATGGTTTGCGAAGAATGCATGCTGGTGAAGTCCACGCGGGCGGTCTGCATTCGTGAGGTTCAACGGACGTTGGCGCAGTCGTCCAAGCACCTGATTGAGACCAAGATCAGGGAGCTAAACCTACAGAACGAGTTCAAGGTCTGGAATGACAGGATTGAGACACCAGGCGACGGCCTGATCATGTTCACTGGCATGCAGGACCATACGGCGGACAGCATCAAGTCGCTGGAAGGATTTCGGATAGCATGGATAGACGAAGCACAGACGCTGAGTTCCAGATCATTGTCGCTTTTGCGACCAACTATCCGTGCAGAGAACTCGGAGTTGTGGGCAAGCTGGAACCCTCGGCGCAAGAGCGATGCGATCGACGACTTCTTGAGAGCGAAGAAGCCTACCGGGTCTATTGTCGTCAAAGCGAACTGGAGAGACAATCCCTGGTTTCCCAGCGTTCTGGCGGACGAACGAAAGCTTGACCTTGAGCTATACCCAGAACGTTACGATCACATTTGGGAAGGAGATTACGCCAAGGCATTCGAGGGGGCCTATTTTGCAAGCCTATTATCGGAGGCCCGCCGATCAGGTCGTATTGGCAAGGTCACCGCCGACCCACTCTTACCCATCCGTGCATTCATCGATATCGGAGGCTCTGGCGCCACGGCCGACGCCTTCACCATCTGGATTGTCCAATGGGTCGGCCAGGAAATCCGAATCCTAGACTATTACGAAAGCGTAGGCCAGGTCCTAGCGTTTCACGTCAACTGGCTGCGCAAGAACGGCTACGAAAATGCCATCCTGTATCTGCCGCATGACGGCGTGAACGAGAACAACGTCACCGGCAAGCGCTATGAAGACCATCTGAGGGAGGCCGGCTTCAACGTCGAGCCGCCAGTCAAGAACCAGGGCAAGGGCGCCGCGTCACTCAGAATCGAGGCCGTGCGTCGCCTTGGCCCGAAGATGTACTGGAACGAAGACACCACGGAGGCGGGCCGCGATGCGATCGGGTTCTATCATGAGCGCAAGGACGAACAGCGGAATGTCGGGCTTGGACCGGAACATGATTGGTCCTCACACGCTGCGGACGGGCTCGGCCTGATGGCGATCTGTTACGAGGATCCGGGCAGGGCTGCTAACTTCAATCGAGCGATCAACTACCGAGAGCAGGGCTACGCCTGATGGCTAAGATGAAAGCCGATGATCTCAAATCCATACTCGCCGCGGAGAAGGCGGACGCGCTCGCTGCGATCTCGGCTGCCCGCCTTGCCGAAGAGCGCGCCGATGCGATGGACTATTACCTGGGCAATATGGCCAAGGACATGCCGGCGCAGGATGGCCGGTCGAGGGCTGTGTCAACCGACGTTGCGGACACCATCGAGGGCCTGATGCCAAGCCTGATGGACATCTTCGCAGGCTCTGATGAGGTTGTGCGGTTTGAGCCTGTTGGCCCAGAGGACGAGGAAGCCGCCCAGCAGGAAACCGACTACGTGAACCATGTGTTCATGCAGCAAAATCCAGGCTTCATGACGCTGTACTCGTTCGTCAAGGACGCGCTGCTGTCCAAGGTCGGCATTGTCAAGGTATGGTGGGAAGAGAGCGAGCAGGAGGAGCGGGAGACCTACTACGACCTGAGCGATGATCAGTTTGCATTGCTTGCGCAGGCTGTGGCGGCGTCTGACGGGATGATGAAGATCGTTGCGCATACCGCGAATGGTGGGGCTGGCGAGCCTGTGGAAGCGGCTTACTGATGGACGCCATGACGCC